>Ga0182004_10000957_pt1 | contig 19864 bp, 28 predicted proteins | sample Sormic07211540_1_FD_120479 | JGI IMG/M metagenome (GOLD analysis project Ga0182004, IMG submission 120479) | Endophyte microbial communities from Sorghum bicolor roots, Mead, Nebraska, USA - 072115-40_1 MetaG | ecosystem: Host-associated > Plants > Roots > Unclassified | place: USA: Nebraska...
ACACCTCAAAGAGGGACCACAAGAGAAAAAAAAACCAACAAAAAGAGGACAAAAAAAAAAAGAAAAAATAAAAATTCCCCCCCCCCCCCCCCCCCCGCAGTCGGAGCGTCGTTAGCACGAACGTTCAGACTGGAGGGAAACTCCATGAAGGCAGACGAAGGGAGTCCCTTGGTGAAGACATCAGCAAACTGCGACGTGGTGGGGACGTGGAGAACACGGACAGCCCCAATGGCGACCCGTTTCCGGACGAAGTCGAGATCAATTTCCACGTGCTTGGTGCGCTGGTGCTGGATGGGGTTGGTGGAGAGGTAGACGGCGCTGACGTTGTCGCAGTAGACGAGGCAGGCGGACTGCAGCGGCAGGTGTAGTTCCTGCAGGAGTTGGCGCAGCCAAGTTGCCTCTGCAACGCCATTGGCAATGGCCCGGTACTCAGCCTCAGCGCTGGACCGAGAGACGGTGGGTTGGCGCTTGGAGGACCAAGAGATGAGGCTGCTGCCAAGGAATACGGCGTACCCAGAGGTGGAACGGCGGGTGTCGGGGCAGCCACCCCAGTCGGCATCGGTGTAAACAGTGAGCTGGGTTGGAGTAGACCGGGGAATGACAAAGCCATGGCTGATGGTGCCTTGTAGGTAGCGGAGAATACGCTTGGCAGCAACGAGGTGTGTCTCCCGGGGATCATGCATGTGAAGGCAAACTTGCTGAACTGCGTAGGCGATGTCGGGCCGGGTGAATGTGAGGTACTAAAGAGCGCCTACAAGGCTGCGGTAGGAGGTAGGATCAGCCACGGGGGACCAGCATCAGCAGCAACCTTGGCGCAAGTGTCAACCGGTGTTGTACAGGGTTTGCAGTCGCTCATGCCATGGCGGGCAATGATATCCAGGGTGTACTGCTGCTGGGAGAGAAAGAGTGAGTCGCTGCGATGCTGAACAGCCACACCAAGGAAGTGATGCAGAGGACCGAGGTCTTTCATGGCAAACTCATTCTTCAGAGCAGCAATAACGCGGTGGAGCTGTGGAGAGGAGGCGGTGAGCACGATGTCGTCCACATAGAGGAGCAGGTAGGCTGTCTCAGAGCCACGGTGATATATGAATAGGGAGGTGTCCGACTTAGCTTCAGTGAAACCCAGGGACAGGAGGTGAGAGGCAAACTGGGTGTGCCATGCACGCGACGCCTGCTTTAGACCATAGAGGCACTTGTTGAGCCGACAGACATGTCCAGGAAGGGCAGGGTCAACAAATCTAGTGGGCTGAGAACAGTACACTGTTTCAGCAGAATCCCGTGGAGGAAGGCGTTCTTCACATCAAGTTGATGAATAGGCCAGTTTCGGGAGTGAACCAAGGTGAGAACAGTGCGGACGGGGCTGAATGTCTCATCATAGTCAACACCAGGTCGTTGTGTGAACCCGCGAAGGACCCGGCGAGCTTTGTATCTGTCCAGAGAACCATCCGCATGGAACTTATGTTTGAATATCCATTTTCTAGTAACCACATTTGCTTGAGCACGTCGAGGGACGAGATCCCAAGTGTGGTTGTCCTTTAGGGCAGCAAACTCATCCTCCATGGCCTGACGCCAGTGGGGATCAATAAGGGCATCCCAGCAAGACCATGGGAGCGGGGACAGGGTCGCAGCGTGGAGAGCGAGCCAGGGCTGTCGATAGCTGATCTTCCCACGGGTTGCCATGCCATGAGTGTTGGCAACCGGCGGGATAGGAACCGCTCCCGTGGGAAGAGGAGGATCCTGCTTGACATAGCGCGGTGGAGAGGGAATCATGCCGGAGCGTCGAGGAGGCCGCGGGGGGGATGCTGGTGGCGAACCAGCGGTCGGCGAGGAGGTGGCGGCCGGTGACGGGGTGGCTGCCGGGGTGGCAGCCGGCGATGGGGCAGCAGCCGGGGCGCGCCGAGTATAGACGTGAACAACGGGTGGCCTGGTGAACGTTGGAGCAGCAGGCGGCTGTACGTGCGGCTGTGGGAGCAGCTGTACCGAGGGCCCTGTTGGAGGGGGCACCTGAATCGAAGGAGCTGCTGGCAGTGGTAGCACAGGGGGCGTCGAGGCCTGGGCCGTGGCGAAGCCAGGTGGAGGACCCAGCGAGGCCCCGGTGGATCTGGGCACGGGTGCTGGCAGCGTGCCAGCCGCCCCCAGGGTACCTGCAGAAGGAAACGAAAGTGGCAGAGGATCTTCATCAGTTAGAAAGTCGAGTTCTGTAGATGGAGGGTGAGCTCGATGAGTGGAGAAGGGAAACGTTGTTTCGTCGAAGACAACGTGCCGGGAGATGATAACCCAATTTGAGGCAATGTCGAGGCATCTGTAGCCTTTGTAATCAGGGGAGTACCCAAGAAAGGCGCACAGGGAAGAGCAGGGAGCGAGTTTGTGGGGGGTGGTAGCAGTGAGATTGGGGTAACACGTGCAGCCGAAAGCCCGGAGATCATAATAGGAGGGCTGAGGGCCGTAGATGGCAAAGAAGGGAGTGATCATGTTGAGGGTTTTGGTGGGGAGGCGGTTCAGCGGGTGGGTGGCTGTAGCAAGAGCATCAGCCCAATAGGGGGGGCATGGAGGCTTGGAACAGCAAGGTGCGGATGACATTGTTGGTGGTGCGGATGGTGCGTTCAGCTTTGCCGTTCTGTTGGGAGGTGTAGGGACAGGACATGCGAAGAGTGACTCCTTTAGCGAGAAAGAAAGCACGAGAGGCGGAGTTGTCAAACTCATGCCCATTGTCACATTGCACGGATTTGATGGTACAGCTGAACTGAGTATGCACATAATTGAAGAAATTGGAGAGGGTAGGGAAAGTGTCGAACTTTAGGCGGAGAGGAAAAGTCCAAAGAAAATGAGAGCAGTCATCCAGTATAACAAGGTAATACTTAAAACCAGAAATGCTCATAATAGGTGATGTCCATAGATCACAATGGATTACATCAAAATTTTTGGATGCACGCGACAAGGAATTAGAAAAAGGTAAGCGGACATGATGCCCAAGTTGACAGGCATGGCAAAGAGGAGGACTGGACAAGGCTTTGAAGGGCAGCCTTGCCGGGGTGACCCAGCCGTCGATGCCAGGTAGTCAAGGAGGGCGTTGCCACAAGGGTGCAGGGACCAGTAGGAGAAGACGGTAGCTGGAGGGTGTAGAGGGGCCTGAGCTGTCACATCGAGGGAGGACGTTCCTGGTATGAAGATCCTTCACAGAATGAAACACGATTATCAGTAGTGAACTGACGAACAGATAGGAGGTTTTGAATAATTTCAGGCGCAACAAGAACATTATTCAGGCGAAAAGGACCGGGAATAGTGGAGCAGCCAGTGCCAACAACAGGAAGTGTGGCACCGTTGCCCACGATGATGGAAGAAGGAAAGGAGGATGGTGACATGGTGACCATACCAGGGTTGGAGGCGATGTGCGAGGTGGCACCGGAGTCGATAACCCAGTCCGAGGTCCGCGGCGGAGGGTTGAGGGAGACGGTGCTGAAGGCACTGGCGAGGGATTGGGTATCCCAGGTTGATGGCGACCACATAGGAGGGGGCGCCTGTGGTGCTGGAAACCCAGCCGGAGGAGGCAGCTGCTGGGGCGCTGGGAACAGGCCAGGGCCGGCCATCAGAGCCTGCTGTGGAGGAGGCTGGGGTGGTGGAGGGCCGCAAGAACCGCCGGGGTTGGAGCCAGGCCACATATGAATAGACCCAGTCCAAGGGTTGAAGATGGAGGGCCATTGGGACCCTCCGGGTGGGCCACTGTGGCCACCCTGACCGCCTTGGCTGCCCTGGCCGCGTCCTCCACGGCGGCGGCGACCACGGTTGCCTCCCGATGAGGCCCCCCCGGCCGGCTGAGGATGGCGAGGGGGAGCAGGTCCAGGAGGCAGAGTAGAGGTGGGCGGCTTGCTGGTCGAGGAAGTGACAAGGGCTGATGGCGGTGCCGGGGGAGTCGCCATGTTGAGCTCAGCAAGGCGCAGGTCAGCACGAACGTCGGCGAAGGAAGGAAACGGCCGTTGGCGGGTGACAAGCTGGGCCATGAACTGAAAACGTTCATTGAGGCCACGCAGGATGTTCAGCACCAAGGTGCGATCATTGATGGGCTCGCCGAGGTCGGCAAGAGCGTCTGCCATTCCCTTCATCTTGCGGCAGAAGTCGTCGACAGAGAGGGCACCCTGGGCGAGGGTGCGGAACTCAGCGTCGAGCAGCATGGCGCGGGATTCGCGGTTGTTCAGGAACTGCTGCTCGATTCCAAGCCAGGAGGACCAAGCCGTGACCCCGTCGCGCTCGTGGATGACATCCAGGAGATCGGGGGAGATAGTGTTGAAGAGCCATGACACGACCACGTCGTCCATGCGCGACCAGGCTGGATCAGTAAGGCGAAGCGTGTCGCTGAGGATATGATCCTTAGCGGCCGAGGATGAGGACATAGCCGCGCCACTTGGAATAGTTGGAGGACTGCATGTTGAGAATGATTGGAATCAAGTTCTTGATGTTTTGGACTGCAGTAGCCTGGCTGTGCAGGCGGGCAATGGCCTCTGCTTCAGAGGTGATGGAGAGGTCGTCGTCGTCCACAGTGGAGTCGTCCCGGAGCTGGTCGGGACGGAGGCGCTCGCGAAGGGCAGCGGCCTGCTGCTCCAGAGCGTCGGCGTGCGCGCGCTCCTGGTCGAGGGCGGCGGCGGCAGCACGGACACACTCCTGGGCGGCGGCGGCAGGCTTGAATGAGGTCTTGTAAACTTTGAAATTCTTGAAAGGCTTGTTCTGATAGTTGCAAATTAAATTGGGCTTCAAGTGTGTTGTTTGACAGAAAACTTGCTACAGAAATATTCCTGTTTCTGAAAAAGGAAAAAAGCCTTGGAAACTTGGACTCCAGAATGTTGTTATTCCAAAGATCAGAGCAGAAGAGCACTGTAGAGCCATCCCCAATAGTGCACTTAACCATTCCTCTGAAAAGATCACATAATTTCAAAACATCCCTCCACCAAAAAGAGCCCTTATCAGCAGTAGCATGAAGGACTTGACCAAGAGGGTAGTGAGCATTCCAAATCAAATTCACCCAAGGAATATCTTTTTTATTATAAAATTTATCTAGGTGTTTTAATAAACGGGCCTTATTTTGACTTTTTTGTGGACAAAGATAGAGAGACAAAGGAATAGGGAAACACCTCACACCACACTGGGGGTTGACCTTTCATATATATAGCCCAATTGGCTGGGGGTACAACATGTCCAAATACAACGAACACAGGACCAACTTTTCATGTGGTTCATTCTAAGTTCACTTCAGGTCCAATCATGGACCTAAATTCACACTTCGAATGAACCACTTGGAAAGTTAAAGAACCTAGATTACCACTTTGAGAGCAAATAGAGCCACATGAGAACATGAGAAAAGTTTAGAGACCTATGGTACATTTCACTCAATCATTTTTATTCATAGGAACGAGTGTATTGAGATGCATACACCGACCAATTCAATCCAAGGGTTGGCGTAGAGATGGTCTATGTATGACTCCTCTTTCTTCTTTTAATACAATGATACGCAGCTCTCCTGCATGTTCGAGAAAAAAAAAGTTGATAGGGAAAGGTACACTCCCTCTGAAGTGTAGGCTCCCTTATGCCTCAAACATGGAAATAGGAGTCAGCTGCAATTATTTTATTTAATTGCACCCACTAGGATTCAAACTCTAATACAATGCAACCCAAAAGCTTAAGCTGATAGGAAAAGGTCTGCAGTTCACTTATACTTCAATAGATTGGAATTGTTTGATTTCAAAGATGCAAGAAACATAGATTCCTATCCCCTGCTGCAATGCAAATGCTACATTCCATTTGTTACAAACATCAAATACCTACATTAAGGTGTTTGGAAAGAGAATCTGCTAGCCAAAAATCACAGTACTAACTGCTTACAGGCTTACAGTGCATGCCATTACTAGTTAGTTCGCATGTATTGATGATTCCTACATATTTGCGCGCAAGTTCTTGTAACTCCCTCATTAAAGAAATGCTTGTAACTAAAACTTAAAATCCTGCATTCAGGTTTACAGTGTCATATTATAAGTCATTAGCAACATGACAGAAAAATTCTCCATCATCCTGATAATATCCAACACAGGGTTCAGCAAGAATAACACTAAAAATTCACATTGATATACATGTCAGTACATTCAGTAGAAATTAAAGAGTAAAAAGAAATGCTAATTTTCTCACGTATAGAAGGTAGAAAACTATAAACATTAGATTTTTCTGCCAATTGACTTACTTTTGCTGTCTTAGCCCCATTGACTGAGAGGGAGCCAATAAAGTCAAACAGTGGTTCTTGGCATTCGCTAAGGTTACAAGGAAGCGCAGGCCAGTAATTCATTTGCAGATTTATATTTGGATGGGGTGCTGCACTGGGAAATGAATCATACATCATGTTAATTCAAACATGGGATGATGGGATGGTGGAAAATACTGGAAACATAAATTATAAGAGAACAAGATAATGCACAGAAATAAGAAATTTTCAGAAAAGTTATTAATTAGTAGTTACTAGGAAAAAGAGGAAACAAAACAATTTTAATGTAATGCAGGAGAACCAGCATTAGAAAGATGTGCAAGTTTGGATTTATACATGATTGTTCGAGACTAAAATTTTTTCTGCTTTTTTCTTTGCAGAAGTACTCTAGAGATTTATGTACATCTTTTTGGAATTATAAAAATTTATTGCCATCCGCAAGTAGACCAGGATAGTGTCTCTGAGACAAATCATCATGACCCAATCAAAATATATAATAGCAAGGGCCAGTTTAACATTGTAGTGTTGTCCTTACATAAAGCTGCTGTGGAAAAGTGGGTAAGAAAATTTAAAGCTTATTTAGCAAACAAACTAAAACTATATGGTATCATTCTTTTCTTCTTAATATAATGATACGCAACTTTCCTGTGAATTCGAGAAAAAAAAATGGTGTATTCTTCTCACATGGCCATTAATTTATTTGTGTTTGGAATATTACAGTATCTCCAATAGCAATTTAACTTAGAAAAAAAGGGTTAGCCAAACAGCAAAACATCTAAATGAAGACCAAAAAAGATGATCACAATACCAATGACTAAAAGATGTGGAAACTAAATGGTGATGTTTAACAGAATTTTTCCAAAATAAAAACTAGTAATTAAAGGATCGACTTAGGGTGAAATCCATATTCTGCTCCAGCTATTTCCCTTCGAAAGCTATAAAAAAATTAATAAACCAAGAAATACATAATTTAATTAGGCAAAGAAATAAAGAAAAACAAAGTCATTGCAAAACCATACTCCCATGGTGGTGAAGGGTCATTGCTCCATATCCCTTGCAGATTGGAAATTTGGGTTCCAGGCCTTGAGCACGAAATGAGTAGATAACGACCAAACTGAAATAGAAGTTCCACAAGAGAAGGGTCTTCATTGTCTTTGAAAGTTACAATTCTTTCTACCGTAGGCTTCACAAAATCTTTAAGGGCTGTCGATGTGGTGTGGTCAGATATTTGAAAAGCATAATCTGATACAGTAGCACACTGAGAACTAGTCTCTGCTGACTGAACTACATTAGAGCCTTGTGATAGTTGCAAGGAAACACGGTGGAAAAGAGTCTGGTAATCATCAATGTGGTAGGCTTTTAGCTGTGAATACGACGTGCTCCTAGCAATACTTAATGTTGTAAGAGCAGACACTGTTGGATCCAATTTAGATTCTGAGGGTTTGATGAATGCACTTTCAAATGAAGTAGTGGCTGCAAGAAGTAAAACAACAGAGTCGGCACAATCAAGTTTCAGCATGTTATCATTCAATACTTCCACTGTGCTATTGGCACCATTTATCTGCACATAAAGAATTGCACAAAATTTAATTCCAATGGGAGGATCAGCAGCAGTGTTGCCCTCTTGAGGTCTTTCGCCTGGACAGCTACCCTCCATGATTATTTCATTTGCATGTGTTACACGAATCTTGTGGTTTAGTGTAGTAGTTAAAGACACTGTGAAAGAGACATTTCCCGGTTTGTTTGCAGAGATTTTAGTTGCAATGACTTGATGTGGATTTGAGGAGAAATGTTCCCTTGAGTAGACTATCTCCCCAACAGTATATGTGACGGTGACTGTTGCAGTGTGAAGATCTAGCTCTCGTTTGTAATTTGTGTACTTGATGTTCTTCCCAAAGACCAGATCAATATCCCCAAGAGGTTGAAAGACCTTCAGTAGAAACACAGGTAATATTTCAAATTGGTAATGTCTCTAATTCTTTTTGTGTAGTTACATGATCCTTCTATCGATCTAAAAGTACAACACATACCTGTGTTTGGTCACCAGACAGATCATATGCAGCAGCTGTGGCTTCAGGGTACTTTCCATTATCAACAAAGCTCCTTACTTTAGAAAGAACAGCAGGTGCTTTGGGATTTGTATAATTACCAGGCCCACCTGTCCATAGAGTGTCATCTGCAGCAACATTTTTTCTTTGAGATGTTCACAGACATTTTTAATACAAAGCAATCAGCTAAAAATAAAGGTAATTACAAAGACATTTACAGAAATGTGAAACAAATATTTCAAATTTACCAACTTGGATGCTTAAATTCTCCTTTCCTCCATTGCACCACTGAGCACCTTTTTCTCAAGCTGCAATGACTAACGGTGTGTTTGGTTTTGGGATACTGGGGACAGGACAATCCTGTCACTGTTATCTGGTATGGGACAGTCCCAGTATTATGTTTGGTTAGAGGGCTATGGTCATCCCTGTTTCCTATTTAGTTGGAGTGACAGAAGAGATAGGATGAGAGCCACTCTTTCACACCGTTAGTCACCGTTAAATCAATCGTCCATGGACCCACACGTCATCTTCTCTACTTTTTATAACTATGGTTTTTTTTCTGGTGCCTTATCTCAACCTTCAGTCATTCACGCAAAGGAGTCGATCCAGTTCCTCATCCTTGCCCATCGGAGTCAGAAAGAGCGCCCGACGAATGCGGCCGTTGGCAACAGGAGGATCTAGGCCGCCATTTCCGGAGCTTGTACCGTTGTTCTCCTAGAGCTCGCACTGCTGCCCGCCCATGTTGGTTGCACCGGAGTCCGCTGGAGCCAAAGTTCAGCTAGGCGCTAGGCGGATTGCCGGATTCTAGGCGGTGACCCTCCGCCTAGCGCCTAGGCAGGAGTAATCGCGCCTAGGCGTTCTAGGCGTTTCCCTAGGCGCTGGGAGGAACAGGGGAGGAGGAGCTGCCGGCGGCGGAGGGGAGATGAGCAGGGGAGGAGTTGCCGGCGGGGGGAGAGAAAATGAGCAGGGGAGGGGACTGACCTTGGGGCAGGGTGGCAGCCGGCGGCGGAGCAGGAGGACGGAGGAGGCGGCGGGGATTTTGCGTGATCTCCCACAGCCGAAGCCATCCGCGCGCGTGCGAAAGGCCACGTCATCCGCCTTCGCGCCGCGCCATCAGCCTGCTGGGGCAAAATTTCGTGGCTCGCCCAGCTCTGCAACCGCCTCGGCGCCGCCCAGCGCCTAGATGCCGCCTACCCCCCCCCCCTAGGCGAGGCGGTTAACCCTCGCCCAGCACCTAATCGCGCCTAGGCGCTGCCTAGCGGAACTATGGCTGGAGCTCCCACCACTGTCCGTTGCGCATTGGTCCGAGGCCGCTGTCTGTGCCAACACGTTGAAGTGAGCCAGGTCGGAGAAGTGGCCATCGTGGCAGAGCTGGCCTCGTCAGCGGCGACAAGGAGCCACTATGGGCAGCGCAGGCCTGACGCTCAACAGGAGGCACACAAGTTTTGGCTACCACGACAGCATCTGAAGAGTTTCAAGGATCGTCCCATCCCTCGTGTCCCACAACAGTCCTACCCCCAAACCAAACACAGCCTTAGTTGGGGGCTACGAAAATGGAGCCAGTGCAAGTCAGCAATATTAAGGTCCAATTGGGCATGACCAAGGAGATACTTCATCGAACTGGAACTGAAAACATGAGGGATACTCATGATTTATACCATGGTGAGGACTGAAGAGTGGCCACGGAAAAAACTCAAGCATCACTGTCTAGGCTTAGCCTCTCTTGAGCGCACTATTGCTCTTTTTCGTTCCCAAGTTCTCTACCTGGATGCAAATTCATCGTTCTTTCACCAGCAAGCCCGGTTTCGAGAAAAGAATAATTCCACTATCAAACTTCAGGTCGGTGATCAGATCAATCTTGTTACTTAACAGATCTCACAAGATAAACATGGGGCTGTTCAAGATTTCTATGACAATTTGCTTTGTTAAGCTGTGGAGAGGAACTACACACTAGAGAGCTAGACCATAGCCACAAATTCCCCTAGTCGACGGGGTCAAGGAGCATAGTATGCTACTTGTGAGAGGTTTTTACAATTTTGAACTTTCTTTGAAGAGGAAAGGAGGTAAATGGTGGACATTATTTGTTGGCCTGGCCAAAAGTTACTAGACCAATTCAACTTTGACTTGGTATCAACAACCTTCAAAACTTGGGATGGGCACTTCGAATGAGATGGCTTTGGCTACAGACGGCGGAACCTGATCACCCATGGGCGACCATCCCCTCCATGCATCAACCAAAGGTTTCTTCACTATAGCAGTGGCTACCGAGATTGGTAGTGGGAAGAATACACTGTTTTGGACCGATTCTTCGTAGACCTAACAATAGACACACATCCATGTCCAGCAAACAAAATTGAATAGAGAATCCAACCAAAATCACCAACCATCCAGTCCAATCCTAAAGAAAAACTCTTCCCATTCAATCCCATCCAATCCATTCCATTAAAATCCAAATCATCCAACACATCCAATGAATCAAGCGAAACACAATATGCAGAAGAGTGAAAATCACGCTGTTCCACAACATGGGTCCCATGCACACCTGCTTCTTCCTAGCTTGTGTGTTGTGCCTTCTGTTGTCTCTCATCGCTTAGCGTTGGCAGGGGATGAATTTTAGCTCACCTCCACTCCACCAGCACGGCAACACCTGTGAGCGCCACCGGGCACCAGAGCAGGCGGCCTGGGGCACAATGGCATGTCAAAGTCAAACACCTCCTTCATTTGTGCCTTCAAGGACTGTACCTCCTTCTCTTCAGCGCCGGTGATGATTAAGTTGTCGACATAGATGCCGACGAGCAAGACAAAGTGCCCGCTGTCCCACTGGTACACCGCCGCCTGGTGCGCACTCTGCTGGAAACCCATGTCCTTGAGCGTGGCGTCCAGATTTGTGTTCCGAGCGTGCAGGGCCTAACGCAAGTCGTAGAGGGCCTTGCCTAGGAGGTACACCTTTCCTTCTTCTCCGGTGACGGCGTAGCTAGGTGGTTGATGCGCGTAGACTTCCTCCTTGAGGTTGCTATTAAGGAAAGCGGACTTGATGTCCATGTGGTGGACGTGCCACCCTTCCTGAGCCACCAACGTGAGGACACGGATCAATACTATGCGCACCACTAGAGCGAACACGTTGTTGTAGTCAATCCCCACTTGTTGGACGAAACTCTCATCGTGCTTAGAGGTGAGGTCACTAGAGTCACCATGCTCAAGGACGTTCTCGACCAATTTGCAGCGACTTCGGGGCTCCACATCAACTACAACAAGAGCACCTTGGTGCTATACACATGGAGGAGCAAGTGGTGGCAAGCTGCGTACAGATCATGAGTTGTGCAAGGGGGGTTCCCACAGCCATACTTGGGACTACCACTGTCGGTTAACAAGCTGTCGCTATCCGCTTTCAACCCTTACGTTCAGAAAACGGACAGATATCTGTCTTCCTGGCAGGCTGGTCTTCTGAATCCGATGGGCAAGGCTGTCCTAGTGAACTCGGTGCTTGATTCTCAGCTAGTCTACTTCATGAGTTCCCTTCAGCTACAACCCCTGGTAATACACCAACTTGACAAGCGGCTTCGTGCCTTCCTCCGGTCAGGTGATCAGACAGGCAGATCTTCACCGGCTAGCTGCCTTGTTGCTTGGATCCGGGTGTGCATGCCCAAGGAGCTCGGTTGTTTGGGCATAAAGGACATGGGGACACAAAACATATGTTTATTACTTAAACTCATCCAAAGACTTCACTTCCCTCAGTCATCTGCTTGGGCTCAGTGGGTGCAAAGCAGGATCTCCACCTGCACATTGAAGGGTGATGTTCATGGAGAACACTAGGAGGTACTGCGCTCTCTACTACCTCTTTACCAGGCACTCACTTCGGTTCAGCTTGGCAATGGCAGGTCTTGCTCCTTCTGGCTAGACATTTGGCACGGTGATGAGTCTCTAGCCGATCTCTTCCCAGTACTTTACAGTCACTGCACCGCGAAGGATGCTTCAGTCTCAGAGATACTCCAATCAGGCCTAAGGCGGGTTTTAGTGCCAAGACTATCCTTAGGTGCAGCACAGCAACTTCAGCACGTCGACGAAATCATTGCCACAACACAACTATCAGATGTTCCGGACCGACGACTTTCAGCATCTAGTAAAGGAGATGGCAGTCTTGACAGTGGAGCCATCTACCGCCTCCTCAAAGCAAGGGGCCAGCCCTGTGACGAGAGATCAAACTTTATCTGGCGGGACTTGGCGCCTCCACGAGTCCAGCTGTTCATGTGGTTGCTGGTACAGCGCCGCATACAGTGCCACACGGTCTTGCTGAGGAAAAAGGTGCTACAAGATGCTATCTGTGAAATTTGCCAGGCCGAAGATGAGTCTCCTGAACACGCAATCAGTGGCTGCGTGCTGGGCAAACTGTTTTGGGAAAAGATCAATATGAGCCATGTCAGTCAGACTACAGATTTGCACACACTAACCCCTCCAGATGGTGTACCGTTGAAGAGTTTTCAGCGTTCATTGCCCTGTCATGTTGGCAGCTGTGGAAGGCAAGAAATACAAGGATTTTCAGGAATGAAACACACACAATCTCGCAAGTATTTGGAGCCTGCAAGGCGGCAGCAGAACAATGGCGATACAGGTTTCCAAACAGGAAGAAGCACATTGTTGATCAATGGTGTCAGATCCTTGATTTGGCAAGACAAGCCTAGTACTAAGAAATTATGTTTTTTCTGTAACACACATCACCCCCTAGGTGATGTTGTAAGTCCCTTGTAAACTTTCATCATTATCTGATGGGCCATTTTGGGGCCAACATAAATAAATAAATTTCAGGTGGGGAACGACTCCCCCCGTTGACCTTCAAAAAGAAGTATTGATTAACTAATGCCACATTTCTGTCGCTTTATGACTTACGCTTTACCAGGCTTCTCATATCATGCTAGCTGCTCGTGAAGCAGATGCCCTACTGGTTCAGGATGAGTCTACCAGGAACCAGCAAGAAGGTCAACAAAATGGAATTTCTGAGGCAGCTGCCCCCTTTTTCCCCTTCTTGAACTGATATATATAGTGGAGCAAAGCATCCAAGCACGATCCAAGAACATGGATGGAGGGGAAGCGGTGGCTTACGGTTAAGCTGGAGCCTCTCAGATTCGACGCCGCCCCAGACCATGGCGCCGAGGCGGCCGTTCCCGATCGGCGCCGCGTCGGTGAAGTACTTCGCCGGGGAGCCGAAGACCACCTTGAGCGGCCGCGCCTCTTCATCTGCCGGCCACCCGGCAGCCGCGGCAACAGCCTCCGCCATTGACAATCTGAGTCCCTTTGCGCTTACCGCTGACGTGCCTTTGACTGCTTTGCTTACCGCTTACGTGCCTTTGACGCCGCTTCTTGGATATAGGGCCGTACGTTAGGCCGTGATGCGCCGAAGGAACGCCGTTCAGCAGCATCGCGGCCGGCCCAGGACACCGTCAACGAGCTCCGTGAGGACTTAAAAAAGTATCAGACCTCCTGTCTGTCACATTCTTATATTTAGTGCTCACTTCACGTACAGCAATTTTTCATCTCAACCTAAAATCCAACTAGTACTAGAAATGCGTCGATAGGCTGAGTAGTTTAGTAGTTCAATTGTTTCAGATAGTTCAATAGTTCATATAGTTCAGTAGTTCAGCACATGGAGTTCAGATAGGCTGACTTATTTATTGCTTTAGAATTCATATGTTTGATCTATGTGTCATTTATTGTTTACAGCTGATCCTTTGCTTGATCAGAAAACGCAAATCTGCAATCATGTGCTATCCATTGTGTAGTAAAGTTCTTCCTTTTGACAGAATTTGAGAAGAAAAAATTGAGCTTTATGAAAGGCAAATCTGGTTTATGTGAAATGCAATGGCTGAACTTGACAAGGGAATACCTCAAGTTGGTTTCAGATTTAAAAATTCAGATGAAGCTTGGCAGTTTTGGGTGGCCTATGGGGATCGTAGTGGCTTTGATGTTAGGAAAAGATATACAGTACAAATTACAGCAAATTTGATCGTAAGGCAACATCATGTAGATAAGTTTGTGCCAATGAGAGCCATCGAAGAAAAGTGGAAAGTTTCCGTAGCGAAGTGTTTCAGACCTGAAACAAGAACTGATTGCAAAGCATGAATGACTATTAGTCTATTACATTGGACCGAGGGGAAGAAAATTACGAAGTCACTGATGTTGTCCTTCAACACAATCACTTCCTTCACTTGCTTGAAACTCGACACTTGATGGCAACACAAAGAAAAATTTCAAAACTACAGGCTTTTGAAATCGAGACCACCGATGATTCTGGAATTAGGCCAAAAGCTGCCCAAGAGTTAGTTATCCGTCAAGTTAGAGGGCCATTTAACCTTACTTACACTTGTCGTGACCGCAAAAATTATTTACAGAGCAAGAGGTAGAGTGAGTTTGCATTTGGACAGGCTTTGTATGTTGAAATATTTTCATGACAAGATCTTTGAAAATCCACCATTCCATTATTCTTTGCAAGTGGATTGTGATGAGCATATAACCAACATATTTTGGACTGATGCCAAAATGACTCTTGACTACGCATATTTAATGATGTCGTGACATTTGACACTACTTTTGAAACAAATAAAGAATACTGACCCTCTAGCAGCTCACAATGGCAAGCAACCTAAAACTAGTTATACGATCAAGATGCAGCTATAGGAAAAGCAATAAAGAATGTATTCATTGAAATCATATCATGGATTGTGCACATTTCACATAAGTGCAGTAGTCAGAGGTCTTAAAGACAATGACAGGTACATGTGGGCCATATAAATAGGGTGGTTCTACCACATCTGTGATATATCCCCTTGGTACTCCATAATTTAGAGCTTGACCGCCTTATAAGCAGCACAACTTGTTGCAAAATAACAAACAAGATCATAAGGGGTTAAAACCAGATGCGATCGCCCTTTAGGGCCAGATGAAACGTTAATGACAAACATAAGAAGATAGATCAGTGAGAAATAGGGCTAGGGCAAGAAGAATCGGCTACAAAGTAGAGCCGAAGTAAATTCTTCCCCAGCAAAGTCGCCAAAAAGTGTCTTGACATTAGATGTGGTCCGAATCACACACTAGAAAGGGCATTGGACGTCCGGGCCGCTGCGGACCGAAGAACGTAGCGAGGATCTTACTCTTTCATGGTGAAGAACAGAGAGGTTTACAAGCAAACCACCAAAGGATAACCAACGTACTTGTGTGACGAAGAACTGGCTAGTTTTTAGGCAATCTAGCAAAGAAACCATCGAAGCTCTCACCCGGGAGGGATCCCGTCAGGGCAAGGACGTCGACGCATTGCCCTAGGTCGGCCGGCAAGCCTTGGGCATTATCCTTGGTCGTCGGATCAAGGGATGAACAACATGGAGGTTGGAGAAGAGAGAAAAGGGGTAAAAAGAGTTGTAGATTGATTTGTATGTCGATTGGATAGATGAGAACTCAATCAGCCATAATCCTCTCATATATATCTAGAGAGGGTGGTCTTATCCCAGTAGGAAACCTCTCCAAGTATTCTTTTTCAAGTTTTCTACAAGTTTGGAACAGTTCGGATTAGAATCCAGAAACCCAGATCTGAACAGCCCTTTTTATTAGGTCCCCTGTGGCCAGAAATCCAGAAACCCAGATCCTATGGCCAAATTATGATGTCAACACACGTCCCCTGTTTTTGGTACAATTGCATATTTATCAAAAACACTATATATATATAAGTATCAAATTTCTTCATATATTCGGTCATAATAATTCAATCAATATATCATTGTTAATACATCAATGACCGAGTATTCAAGTTTTGTCCAACAATAAAGAATGTGAGCCAGTACAAGCACTTCCATACTCTTATCTACTATGAACCGGCTAAAGGACACCATTCACCTACAGTTCTTGATACTAAATTAACAACCTGATTATAAACACCAAAAACTTAGCCGTGATGAACACATCGGCTGTATTGTTTTTCCTTTTATTTAGAGCGATATTCCATCATATATCGGCCAAAAATTGTTATAAGGCAGTGTATAGTCATGATCCACATTTTATTCGAGGGCAACAATGAGCTAGTATCGGCCTTAGATAGGTCATGGAAAATAAAGTCTTCGAAATCTATAAGTATCTTTAGCCAAAATGAAGTTGTTGTATCAATGGTTCTATTAGTGGTTCGTGAAGTTGTCGTTCATTGTTACCACTTTAAATTATCTATTTACTCCCCTACTGTACTGCAATTCTCATTTTCTAAGAAGTCAATCAATTTTAAATTTGATAATTTTTTTAATTTGAATCAAAGTTGAAATTGATTCACTTCTTCGGAAGTGACAGTTGCTCTGTTTTTTTAACACATTGTTGAGCAGATGTTTGGGTTGTTGTTTTTAATCCAATGAATGTATGTTTTAGTCAATTAAATATTAGTTCACGCTTTAGAAAATAGCATTATCAGTTTTAGACTTTCACTTTCATTGCAGACCTTCACTTTAATTTTATTGTACTCAATGTATCTGTGCATATAGTAGGCTCTACATTTTAGGGTCCCTCTAGGCACCGTGCATGAGGCCCTGACTGAGGTACTCAAACCACTCTTTGGGAAGGTCGAGGCTGGTGACAGGACGCTTCAAGAGGTCAAGAAGTTGCTGCACAATCAAGGTTTGGACATAGAACAATTGAAGAAGATGCATGCTGAGGGACCTAAGAAGAAGATGGTGAACACCATGAGAGGCCAGCTAGCAGCCGTGACTCTGAAGGTGGATGTTATAAAAGATGAGGTGGATGCTATAAAAGATGTCTTTAAGATGAACATATAAGTCTTTATCATGGGTTATGTGTGTGTAATGGAACTTAACTTTGCTTCTTGTGGTGTGATGTGAACAATTAAGTTTCTTAACTTACTTTTAGGCTGTATGTCGTGGATAAGTTAGAAATGAACTAAGTAATAATATTGATGTTGCATATATATATATATATAGTGTGTGTGTGTGTGTGTGTGTGTGTGATGACCACATAGTAGCTACTGGATGTTGTTGCCATGACAATATAGCTACCATGAGAGAATGATCTAAAATGGTTTTGATAACAATACATCCATAATGCAAGGTAGCATACACATTACAAGGAGTTGCACATTGTTTCCAAACTCACATGAGCATCTATATATTTTTACAAGATTGCCATTTCTTGCGTATTTTGGCCATAGGCCTAACCTCTTTACGACCATCTCTTAGGTATGGAGTTAGCTCACTTGCCAAAAGCCGAGGGAGGATTGAAGCATCCAAAGGAGGCACTTCATTAGATGCATTGAACTCTTCCTCATCCACTAGATTTTCAAGACCGACAACCTGTTTTTTGCTAGGGAGTACCACTTATCATTTCCTGTTTCTAGTGTCGCACACATAGAAGACTTGAGAAACCTGACTTGCGACCACAAATGGCTCCTCCATGTACCCAACTTAGTTGAGGTCAATCGTAGTATAGCCATACTTGTCTTTCATGACACCCTAACTTCCACCTACCCATCGACACCAGAAAACAGCCACCTTGAAGCCTAGATACAAGAGTTCCCATATCTCTTCAATCTGAACATAGTATGATGCCTTCTACATGTTGTTGTCAAATGAATCTACACGAATAGCATAGTTCTAGTACATTCTTGTCTTGATCAATGGTGTAAAAATGTGTAGTCATTTATGTCAAAGCCTTGATATGTGAAGAAAGGGCCCTTTGCTAGCTTAGCCTTTCATCTAGGCAAGAGGTTTTACTGGCAAGTCGATGTTTGATCCATTTGGTGAATCGGCTCATATGTGCCCTCTCTAACCAAGCTTCGCCCTTGTGAAAGTCCAAGTTTGGTTTTGGTAATTAATGACACCAAGTTGCTAATGTCTTGTGTTTAAGTGATTTGAGTTAGGCATAGCAACACATGTGATGAAGGTGCAAGGTGGCATGGAAAGGTGGCCACGTGATCACAAAGAGATGAAGCATGGAGTAGAGATCATGGTGATAGACAAGGAGTAAAGTGATCAAGGCAAAGGTATAAACATAGGGTTTTACTTTTGCCGATCTAAGTTGAGTAGAGAAGTGATTGACCGGATTTAGGATAGATAGCCGACTATCAAGAGGGGAAATCACGGTCATCTCTCGAATCAATTGCTACTAGGTCTATATCTTGAGCATATGCATTAGGATCTAGTAAAGTGCTAACCTAACTCCTTTGGGAAAATGCTTGTGAAATGCTAACACACATGCACATTGATGGTGGACACTTGGTGGTGTTAGCACATTTGCAAAGGAGGTGGAGTTCCTAGGGTAGAGAGGGGTTTGGGTTCCTCTCTCCCTGACCACATTCGGCGCTTTTGAGAAAATGAAATGCATATTTTCTATTGCGCTGGTAGAAATCTTGGGGAAGTTGTGGGAGTGTTTCTCACACCGGACACAGGTGTTGGTAGCACGGACGCTGCACCTGCGCGTCCGGTGAGGTGTCAGTCTCAGGCGCGTGTAATCCGAGTGCACCGTACACACTGCACCGGGCACAGGGTGTTTCCTGTTCGTGCGTCTAGTGGTTGTTGGTGTCAGCGAGCAAGTCTACGAGAGCATCGGACACGCCAGAGAGCGTCCGATGATCGAGCATTTTGCAACCCTCTCTACGTACGGTCTGGTGAGTACCAGATGCGTCCGGTGCTCAATTGACTGCGTCTAGTGGTTTGTAGGTGACCGTTAGAGATCGACACGTGAAAGTCAAAAGGACGACATATGGCCATCATCAGGGCACTGGATGCAGGGTCCGAGCGTCTGGTGGCTCCCAGTTGAGGGTCTGGTGACCCCGAGTCTTGCCCAGTAAAAGAGCCAACGACTCTATTTGTTGAGGGGGCTTATAAATAGAAGGTGGCCGGCCTTGGAGGGTTCTCTCTTGCACTTTGGCATACTTGAGACATACTTTGAGCTAGAGAACACTCCCTCCACTCATCCCCTTGCTTGATTGCCAATCCTAGTGAGATTGAGTGAGATTCAAGTTTATTGCTTAGTAAATTGCATCTAGTGGCACTTGTTTCTTGAGTTTGCTGTAGATTTCTTATTACTCTTGGGTGTTTCCCGATGCCCTAGATGACTTGGAGCAGCGATGGTGTTGAGCTCGTGATTGAGATTGTTTCGAGCCTCACCAAGTGATTTGTGAGGGGTTCTTGAGTCTTCCCCGCGGGAGTTCACAATTGGCTACTCTAGTGGATTGCTCGTGGCTTGGAGGATTCCCATCTTGTGAGTGGATGTGCGGCACCCGCTGAGGGTTTGGCTTTGAATTGCCAATTAGCTCATTATCATCAAGTGGTTGTATCGCCACAACGAGGACTAGCTTGCCAGGAAGCAAGTGAACCTCAGTAAAAAAATCCTGTGTCATCATTTGCCGAGGATTCTCTTTGTTATTGTGATCGTGAGTGATTGGTTGGATATATCACTCTACAACATTGGTATAACAATCACTCTCCACTCCTTTATTTACTTGTACATCTTACTTGTTGTTTAGCTTGTGTAGCTTAGTCTTCTTAGATAGGAGTGTAGTTAGCTTTAGTTGCATTTTGTTGTTATGACTTAGTGT
>Ga0182004_10000958_pt1 | contig 19859 bp, 21 predicted proteins | sample Sormic07211540_1_FD_120479 | JGI IMG/M metagenome (GOLD analysis project Ga0182004, IMG submission 120479) | Endophyte microbial communities from Sorghum bicolor roots, Mead, Nebraska, USA - 072115-40_1 MetaG | ecosystem: Host-associated > Plants > Roots > Unclassified | place: USA: Nebraska...
ACTTTTTCCAAAACAAAAACTAATTACACAGTTTAGCTGTAAATTACGAGACAAATCTTTTGATCCTAGTTAGTTTATGATTGGATAATATTTGTCACAAATAAACGAAATGCTACAGTATCGAAAACTTTTCACTTTTCGGAAGTAAACAAGGCGCTAGTTCTTGTGCGAGTCAATGCAGTGCGAGGGTCGAACAAGCCAAGTGAAACTCGAGCAGCAGCCAGTGCCAGGCGATCGATCGAGCTTGGACGGCGTCAGACATGAGAACGAGCGAAGCCGATGAGCAACAGCTAACTACCAACCGCGACCGTCGACCGGACCGGACGAGGCGAGAGCGACGGATGGGCGTCGGCCATCGGTCCAGCCCGCGCCACGGCGGCGTGCCGATCGAGCGCTGACGGCAAGAGGGGAGGGAGCCAAAAAAATATCAGGCGCTCGCGGAGGGCGCAGCGCCACTTGGGGCGCGTCTCGACGGGAGCCGGCGGTGCCGCATCGCCACGAGGCCACCTGCCCCGCCCGGGCCTGCCTGCCCGCCCGCCACCTAGACCGCGGCGCGACCGTCCGTGTTGCTGCACAACCTGTGCTGCGCTCGTGAGGGCGCGCGTGCAGACTGCAGACTGCACAGCGGTGTGGCCCTTTTTGGGGGGGTGTGGAGCGGAGCTGGTCGGCTGGATGCGCAACAACGCTCACACGTGACGAGCCTGTTGTGAGGCCCCACACCTTGCTACGTGAACGAGGATGACAGACGGGTGTTGAGCATGTTTTGCAAGTTCTCGCCTACTGTAGTAGTACGTACCGTAAGAGAAGAAAACGCAACGAATCGATAGTGGCAGCTGTGGCTCACGTTTTTGGTCGATCTCTCTACGCTACAGTAGTGCCGTACACTACGGTCCACAGCTGCACACGCGACAAGCTCACGGCGGTGCTCACCTCGTACTTAACGCCCCGCGCGCGGCGCAGCCACGGGTGCTGAATTCCAGGGCGACTGGTCGACGGCGCAGGCCGCCGCCCGCAGCGCCGAGCGGAGCGGAGCGGCCTCACGCCACGAAAATATCACGCGGTCCGTGGATGATGGACCCGGCGAGTTGACCCCTCGCCGCCTCTCCGCCTCCAGACTCCAGTGCTGTGCTGTGCTGTGCTGTGCTTCCTCCACCCGCGCGGTCCACCTGCAGCTCGCCCACCAGGCCACCACCACCTCCATCTCCCTCCCCCGGCTATCTTCCCCTCTCTTCCTACAGTGACACGCTCGATGACTGGTGGGCCATTCGGGTGTCCTACCCCACGAGCCATCCGGATGGGTACAGAACTAGGTTGGTAAACCTTGTACCCGTAGCTATATTATTGTGCTTCTGGGGCCCGACGCCAAGCTGGACCGGTCCACGTCCCTCCTGCGCTGTACATATGACGAGTGGGCCCTTACTGATCTGTCATGAGGGGGAGAATAAACCGTGTAATTGTTTGGTGCACGTAGAGATCAAGGGGAATTATAGCGTTTGTACAACAAAATCGCCGCCAAACCGAGCTGGTTTGGACGAGAAAAAAAAAAGAACATCTGTACTAACGACCAGGGGTTAAAAGTATGGAAACAATTTGCATCCAATTTTGGAATTAAAGAAACCTATTTGAACCGTGAACTAAAGGAGCTCAAATGGTTAGGCTTCTTATAGTACAGGTGATTGGTTTTGAATTTATTTTAAATCTAATAATGTCACTATTCTTCCCATGGTTGTCGATGTATGATGTGATTTATCGATATACTCCTTCCGTCTATAAATAAATATATGTCTTAGTTCTTGAAGAGTCAATTTTTTTTAAGTTTAACTAAAAATATATCAAATAATATTAATATTTATATTGCAAATAAGTATATTATAAAAGTTTACTTAATGCTTGATCTAATAATACATATTACATATGCTAAATATTAGTTCATTTCTATATATATTTGATCAAACTTAAAAATATTTAATTTATCGAGAAACGGGATGTACATTTATTTGTGGACGGAAAGAGTATATTAACTTACTCTCTCCGTCTCAAAAAGACCGTTGTTGTTGATTTTTAGACATCTTATTGACCATCCGTCTTATTAGAACTTTTTTATAAATATCGTCTATTTTGATATGACTTATTTGATTATTAGAAATACTTTAAGAATGATTTATTTACTTTAATATTTGTACAAAAATTTTAAATAAGACGAGTGGTCAAACATGATTGGTCAAAGTTAACAATGATGGTCTTTTTGAGATGGAGAGAGTAGTGTTCAGGAGGTGCTCACAGTGAGATAAAATCGTGTACTCCTTGTGTCTCAGAGAAAAAGAACTAAATTATTTTAGAGCAGAGGAAGTAATTAAAAACAAAACCGTGCTTTGAATTATTAATTAATTTCTTTCGGGAACATTTCTTCAAAAATTTAATTCCTGCCAGACGGGGCCATAAAAGCCGCTCGCGTCCTCTACATCTTGGCATTGTTCGCGTCGTCCGCCTTTTATAACTCTCTCCTCTCTCTCTCTAACCACTGCCAGCCACCTCTGCGCCCATCGCGACCACTCGCCAAGTAATTTTTCTTCCGCCCACCTGACTACGCCTCGACCTCGACCTCGGCCTCGCCCTCGGCGTCGCCTCCGTCCGCCGGACGCGGCAGCCATGGCGCCGGCAGTGGGGCTCAAGCGCTCCGCCACGCAGACCATCACTCTGCCGCCGCCCGAGACGCGGCTGGCTGTGCGCGATGTCATGCGGTCCACGATCCCGTCGCAGCCCGCCGAGGCGCCGGCGTCCACGGAGAGGCCGGCGCCAGCCGCGGCGCTGCAGGGGTTCCTGTGCCTGGAGGAGGTGGACGGGAGGCGGTGGAGCTACGTGGTGGACGGCGGGGCCGCCAAGGGGAGGGGCAGGGGCGGGGCCGCCGTCCCCGCTGGGGCCTCCGTTAGGGCCGTGCCGCTGCAGTCGCCGCTTCCGCCTGCCGAGGTGAGCAGCTGGGTGGAATTGTGGCTTCCTGTTAGGTTTGGTGTTGGTTACGGACTTACGGTTCGCAAAATGACTCTGCTGCGGTTACTAGCGTTTGATTTGGGAGAATTCTTTGCAGTTTTGGAGCAATTGGATTGGATTGTTTGCTAGGGTGTTTGTTCAATTGGTTTTTGTAAATAGAAGTCATATATCAGATTGCTGATTCGATATTTGGGTATTGATCTAATTGGTATGCATATCCACGAGGGTTGCGATAGATGTGTTTACCAGTTCATAGGACGATGCACACTAAAAGTGGAGTAGCCCCGGTAATTTCGAGATAAGTTGACACGGAATTGGGGAAGTTAGTTGTGGTCGTGAATTCCGAGGCTGTGATTTTTTTTGTTTAAGTTGGTTCTCGTGAACTGTAGAGAATTGGAAACTTGGGGTTGATTGATGTGAGAAGATTTATTGGTCTCACTACGTTGGTCCCTATGGAAAAACCAAGTGAGAGATGTTGGCCTCAGGCTCTCAGCCACTTGATTGTTGGAGCCTCATTTATTTTTATCTAGTGCTGGGAAAATTACTTCCAGCTTATATGATAACGACTTGTGTTACTATTAATTTTGGCGTTACGTTATGTTCCAAGTTTTCAAAAAAATGGAATGGAATTCACGCTTGCCTCTTGAACATTTTGTTCTGCATAGTCCCAGGCTTTGTTTAATGGCATGTGGAAATTTATGCTTATTTGTTCCAAATGATCATAATTAAGGACCTTAAAAAATGAAGTATACTGTGGAATACGTTGCAGGAAATAATGGCATTCATAAGATCGTATGTTGTGCCTGAAGGGTTTCCAGACAGTGTTACTCCTTCATATGTACCTTACATGACCTGGAGGGCTCTGAAGGTATTTTGTGGAACTTATGTTCAACAGTCAGCTTTTACTGGTAATCTGGTATTCTAATAATCAAGCGAAACATAATGGTTTGTTCATTATTCAGCACTTCTTTGGTGGAGCGATGGGGGTGTTTACAACAAGAACCTTGCTGAGTTCTGTTGGAGTCTCTCAAAGCAAGGTGACACCAGGTGCCATTGCTATCAACTGGATCCTCAAGGTAAAAATATCATGTCCATTCATGAGCTCTCATTTCTCTTGTTCACCATCTAGTTTAAATAATGTACTCAAGTCAATAATCTAACTATCCAGAAAGAATACCCTTCATTAACGTGTGTTTTTTTTTTGCACACAAGATATTGGCCATATTAACACGTGACTTTGTTCTCGTACTATACCAAACTTTAATGCTTAGGAATCATGTGGATGTCATAGCCTGGCTTCTAATGTAATATGGTTGTCATTGCATCTGTACCACAGGACGGTGCTGGGCGAGTCGGAAAAATGCTTTTTGCACGTCAAGGAAAGAAGTTTGACTATGACCTAAAGCAGGTAAACATTGCATCCACTTTTTTCAATATCCACTTCCAATTTATTGGTCCCTATCAATAATGGAAACAAACTGAAACAAAAATCATATGCAGTTACGGTACACTAGTGATCTGTTGCTGGAAATAGGAGCTGGGATAGAATTAACTACTGCTGCATTCCCTCAGTTTTTCTTGCCTATGGCTTGCGTAGCCAATGTTGTAAAGGTTTGCGCTCACCTGCACCAGCATTTTCAAATTGGACTTCTTCTGTTTTAACAGTATTGATGAAGAACATCCTTTCTGTTTCATGCAACATGTAGAATGTCGCTGCTGTTACGTCAACTTCAACTCGCACTCCAATCTATAAGGCCTATGCGAGAGGAGAAAACATTGGAGATGTCACCGCTAAAGGCGAATCTGTTGGGAACATTGCAGATCTGGTAAAAATCAATTAATCATGCTGTTACCTCTAAATCATTCTTGTTGCATGGCGGCATGCCAAATTAACATATTCATAAAACACACTCTCTTTTTTTTGCTAATATAAGGTGCTCATGTTTGACAAAATTTGGTTTGCCTTCTCACTGCACTACAATCAATACAGAATGGCTTCTGCTTGCTTTCGAATACTATTGTTCTCGTAAACATGATTTATCAGCTATACTGACTCATTTTCTTTTTATTACACCTGAAGCTTGGTACTGGTCTGAGTATCTTTATCTCAAAAAGGAATCCCTCACTGGTGACTTCATTTGCCTTCCTATCTTGTGGATATCTCCTGAGCTCATATCAAGAGGTTCACTTTCATTCCTCTAGTGTATTGCTTCAGAGTTTTGTAAAAAACTGGAACTCTATGACTAATAATTTGATAATGTTGATTAACAGGTGAGATCTGTTGTGCTGAATACCCTAAACAGGGCGAGGTTTACCGTCGCAGTGGATTCTTTCATTAAAACTGGTAGGTCAAACTTGAAAACTTATGTTTGATGCTAAAATACCTGTTTAGTGGGTTCATATTCAATTGTTCTTTGGACCATTGAAGTGGTATTTCATTTGAAAACTGTAGGGCTTTATATATCATATATAAAAGCTAGCACCTAAGATTCTTCTGATCAATGCTGAAACTTGTAGGAAAATTTGCTTATTTTTTAAATGCGATGCTGCAGTGCTGATGCATACTGAAGATGGAATCCAAAGATTTTAAAACACATCTTATTTTTCTTTTTCATTCGTACATAGTCCAGTCTTATTCCAAGCGTGAAACTTGTTTCCGACTTTTCTATATCTCTAGAAGTAATTAATTCAAAAATTTGAATTGTGTTTATCAGCTTCTTAAATCTTTATTTTTCTGTGACGCAGGTCACATTCCCTCCTTGAAGGAAGGAAACTCACAGGAGACGATATTTAATCCACCTTGGCGGCATGAGCCAGTCGCAATAGGTTTGTGCAATTGCAAGTGTTATTCAAATGGTGTTCCTTTCTTGAGATATTGGTGACAGTTTTTTATATTCTATTTCAACTGTATTTCAGGTTCAAGATTTGGAGAAGCATTTCAAGAGCCAGCTTCATTTCTTGCCATAAGACCTCTGTTTGAGGTACACCTTCTCTGGGCACCATCAATTAAAAAACATATCCAGAAACTACTCTGTGCTATCATATATGTGAAGTAATTTTTGCATTTTGAATCTGTTCTTATGACTAACATTTGGTATCTTAATTATAGGATGAGAGATACATGGTGACATATAACCCAACAAAGGATAAAGTATATGCTTTGCTCAAGGACCAAGCAAAATCAGACGACATTATCAAAGCTGCTTTCCATGTAAGCATTTGTTTCAAACTGCGAGTAATTGGTATAGTATGTATTTTGGTTTCTTACCCCTATACTCAATGTGTTTCTGCTGCACAGGCTCATGTGCTACTGCATTTTATTAATGCATCACATGCACGGAGGCTGAAGCAGAAGCAGAAGCAGGCAAACCCTGACCGATCAGAGCATCTGTACTCTAGAAACATGGATTTCCTGGCGCACATCGCTGAATCTTGCAAAATTGTTTCGTCATCATATGGAACATTCAAGAAGAAAGCAAGGGAACAGGTAAAAACTCCCTATCTTTATGATAAATGCACCTGTCCATTATATATGTGAATTAGTTCTGACAGTGACAACCAACCACATTGTGTTTTGTGTTTCAGGGTTGGATAATGTCAGAATCTCTGCTCAACCCTGGCAAGGCTCGATTATGTGCGGCAAAACCACAATGAATCTACTGTTCCAGTATAATTTCGATGAGATGATACCGATCTCATGTTTGTAAGACTAACTTTTCTAACGAGACGGGATGCTCAGTTCTTAGGAACTGAACTAACATATGTTGGGTGCCCAGCTCTAGGCATGAATCAGTGAACCTTCAATCTGAAGCGCCAAATTGCAGGAAGAGCAAGAGTTCTACGATTTGTAAGTTCCATCTCTTTCGTGTCTAGACCTCGTAGGGTGCACGTGCACTTCCAGTTTCTGATCGTTTTTCTGTTTGAAATTGTCATAAACAGGAAGAATGCCTGAACATATAATAAAACATACAGTGGATAGGTGGTGCGCTGGTTCGTGACTCGCGAGTGAAGGGCTCAATGAGATTGACTTCAAACTGCTAACTGCACAGACTAGAGCTTGTATTTATGTTTGCTGCTGTAACCTGTTTCCCGTCCGTGTTGGTCGGCTGCCGAGCTTCTTGTTTGGAAGTCTTTGGAGTTTCGGATTTCTTTTTTCCGCCACTTTGCTGACTTGCGGCACTTGAGAGTTGTTCAAACCCTTCGCTTCTAACTTAGCGCCCTAGTAAACTCCAGTTTCTCAGTGAAGAGTCATCACTCATGTCGTCGATGACTTCTTCAAACCTTGTACATACATGCTCCGTAATAACTGGAAGCCTTCTTTGTGTCGATGTTTCTATGGCGTGGACATGTACCACTGCTGTATTGTTGTGAGTTTGTGTTAGTGTATTTGTGTTTGTCAGATGGGAGAGACCTGTCCTGTCCTCCGAGCACCTCCGTTGGTGAGCAGGTGTGGGGTGTGTTAGATACTGCGCTAGAGACGAGAGGCTTGACCGCTTGAGAGCCGATTTAAACACGGCATGATGATCCAGAGGAAAGCACGACGAAGTCTTGAAAACAAAACGATTCTTCTGACTTCTGAGTCCGTCAAGTTCTCTGATCGGCATGATGATCCAAAGGAAGGCACGACGAAGTTTTGCAAACAAAACGATTCTTCTGACTTCTGAGTCAGTCAAGTTCCCTGATGGCGCTTGAATGCGTTTGCCGGTGCATTATTCTTACTAGTATAGTGCCCGTGCTAACGCCACGGTTTCATCTCAGGGATGCACAACCAAATGACGATAACTTTTTTATATAGTTTAATCCGAAAAACACTCATGCATAGCAAGACATAATAGATCATGTTATCACTCAATATATCAAGTGTCCAATTTCATCCAGGAGATCAATAAGCATCTATTTGAATCAGTTTCACAAACAGTACTTAGTTTCTATTACCAAGCCATGTTTAAACTATCTCGATAAGATTAGACAGAATCAGTTTCACAAACAGTACTTAGTTTCTATTACAAACTTAATTTCAATCAATCGAGGAAAAGACAACCTTAATTTTTTTCATTTGGAGATCAGGTCACCCCACTCCTTCAGGGATCCTTTGCGGCCATGCCAACAGTATCTCCAATTAGGACAATCAAACCGTGGAGTTTATCCAAATGCCAGACTAGGCACAGAAAAGCCCAATGCTTGACCATGAAGAGAATGGTGTAATAGACTTGCCGCCAGAAGCACCAGCTGAAATACTATATATAGTCTTCATCAGTTTCCACAATGCCCAAAGATAGGGAGTTGAATAGGAGATTAGCATAATAGCAAGTCGAATGTAGAACCTTGCAATTCTGCAACAATGTAACCAACAAAGAGCATCTATATTTGCATTATGCAGATAACATGTTAAAAAATATAAAGAGCAAAATCAAAGAAATGCAACCAACTTGTTACAAGAAGAATTCAAGTAAAATTCATAGTGACACAAAATAGACAATCACAATGTACACGTGAATTTGGAAGCACTATGGCATTGAACTGTACAGCAACTCTAAAAATGAGTATCAATCCTATACTGTTGGGTCGATGGGCTTCATCAATATTAAGGAGCTTTAATTACGCAAACTAAAGCATGATTCACCAAAATGTTTAAACCAAATCAGTAAAGCTACATACCTAGAGCAATATGGCATAATGCTGATTGGACTGCTTATACATGTAATTGAGTGAACAAAGGGAAAACAGAGCAAGATTTGTAACTGGGTGGTTCAGTCAACACCAGCAGCAAGCAGCTTGACACTCTGCTTCAGCTGCAAATGGTTGTCCGCCTGTCCATCGCCGCTTAAGGCCACGCCACCAAGCAGTTGCTTGCAAACGCCCAGCACTGACACACACGCAAGCAGGTGTTGGCCGTCTCAGAAGCCTGACCCGAATGGATAAAGTCTCTTGTCGTCCAACATACATGCTAGTACTAAAAAATACTGCAGATCATGTCCGATGATTTCAAATTTAGTTATTCGTTAGGATCGTGAGTCCTGATCAAATTGATTGCTATGAATTTTATCTGAAACATAAGGATCGAAGCATTCTCTATCTCAGCTGTTGTCAAGATCATATTCGCATATGTTGTAAAAAAGGTGAGCAAGTTTAGAGTTTTAGACAAAAAGGTGAGCAAGGCAAAAGAAATTTAGGGAAAAAATTGAGACCACAGGTACAATCACCATTCTCTATCTCATGTATAGGGTGTGTTGTGTGTTCATATTACCATTTACATATTTCAATGGATTTAAGTAATCCATCTATGAACCATAGTAGGCCACCACAAATTAATCCTTCTTAAAATAAGCATCCTAGGAGGGTGGGTCAGAGAGCATCACCTGGTCCTCCTGCCTGAAATCCACACATGATGATGCCTTCTAGCTCTTATCCGCCACACAACCATGACTCTTAGTTCCAGCTTATCTGAACAACACCAGTTCTCGATACCAGCATCTGCCACAACAACACCTCCTGGCTGGTCGCTCCTGTAAAGCGATCTATATTACATATACTTTTCTATTACTCCTAGTGCTACCTAAATGGAACAATAGAGCATCCATTCTGATTCATGCATACTCGTTTATTAATTAGAACAAATAATTTGGCCAATTCACATTCAGGTTCAACCCTATCTTTTGCACAGAGACTATCCGATTTGGCTCCAGCCAAAAGTTTCACATTCAGGTTCAGATAGCCAAAAGTTAATTGGTCTCGTATGCCTACCTCAACTTTCTTTAAATGATGAAAACACAGAAAGCCAATAATAGTAAAACAAATGGCAATGGGCACATCCTTCATTGTCAAAAACAACTCCTTGCCTTTCTTTAAAGGATGAAATAGAGGAAGCTATGAGTTTGTAACATCCTCTCTAACTGGTACGAGAAACTTGCATAACTGTTCAATACATTGAGGGCAAGGGATCATTAAAATTTCCAGGTTGTGAACTAATAGTTGAAGCAAACTTGGAATAAATTCCCATCAAATTAATGTATTATATAAATATTCATATTTAGGCACCAAAAGAAACGTTTCTGATTTATGCATCTTTCAGGGTAAACCAATCAACCACTTTATTTTTTTCATTATCAATTCAGATTCAGAAGGTCTTATTAGACTCAGCTAGCTAGAAATCAAGCTCTGGAACCTCAGACTTGAACAAGTCCCTCACTAACATCACAAACAAAATCACATAGACTTGCAGAAAGTACACATAAATCTCCTATGCAACAATGACATGAAAGGATAACAAAACAAGCATAGACTACGTTCACCTCTATAAATGTTGAGAACTCCAAATTGGATTTCCCCTTCTTCCTTCTCCCTTCACGTGTCTGGTATTGTGAAATCCCTGAATCAAAACACAAAAAATTCAGAAAAGCTGACCAACACCTGCGTCCTGCTCTGATGCTCCATTGGTGTCGTGGGACGGTGGGCATGCAGAGTGCGTGCATGATCGCGGATCGGGGCTGGGGCTAGGAGAACAACGTCGGCCGTCAGAGATGTCACAGTACGTGAATCCGATCCTCTCGCTACTCCGGCTTCTGCGCGCCGCCCATTGACCACCGCCGCCGCCGCCCCTCAATCGGAGATCCTCATCCACGCAACACCCTCGTCATGGTCGTTGGTGACATCGCTACAAACGTCCTGCTCACCTCTAGCAGTACGCTGCCACTTCTTTGTCGCCAAAACCGTAGCAGCAGTGCTGGCCCCTCGCACGCGAACCTCCGGAGGTATAAGGAAGAAGAAGAGGGCGAGGGAGGTAGAGGAGAACCAGATTCGCCCTATCACTGGCTGGCGAGCCAGCGGAGCTTGCCGCTGGCGTAGGATGCGGCGGCGGATGTCGAGAGGCGTGCAGCTTTTGTCGCTCAAGCAGAGAGGAGTTCGATGTACCCTTCATTTTTTCCCCGAGAAAAAAAAGATAGGGTGCACGGGATCGAACCCTGGAGGGAGGAGTGTGGTCTTGGCGAGGTTGGGTGCGGAGGGAAGCCTCGCGCGATGAGGTGAAGGGCGCGGGGTGAGAAGCGTGGCTTCCCACATCCAATCCTAACCGTTGGATTTAGTTGGTGTGTTTTATTAGTCCTTGATTTTAATGGAGACAAATTTTTGTGTGTGTTTTTTGGGTACACAATAGTTGAGAACTCTCACCGGGGGACGTTTTACTGGGTGGACTAAGTATAATTTGAGTATTCTATTATAGTAGAGATAAATGGTTGATTAAATGGAAATAGTGTATTATTGTGTTTCGTGTAGCGCTTAAATCATAGAAAGAAGCTAAATGTCCGTTTAAGTGATCAGTGTCAAATAAAGGAAGCCCACCAACAAGGTGACAGCATAGACTGTAGAAGTCGGCCCAGGTGGCAAAGGTTGGCCTGCAAAATCACGCGGGTTCATTTTTCTTTTTTTCTTCCCTTTGCGATTAACTCACTGTAGCTTCGTGCTTATACAATAATATTAAATAGCTAGAATAAAAATTATCAAAATCTCATTAAAATATCTGAAAAAATACTTCAAAATTATATGAAAAATTATAAAACAATGTAAGAAAATTTAGATTTTATCTTCTATAGTAGAATTTTCAAATAAATAATAATAATGTTCTCAGAGCTTTCTAACCTTTTAGCGTCCACTACAGCAGCCAGGGGCTTCCTCGAGTGCAGGTGTACTTGGGAAGCCTTCCCCGAGTGCAACACTCGGATAAGAGTTTTCAGGGGTATCGTCCCACGGGAAAGGCGTCTTCCCCGAGAGCTGAAAATCGTGTACTCGGAGAAGCCTTTTTCGAGAGTCATGCTGACACTCGAGGAAGAATTGACACCGTTGATGGCCGGCCGACTTCTTCTTTTTTTTAAAAAAAAAAAATATCTTCCCCGAGTGCCAGGTACACTACAGCACTCAGGAAAGCCTCTCTTCTCCGAGTGCAATTTTTCACTGAGTGCAACACTCAGGAAAGATTGGCTTCTCCGAATGCTCAATTTTTGACATTCGGAAAAGCCTGCGACACTCAACACTCGGAAAAGATTGGTTTTTTCGAGTGCCTAAATTTTAACATTCGAGAATTTTACCTCCCCCGTAGTGGTTAGTCAAGAAATGTCCAAACCGATCGAATAAAATTGCCAAGGCCACCCTCTCGTTGCAGTCGTGAAGATTGTGTGATGCCAACACAGATTCCATGTCGGACCACAGTACACACAAAGACAAATTACAGGTTACGCAAGTCCATGGCGCGGCGCTTCAAACACATTCGCACAATGATGGGGTGCGACAGCAGACAGCGCTGCAAAGAAGACGATCGATCGATGCCCGCCAGCCGACTAGTTTTGAGGCATCATGGCCGCCGCCGGCCGTAGTTAGGTGTGTACTACACTAGCTTATTATTAACTTAATAACTGAGGTCTTAATTAACTGGCGAGAGCTAGCTTAGCCTGCTACTAGGCGACGCTGCGGTTGAAGCCGAAGCAGGAGCACCCCTGCGCGACTTCGTCGATGGGGGTCATGCCGCCCTTGCCGCTGCTGGTGTCGATCTTCTCTAGCAGCGCCACCACCTCTGCCATCTCCGGCCGGTTGTCTGGGTTCCCGTCCCAACACCGCGTCATGATGTCCGCCATCGCCCGTGGACAGCACCTCGGAATGTCCGGCCGGATGCCCTACACACACGCAATGCATATATATATGTCCACTGATCAGAGCTAGAGCTCACCCGCGGTGACGACGTACGTACGGTGCACGACAAGCTAGCTAGCGCACCAGCTTGACGACGTGGTAGGAGATGTCGGCGAGGCTGTAGTTGGGGTAGGCCATGGCGCAGCAGTAGGTCTCCCACAGCACGATGCCGAAACTGTACACGTCGCACTTGTGGTCGTACGGCTTCCCCTGCAGCACCTCCGGCGCCATGTAGCCCAGCGTGCCTGTCTGCCCCGTCACCTCGCAGCTCTGCGCCTCCACGCGCGCCACGCCGAAGTCGGCGATCTTCAGTGTCCGCTTCCGGTCTAGCAGCATGTTCTCCGCCTTCACGTCGCGGTGCATGATCTTCTTCGAGTGCAGGTAGCTCAGCCTGTGCATGCGTGCGTGCATATATATATATCCCGTAATGAGACCGCTCACCATCGATCAGCAATCGTGGACTATACCAAATGGATATATCCGTGGTTTTTCTCTAATCTAACTTAATGAACTGGTGTACTCACCCTCTGGCGAGATCGAGCGCGAGCCGGACGACCTTCTTGTAGGAAAGCTTCTTGTCCCGGTGGTTGTACATCAGGGTCTTGAGCGTGCCGCCGTGCTGGAACTCGACCACGACAACGCAGCACTCGTTCGCCCTGAAGGAGCTCGACCCCTTCTTGGAGATCTTCAGATGCGACGTCCCCATCGACGCGCCCACGAACTGCATGCCGTCGGCAAGTTAATTTTCAGTGATGATATTCAGGCCTTGTTTAGTTGGCAAAATTTTAGTTTTTTGGCTACTGTAGCACTTTCGTTTTTATTTGACAAACATTGTCCAATCACGGAGCAACTAGGCTCAAAAGATTCATCTCACAAATTTCAAGTAAACTGTGTAATTAGTTTTTATTTTTATCTTTATTTAATGCTCCATGCATGTGACCAAAAGATTCGATGTGACGAGAAATTTTGAAAATTTTTGTGAACTAAACAAGGCCTCAGAACAGTGCACGGTGCAGTGAACTCCAACTCCAACAACACGAAGGCCTTGTTTACTTCCGAAATTTTTTTCGGATTTCGACACTGTAGCATTTTGTTTTTATTTGACAAATATTATCCAATCATGTACTAATTAGGCTCAAAAGATTCATCTTATGATTTATAGGCAAACTGTGTAATTAGTTTTTATTTTCATCTATATCTAATGCTTCATGCATTTGCTCTAAGATTTGATGTGACGGGGAATCTTGAAAAGTTTTTAGTTTTCGGAGTCAACTAAACAAGGCCGAAGATGCATGGCCGTGAATTTTGCTTACGTAACCTTAGTGACGTTGGGGTGGTCAAGCTTCTGCCAGACGGCGACCTCCTTCTCGAAGGCCTCGCGGTGTTTCGCCGCTGTGTCCTGTCCATCACGCCCCCAGTCCAGAACCTTCACTGCATCCCGAATACAATGCAATGTGTCAGGAATACATACAATGTTAAAGATAAAATATCAAACGACTTTACTCCCTCAGTGTCATTTTTTCAGAAATCATTTTTTTAATTTAGATAGATGTATAGAAAATATTGTCAGCATTTGTTATCTCTTAACATAATTATTATAAAATATAATTTACTATTAAACTAATGGTATTTATTACAGATCATAACTATTACAGTATTTTAATATATTTATTCAAGTTTGAAAAATGATTCCTTGAAAAAACTAGATATTAGAGTTATTTAGAATGGAGGATCTATATAACTCAGTCAGAAAACCGGAGAAATTCAGTGTGGACCGTGGAGTGTTGATCCTTCCTGGGCATTTCTCCCTTCTCATGCCAAAATTTTAGGCTCTTGAATTGAAAAAAAATCCTACAGTTGCTCTATCTTCCTTCTTTTTCTGATTTAATTTGCTCCACACACCAGCAAGCTTCCTCAGCACTATCTCAAGTGGCCTCACATCAGTTGCCATTCCCCACCACCCGCTAACTCATTCAAGTAAGCGTGTGTTTGGAGCAGGTTTCTTAGGGTTCGGTCAATTTAATTTTTTTAGAGGAAAATTAAGTAAAAACAGCTCCCCATGGTAAATAGAAAAAAGATAAAATGTCCATAGTGCTTTTTATCTTTCTCTTTTATGTTTTTCTTCTCTCCTATTTCTCCATTCACATCCTTTTCTTCCTTTCTTATCCGCTCACACCGCGTTGCCTTTCCTCCAAGTCGCCCGCCCGCTTCATATGTTTTTGCCCTGGCGCCTTTGTCCACCTCCACCTCTGCGTCACCATTCACTCTCTCCGCACTTTCTCATGCGGAGGAGGGATGTTTCAGGGCAGGGGCATGTGTGCCTAGGTGAAGGAGTCTAGTGAAATCACTATTTTTTGGCTTCCACGGAGGTTTCCCCTCTTAAAATCGTGAATCGTGGATTGGTGCGTAAACCGTTGATCTCCTTTGGTTGGTGGAGTCATGGAGTTGCTCGTGAAGCTACTCCGCAAGCGCTACCAAATTGGACCTAAGTTGCCCTTGAGTTAACCTTTTCCATTGGCCATTTTCCACTACCTTTGGTTGTTGGTACCTCTTCCTCCACCACCATAGATTTATTAGTAAGATCATGTTTTTCTCTTTTTTCTATTTCTACAAATTTTTGTTAATATTGAACATGGATCCTTGCATTGTCTGTTATTCATATTTTTGGCTGAATCTTTTTGGAACTTTTGATGTTTTTTTTTAAAAAAAGAAGCACCTAATGGCATATTGTAGTTTTCTATCTACTCTCTTCTCCCTCCCTTCGAAGGGTGTGGTGCAGCCTCTCGCCGGGCTAATATATACCCATGGATACTCACGTGCGTCGCCGGTGAGGCCGTGAGGACGAGACGTGATTATGGCCGTATGAACGGACGTACCTGCGACGTCGTGGCCGTCGTAGGTGCCGCGGTAGACGACGCCGAAGGTGCCATGCGCGATCTGGTTCTGGATGTCGAGCTTGGCGAGGTCGATCTCCCACTCGAGCAGCGGTGTCTCCGGCCGCGGCGACGCCGACCGCTGCGACCGCTGGTGCTCCAGCCACACGTGCGACCGCGTCTTCTCCAGCTGCACGTCCAGGTTCTTGAAGTCGATCTTGTCCGCCCGCACGTACATCTCGTTGTCGGCCCCCGCCCTCACGAACATCCCGGCGCCATTGCCGTCGGCCCCGTTGCTGCTGCGGCTCCCGAAGCTGCGGCTGCGGCCGCGAGCAGCGCCGCCGCGGGCGGTGGAAGACATGGCTGCACACGACACGTATATACGCCCGATAATTCTTGCCAAAAAAAGACCGAAGCTAGGTAAATGAAAATGCATGGTCAGATCGATCCGAATATATAGAGCATTGCATGCATTAGGGTTTGGAGTGCTCGATGATGATTATTTCTCACAGCAGGGGGCAGGGTTGGGAATGGCCGACGATCGATGAGTGGGCATACCTGGCGGATGCTCGTCGCCGGCGAAGCGCCCCGACGAAGACCTGGCCAAGGGCGGCGCCGCTCGATCTGACGTGTCGTCGCTGCTAGAAAAGAGAGGCCGAGGGAGAAAGAGAGAGGGAAGGCGTGGAGCGGTACGCCGGGCGACGCGCTCGGGATTTCCGGGACTCCATATGGCTGATCTTTTCTTTTTTTCCTTCTTCGATCGAAATGGCAAAACTATCTTGCAAGATAAATACGTTTCAGATTATTTTTTCACACATCGAATTTCTTTTAAAAGTTATTCTCTCTATTATAAATTATAGTTTGTTTGATTTTTTTACTCTAATTTTGACTACTCATCTTATTCAAAAAATTTATATAAATATAGTTAAGTTTAAGTTATTTTTAAAAAAACTTTTGTTAATATAATTTTTGAATAAGACAGGTGGTCAAACTTAGAATTGAAAAGGTTAAACAAACAGATTTAGTAGATCAGATGCTATTATTAGGAGCCTCATCATCAGTATCTTTTTAAAAACTATAATTGATCGACATCATGATCTTGCACAAAAGAGATGGGATCATAAGGAAGAAGCTTTGGTGTTGTCTTCTCGTCAGTCTCAGTGGAGAGTTTCATAGCGTTGTTTTCAAGGTTACCATGTCATGTGAAATGAAATGAAACTTGAATGAAACACTCACTCTGAATGGAGAGTTTCATTCTATGATTTCATAGGCATTTAATTTCAAGACTCATAGAGAGTTGGTAATCGTGTCAAGAGAGTTTCATCTAGATGAAACTTATTTCTTCTCTCTCTTCTTAAATACGTTGTCATGTCATCCAAAATGGCTATGTAGCAGCCTATTTAATGTGAATGAAACTCAGATGAAACTCCCAATGGCCTTAGATTGAAAATTAATAATGTATGCAGATAAATCTATGGGACCAAATAACATCAAAATGGATGTGATGCATTCAAACAGTTCTCAGCAAGGATACACGGAACTTATTGGACGTGCTTGGAACCTTTGTTCTTGGCATTGTGGCGCCTTGCCGAGCGATTAGTGCACAAGGATGTGCATTTGCTTCCCTCGCTCAAGCTCCTCGGAGGCTGCGCTGGCAAGTTTTGCCTCGCTCGCGTGGTAGAGCAGGATCGGCTCGCCCAAGCGAGCAAGGTTCTCGTTTTGTGCGCTGGGCAAGGCAGAGAGGCAAGGCGTTGCTGCAACATTATCACCCATGTCGCTCCAAATGTCGACCATAATGAGAAAAGTAGCTGCAGATACATACTAGGCCTTGTTTAATTTCGATTTTTTTTAGCATTATAGCACTTTTATTTTTATTTGATAAATATTGTCCAATTATGGACTAACTAGATTTAAAAGATTCATCTCACGATTTACAGTAAACTGTACAATTAGTTTTGTTTTCGTTTATATTTAGTACTTCATACATGTGCCGCGAGATTCGATGTGACGGAGAATCTTGAAAAGTTTTTGATTTTAGGGGTCAACTAAACAAGGCCTAAATAAATGAGAAGTCAAACACATTACACATATATTTATCCGGACACAGCTGTGGTTAAGGCTCTCTTTGGATCCTATAGTATAAAGTTTAGTTGGCTAAGGACTATTCCATCTGTCCTGTAGGCTGTAATATATTATTCTAAAAGATTTGAGAGAACTTAAGGGAATACACAAAAAAACACGTGTACCCATGGATTAAACTAGATAATATAGTTTTTCCTCGAATCATAATTTTCTTTTCAACATTTTTTTCTAAGGCCTTGTTTAGTTCCAAAAAATTTTGGAAAATCGATACTGTAGCACTTTCGTTTGTATTTGACAAATACTGTCCAACCACAGACTAACTAGGCTTAAAAGATTCGTCTTGTCAATTCCGACCAAACTGTCCAATTAGTTTTTATTTTCGTCTATATTTAATACTTCATGCATGTGTCTAGAGATTCGATATGATGGCGAATCTAAAAAATTTTGTAAAATTTTTTGAGAACTAAACAAGACCTAAATCTGAGCATAGACACCACATAAATACATAAACTTTAAAAGTTATAATGCATTGTATTCTAGGACAAAGAGAGTAACACTTTATACCACTTTAGATCACTCGTGAGTCGTGACAGTGTAGTAGGTGTGTTCGACGTGTACAAATTTTATAGTGAATATTTCAATTTCTAAACGATCTTAAATAGTATGAAATGAAAAGGTCTTCATTATAAAGTTTTTAGATCTTATTGATCTCTACAGTTTTCATATAAATTTTATCCTCGTCCTACTTCATTTGAAAAATATTATGAATTTATTAGCTCTGCATCTATTTTTAAGAATAGTTTTTAGATCTTATTGGTCTCTACAGTTTTCATATAAATTTTATCCTCATCCTACTTCATTTGAAAAATATTATGAATTTATTTGTTTTGCGTCTATTTTTAAGAATAGTAGACTTAGTAAACTGCCTCTAAAAATAGTTTTCTAGAAATTCTCTATTTTTCAATAGCGGTTGATAAGTAACTGTCTCTAGAAATCATATTTTCATGGACTGTTATTGTCAACCATTACCTCTAAAAATGAATATATTTTTTGAGGCGGTGTACTTAACTTAAACTACTTTTAGAGGTGGTTTGTAAGCTACAGCGCACCTGAAAGGCTGAGATTAAGTAAAAATAATGCTAAATAAACACCTATTAAATTTGTTTTTTTGTTTAGGCCTTGTTAGATCTAAAAAGTTTTTGAATTTTGTCACTATAGTATTTTTGTTTTTATTTGATAAACATTGTTCAATCATAGAGTAATTAGGTTTAAAAGGTTCGTCTCGCGATTTACAGACAAACTATATAATTAATTTTTGTTTTCCTCTCTATTTAATGCTCTATGTATGTGCCATAAAATTTGATGTGACGAAGAATCTTGAAAAGTTTTTATTTTCTGGGTAAACTAAACAAGGCCTTACTGTCAGCTTAACCTCCGCCGTCTTCCGGTAGAAGCCATGGGTAGCCAGGACCGGTTGTGGCTAGTCAAGGGTGGAGACCTAGAGTGGGCTTCCACTGGGCTCTGAGTGTGACTGGGCTTGCACTGGGTTCTGACTTCTGAGTGTGACCGATTATTCAATGGAATCCACTCAAACAAATAAAAAAAAACAATGGAATATACCTCCCAACGGGGCGCGCGTACGAATCACTGCCATCGGCATTTTGCTACTCACTCCGTTAACAAATAATGAAAAAAAAAATCATTTTTAGAAGGGTGAAACGATATAACTTTAACCAAATATTATAAAGAACACTAATGTTTACTATGAGTAATAATATGGCTAGATTAATCAAAATATGTTCTTATATAAAATTTTTTTTGAAAAAATCTACTTAACGTAGTTGTCTTCATCACCTCCTTATAAAACCAGATATTCTACCTTTAGTTTATTGAAAACCATCTAAATAACCTCCTAAGATAGTTTTAGAGATGATTTTGCTAATAGAATATAATAAAAGGTCTATATAGCCTCCTCACATATCAGTGGTTAACTGTATAACTCCTTCACTATAAAATATGATACTTTTATATTATAGCTTTTAAAATATCAAATAATGTTCAAAAGTTAGCTATAGAAGGAAAAGCGAGAGGAGGCAAGGATGTGGGAGGGGGCCGGATGGCAAGGACTAGTGTATGTGTATCATATTTTATACTTCCTCCATCCCAAATTGTTCATTATAAAAATATTAGAGAGTCAAAGTATTTTTATGTTTGACCAAATTTATAGAAAAAATACTA
>Ga0182004_10000959_pt1 | contig 19849 bp, 13 predicted proteins | sample Sormic07211540_1_FD_120479 | JGI IMG/M metagenome (GOLD analysis project Ga0182004, IMG submission 120479) | Endophyte microbial communities from Sorghum bicolor roots, Mead, Nebraska, USA - 072115-40_1 MetaG | ecosystem: Host-associated > Plants > Roots > Unclassified | place: USA: Nebraska...
ACACCCCATTAGAGCTAGAGCAAAAAGCTTCGCTTTGTTATTTACTAACCTCTTGCTCTAGTGAGTTTGTAGAATTTTTAAATAGGCTATTCACCCCCCTCTAGCCATATTAGGACCTTTCACTCTCTTGCCTTACTTGAAGGTAGGCTTAAGAACGCCCCTCCGACAGTTGTGTTAAGTAACTCTAAGGTGTTTTTATCAAGACCCTCATAAAAATGTTGAAGAAGAATAGGGTCTTGTACATGAAGATTCGGGCCAGAATCTAGAATATTGTTAAAACGATCCCAAGATAGAGCCAGAGATTTATTTTCTTTTTGTTTGAAGGTCAAAACTTTGACTCTGAGTTTGATGATTTTAGAGATAGGGAAAAAGGCTATACAAAAAGCTAGAGCATAGTACTCCCCAATCTCCTCATTGCTTACCTACATTTTTGTCATACCATTGTCTAGCTTTCTCCCTTAATGAAAAAGGAAATAGCTTCCAACGTAAGGTTTTGTTGGACATGCCCTCTATGTGGAGGCAATCACATATATGTTCAAAGGCTTTTATGTGTAGGTAGGGGTTCTCGTCTTTCTCTCCTAAAAATGGTTGGCCTCGAATCATTTCTATCAATCGCGGACTCAACCTATAGTCAGGTGTTTCGATTGGTTATGATGACTCCCATGGTCTAAGGCTAGTCTCCGTGGGTGCAGAAAATTCACAGATAGGAATGGAATTTATGGGATCCATAAGGATAGCAAAAGAAAAGATAAACTAACTATAAAAAGGATAAAAAGGATAAAAGTATAATAGAAGGTTAAGGGTAGGCTTAGGTAATCTCAGCTGTGTCTTTCTCCCCGACAACGACGCCAGAAATGCTTGCTGGTATTAATTACGCACTACAGAAGAATCAAAGAGAAATAATCTACAAGTGCACAGATATAGCGATGTAGGACTTCACGTGGGAAAAGATATCTCGAGTATCGTATTTGTTTATCCACAAGAATAAAGGTTGTGATGACTAACCAAAACTAAACTTAACCCCCGAGTATCAAACAAGCGAACTAAAGGGCTATAGAGAAGGGGACGAACTAGGCTAAAGTACTTGCAAAGAGTACCCTAATCTAGCACTTAAGTCCTACTAGTCCTAACTAGCATGATAGGAAACTAGAAATTCTACAGGACGATTGGGTCACTTCCCGCGAACTATCATTGCCCGGCCAATAGGAGGATATCTACGTGCAATTGTGTCTAAACACCGCGTCTACACACGACATGCAACCACAATCCAAGAGCAACCAAGAATTGAAGTACTCAAATGAGTCGCAAACCAAAATACAATAATAACAATGGACTTACTAGTATTAGAAGTTGAACATTAGAACAATCTCAGAAGCAAACCCTACGATGGAGTTTGATCCCATAGGTACAAGCCGAGGAAGGAGACACCGACAGCTCCGGAGCTTCCTCCATGACTCTTCCCTCCACTCTATCTCTCTCTAATTCTATAAGATCTAGCCCTTTCTCTTTAAAGGACTACAAGGCTAGTCTACTCTTGAATGCTTGGCTCGAATCCCGACGGAAGATAATAAATTAGGGTTTCTAGGATTGCTCTCCTCCAAGGAGTAGGGCCCTCCTTTTATAGGTCGGTGGGATGAACGGTAGCCCTTGGATCAAAACGACCTTAATGGACGAAGATTATTGATCCTCAAAGTCAGTTTAGTCCATGATCCGCGGCCTCAACCCTGATTGGACAGGGAGAGGGCGGGCGCCCCCTCTGTCTGCCCTGGCCCTGGCTCCGCTCGCCTTCCCCTTCGTTCTGGTGGATTCCTGACTCTTCTAGATCCTTCTTCTTCATATATGGTGTAAAATATCTCATTTATCTCTATGTAATCATGACATGTGGGCCTCTTAGGGTTATTTTCTGATCACCCCCTGCTGAAATAGATATTCACCAAAACTCATGGAATTCTGTCAGATAAAACCCTATGTCTATGTTTGGTGGTTCTTTATGCATCTTTTGAAGTCTTGTTGGCTAATAAAAATAGGAGTTATCTATCGCCAACACTTAAGAACACTTCTCGCTCACTTGGTCGCATAGAGATTTATCAAGATTGAGATTAGAATCTGCCGCATTGACTCACATATAGCAGTGATATAGAGTCCAATTCCTATATGTATTTGGCTCCATTACAAACTTGGGCACATTTGTTAGTAATATTAATTTTAGAGTGAAGGGTTCTTTCAACCGATTTTTCTTTTTTTTACTTGACTAACTATCCTCATGACTGATATCTTGTATGTGATCTAGATTCATAATCCGTGTTTATAAAATTATTAGAACATCATGGCTAGCTCTGATACATACTTTCTCCGAGTCCAATATAAATTGCAATCTAGGAGTTCAAATTTTGTCCACAAAAATTTACAATTCTGCACAAGCGCTAGAGCATCTCCAGGAATTTAGTATAATTTTACTTGCTAAACTAATCAATTTAGCAAGTTAACAAAAGAAATAACAACCTTAATTTTTGTTCTTCTCCAACAGTATCTTATAATAACTTTCTAGAAGTTACAATAGGACCCATATTTAATGATTTTTGGTTTATTATATTATTCATAAAAAAATTAAAAAGAAAATTGCATCTTTTATTGACACCCTGATGCGAGCACTAGCTCTGTACGGCTAGCAAGGCGTGTCTAGCATCCATGTCTTCCGGCCAATGCAAGCGACGAGCATATATAAAGATAGCTATGCACATGTGAAGGCAGCATGCCGTGCTTTCAAACCAAAGATCAATAATACCTACGGAGCAAACACAGAGCGGTAGTGAGCAAGCACATAGCGGTAGTGTTGACCTTTAAGGCAGCGGCAATGGAGGCCGGTACATACCAGCGACGATCTGACCAGAGGACTATATGAGAAATAGCGTAAAAACAGGTCTAAGGAGGAGAGATAGTGAGTTCTCTCGACTTTGAAAATTTATGAGTTGAAGAGGATATTTGACAAGTTTCTATTTTTAAGGAGTTATTTTATCAAACTGTTGGAGGAATTTTTTTTTCTCTTTTTGCTAAAATATTAAGATAGGAAATTATTTTACCAAACTCTTAGAGATGCTCTTATAGTGTCAGCACATATGACTCACTTGGCTGCAAGGTCCCACAACCTTCAAATATGAATGTGACGCCTTCTCATCCACATATTTCAGCTTCCAAAGCATTCCCTATACAAGTAGATTGTAGACGTCAGCAGCTCAGCCGCACGTTTCTAAGAGCACATGCAAGGCATACGTTTGTGTTAGCTTTAGACTAAAGCAAACTCCACGTATACTAAGAAAAAAATCAAGACCACCTATCTATGCTTGCTCTTCTCCTCACTGCTATCTTGCAGTAAAAAAGGATGCTCATGTCACAGACTAGATGGTTGCTTTTCAGCTTTTCTACTCTCTCTCTCATCTCTTAGGCTACTTCTTTTTTATTCCAGTGCACTTTTGGATAGTAATTTCTGCCTTTTGTCAGTTCAAACTAATAGTTCATCTGCAGAATACTCAGATCACTTTTGAGACCACCATACCGTGTGACATGGAACCTTAATGCACAGTTGAAGGCTGGGGTAGCACGCCAACATGGAGCTTGAGGAAGCCCTAAGAGGCATGCTCTTGTCCTCTCCTCATCCAGTTAAGGAACAACAATAATTGTTCATAAGGGTATTTTGATAAATTTAGTAGAGGCATAGGTCTGCGTGGTTGGTCCTATAATTATATTTTTTCGAATGAGTAGTTCAATTTTACAGTAACATATAGTTTGAGTTCCCTGCAATGCACGAACACAATTGCTAAGACTATATGGCTTCATTCGTTTATCTTATAAGATATATTTTTTTACTAATTAATAGTGTTTTTCTTCCATAGTAGATCAGCGTTTCAGTCATAACTTTTCAGTAAGCGAAGAAGAGGCTAAGGTCTTGTTTAGTTCTAAAAAATTTTATAAATTTTTTCAGATTTTCCGTCACATCGAATCTTACGACACATGTATAAAGTATTAAATATACGTAAAAATAATAACTAATTGTACAGTTTATCTGTAATTTGTGAGATAAATCTTCTAAGTCTAGTTAGTCAATGATTGGACAATATTTGTTAAATACAAGCGAAAATGTAAATTTTTTGGACTAAACAAGGTCTTGTATAAGTGTGAAAAGTTAGAAAAAGAATAATCGGGGAGAAACTGGAGCAGGCTGCAGGTGCGGCGCCAGCCTGGCTGGCCTACCACAATCCATAGTTTCGTTCCCCTCTCTCTCTCTCCTCCTTCCGAACCCTCCAGGCCCCAAACCCCAATCTCCGCTAGGGTTAGGGTATTTCCATGGCCGGCGCCGGCATCCACCCGTTCCAGTGGCCACCCGCAGCGGCCGCGCCGCCCCCGCCGGGGGCGGCGGCCTCGGTCGCCGTCCCGCCGCCTCCCCCCGTGCCCGGCGCGCCGGGCACCGTTGCCGCCGACGAGGTCCGCACCATCTTCATCACGGGGCTCCCTGCCGACGTCAAGGAAAGGGAGCTGCACAACCTGCTGCGCTGGCTCCCGGGATTCGAGGCCTCCCAGATCAACTTCAAGGGCGACCAGCCCATGGGCTTCGCGCTCTTCTCCTCCGCGCACCAGGCCATCGCTGCCAAGGCCGCGCTCCAGGTTTGTTTGTTTCGGTTCTTTGATGGTCGGCGAGGGTTTGAACTTTGGAGGGATGAGATGTGACCCCGGGCACTCGTCATCTGCAGGATATGGTGTTCGATGCTGAGACCCAGGTGGCGCTGCACACCGAGATGGCTAAGAAGAACCTCTTCGTCAAGAGAGGTGAAATTTTGTCCACTTGTCATGCACATGTTCTCACTGCTGTCGCTCTAATAGCATACAACATCAATGGAATCTCCAATCCCATAGATAGAGTTTGTTCTTGCATTAGTACAACGTTGTTGGGATAATCTTCATTGCTAGGCGGTGCTTCCCTGTGCTGTCATGGCTCTTTTGTTTGGTTCAAATTCAAAAGGAGCAACCTGTGATGCTGAGTACATTAAGTCAGAGTAAAGTTTGCCACATCTACCGAACATTGTTTGTGGTTCTTGAGACAAGACCTATGGTATCTAGTCACTAGTCTTTTTTTTGAGAGATTTAATAGAATTCCCTTAATTACACAACAAATTTGAAGCAATAAACCCTATAGATATCAGTAACCTGAAGGCAGGCCCATGCACTGGTTTCACTATTGTAAGAAGGTATCAGCATCGTTTGTAACCTGGAGGTTGTTTTGATCAGTTTAAAAGTGTGAGCTTCAAGTACAAAACTGTGGAGTATGATATGCTTATTTTCATCAGTAATTGAATAAAGCTTCATAGTATTAATATTAATTTGAAAAATCTCGACCCTGGGGTACAGCCATATATGCAAAAGAAACCCCTGAACCCCTGGCTTCACCCTATAGGTCTACCTTCCTAATACTCCCTCTATTCCAAATAGAAATAGCGTATATCTAAAAAAGCTATGTATCTAAAAAAGCCAGAACGACTTAAAAATTGGAAGGGAGGGAGTATTAATTAACCTATGAAAATTTGATTTTTTTTTAATTCAGTTTCTATTCTCATTTTCATATTTTGGTACAACTTAATAAGTAGGCAGACAGGATCAACCAATCCTCGACCTCATTGCAATTTGCTGTTGAATTTAATTTGGAGAATTAGGTGTATGTATACAAGTGTTTGCAGCATGAAACAAGAGTTCCCAGAATTCTTTTGCCGGGTTTACTGCTTAGCACAAAACAGTCTAGCTTGATCTTAGCTTGCCCCTTCAATAACTGTTTGCTTCCAGTATAATGAATGGTTTAGTTACTACAATGTTTTGCATATTTATTATGTCTTGAATGATTAAAACCAATTTTAGGTGTGGGAATTGATGCAAATGCTGTGGATCAAAGTAAACGGTTGCGAACAGGTGGAGATTATACTCATTCTCCTTATGCTCCTCCATTTCATCCACCTCCACCAGCTGTTTCCATGTGGGGAACCCCAGGGTAATTGTTTATTTATTTCTTTTTTCTCATGCAGTAATTAATCATTCATTCATCAAGGGCTTATCATTTCTCTGTTTGGATATGATTCAGATATATCACAGCGCCGCCTCCTTACAATCCCTATGCTGCCTATCCAGTGCCCCCTGTAGCTATGACTTCACCTTCTCCTGTTACTGGTCCAACTGCCTATGCTCCTGTGCAGGTAATTTCAGAGTTGATGTTGTCTGAATCATAAATCAAATATTGCATATTTAGTTTCTCATGGTCATGTTTTTGTATTGAACCAGTCTTGAAAGGTCTAGCAGGGGTGAAGTGTGAGACAAACACTTTTTCTATATTAAGTTTCTTCTCTGCATGACAAGAACTTGCATGATTAATGTTTCATCTATAGAATATTTGAGGTCAGGGCTCGTGTAATAACAATATCAAATTGTGACCTCTTCACCCTGTTTCTCTTGCTATGTCCGCTTGGATATCATCAGTTATGCGAACTTCTGGTAAATACTGATAGCTTTACCTTTGCTGAAGCCTATGGCACTGTAATTTTCACGATATGTATCTCTATCATTGATTGGGACTTGGGACTCAAGAAAACTTGAGAACAAAGAATCGGATTGGCAATTACTGTTGGACTCTTGGTAAATTGCCTTAAGAATTTGTTCCTTCAGATTTGTCAATCAACAATATTTATTTTCCAGTTATTTACATTCTAGCAAATTCCTTTCCAACTTACTTGATTCACTGTCAACACTATTTTATACCTTCATTGAACTGACTCTATTGATGTATCTCTCATGGTCATATGTTTTCTTTATGTGTATATGCAAGCATATTATGGCTTGATTGTCACAAAAGCTTTACATTTGGATGTAATTAGATGATTGGTTTAATTGCTAGAATGGGCAAATATTTGCAGCATTATTTAATGTAATGTAGTTGAAGTTTGTCTTGGGTCTACGGTGACAGCTGATTCAAAGTTGTTCATATCCAAGATTCTTAAGGTTATAATTTCTTATGAAAAATTAAAATTTTCTTTTGTAGAACACAAAGGATAATCCTCCCTGCAATACCCTTTTCATTGGCAATCTCGGTGATACTGTAGTCGAAGAGGAATTGCGAAGCCTTTTCAGTGTGTAAGGACCTGCACTCCCAACAGAACATTGTTACCTGTGGATTCCATTTTGCCTACTGGGTGTATGGCTGCTGCATATTCTGGTTCTGGTCGGTGCAATCATACGTTTTTTCTTTTAACTTTTTCTCAATTTCTTGCAGGCAACCTGGATACAAACAAATGAAAGTATTACGTCAAGATAGGAACACTGTTTGCTTTATTGAATTTGAGGTAAGTAGTTATGGTTTTCATAATTGATTAAATAGTGAGACACTACCTTTGTTTGCCAATCACATGTCTCAATGCCTTCCCTTTTTTCAGGATGTGAATGCTGCTACATCTGTACACCAAACTCTGCAGGGTGCTGTTATTCCTAGTTCTGGTCGTGGTGGAATGCGAATTCAATATCCTTTATAAATTGAAAAAAAAATGTTGGATTCTTAAATTGAATCAGACCTTTATCTCGATTTTCAATTTAATAATGATCTCATCATTAATAAGAATCCACCCTTATCTATGTGTGATTATTTCATGTTTTTATATCTTAGATATACACACTTCCATTTGCTTCATTTTAATTTGGTTTGTATCACATTTTGACACTCCTTGACATCTTGCACGTTTTCTAAGAATCCCTTTGGGCGAAGGAAGGATTCAGCTGGTGGCCTTGCGAGCGTTCTGAATGGAGCTCCTGTGAACTGATTGCAGCCTGAGGGGGGATGTATCTTGAACTTTAGCATGTCATCATGGATTTCATACTACCACATCTAATTTATGATCTGCATACTTCTGCTGAATGCGCTCTCTCTCATGTGACATCTTCATTTGATGGAGCATCTGGGACATGATCATCATCTATCATCATCTTTATTAGGTGGAGGTTCTGGGGCATGATCATCATCTGGTAGACATTGCATTGTCACCAAAACATGCTGGTGTTACTTTTTTTTAATCTTTGTAGCTTGTGAAGGCCATCCTAGATGTCTTGTAGATGTGCATTTGGCATTTGTCATGGACATTACTCTTTGTAGTACTATTATTATGTATTTCCCTATGTGTAGTTGCAACATTTTGTGTGTCCATTGTAATGGTTAAACTAAAGTGGTTTCTCTGGTTTGCTAACAATTTGGGAATCTTAGCTGATTCATTCCATCATGTCATGGCATTTTTCGAGGAAAGTTTGTAGACATGGCATGGCAATATGGCATACTTCATTCCATGCATGCTGGAGCATTGCCTTCATCCGCAAGAAGCATGTAATCATCGGTTGACTAACAACGATAATTTGTTCTTTAATGTTTTTCGTCCAGGCTGAGAGGCTAACAGTGATTGTAAAATTGCAAAAATGGCGCAAGCCGTTTCGTTCTTTTACTGCAGTGTGGAACACCAAATCGTTGCTGCAGTCCTTTTGGCAGCCTTTTTGTTCTTTTCCTGCGGCACATGGTGGAATGCTAAGGCGTGACTGTGGTCCTAAGAACCTATGGATCTGCTGAGGTCTTTTTTGTTTAGAGAAGGTCCTTTTGGTTAGAGAAGCTTAGTGATGCTAATCTGACCAGTGCATTGAGCTGGGAAGCTGGGAAGTTTCATGACTGAAAGTTCTTCTGCATCTGCTGTCTCTAGTCCAAAGTTCTTTTGCATCAGCTGATTGTGTTTCATTTTCTTGAACTTTAATGTGGAATCAAGCTTTCTGTTTAGATCAATAAATTTGTGTCTATATGTTAGTATACTAATTTCTGACGCTAGTGAAAGTGACTTTTGAGAAAAATTGGGAAAACTTTTTGAACTAAGAAGTACTGCAGTTTTGTTATTATTTCAGCTGAAACGAAATTAGTTATTACTTCACCTGAAACGAAACTGATTTCACAGTCGGCAGAAAAGGACTTGTGCACAGGCAATTGATGGAGGAAGGGAAACGGACTCGCAATTGATGGAAGGGAAACGGACTCGTCAGAGTACATGCAATTGGAGGAGGAAGGGAAGTGTGTGCTTCCAATTATGAGTTGGATAGATCACACAACCTGTCTTCGTACAGTCAATTGATGGAGGAAGAAGGGAAGTGTGTGCTTTCACTTTTGATATTTATGAGTTGGATAGATCAGACAACCTGTTGTGTAGTAATAAACTGAGTGAATTTTGGTGCGTCTACTTTCGCCATATGCTTGATATATATAAACAATTGCTGCCATCTCGTGTTGAATAATGAAAGACATCCCTTCGTGGACGCGTGTAGCGTTGATACGAAACATAGTGTCCTTTCAAAGAGACCCCTTGGTGATCTCACTTAGCAAGTAGTCAGATATTTAACTACAATAGTAAGATACTAGCGCTACTGATGGATAGTGTCCTCTTAAAGAGACCCTTGGTGATCTCACTTAGCAAGTAGCCATTACATATTTAACTGCAGAGCCTATTAACTTAGCAAGCTAGACAAGAAAGAGACTTGGAGTGATATTTTATAATGTCAGAATCTAAATGTTTTCGAATCAAGACTAACGATGGCAATGGCTAATTACCCGCTGGCTACTCATACCTTTACCCATAAGAAATTTTTTTACCCACTAATTTACCTATACCCGTGCACGGGTAAGAGTTTTTTTTCTATACCCTTACCCACGCGGGTAACGGGTAACCTATAGGTTATCCTTACCCATGATTCCAAGAATATTTGCAAAAAATAAATACATATTTAAATATTTCAGGCTCCCAATTTCAGTCAAAGCACCACAAGTCATTAATAAAATCATCAAATATACAAGCTCCACGAACACCTGATCAAGTAATCTAATAGATAAATCCATCATTACTAGATAACAAGTGGCAAAATTCACAAGTTTCCGTGTTGTGCGGCCGCCGCAAGGAGATAGGGGAAAATGATGGGTGAGGTACTAAGGTGAGGGCCTAAGGTTTGACAGCTTGATATATGATTTTTATTAGGCTTAGGTTGTGTATGGTGATTTTGGTTCATGATTCTAACTTATTGAATCGGGTTAAAATTACCCATGGTTAACGGATATAGACAATACAGTCTCATACTCTTACCCGCTAGGTAAAGTTTTTTTTTTCCATTATCTTACCCATAGGTTAAAATAATAGCCATATTTTTACCCTAATAAGATAATTGCTCATCGGGTTTTGGATAAAAATTGCTATCTTTAATCAAGACTGAAGTGAGGAACGCGGTCATGTTCTATGTTTCCTGCTGTTAGAACTAAACTAGGAAAGGCACAAGGAATACAAAAAGGCACCAAGAAATACAAAGTAATAGCTAGGGAAGGAGTCACTCTGCAACTTCTTCCTTGTCTATTCCATAGCATAGCCTACCTACGGGATATCTCTACTCGATATGCACTATGAGATCTTCTCTAGCCTTCTTGCTCTGTTGGGCCCCTATGCGACTTCAGTTATCTAACAATGACTTACGGTCTCTGCTCGTTCGCTGTAACTAATTGCATTTGTTTGTGTTCTCATGGAAACATCGTGTTATGATCCGCAAGTTCTACCAGCGACGTGGCAAAACTAGTGGCCGAAGGGTGGCCAGCCGGTTCCAGAGCCTAGAATATTATTTACTATTAATTATTCAAGAGTATGTTAGTTATATTATTTATTTGCTTGAGAATAGGTCAGTTTGTTAGGACTACACGTATAAGTCTGGAACTCTGAGATTGGAATAGATTAAGCCTGGGTTTGGAGTATATCTCCCCTTAGGCTCCCAGGGTACTGCTCTCGTCTCCCTCTACTGCTGCACGTACTGCAATCTCCTGTTCGGCGCCTGCTCCTCGCTGCCGTCGAGGATTCAAGCCCCGGCCTCCCACCTTCCATCGATACGCTCTACGCTCCCTAGGCCATAACAACCTGGTATCATGTCAGGCCCTGGCTCCTCCGCCGCCGCAGACCAGACCTCCGTTGAGGTATCTGCGACGGCGCCGCTGTCCACCTCGGCCGCCTTGATTTCCCCCTCGCCTCCACTACCGACGGCCACCACGGTGTCCACCAACGCGCTGGACGCGCTCACCACGGCCATCCTAGGCATGCAGCGCCAGATGGGTGACCTGGCGCTGCGCGTTTCAGCCATAGAGGGCGTTCCATCTGGGAACCTAACGCAGCAGCCCACCCTGGGCTTGCCCGGGTTTGGTGGTCTGCCACAGCTGCCACCAACGATCGCGCCCGGGGCCTCGTCCACCGCCCCAGCGCCGGCGGCTACACTGTCGGCGCCCTCTACTGCCGCGACGGCCACCACCTGTCCGCCACAGGCGCTGCCGTCGGGCCAGGTGCCGATCACGCAGATCAACTTCCCCCACTCGCCATCCCCGGTGCCCTCGCTGTCGTCCATCATGAACGGCGGTCACGTTGATGCGCTGCCACCTCCGCGCGTTCATGTACCACCGGATCCTGAAGCAGCGGGCGTGCCGCGCTATCACAAACTGTCCTTCCCAACGTATGAAGGCAAAGAAGACCCACTGGGGTGGCTCAACCGTTGTGAGCGCTTCTTCAATGCCTAGCGCACCCGCGACGTCGACAAGGTGTGGCTGGCCTCTTTCCATCTACTGGGATCAGCATAGCAGTGGTACTACATCATTGAGCGTGATACCGATGCGCCATCTTGGGAGGAATTCAAGCAACTCTGTCATCAGCGCTTCGGTCCGCCTCTAACCACCAACCATCTGGCGGAATTAGCGCGACTGCCGTTCACCACGGATGTCACCACCTACCTGGAAGCGTTCCTGGCGCGCTTGGCACATGCTGGACGCCTAACGCCATACCAACAGGCCCAGCTGTTTTCAGGGGGGTTACCAGAGCACATCCGGATCGAAGTCGAGCTCCACGACCCTCGGGATCTGCAGCAGGCCATGCGCTTGGCACGTGCTTATGAGTGTCGCAACACGCCTACACAGCTTGCCCTCCCAGCGCCTCGGGGCCCTCGACGTGCCACGGCGAGCTCGATGCAGGCGCTGCCCAGCACAGGGTCTTCGACATCGCCCACTGCATCACCTACTCCGCGGTCTTTCAAGAGGATGTCCCCAGCAGAGATGTCGGAGCGCCGCAAGCAGGGTCTCTGCTATAATTGTGATGAGCCCTACGTTCAAGGCCATAAGTGCGCTCGTCTCTTTTATTTGGAGGCTGCGGATTATATTGTCGAAGAGCCAGATGAGGACGATGAGAAGACATAGGACTCAGCTGCCCCAGCACTGCCGGATTAGCACCTAGCTGTGATCTCCTTGGGCGCCATTGCGGGCATACGCACCCAGGACACTATGCAGATTTATGTAACCATCAGCAACGAGCAGTTCATCGCCCTCCTGGACTCTGGTTCCACCCATAACTTCGTCCGTGGCGACGTCGCTCACCGTGTCGGCCTGCAGTTCGCCCCCTGTCTAGGAGCGGGCGTCATTGTCGCCAATGGTGACCGCGTGGCCTGCCGTGGGCTAGCACGCGATGTGGGCATCCGTATTGCCGATGAGTTCTTTTCGGTGGACTGCTACTCAATTCCACTTGATAAGTGGGACATGGTCCTTGGTGTCTCGTTCCTCCTCACCCTGGGCCGATTCTCTGGGATTTCGACAACCTCTGCATGGCCTTCACACGTGGCGACAGACGTGTGTTCTGGCGGGGCATTGGCTCTACCCGCCATGATGTCCAGTCAACGCGCCGCCTCCATGCTATACACAACGAGCCACAGCTGCTGGACACCTTGCTGCACTCTTTTGAGGATGTGTTTGCTGAACCGCAGGGGCTGCCCCTGGCACGGAACTGTGACCACCACATCCATCTACTGCCTAACACGCCGCCGGTGGCAGTTCGCCCTTATCGATACCCTCAGCTCTAGAAAGATGAGTTGGAAAAGCAGTGTGCCTCTATGCTGCAGCAGGGCATCATCAGACCAAGCACGTCAGCGTTTTCGGCGCCGGTACTTTTAGTGAAGAAGCACGATGGCTCTTGGAGGTTTTGTGTGGATTACCGCGCGCTGAACCAGCACACAGTTAAGGATAAGTTCCCAATTCCTGTTGTTGAAGAGCATCTGGATGAACTTAGGGGTGCACGGTTCTTTACCAAACTTGATCTGTGTTCCGGGTACCACCAAGTGAGGATGTATGTTGCTGATGTGGAAAAGACAGCCTTCCGTACACATGAGGGACACTTTGAATTCCTTGTCATGCCGTTTGGCTTGACCAATGCACCCTCTACATTCCAGAGCTTGATGAACACTGTCCTCCGGCCGTTCCTCCGCAAGTTTGTTCTGGTGTTCTTCGATGATATTTTAATTTACAGCCCCTCTTGGTCAGCACATCTACAGCATGTTAACGCTGTTCTGACAGCGCTCCGAGAACATCAGCTCAAGCTTAAGCGAACGAAGTGTTCATTTGCTCAGCATTCAGTGGCATACTTAGGCCACGTGATCACTGCAGAGGGTGTGGCCATGGACAAAGAAAAGATTGACGCCATCACTACTTGGCCGCAGCCACTCTCTGTTCGGGGGTTGCGCGGCTTCCTGGGGTTGGCGGAGTACTACCGCCGGTTCATTCAAGACTATGGCGCCATTGCAGCACCCCTCACGCTGCTCCTCAAGAAGAATGGGTTCGCCTGGTCACCGGAGGCAGCTGCTGCATTTGACAAACTCAAGGCTGCGTTGTCTCAGCACCGGTGCTCGAACTTCTAGATTTTGACAAGGACTTCATAGTGGACTGCGATGCCTCCGGTTCCGGTTTTGGAGCAGTGCTGCACCAGGGTGACGGCGCCCTCGCCTTCTTCAGTCGCCCGATCGCTGCTCGCCACCTCAAACTTGCTGCATATGAACGGGAGCTTATTGGGTTGGTACAGGCAGTGCGCCATTGGAGGCCGTACTTGTGGGGACGCCATTTCATTGTCCGCACTGATCATTACGCTCTCAAGTTTATGTTGGACCAGCGCCTATCCACTGTACCATAGCACCAGTGGGTAAGCAAGTTATTTGGTTATGATTTTAGCGTGCAGTACAGGCCTGGTCATCTCAATGTGGTGGCCGACGTGCTGTCACGTCGGGGCGACACCGAGGCTGCCCTGGAGGTTCACAGTGGGCCGACGTTCCACCTCTATGACGATCTGCGCCGTGAGCTCGACAACGATACGGTGCTGCGCGCTTTCCGGGACAGCGTGGTGCAAGAGCGCGGCGCGCCATGGCGTGTCCTGGACGGCTTGGTGCTCCGGGGCTCCCGTGTCTACGTGCCGGCCTCCTCGGCGCACTTGCCGGATGTGCTGCAGCTAGCACATTCTGCTGGTCACGAGGGCATACAAAAGACTCTACAACGCCTTCGGCAGGACTTCATCATCGACCATGACCGCCAGCTGTACGTGATTTTATTCGTGGCTGCCAGACATATCAACGCAACAAGAGGGAGGCTCTGCACCCAGCTGGACTGCTACAGCTGCTCGAAGTGCCATCGCAGGTGTGGGCGGACATCTCGATGGATTTCATCGATAGCCTTCCTCGCGTTCATGGCAAGAGCGTCATCTTGACGGTCGTGGATCGCTTCTCCAAGCACGCGCACTTCATCGCGCTCAGCCACCCCTACACGGCGCTCACCGTCGCCAAGGCGTTCTTTGATGCCATCGTCCGTCTACATGGCTTTCCGGCGTCCATTGTAAGTGACCGTGATCCAGTGTTCACAGGGCACGTGTGGCGCGATCTATTCAAACTCGCCGGCGTTCAGCTCTGCATGAGCACGGCGTTCCACCCCCAGACGGACGGTCAGTCCGAGATTGTCAACAAGACCATCGCCATGTATCTGCGTTGCATCACGGGAGATCGCCCGCGTAAGTGGTTGGACTGCTTGCCATGGGCTGAGTATTGTTACAATACTTCCTACCACTCGTCGCTGCAGACCACGCCATTTGAGGTGGTATATGGGCGTCCTCCGCCTGCTCTGGTGCCATATTCTGCAGGTTCTGCAGCCACAGAGGCAGTTGATGTGCTGCTGCGCGACCGCGACACCTTCCTCGCCGATGTTCGGGAACGTCTGCTGCAGGCTCAGGCATATGCCAAACGGCATTATGATGCACATCACCGCTTGCTGGAGTTCGCCGTAGACGACTGGGTCTGGCTCTGCCTTCTTCACCAACCCGCCCAGTCGTTGGTTCCGGGGCCTCGTGGCAAGTTGAGCCCACGGTACGCCGGGCCATTTCAGGTGGTGGAACGCATCGGTCCGGTCGCTTATCCCCTTCGCCTGCCGGAGGGTGCTCGGATCCATGACGTCTTCCACGTGGGCATCCTCAAACCGTTCCGTGGAACGCCGCCATCTTCGGTTCCGGCACTGCCTCCCCTTCGCAACGGCCGACTGCTTCATAAGCCACTTCGCGTCGTGCGTTCCCAACTACGCAGGGGGTTTGGCACGTTCTTGTTCACTGGTCGGACATGGACAAAGCTGAGGCAACGTGGGAGGCCGTCGACGACTTCAATACTCGCTTCCCTGACTTTCAGCTCGAGGACGAGCTGTTTGTCGAGGGAGGGAGAGATGTTATGATCGGCAAGTTCTACCAGCGACGTGGCAAAACTAGTGGCTGAAGGTGGCCAGCCGGTTCCAGAGCCTCAGGCTGTTAGAAGTCCCTAGTTCTCAGGATATTATTTACTATTAATTACTGTTATTCAAGAGTCTGTTAGTTATATTATTTATTTGCTTGAGAATAGGTCAGTTTGTTAGGACTACACGTATAAGTCTGAAACTCTGAGATTGGAATAGATTAAGCCTGGGTTTGGAGTATATCTCCCCTTGGGCTCCCAGGGTACTCCTCTCGTCTCCCTCTACTGCTGCACGTACTGCAATCTCCTAGGGCACCGAACACGGCGCCTGCTCCTCGCTGCCGTCGAGGATTCAAGCCCCGGCCTCCCACCTTCCATCGATACGCTCTACGCTCCCTAGGCCATAACACATCAATTCGGTCATAATTGATGGGTGAGTAGATGGGTAGGTGCACCCCTCGTCTAGTGGTAAGTCATGAGGCTAGTCCCTCAGTGAAGCGGGGGTAAATGTGGAAACATAAATAAGTTAGGAATACAAATTTTCACATGATGATTTTTTATCATATCAAAAAGTTTGTGTTTTCTATTAGTTCTCGTTGGATGCCTTTGCAAGGGCCAAGCTTCCGGTCACGTAATTCTATGGATAGCCTATGAATCTTTTCTACATGCTAGTGGGTCTTGCTATCTTGGATTGTTCTTTGTCGTCTTCACTCTTAGAGAGCTTCGGCGAAAACATCAAAAGTTTCTTGTCCCTTATGTAGGGTCGAGATAACAGACTGGAGGGGAGGTGAATAGTCATTTCTAAAAACTTATCGAACCGGCTAATCGAAACTTATGCGAAATTAGAACTATCGATCTAGCCAAGACTACACCCTTCTAAGTTTCAAGCATATTAAAAGAATCCTAATTAGGCAACAAAGTTGCTAGCTACCTAGTGCTCACCTAACTAATTCTACCTTGCAAGGTCACACGAACCTATACTGCTAGTACTTCAAGCATGGGGATCTCCAACACAACTAGTAAACAAAAGCACAAAGCTCCTAAGCTCACTAGCAATACTCAATAACAAGGCAACCAATGCTAAATTAGAAAGCACAAATTACTTAGCTACACAAACTAAGCAATGTGACTAACAAGGTTATTAGAACCAAATTAGCCATGCAAGAGATCTACTTCTATGCCACACAAGCAAGAAGGTAACTAGCAAGCTACACAAACTAAACTAGTTACAAGAGCAACTACACAAGCACTATATATATGAATAAAAGGTAAAGAGCTTGTGTATGTAAATTGCAAACCACTGAGAAGAGATGACAATGTTGACACATTGATTTTTCTTTCGAGATTCACTTGGTTTCCACCAAGCCAAGTCCCTGTTGAGACAGTTGTCGGTCCTCTTGCTAGAGTGACCTGCAATTCACACTTTTCTATGTGGAATGCTTACCACAAGCTCTAGCACTTGACCCAGTCAGACCACATGTTGCTCTGTGTTCAACGTCGAGTGCCTGGTCTCAACGATCGGCCTTGTGCTCTAATGGTTAAGTGATGATCGGACATGCAACAGACAACGACCGGACATGTAGGCACATGATGATAGGATGCAGACGCTTAGCGTCTGCTCGCTACTTAGAGAGGTTCTAAACATGAATTCTAGGACCGGACGCGTCCGGTGCTTTGTGACCAGACTTAGCCCAACGTCTGGTCCTCCTTCAGCTCATCACTCTATGCCACATCAAGCACACTAGACGATCAACAGTAATCCACTAGAGTCCAGTGCCCTACGTCCACTCGACACTTAAAAAGTGATCGGATGTGCTGATCAGAGACTAGGTCACATCCGATACTCAACCCTTGGTTTGTCTTAGAGCGCTGCCTGCTAGAATTGACCGAACACATGACTAGTATCCGGTGAGTGTTTCTCAGTGTCTCTACTCTTTTTGACCTCTAAAAGTTCATCTCCTTTGTAAATGTATTAACACAACCAAGTGTACACCACCATGTTCATGTGTGTTAGCATTTTCATAATCATTTTCCAAAAGGAGTTTGTTGACACTTCTAACACCACTTTACATACTAGGTTGTCATCCCCAGCATGACGCTAGAAGTGTTGGTATTAATAAATACAAATTCTCCTCTAATATAAAATAAGATATCCGCAAGCGCACAGATAATACCAATGTAGCATTTTAACCAGGAGTATCCAGGTATCATTATTTATAATTTTACCTATGGGAAGGAATATGGTTAAGGATAATGAGCATCACAGCATGTGATAATGGAGAGTGTAACCATGTCTTTGTCTGTCTTCTCATACATGATAAGTGTCACAAGATAAGATAATAATAAGTGATAATGATAAACACATAGGCATATAATAAATGATAAACATCTCAATAGAGTACTCCAAGTCTATAGCACTAGCATGGTATTAGGATGATCTACGAGGATAAATCCTATTTTATTCTAACTATAAGTCAAAACATACGATGATTAGTGCAATTAAACTTGGTGAAAGGTCCAAATCGCTAGAGGGGGAGGGTGAATAGCCTATTTAAAATTCTACAAACAACGTTGTAGATTAGAGATATATCCAACCAATCACTCACAATCACAATCACAATCACAATCACAATAGATAATCCTCGGCAAGAGATGACACAAGAGTTTTTACCGAGGTTCACTTGCTTCACGGCAAGCTAGTCCTCATTGTGGCGATACACCCACTTGATGGATCACGAGCTAATTGGCAATCCAAAGCTAAACCCTCAGCGGGTGCCACACATCCACTCACAAGATGGGGATCCTCCAAGCCATGAGCAATCCACTAGAGTAGCCAATTGTGATCTCCTGCGGGGAAGGCTCAAAAATCCATCACAAAAACACTTGGTGAGGCTCGAAACAATCTCTAATCACGAGCTCAACACCTCCGCTGCTCCAAGCCATCTAGGGCATCGGGAAACACCCAAGAGTAACAAGAAATCCGCAACAAACTCAAGGATCAAGTGCCACTAGATGCAACTCACTAAGTAATGCACTTGAATCTCACTCAATCTCACTAGAATTAGCAATCAAGTAAGGAGATGAGTGGAGAGAGTGTTCTCTAGCTCAAAATATGTCTCAAGTATGCCAATGTGAAAGAGAGCAACCCCCAAGGCTGGCCACCTTCTATTTATAAACCCTCTCAACAAATAGAGCCGTTGGCTCTTTCACTGGGCAAAAGTCGGGGGCACTGGACGCACAGCAGGGAGCTACCGGACGTTGGAACCCTGCGTTTGGTGCATAGATGACGACCATGTGTCACTCTTTTGAAACTTGTGTGTCGAACTCTAACGGTCACTTGCAAGCCACCAGATGCTGTTGAGTGGGCACCGGACGCGTTCGGTGCACACCGGACACGTACGCAGAGAGGTTGTAAAACGTGCTAGGTTACTGGACGCTCTCTGGTGCGTCCGATGCTCTCGTTCGAAACGCTCGCAGAAGTCTAGCTTCACCGGACGTGCGAACTGTAATCGCCCTATGTCCAACGCTAAGCGTCTGATGTGCTTGGTTCACAGGCGCTAGAGACTGATACCTCACCGGACGTGCAGGTGCAGCGTCTGATGCTGTCAACACCAGCGTTCGGTGAGTGTTTCTTAGTGAGAGACACTCCGGTGACTTCTCTAAAGAATCCACTAGTGCAATAGAAAATATGCATTATATTTTCTTAAAAGCGTTGAATCCTGCCTTGCAAGCTCGGCGGGAGGGAGAGAGGAACCCAAACCCCTCTCTACCCTAGGAACTCCACCTCCTTTGCAAATGTGCTAACACCACCAAGTGACCACCTCCATTGTGCATGTGTGTTAGCATTTCACAAACATTTTCCCAAAGGAGTTAGGTTAGCACTTTACTAGATCCTAATGCATATGCTTAAGATATGGACCTAGTAGCACTTGATTCGAGAGATTACCGTGATTTCCCCTCTTGATAGTCGGCTATCTATCCTAAATCCAGTCAAACACTTCTCTACTCAACTTAGACCAGCAAAAGCAAAACCCTATGTTTATACCTTTGCCTTGATCACTTAACTCCTTGTCCATCACCATGATCTCTACTCCATGCTTCATCTCTTTGTAATCATGTGGCCACCTTTCCATGCCACCATGCACCTTCATCACATGTGTTGCTATGCCTAACTCAAATCACTTAAACACAAGGCATTAGCAACTTGGTGTCATTA
>Ga0182004_10000960_pt1 | contig 19846 bp, 21 predicted proteins | sample Sormic07211540_1_FD_120479 | JGI IMG/M metagenome (GOLD analysis project Ga0182004, IMG submission 120479) | Endophyte microbial communities from Sorghum bicolor roots, Mead, Nebraska, USA - 072115-40_1 MetaG | ecosystem: Host-associated > Plants > Roots > Unclassified | place: USA: Nebraska...
AACCTTTAACCGGGTAAAAGCTTCAACGGTATCCGTGCGCTTGCGGATTATCTGTGTGCGTATAAATACCATAGTACACTCTAGTGCCATGCTGGGGATGACAACCTAGTATTCAAGTGGTGTCAGCAAGTGTCAACACTTGAGATGTGGCAACAACCCTTGAAAAGCCAAATCAGCCAGCTGCCGATCATCCAAAACCAGGCTATAACATTTGTTTTTCACATCCCAAAGCCTCTGCACAAAACTCTCTACCGATTCATCATTACGCTACCTTAGTCTTACTAAATCGGTGAGCTTCTTCTCATGAACTCCAGAAAAGAAATATTTATGGAACTGTTTCTCCAGATCGGACTAGGTAATAACAGAGTTTGGAGGTAATGAAATAAACCAAGTAAAAGTTGTCCTAGACAAAGATGATGAGAACAGCCAAACCCTTAACTCATCTCTGTTAGTAGTCTCTCCACACTAGATGATAAAGCATTTGACAAGCTCCATCGTCGATGTATCATCTTGTCCAGAGAACTTAGTAAAATCTGGCACCTTGTACCGATTTGCAAGAGGAATTAGGTCATATGTAGGAGGATATGGTGTTCGATAAGAATAAGTATTGACTTTAGGTTTTATCCCAAACTGATCTCTCATGACCTCTGCTATTTTGTCGGCCCAATAAGCATCGACATCTTGCCGATGTGCTGGTTGAATCTCTGGTGCCTGCTGATATGCTTCCATGTGTCTCTGTGGCATACGATCTTCGACAAACAACATATTGGCCATTGCTTGTGGGCCACCAATCTGCTAAGTAAGATTCATCGACTGAGCTGCCGGTGCCTGATTCTGAAAGCCAGCCTGCATGTGACCATTATTGGCATTCATCGGCACAAGACTTGCCGATGACTGGTAGTTAACTGTCATTGTTGGATTGACATACCCTGCCTGAGACATGAACCTCTGTTGCGTCGGCAATTGATTTGTCGATGAGCTTGCATTAGGCACTTGGAATGTTGGCATCTAAAAATTCCCAGTAACTGGTTGCACAGTAGTTGTTGTGGAAAACTGAGGCACTTGAGTCATCGGTGAAACTGGAGGTACCGATGGCATGGGAGCTTTCCCTGCTATGTCAGGTATCTGAGATGTTCCAGAATTATTTGCTAAAAACTCGGGAGGCATACCATATCCCCACCAGTTAGGAGGAACCTGACAATTTTCAAATATGGATCCTGACATAGCCGATGCAGATAGATCTGTGTTGAGCTGAACCCGCCCACCTGAAGTCATTGGATCTGATCTCATCGGTGTTGATTGTTCATTAGCCAATCCTACCGTACTCGGAGGAGACGTGACTTTTGTACACGCAACGGCTGTAGGAGCCAATGGAGCTACAACCAATGATAATCCTGGCTGATGATAGGCTAGGCTAGCATAAAAGTGGTGGTGTCTGCCCCTCTTTGAAAGTTTGGATCACAGTGTTGGACAACACATTGGAGTGGTTAATCAAAGCATGATTAATTGCAGAATTAACCATCTCTTACAGTTTACCAGGATTGGGATCAAAGGTAACCTGCCGAGGCAACGGCAGATCTTGCTTCTGGATGACTTCGCCACTCCTGTTCAGGTTGAAAGATTTCAAACAAAGCTGCTTGTACTCCTCCATAGCCTTCTCCATAGCTTGCTTCTGTTCTTCCTTGAGATCGACCTCTTTCACACCGATGACGTTGTCCACATCAAGTTCAGAAGTAAGCATGTTGATCTTTGTTGATTAGTCCCACTAGGTGTGCCGAAAGATGCGTTGATGCAAAAATAGATCTGCAAACACAAAGGGCTAATACTCGATTTCGATGGCAAGGCGTGCCGGTCGATTTGACCTATTAATCGACAAAGGTGATAACTTGAATACTTTGGTCGTAACAACAGCGATGCGCCTAGATGTCACAGCCATGAGGTACTCACGCGGAACTCGAGAGTCGTTGAGTGTAAGTCATCGAATCTTTGAGAACTCATAAACAAAAAAAAGTATGCGAATTGACGAAGTCGTCGAAAAGTAGATGCAAAAATAGGAGTAAACTTGTATTTGATATTGATTGATATCATTACATTGCTGCTAGGTCTATATTTATATCTTGGCCTAAAGAGTTACAACCAAATACGACTAGGTTCTAATTTTAGACAAAACAAGACTCTTGCATAAGGCATGTTCTAATAAATATAGAAAGTAACACCTATCTATTTCTGTATCCGCTTCAATTACGATGAAACCTCCATCTGCCCCTGTCTCATCGGCATCAGCAGTAGTCTCCATATATTCCTTCATCAGCATCGGCAATAATAATTTCTACTGGCAATAATCATTGAATCGACAAACACGCTGACCTTATTGCACTAAAGGGAACCCCTTTTACCGATTATCACCTTCTATTGGCACCAATCTTTGTCGGCTGATCTCATCGGCACTTTTCTATTGGCACAATACAATAATCTCCCCATTGTCGATTGGTCTTGCTTAATCATTCTGACCCATATCCAAAAAAACGGTGTCAACAGAGTCAGGCTTGTATTCATAGCCCCCTAGGAAGTACCACAACCCTTGGGTCAAACCGACTTAAACGTACGCTCAAGATTACTCCTCAAAGGTGGTGGATCGGGAATCCGCAAGGTTGAAGCTGATTGGCTGCGGCAGCCAGGCAGCCACCCAAGGTGGTGGGGCGGGCGCCCATCCCCTGTGGCCGTTTGCCGTCCAATTTGTTCTGGTGTCTTCTCGAACGTTCTAGACTCCAGAAAAGTGTATTTTTATGTAAAATTCATATTCCTTCATCCAAGACTCCAAATACGGAAAATGATATATGGATTTTGATTGCCTCGACGAGCCCATCACAATGGTGCATTCCAATTCATCAATTGAGATACTTTTATTCAATGATTAGTTTGTCTTTAGCTCTTTTATTATGTGACCCCTACAAAACATAGATGAACCAAAACTCGTGGAATTTGTTAGTTCAAACCTCTAAACCTATGTTGGTGAGCATCTCTTTGCAATTATAAAAGTTATGTTGATAGTTAAAAATAGGAGTTAACTACTGTCAACAAAGTCCCCCAAGCTTACCTTTTGCTCATCCCTGAGCAAAGATAGACTCAGCGATGGATCAGGAGTTGCTACAATAGTCTCACACCTCACAAGTACACATATGTTCAAACAAGGACTCTCCACCAGATTAGACTGAACTATTCTGACTCAAGACTCACTCATACTACCTTTAACCACAGGGCTTATAGCCTTCTCTTAGGTCTTGAGCAGCTGAAAGATAGAACGATTAAGTCGAGCACTATATTTCTTGCTCTTTAATCAACTATTATTCTAGAGTTTTTGTGAGATTTTCAAATAAAACTCAGAGATTCCTTGTATGACCCTTTCAAATCTCTCATATGTGATATTTCTGGATCCTCTCCAAGGCAAGTGATGCCTTCTCTCATAATATGTAGTCTTTAAATCACTAAGGCATAGATGCCTTCTCTCTCTGACCCTACTTCTAATTAGCTTTTGTGGAGCTTGTAGGTGGGAAAATAATTCAAACCTACTTGCATGTATTGCATAGTAAAACTATGGATCCAGAGAAACTAATTATACAATCAAGTCATATGATGCTCACCAACATGCAAGTAGTTAACTCCTATTCTTTTCATTCACATGCACATATGACTTGTTTGTATAATTAGTTTCTCTGGATCCACAGTTTAACTATGCAATACATGCAAGTAGGTTTGAATTATTTTTGCCACCTATGAGCTCCACATAAGCCAATTAGAAGTAGGGTGAGAGAGAGAAGGCAACTATGTCTTAGTGATATAAATACCATATTCTGAGAGAAGGCATACTCACTTGCCTTGGAGAGGATCCAAAAATACCACATATGACAGACTGTTGAAGGTAGATAACTCCTAATTTTAACTTTCAATTAACATGAAAAAGGACCTATTTGCAAGTACTCAGTAGAAATAGGGTTATCACTAATAGAATTCCATGAGTTTTGGTGATTGTCTATTTCTACAGGGTGTTACTGGAATAATAACAAAAGAAGGTCCACATGTCAGATTTACATAGAGAGAAGACCAAAACGTCAACTCAGGTTGACTCTAGAAGTCTCCAGGATCCACCACCTGAAATCTGGGGCCACTTGGCAGTTGGCCAGGGGTGGGTGCCCCTGCTAGGTGGGGCGGCTGCCCGGGGTTAGGAACCAATCAGGTTCCACCTCGCAGATCCTACCTCCACCGACTTTGAGGATTAATCTTAAGCGCACGTTTAAGTCGGTTTGATCCAATGGCTGTGGTTATTCCTAGAAGGCTATAAATTAAGGGGCTGCCCCACTAAGATGTAACTCTAAAACCCTAATTCATATTTTCTAGAGAGAGTTAGACAGAGAGGGGTCCCTCAAATGGATCTGTCTCTTTAGGGTGATAGCCACAAGAGAGATTGAGAGAGTATAGGGTGAAGATAGGAGTTGTGGAAGCTTGGCCTGTTGGTGCCTTCTTTTTTGTATCTTCGAGATTAAGTCTCCTAACCCGAGGCTTGGTTCTAGAATCGTTCGGCAATTCAACTTTTGATACTAGAAAGTTATTGTTCTTATTGCTCTTTGGTTAATGATTTTACTTTATTCGCTTTGCATAGGGAATAGAGTAATTATTCGTAGCGTAAGCGTGGTGCTTGGGCTAGGAATACTCGTAGATACTCCCTGCTTGGCTAGATTGTGGTAGCCTTTTGGGGGAAGTGACAATCCTCTTGGGTCTCAATAATCCACGTCCCATCGGGAGGTAAGGTAGTATATGGTACTAGGGTTAAGCACTCTCTGAGGTGTCTCTTTTCTCTAGTTACTCTCCTTAGAACAATATCTACACAATTTACCATAGGTTACAAGAAGCCTAAAGAAATAGTTCTCTCTATATTGCTTAATTCTCACTATCTTGTCTTGCAACCCGTGGGTAGTAGGTAGGATAAAAGGTTAGTCTTTTGCACGCTTTCTCTTTGTCGTAAAAAAAATACGATACTATGGACTTATCTCCCGGGTGAAGTGCTCACCGATATCCGTGCGCTTGTGGATGATTTCTCTTAGATTCTTTTGTGTGCGTAACTAATATCATCAAGCATTTTCTGGCGTCGTTGATGGTGAGAAAGACGGTCTGCTTAGATAACCTTATCTTACTCTACTTTGTATCTGTTGATGCAAAAATAGATCTGCAAACACAAAGGGCTAATACCCAATTTCGATGTCAAGACGTGCCAGTCGATTTGACCTATTGATCGACAAAGGTGATAACATGAATACTTTGGTCCTGACAACAGCGATACACCCAGATGTCACGGCCAAGAGGTACTCACGCGGAACTCAGGAGTCGTCGAGTTAACTCGCTGAATCAATGAGAACTCATAAAAAGAAAAGTATGCGAGCCGACGAAGTCGTCGAAAAGTAGATGCAATAGTAGGAGTAAACTTATATTTGATATTGATTGATATATTTCTACATTGTTGCTGGGTCTATATTTATACCCTAGCCCAAAGAGTTATAACCAAATATGACTAGGACTAAATTAAGGTAAACAAGACTCCTACATGTAAGGCATACTCGAATAATTATAGAAAAAGAAACAATAACTACCTATTCATATGTCTACCCTAATTATGATAAAGTATTCATCGGCTCCTGCCTTAAGTATAGTCCTCATTGGCTTCTGCCCCATCGGCACACACACGCCCTTTCAGCAGCAGACTCCACGCCCTTCTCCATCGGCATCGGCAACCATAAGTTTATCATCAATAATCAGCAAACATCATTTTCGACCTTATACCGATCCCGAATCAGCAGAAATCTTCTATCGATCATCCCCTATCATCAGCACTATTTTTATCAGTTGATCCTGATCTGCATCCTTCTGCTACAATACAATAACCTTTCTGTCATCAATCGGTCCATCTCAACTAACTTGACCCGTTCCAAAATAGTGTCAACATATGCCCTCCAGTTTTGGAGTATAAAATCATTAATGCTCCGAAATTTCCTCAAGATAATGATTATCTTTGCATAGTTATCTTCTTTTTTAACAAAAATCTGTTACCAAATCTAGACAAACCCAGTCTTGATTTTTGCATCTCAGTAAACACCATACATCTCTCAACCACCCATACTCCGATCAACGCCAAGTCATAGGGAAAACTGCCCATCGGCAAAGACTTAATATCAAGATACGCTGCCGATGGTTCATTAAAATATTGCGCACAGTGAAATATCCTCAAGATCATGATTACTTGCCATCAAATCACCGACACAGTGTCTTGATTGTCGTGTGAACAGTTACCATATCCATCTAAACAACCTTGAATTTCACGGATGCGGCAGAGAGATAAGTCAAAAATGACCTTACTCTTCTCAACCTATAAATACATCCTTCCCCGGTACTCATCTTCTACCTTGCCATTCCTCCATCTCCAAGACCTACTCCTCCGGAGGCAATCTCATCAAGCAAGAGCTCGTCTCCAACCAATAAGAAGTTCCCCCGCCAGAGCACTCAAGCCCTAGTCTTCATCTTCTTCTCTTCCAGGAGAAATGGCAATCAACTTCAATGTCCCCGAGGTTAACTTTGTGTTTGTCCTCGTTTTTCTTACCGCAGCTCCTACTATATATACTCAATATTTTTCTTTATTTTCTTCTATCATTTTTGATTCCCCAAACTGAGGAACTGAGCGACAAAATAGTTATTCCCACCGAATAACCTCACATCCAGTGCTTGGGTCCGATGGGCAATCTGGATCCAACTGATATAATAAATGCAGAAACCAACAGAATCCCTTTCAGAGCTGAAAAATTTTCTCTAGATCTGTGGAAAGACACCTTCTGATCCTAGCCAAAAACCACTAAGGGATGGAAGGACTGGTTTCTGAGAGTTAGTGGGGCCAACGAGGTATACTAGGCAGAACGCAAAGTGGACCAATGCATCAGACTCTCCATTGCCGATATGGAGAAAAATGAGTCGATGATGATAGCAGCCGCCTATTTCTGGTCAGATACCCTGAATGCTTTCATGTTTGGCCATGGCCTAGCATCCCCCAGTCTTGCCGATGTGCTTATGCTTATGGGTTTAGACATCTCAACTGCCGATGACAGCAGACTCTTCAATAGAAAATGTGATTACAAGGTAGACACCCGCAACATCGGCGGTTGGACAGGATACGTCCAGAAGTATCGGCAAACCGGATCAGTCAGCCAGAGAGAACATGCTATCTTCATCAATATGTGGTTGGATAAATTCAAATTTTGCGGCCGATCGGTAGGGCCAACTTGTATTTACCTTGCAGCTGCCAAGCAATTGGCCAATGGTTCTCGATTACCCCTTGGTCGATATCTTCTGAGTTTTGCTTACCATCTTCTCCATCATGTGACTGAGAAACTTCTCCTGGGTGAACCCATAGGCAATTTGGGAGGCCCCAGGTGGTTCATTAATATGTGGCTAAATGCCCATATGCACAAGCGCCTGCAGTGGGACTTCTTTGCTCAGCAGTTTCCACGAAACATTGCCAAAGATCATGGTTGGCAGAGGATGAATCGGCAACCCGCTCGCCCCTCAACTTTAGCAAAGCTATCATAGTCCTTCCTAGGACTGATGCAAACGAGAACCAGATCGGCAGATTCTTTCTGACTTTCTACAATGGTCTTTCTCGGGATCATCAGGCTTGGATGCCTTATGTCGATGAGGAGTCTAGATTCCCTCTCCTCTTTCACCCTGCCGATGAAGCGCTGAACAAAGATAATGATTTGATGATGGACATCATCACTCCTAGGACGATCCCAGTAAACACATTCGGTAGTGGGAAGAACACCAATGCCACTTATGAGTTCTACAAGCCATCATCACTATCCCGTTAGTTACCCTTTGGTCAGTTGCCGATCAAGCTTTGTTACGCCGATGTAATTAAACCAAGAGAGACAATTACCAGTGGCCTCGACTGGATCAGAGTAGCTCAACTCCCACCAGATGACGATACGGCAGACATCAAGATTTTAAAGAGGGAAAAGGAAAAGAATATTTCCTTTTTATGAACGAGACTTAAAAAAAATTTATGAGGGATCCAAAAGGGATTTGTGCGGGATTCGAAAAGAGTTTGGAAGGGATCCAAAGGAGTTGGAGAAACACTCCAATGAGGAAGTTGAGAAAGGATTCACTTCGCCTTCGAGATAGGCTCAACAAAGATTTGAGAAGAACCTACTATGGATATGTGCACTCAAACACAAAACCCTAAGCCTACTAAAGAACACGGACACACTCCTATAAACAAATCTACATGAAGCAACGTTTTGTTAGTGGGTTGGACTCGGATTTGACCTATAATCTCTATGATTCAAATGATTATAGTTATAATTTTAAAAAATGTCATATTTTTGGTTTACTAAAAAACTCGAGATGTTACAGGGAGTGCCTCTCATGCATGTAATCATTGTTGTAGGCTAACTCTTTCTTATTATCAATCAAAGCCAGATTACCGGATCTTTCATAAAAAATATAGTTCCTCTATGAAAGTTGTAGGTCTTCATCTGTAGATTCTGAAGATGTAATTGGTTGCCATCATATCCTTTATGTATTAGAAGATATGAAAAGGTGAAGCAACACTACTGTATTTGACTTAGGTGCTTTGTTAGTTTTTTTGATTGTATATCGAGTTGGGAAGTAGGAGCGCTTTACCTACTATTTGTATTTGTTAAAATGAGTTCTCTCTATGATATTATACTACTTACGCAGGTGGTATTGCTTCGGATTGCACATAGAGTGATCATCACTTCATTGTAGGCAAGTAAATGGCAACACTATGGTCCACTTGATTTAGCTTTGTTGTTTGACTTGCCTCCACTAAGTTTTTAGTATCTCACACTAGCTATATAATATGAAATTTAAAGTTCTACTTTACTTTGAAGTATGGTATATCATATACTATGGTCTTACTATTGAATTATGAAGTATGTGAAGTGCACACAATGTAGGCATTTGCATTTGCACTCTCCCCATCGATATGTATTTGAAGAAATTGTAGCCGAATTGGTGTGGTAAGTACTGGTAACAACTCACATTGATGAGCAATGCAGTTACAGTCCTCATCCCCTCTCCTTGTGGTAAGTCATGCATTGCATTGCATTGCATTGTATCATTTGCACTGCACTCTATACTTTTGTGAAGCAATTAATATACTCCCCCTTGAATGATTCTTAAAGTTGTCTTAAGTCAAATTTTTTGAACTTTGACTGAATTTCTAGAAAAAGTTAAGACTATAGTATTAAATTAGCAATATTAGATTTACCGTAGAATATATTTTCATAAAGTGCTCATTTATGTCATAGATATTATTATTTTTTCTATAAAATTAGTCAAACTTAAAAAAGTTTGACCAGCAGTGATTCTAGGAATTGATTTATTCAAGAACAAAGAGAACATCATTTATTATGTTATTTAAACTTGATGTTTATTATGCTATCTAGAAGAAGTCATTTGCTGATGAAGCATGTGCTGTTGACATGCTTGCAATCGTACCACACAACATTACCCATGGTTTTTTTATGAACAACATTGCCATGGTGATGGGATAGTAATTAATATCATAGCTACGAAGTGGATTTCTGCATATTTATGCGAATGCATATCAATGTACTGGAGTAATTGATAGGTCATGCTTCAATGTTGAACTGAGGGGCAATACACAGCGTTCTCATACATTCTCTGGAATCCAGCAGCCATGGAAGCCGTATGGTAGGCCGTAGGGGAGCCTTACTCGAGCAATTTCCTGAAAAGTCATGGCGTCCAGCAGTAGCGCATACCCATCACCTTCCATGGTGCTTACGATGGAGATCACAACCCCTATTACAAACATTCTTAGGGTCAGAATGAATCACAGATTATCAACTTAGAGAAACTATTTCAGGAATTATACTTACCGTCATCTTCATCAGATCCCCCTGGCCTCGCCACAAAAAAGGGCTCTGATGGCACAGAGCCCAGCTCGTGCCAGTTCTTGGCCTCTTTCTCCCCAAGATCGATCTTGGTGAGGCAGTTCAAGAAATTGCATGGCCTTCGCGCGCTACACGCGTACACATAACGGTATTCCTTACCCTGGTAAGCCGGATTGATGGAAGGCATCTCCACTCCCCGGCCATGCACCTCAGGGTCCAGCACAGTCTCCAGCTCACCCATGAGGGTTCCATCCAGTGGTATACTGAACCGGGCAACCCTGCACATGCATACCGGATATAAAGATTACTTGTCAAAATAATAAATTCTTGTAGCTCTGGCTGCACATGCATACCTAACATCAGGGAATGCATCATTGTTCATCCCGGGAGATCTTAGTCTACGCAGTGCAAGTGCCTTGATGACAGAAGGATCGGCATAGTACTCGCAGCAGTCAGCAATGATCGCATCTCCTTGTTCGTATGCGTTAATGAAGTGTAATGCCATGAACGGAGGAACCTCCACGCTCGCCACCTACACGAGGTACTTGTAAACATCAAGGACATCATCCACGAAAGATCAACATTAACAAATACATAAATGGTGACGTTAACGTTGCTTACAGTCTTTCCGGTGAACCTGCATATGGCATGCATGTAGCTCCCAGACTCCGGTAGCCAGTCGAAGAGATACCAAGGTGTCATCTGAGACTTGAGAACGCCGGCGAGGGAGTATCGGAGGGGCATCTCCGGCACGACGATGTACTTCTCCGTCACGGCGAAGGAATGCACCCATCCCGGTGCTTGCCCTCCCCGGCAGTGCACTCTCCCGACCATTTTCCTCTCGTTGCTCCCGGCTGCCATCCTGACCACACGATGGCCACGGCGGAACATGTCCGGGAGCAGCGTCAACAGCTCGTTCCCTGTCACAACCGGGTGCGCGGACTGCAGCAAGCCCCATAGCCTATCCGCGTACCGAAACTTGCCGATTGTGTCGAGAGTTTCCGGGTCTATCAGGACGGAGCCCTTGGTGGCCTCGGTGAGGCACAGCACCCGGCCATCCCCTAGAGGAAGCACGGAGACGTTGGCGTTGTCGGTGAGCAAAGTGCCGCTTGCGAGGCCGACGACGTCGCGCACGCGGTCGAGCAGGGTTCCAGGCTCCGAGGGACACAGTTGGGAGAATTCCCGGTGGAGAGGACGGCCGTGCGCCCGGGCAGCTTTGTACGCGTCCGACTCGACCTGACGATGTGCTCCGGTGGCGCATCCTCGCCGGAAGGAGATGCGCACCAGTGTGGCGTACCCGTCGAATATGTGGTGGGAGGAGTGGTCGCCGACTTCCCAGAGACCTGGCCCGTTCCTTAGGTACGTGCCATTCTGTACAGCGCAGTTACACAAGACATGTGATGTTATAGGATTTTTTTTTTCTTTCACGAGCATGCATGTGTTCCATGCGGCAAGTTTTCGTTAATGAGAGGGAAACATGTGATCTTATAATAAGACGAGTTCTGCTGAAAAGTAGGTCGTACCAGCCAAGTAGGCAGGTGTCCTTCCACGGCCAAATGACCCTCCCACCGTTCTTGCCGGACATTGGTCCAGGCAGGATGCTTCGTCCAGCACTCTCCAGCGGCCTTCACCGAGCTGATACGGCTAGGAGTTGCCGTTCCCAAGCTGATATTGAAGAGAGAGTTGGACAAGAAGAATGATTTAGGAGCAGCGCCTAGCGTGGAGGGGTAGGTGGCCATTCTTGTGTTGTGAGCGATAGACGAAGCTGGAAGGGCTACCCGGCCCAATCTATTACATTTATAGACCGGCCGGATATATGATCGTGGCGCGCGGGTGTTTGGATCGAGAAACTAAAGTTTAATCCGTGTCACAGTAGATGTTCAAATACTAATTAGGACTAAATTAAAACATGAGCCACCAGTAGAAAAGTGTACAACGCTGACGTCCTCTTTTTATACCACAGGTGATTTTAGTTATCACGAGCCTGTGGTATAAAAAGAGCGGTGTCAGAGCTGCCAACCGCCTGTGAAGATGCATTACCACAGGCGGTTGACTTAAAAGACAACCGCCTGTGGTAAGCCAACCGTATGTGGTAATGCATCTTCACAAGCGGTTGACTTAAGCTACCGCCTGTGTAAATGTAACATTTACACATGCGGTTGGCCTGTGATGTTAAATTTACACATGTGGTTGGCTTATCCAACAATCTGTGATTTCTCTAGGTATAAATACCCCTTCTTCTTTCTCGGGCAACACTGTATCTTGCAGCCACCTTCCATTGGAGGCAATTTTAGAGGTCCAGATTTTACAAAATATAAGAGGGAAGGTTTTGATCTTGATTTTTTGGAAGGAGGTTGCCAAAAAAGGTTAGTTTATGTCCCTATTGCCTCAATTTGCTCATTAATGCTCAATTAGTGCCTTTTCGGATCTAGAGTTTCACCATGAGTGTGGCAGAAGAATAGCTAGCTTATTCTCTTTATTTCTGAAGATGGTTTGATGAGGTTAATCAAGATGGTTGTATAATGCCTCTCCTCTCTCCCTTTTCATGTTTGCTTCTCAATTTTTAGCTCGTTTATGCAAGACTGAATCAATGGTGTGTTCTTGTATATTTATGTAGAGAGAGAAATATAGATTTTTTATTTTTCAATTATGTGGTACTTTGTTTTTTTACTTCAATATCTATCCATATTTCTCAATTTATTTTTCCACATCTATACATTTCTAATGAATTGTGTGTTTTTATAATCATGCTATATACTTAGATTTTTTTTTAATTATGCAACTTAGGTTTTTTCCATTAATTCCAAGCTAAACCATAAACCCTATATAAATCCTATCTAAACCCTAAATCATGAATGGTGTTTTATAGGTAGTGATGGAGAGGTCATTCTGGATGTATAATTTATCAAGACTAGATCCAACATACATAACTGAGGTCCAGAGGTTTATTGATGTTGCTAAGAACCATGCTTCAAGAACAAGAAAGACACACATACATTGTCCATGCATGGATTGCAGAAATTTTATTGTATCTGATAACATTCAATAAATCCTTACTCATCTGGTCCAACGAGGATTTATGAAGGATTACTTGATTTGGACAAAGGAGAAGGTAGCTTTGCGCCTTATGCAACTGGAATTCATACGAGCATCAATGCTGATGGTCCATATGTGCTTGTTGATGGGTTTGAGTTCGTACACGAGACACAACAACTTGACAGTGATAGTCTAGCCGCTGAACATGTTATGCCAAATGTTGCTGATCATGGTTTCGCTAGAGGATATGAAGATGGCGTTGAAACTAATATGGGTGCAGAAGATGCAGAATTTCTAGAGGCAATGTTGCGTCGTCATGCAGAAGGTCCACCAGTGTTCTTCATAAAAGGTATGGAGGCCCTGATGAAGGCAGTAGAAGAGCCTTTGTAAGATGAGTTCAAGGGTTGCACCAAAGAGTTCACGACGCTGCGGTCTGTGCTAAAGTTGTTTGTGTGCAAAGCTAGATATGGTCTCTCTGATGTTGGCTTCGATGCGTTCTTGAGCATTATCACAGACATTCTTCCTAAGGAGAACAAAGTGCTTGCTAACACAAACTATGCAGAAAAAAGATAGTCAGTCCACTCACGATGCGTGTTGAGAAGATCCACGCTTGTAGAAATGACTATATCCTATATAGAGGTGATGATTATAAGGACTTGGACAGTTATACCAAGTGTGGTGCAAATAGGTACAAGACAAATAAAGACTACATAGAGGAAGAGTGTGTTGCCTCTGTGTCTAAGGGCAAAACAAAAGAAGACCCAACAAAAGACCCAGAAGAGTAGTTCAAAACCCACCAGCAAAGAAAATGAAGAAGTAGACTATTATGCGTAGAAAAAGATTTCTGTTTTGATGATGTGGTACCTGCTTGTTGTCGATCGATTGAGGTGTTTATTTGCTAACCTAGAGGATGGCCAACTTATGAGCTAGCATGCTTCTGATGAGCACAAAAACGATGGGAAGCTTCGGCACCCAGCCGATGACCAGCGGTGGAAAGATTTTAATGAAAAGCGCAAGGACTTTGCAAGGGAACCTAGGAATGTTAGGTTCACAATGAATACTAACAGAATGAATCTATTTGTTGAGAGAAGCAGCAAACACAACACATGGCCGATGATCCTCACCATCTACAACCTTTCTTAATGGTTGATACAGAAGCGAAAGTACCTTTTGCTAACTATCCTTATCTCCAGACCTACATAGCCTGGAGTTGATATGGATGTTTTCTTATAGCCCTTAATGCAGGACATGGAGATACTATGGGAAATAGGTGTTCAAATGTTGGACGAGTACCGCAAAGAATCATTCACGCTCAGAGCAATTATCTTTGTTACGATCAACGACTACTTGCTCTCTTTATAATCAGGGAAGTTCAAGGGGAAGCTTGGTTGCATGGTATGCATAGATGGCACCGCTTATGTGTACCTTACTACATCTAAGAAGATAGTGTACATGAGGCATAGATGCTTCTTATCGAAAGAACATAGGTACTGGTAGAAAAAGATAGATAAGTACTTTGACAATAATAGTGAACTACAGTCTACTGCTCCATGAGGTAACAGTAAAGGCAAAAGACTTTTCAGCATATTCAGCAAACTGAAATTTTTTGGGAAGAAGACAAAAGACAGAAAACCATGAAAGAATGTCCAACCAGCTCCAAGGGCTACATTCAAGAAGAAGTCTATTTTCTTTGAGTATTTGGAATACTGACCAGAGTTAGACGTATGCCACGTGATTGATGGTATGCACGTTCAAAAAACGTGTTTGAAAGTTAATTAGAAGTTAGAACCTTGCTAGACATGAAGGGCAAGACAAAGGAAGTAAAAAATTCATGCATGGACATGGTACAGTTAGGCATAAAAAAAGAACTTCACCCTGCTCAGCTAGAAAATGGAAAGTACCACCTCCCTGCAGCAAGCTACAACCTCAACAACGATGAGAAACATGCAATGTGTGTGTGGTTTAAGAAATTGAAAGTTCCATCTAGATTCTGCTCTAGCATACGGAGTATTGTGTCAATGAAAGACCATACACTGACCAAATACAACTCACCTGATTGTTATGTCATGCTAACTACTTTCCTCCCTATTGCCATCAGGGCTATAAACATAGTGTGAATAAAAGTTACAGTCACACGGTTGCTACTTCTTCAACATGATCTCACAGAAGGTGATAGACCGTGATGAGTTGGCGTCTCTTAAGGAATTTGCAGTGGAGACAGTGCCACAGTTTGAGAGGTCTTTCCCCCTAGCATTCTTTAATATGATGGTTCACCTTGTGGTGCACTTGGTTCCACAAATAGAGGCACTGGGTCCCATGTACTTGCATGAGATGTGGACATATGAGTGTTTCATGTCAATACTAAATGTCTATGTATCAATTCGTGCTCGTCCAGAGGTGTCTATGGTACAGGGGTACTTAACGAAGAGGCTATTGAGTACAATAGGTCTACCTCTATCACGACATGTGGGTAGGTTGACTGGAAGAGGGAGCATGGGAAAGAAAATGTTGCTCCCAAATGATTACAATACAGTTCTCGAGGCACATCACAGCGTCATACATTAGCTATCGATAATGGAGCCTTTGATCAACCAACACATTAAAGAGGTTCACAAACATAATCATGGGCGCACGGAATAATGGTTAATGAAGAAACCCAAGAATTGGTTCACTTCATGGCTAAGGGAGCAGGAAATACCAAACGGGAAAACAATCAAGGAACGCACCATCAAGGTGATAGCATCTAGGCCATCACGTCAGGTCAGGACATGGCAAACCTATGACATTAGTGGCTTCACGTTCTATACCAAGTCAAAGGACCAAAAGAGCATGGCATAAAATAGTGGGGTTCGATGTGATGCCATAGACTCTAAAACTAGTGAAGAAACTACATACTTTGGCTTTGTTGAGGACATATGAGAACTAGACTATGGTGCATTTTAGATCCCTGTGTTTTGATGTCAATGGGTTGAAGACAAATATGTCACAGTGGACAATCATGGGGTCAGAGTTCTTCATCTAAGTAAGGTAGGCTACGAAGATGATCCATGGATAATGGCTAATCACGCTGCACAAGTCATCTATGTTGAACTGATCCTATCTCCTCATGATCAAAAGAAAAGTATCGACAAGCCAAAACATGTAGTTTCCCCTGTAAAGCAAGAAGCCATAGGAGTTAATGGTGTATTTGACCTAGATGAATTTAACTAGTTCAACGACATGTCTCTCTTTCTAGATGACCATCCAGTAAAGATAAAGAATATTGAACGAAGCATTCTACAGAGCTCGTTGCTTTGTGTGTGTCACGGTGGACAACAAAGAATAGTAGTTATCTAGATTTTATTTTTCATTCGCCATATAATCCATTTATGATAAAATATGTATCTTATGCTATGTGCCCTTCTCGATTTCTACATGTAAGACCCTATGCTTATTTCACCTTCATGAAATCGAAGTGAGAAAAATAGGATGAATGGCTTGGTCACTAAGCTTTGTTGAATCCATGAGCATTCTGATGTCGTATTGGTCTCAAACTTTTTCTAAGGCTTACCAGTGCCATTGATGTTCAACCCACCTAGTTTGGGATTTTTCTGATGTGGTTTGGTACTTTATTCGGTTTAATTGAATTTTCGCACGATGTCACCCGGTAATTAGCGCTTGAACTGAGTGTACCCTTGAAACGACTCCAAATGATGCCAAACTTCTCCACAGAGAAAGTTTGAGACCAAACTTTGTTGTGGTTGATGGAAAAATGTTTGGAGATAGACATAAGATACATGCTTCACAAACGTAATAATAGCTTGCATCTAGGTGTAGTCCACGATTTTTCATCTCATGTAGCGTGAAGAAAAATGTAATAATAGCTTGCATGACTAGAAAATCCTAAGATCTTGTGTTGGGCCATCATTTGGGTGTAGGAGCTTGCCAAAAAAATTTCAAGATATTTGGAGATAGACATAAGATACATGCTTCACAAACGTAGAAGAGCCCTTCCACCGAATCATGCCCTAACACTTTGGTTACTAAGATTCTCTGAGGCTTACTAGTGTCATTGATGTTCAACTGACCAAGTTTACAATTTTTCTATTGTGGTTTGATACTTTATCTGGTTTAATTCAATTTCAGCACGACGTCATTTGGTAATTAGCGCTTGAACTGAGTCTACCCCTAAAATGACACCAAATAGTGCCAAACTTTTCCAAAGGGTCTCATCTACCATAGGAAACAAAACTTTGTTTTGGTTTATGGAAAAACCTAGTGGGATCTAGGTGTAGTCCACCATTTTTCATCTCATTTAGAGTGAAGAAAAATGTAATAATAGCTTGTATAACTAGAAAATCCTGAGATCTTGTGTTGGGTGCTGATGGTCGATATCGTCAATATTTATTAGAACTTTATACACATGGGAACACATGAAAACACATTAGTCTAGGGTTTAGTCTGACAATTTCCACGAGTTTTACATATTCTATATTTTGTAGAGTTTATTACACAGAGAGCTGAAAATAGGGATTCTAATGCATATTTACCACGAAACTCATTTGCGCCGGAAAATATCATGAGAAGACTCTGCAAGGGTCTAGAAGACACCCGAAGGAACGAGAGCCACGGAGGAGAAAAGGTGGGGATGGCCGGCCCCACCCTAGGGCCGGTCGACGCCCTGTTTCGCTCGATGCCCGCCGCCTTCTGGAGTCTTCCTCCCACGCATCCTTGGAAGCCAGGCAAAGTATCCTTCCATTGATTTTAAGTCAGTTTGATCCAATGGTGCACACAAGATGAAGACGCGGATCACTGACGTGGTGGTTCCTTGCCCCCTACTCCACCTCGGCCTATATAATGACGCCCAAGGCTCTCCCCAAGAGGCATTCTACACCTCGGTGCTTCATATTCTCTACAAAATTAGGGTTAGGGTCTCTCTAGTTGTTCTAGTTCATCTAGATCTAGTTCATCTAGATGTAGCAATTAGGAGAGACTAGTTCTTCTAGATCTAGTCTTGTTTAGAGATTAGAGAGATTGAGTAGACGAATAGAGATTCTAGAGGAGTTCTGGCATGTCGGCGCTTCTTTGTGGCTGTATTCGTCTGGATTCAGTTTCCTCGCTTGAAGCTGCGTTCTGAGGTACTTTTGTACTTACACTTCTGATTTGAGTAAGCATCTTGTTCTTATCATTCTTTGGTTCACAACTCATATTGAGTGCTTTGATCTTGGTCGTAACTTGGTTGAAGTAGTATTTCATAGTGTAGCGTGGGCCTAGGTTTACTTGTGAATATGCCCTGATGAGCCGGACAGTGGTAGTTCACTTAGGTGACTTTATAGCTGCATTGATTCCTCTCTAGTCCACTTCCTGTTGATAGGACCGATAGGCTTATAGGTACCTCGTAGGAGATTACTCTGATTCTTATCCTATTTGGGGTTACTTGTCCGATAAGACGATATTATACAAAATTTACCGGAGTCGGAACTAGAGTGCATTAGCTATTTCCTTTTTCTTTATATGATCTAGCCTAATTGTATGGTCAAGTCTATATACTATGTCATCATCACAACTGTTCCCTATGGATACGATATTTAAAACATCCGGGTAAAATATGACACTGGTATAATATCTGTCCGCTTGCGGATGATCCTACTTAAACTATTTAAATAGAGTGCAGTTAATTTCAAAACATTTGGAGATAGGCATAGGATATATGCTTCACATACGTAGAACAGCCCTTCCACCAAACCATGATCAAACATATAGGTTCCTCAGCTTTATATTGTCAACGATAAATTGCACCAAGAAATATATTTTTCATAGCATTTACACACTACAATAAAGCTAACAAATTTGGATTCATATTTTTCTGGTATTCCTTGAATTATTTATATATTAAACAAGATATGAGGCACATATTCAATTTCAATCATTTTAAATAAAGCTGCATACAAAAGTACCTCAAACATGAAATTTCATATTTTTAACATGTATATTTAGTCAAGAGGAACATAACAAAAGTTTTTTTCACTAATTTATGAAAAATATTTTTGAAGATATCATTTTTTGAATCATTTAAACAATTTCTAAAAATATATATAAGGAAAACTTAAAATAAATTTAAAGGAATTTGTACAGGCGGTGTTCTTTGGGAACCGCCTGTAGAAAGGCATTTCTACAGGCGGCCCTCATAGTGAACCGCCTGTAGAAATGATTTCTACACGCGGTGGTCAACACCGACCACCTGTAAAAACCGTTTCTAGAGGCGGTTGTCAACACCGACCGCATGTAGAAACTCCCCCTGAATATATTGCACCTTGTCGCTCCGAAAATTTTCAAAGTCCCTAACACCTAGTTCATTTGAAACGACGCCGGTAGGCTGCCTAAATTTTCTACATCGCAGCCGCCGCCCTCGACGCCGTCTAGCCACACCCCTCCCTATTCCTTGGACCCGGCCGCCACCGAGCACTGCGATGAGCTTCTCCCCTTGCTCTCTCTCTCTGCGCATGAGCATGCGACAGCGGTGGTGGCTGTAAGCGACCATTTGTATAGTCAACCCGTCAAGCTTAAGCTCATATAATCCCAGTAGTCCATGAAATCTCAAAGAATTTCAAACCACATTCGTACATACAGCCAAGATCGTAATAAGTCCAGCGATCACCATCCACAAATACATTCAGTCCGCAACATTCAAAGATTACATCGGAGTTCAAATATAGTTATTACAAACCAAGTTCAAGAGTAGCGGAAGCATCTCAGTTTTAAAATAACACACACTTAGTCTGATACAGTGTCATAGTTCGGTCATTCCCACAACAGCAAAAGAGGAGGTAGAGTGACCATTGCCCTTGGTCTAGTCA
>Ga0182004_10000961_pt1 | contig 19845 bp, 9 predicted proteins | sample Sormic07211540_1_FD_120479 | JGI IMG/M metagenome (GOLD analysis project Ga0182004, IMG submission 120479) | Endophyte microbial communities from Sorghum bicolor roots, Mead, Nebraska, USA - 072115-40_1 MetaG | ecosystem: Host-associated > Plants > Roots > Unclassified | place: USA: Nebraska...
AGTTTAGGGACCGAGATGACACAGATGAACAAGTTTGAGGACCTAAACAATCGATTTGTGAGTTTAGGGACCGGGATGACATGACAGCACAAGTTTAGGGACCGGTAGTGGACTTTACTCTTAAAAAAACTTATCAATGTGAAACTACAACCCCAATCCTTGTTTTGTATCATTCAGGCTGAGTACTTACGGAAGATTTCTCTCAAATTGCTGTCAATGTGGAGTTACACAAATACACAACAGAACCCTGGTCCAGGTACCATACACAATAAATCCAATATTACACTTTGTGCTATCTATATATTTTTATTATTTTTTATTATAAAAAATAGAATATGAGTAAGATATTTCAGCCACTATGTGATATTTGGGCCACTAGGGGAATGCGAAGGATGTATTTTTCTTCAAAATTTACATGTTATCTAGGTTATTCCCAGCTTTCATAATCTGGGCATCTATTTAACTTGAATTTTAAAATAGGCTTGTGGCTGTGAGGGCATTTTTTTCCCAATCCTGAGAATGATGCTATGAAATGGCAGTGTTCAACCCGTTCACTTGGTTGAGGCAATGAGTACCATTCTCAGGCTTGGATGAGACATTGTCTTTTCACAGCTGCTGTCCAGATTTTTCCTCAACACAAGCCTTTATTCAACTTGAAGCCCTAAAGTCCAAATTAACCAATGTGTGAAATTTGTGCATGAAATTCAAGTCATGATCTTTAGCAAACTAGATCAACTTAGGAGGAATCATAGGTATCCAGATTCTCCTTGATGATGACTATAGATTAGGTTGTTTAGGTGTGCATCCATGTCATCAATGAAATTTGATAGGCTCAGTTCCTATATCCAAGTCATGGTCTCATAGGTCGTCTGGAATGTGGACTGGGTGGACACTGAACTGATGAGAAAACATGAGGTTGCTGTGAATGTTGGGCAGCTAGCTGCTGCAGCCAGAAGACGCTGCTGCTAAAGTGATTAGAGGGGGAGGAGACAAAAGCTGCAGCTGCAACCACTGTTTAGCAAAAGCGAACACCTGTGAATAGGTCACGTCCGGCAGGGGTAAGTGATCGCCCTGATTCCACTGTCAAAGGGCCATTGGGTACACGTTGGTTCCAGAGGCAGACCTAGAATTGGAAAGCATTGATGTCACTACCATTGGTGTCATGTCTACAATAATTTTCCATTGATTTTATATAAGCCATTGCTGTCAGATGACAGCAATACTACTAACAATCTGAGTTCGCTCACATCCCTAACATCCTGCTCAGGATTCAAAGTAACTTCTTTGCATGCTTAATTATGAAACTCTAGTAGTCTTTGTGCCTAATTAAGAAAAATCTTTAAGTTGTTTGTATCTAAATCTTTACGGTTTAATCATTGTCACTGTATCTCTATAGGGATTAATTTGGTATTGCTAATTTCATGAACTATCACAATTAGATGTTATTTGATGGTGTGTAGAGTGATGCACATGAACTGTAATGGTTATAAATAGCGATCAATTTTCATGGTGGATAATAATGGTGCCAGCAGGTAGTAGCACCAAAGGGAAGAAGCAAAAGAAGTTGAGATGCCATTTCTGCAAGAAAGGTGGCCATCTTAAGAAGGATTGCTTGAAGAGAAAATTATGGTTTGAAAAAAAAGGTGTATACACTATTTTTCTGCATGCTTGAAAGTTGGAATCTACTCATTATAGGTCCTAGTAATACCTACTCGTTAGATTTTAGTGCTATTACTCATGTGTCAAATGTTATGCAGGAGTTGCTTATGATCCAACCCATAAGCGGACTAAAGCACATGAGAATAAAAATGAAGGCACCGTATTGAAGGAATCAGGAATTGCAGAGTAATCCTTGTGTATGTATGTATGTATGTCACCGTATTGAAGGAATCAGGAATTGCAGAGTAATCCTTGTGTACGTATGATATCGTGTGTTTTCTATCCTGCGTGGTTATCCCAGGAACTGTTTTTTTTTTCTCAGGATTAGCTTTGGACACTCTTGTTGCTGGTAACCCCAGCGTACTCTGTATGGTTTGTTTGCCTTATAAAAGCAGAGTTAATTCTCGTTGAAAAAAAAAGAAATCGTGTGTTTATGAGAAAGTTGGATGTACTAAGTTTTAAGGTTATGCATGTAGATGAGACAATACATATATTATTATGGTCCCAGTACTTTAATTGATCGCTTATGCCATTTCAACCTTCGTGATGGTTTTTTAAAGCCATGCTGAACAAGTTGTGAAAATGAGTGTGATGCACGCAGTGATATGCTTTCTTTTGGCACAAGAGATTAGGTAGTAACATAACAAAATGAAGATTCTGATGGCCGGAATATATGTGTGGATTTACGTTAAGGGCAAATAAGACCTCATGAACATCGAAGCAACCATATGCAATGAGTTATAATACAAAGGTTGGCATAAGAACAATGCTAATAATACAGCTGGCTGTTGGTTGTAAAGTTTCTTTGCAGTCCATTCATATAGTGATTAGCTCATCACTATTAATACGTGACCCACTTGTTTCTCATAAACTTTCTTGATTCTTGTGCCTAAGCTAGGCATACAACCCCTTCTACTCTCTCTCATCTTCTCTCCTCCACCTCAGCATTTACTTGCTCTAAACTATTACGATTATTTTTTTTATTCAAGGAAAACTGTTATGATTGAATACACACAAACCATTTTTGTCCATGTGATCCTTTTTATTGGGGGTGGTAGAAAATAATAATCTCTTTATTGATGACTTCTCATGTAGTCTTTACATAGCCATGGGCATCTAAGGATTACCTGTAGCAAGTGAAACGATAGGTTGATAGAAAGTTTTTGTTTCTTCAAACATATACATGCTCTGAATTAATTTATAGTTTAGCCTCACCTACGCAAACCCAAGTAACCAACATACAGAAAGGAGTAAAAATTTCAGGGTCCATCCCTTCATTCTAGTAGTAATATGTTCCGAATACCAACATTGTATATCAGCAAACACCGGTCCTGGACAAATCAACTTGTGCACAGTGCGCTCTCTAGAATTTTGAGACGATTAAATTTCCTAGGAACCTACTCAATATTGCATCTCAGTCTGTTCAATACCCTGTAGACATATCAGACAGACTACCACTTCCACTACAACTGTTGTTTTGTCTCTTCCTTTTCTGTCAATGGGAACTGAACAAATTTGAGTAGATTCAGTCCCAGAACCTGAGCGATGCACAAACCACACTTGAGCACAACAAAACTGCTAGCATGGAAAGTTCGACTGCTCTTGAACTTCACCAACTGTAGAGACAAACAAATCAGGTCAAATGCAATTAGCATAGAAGCCAGTAATTCACAAGGTTAGACAGCAAGCGTACCAGGAAGTTCTACTGCAAAGTTAGCTTGAGCATCAGCAGCCGAGTTATATTCCTGTGAAACCAACGAGGGCAGTATGAGTGTCAAGGGTATCATGTTTAGGTACCGACATTTTTCCCCTCTTTTTTTTTGATAGAGGGGCTTTCCAACCAACATTGAATCCAGTTAAAAGGGACTCTTTGCAGAAAGTTATGTTCTGAAGGGGCTTTCAGATGGCTGATAAAAGCACTACAGCTAAAAATGACTTCATCTTGAGCAGAAAGGTCTTGTCAATCCATAGAGATGCCAATCTAAATGTTTATCAAATCTAAAAAAGATGGATACGTATTAGACAGATAGAGGAAATTGCTCCAATAAATATGTTAATTAGCACTTGAGTCTGAGGCAATCTGAAGCAATCATGAACTGGCCATGCAGCAATCTTGTACGTGTCACTTTTCATTACTTCAACTGGACAACTGCAAGAAAAAAGAGTGCCATGCTAGTGCGCACGAAATAGTTGTTATGCAACACCCATACAGTGCCCAAATGGATTTTTTTTTTTCGAGCACGCGCGAGAGTTGTCTATCGTTACATTAAGATAGGCATCTAAGAAGACTCATACAAGTAATTCCAGGTTATGCCACCCTTTTTGAGGGGCAGTTTCTGCCATGTGGTATCTTTTGAGAATTGATTATATGTGATGTCAACATAAAACTTGCATGGCCAGCTATAATCGTGCCAGTAGAATATGATATGGCGCCATGGCGCAGCACATGAACATGGCAAACTGCAAAGCTGGCTGGTCTAAGAGAAAATTGAACAAGGTCACAAGACAGAGGAAAGAAGTGACACCTACCCTCAAAACATGCCTGATTTGAAATAAATGAAATGTTCCCTTTAGCACCTTAACTTTCTTGCACAAGCCAGCCATATTCTCATTCTTAACACGCCAGAGATCTTGGACCTGCTCCAGAAAGCACAATGTGTTACTTTTGTCAAGAAAAAAATTAACATCACAACAATTTCCAGCTGCTCGAGACTCTCAGCTGAAAGCTCTACAAACTAGGTTTCACAACATTTTTATGAAAAAAAGCAGGTTTTACCAGATTATGTATGCAGAGATTTTGAGATAAAGTCTTTATTTCAATGTGAACTGATTTGAACAAGGGCTCTTTGAACGAAAGAAAATACTTTGGCATGTTGAATAAAACAAAAACCTTCCGTGATAACAAGAATGAAGAAAAATGTATGGCAAAATCACATTCAAGGTATTATGACCTTAGTGGAATTTGAAGTCAGAATGAATTGCACAGTGCTAAATCTCTATTGATAGTTCAGTGGAACAACGAACATATAAGCTACAAAATAACAAAGCTATCACCACTGACCTGGTTACAGACAAGCTTAGAATCGCCTTGAGCACGAATATACTTGAACCCTTTCTTGGCCGCATATGTCAGCCCTAGGATCAATGCACGATATTCAGCAGCGTTGTTGGTTGCAATACCCAGACCCTCACGTAGTTGAGCAATCTTCAGTAAATAAAGATCATAACACGGTAACCAGCTAGGTATGATAATTCAATATAAATAGAACACATCAGTTTAGCTACCAGTTGGCTACATACCACAGAACCATCTATCCGCCTTATTATTGCTCCAGCACCAGCTTTCCCTGGGTTTCCTTTAGAAGCACCATCAAATTCAAGAATACAAGAGAGCTGCAAAAAAGGTCAAAACTGCTGATGAGCACAGGTTCATGTATCATCACAGCAAAGATAAGTTGAAAATATACATGCTAGTAACAAACCATAACTACAGAAACGAGGCAATAAACGATGCATAGAGCGCGGATTGCATTATTCATACTCACATGACTATCAGGTAATTCCTGCTCATCAACTTTGGGATGCTTCTTTGATGGTCCGGTTTCCTTGAGAAAATGATATTTGGTGTGAGTAAATGAGATATATAGAGGCCACTTTTGAATGGAAATGGATCACATATCCACACTTGTAGAGACAAAGAAAACACTACTCACAATCTCATGTGGCCTTTTCAAAGTAGAGGATGCAGCTCCATCAGGTTGCTGAAACCACAAGTTGCACAGTGAGCATCTCATGAGATGTTACAGCAAAAGTCAGGTAGTATAAAACTGAATACCATGTACAGAAATGACCAGCAATCAGATCAAACTAGTACATAAGATGTAACCCTAATTACATAAAAGCAAGCAAACTTTGGTGGACGCTAACATTGTAGAATCTTCACAAAGCCAATGGCTCTGAAGCAGCACGAACTTACAAGCACAGAGCATTGTTTGCATTACCTGGAAAGGGCAGGGAACTAGATCATCGAACAATTCATCTCGTGCATCTGCTGCGTCAATGGCATAGAGAGCGTTCCTTAGCCCGCGCGCCGCGAGGTATTCCTCGGTTTCTTTACGCAGAGAGTAGCCTTTGAAGACAGTGACAGAAGGGTCGCGAACCTAGCAGCAGCAGCAGCAGCGATAGGGGCATGGTCAGCGACAGCGAGCCAGCAACGAAAGGAAGGTCACGGAAGTCGGAAGGCACATACCGAATTGCCGACTTGAGCTTGGCATTCGCTGAGGGTCTTGTAGATGCCGATGACGTCCCCCTTCCGGACGACGTAGAAGGGTTCGCCGGCGGGAGCCGAGTCCATTGGCGTCTTTGCGGCGGATCTCTTGGTGGAGCGCCGGGAAGAGGAGGAGGAGGAGGAGAAGAAGCGCGTGGGCAGCTGTGGGAGTGGCGGCGGCGGTGGCCCGGGAGGCCTGAGAGCCCAGAAGAGGGGGTAGTGCCTCCTCCACGCCGCTCTGGAAATCAGAAACCCACAGTGGAAAGAAGAGCAACTCCGAATCACCATTAGAGAGGCGGAGGAGAAGCACAGAAGACACAGAACGGTGGCTGGGACCGGAGGTGGGGCTTACCAAACCAACCGCCGCCGCGCAGGAGCACACGCAGGCAGGTGCTCCCGACTCCCCTTCCCTTCCCTTCCCAGGGGAGGAGACGGGCGCAGACGGCGATGGCGACGAAGATAGAGTGGGCCGGGCAGACATGGATTCTCTTCTAAGCCCACTACGTAATGGGCCTTTTCCTGTAAGAATGAATATCCAAAGCCCATGAAATGAGGCATATCGGGGGTCAAATGGTCAATGCTGACGTCGTCTAGCGTGTTAGCTTTGACTTCGAGCTTTCTTTTTCATTTTCCTTCTTGCCTTTCTTGACTTCTCGCTACAATTGCTCCTCTCCTTGTTATATTAGAGAGGGGCGGCGGGAGGAGGTGCTCCCTCCGTCGTCGACCAGCAGATCGATCGAAGTCAGCAATCGAATCCAAAGAAGAGCAAGAGAGGCGGCCGGGTCCAAAGCCATGGACGGCGCCGCCAACTGGAGCCCCGCGATGGGGGACGGCCCTGCCGCCATCGCTGACGCCGATGGCGTCGACCCTAACGCGGCTGCCCCCGTCGGAGGCGACTGGCGCACCCACCTTCAGCCTGAGGAGCGCAACAGGATCGTCAATATGATGTACGTCCTCTCCATCTTCCTTCCGTTCCACCCTATGACGGGAATTGTCGAGCAATTCAATCTTTTTCTTGAGACGAGGCGGCTCCGTATTGCTGCTTTTACGATTTGATCTGTGGACACTTGCTTTCCTCTCTACTTATTTGTATATACCGACACTGTCATGATTCCGGGGTAGGGTTTGTTGATCCATCCGTGCACTCGTTTGTTTCTCCCACAGATCGCCCACTCGTTTGTCCGTGACATACAGATCCATGCATGTAGTCGCATTGGTGGCATCCAATCCATCATCCTTTATAAGACTATATACATCTTTAAACCTAATTTAATTATCAAAATCACCAGTAGAAATAGAAACTACTTGTCTACTTGTTTAAAGATATCTTTATAAGGTCACCTTCACCATAAACACACATAGGAACATATTGTACATAGCTGCATATGGTGTGAGATCTAACTCTTGCATATGCGCATGTGACTACTCTTTTTTTCCTCAGACACGAGAGGAGACATTAATGTGCATTTGAGTTTTTTTGTAAGGTGTGGGAGTAGAATGCTTGGTTTTTTCAAATGTTCTTTATCTCCAATGAAGGGTGGGTGTGGCACAGCAGCAAACTACTGACGTCTCCACTTGTGTCAACCTCCTTGCAAAATAAGCAAGGGTAAAACCATATAAAAGTCCCCTTCCCTAGACCATCACCTTGTGTGGGAGCTTTTAGCATTCAGTATGTGGTATGCCCTCGGTACATGGTGAAAACTCATAAAGTGATACTGCCCTTTTTCTGCCAAGTGCCAACTACTTATTAGTTCAGCTATACATTGCCATTCAAATGTGTCCATTTTACCCTAGAAGGCTTAGTTCAACCATATGTACCTAGAAGGCTTAGTTCAACCAAATGTACCTAGAAGCTTAGTTCAACCATATGTCCAGTATATCTCTCAATATATAACATCTTGTATTGTATATGTAGAATGGAGACTCTGAAGAAGCATCTGCCAGTACCAGTGCCAGAGGGGTTGGGTGAGCTTCACAAAACTGCCATGCGATTTGAAGAGAAAATCTATGCTGCGGCCATCAACCAGGTACATTTAACCTAACTCTAGTATGCTCCTGTACATAGTCACAATTTTTAGTCATGGGGTAGGTCAATGGTATAAAAGTTTCTTTCTTCCTTAATTGATAGGCAGAGCTTCCTGCTGTTTGTTTCAAAAAAAAAAGATATAAAAGTTTGATCTATGAATAATCTAAAATGATTTTAAGTCAACTTTAGATGCTTTTAGCATCTTTTTATCATGCTAACATAAATGATGGGGCAATGCATGGATAATGTGCTAGTAATACTTAGGTGTGATACCAAAACATCATGGGCTCATGCATCTTGCACATGTAAATTGTATTGATGCAAAACCACAACTTAAATCCTTCTATTTTGTACGGCTTAGTCTGATTATTTGCGGAAGATTTCTTTGAAAGTGATGTCCATGGAAAGTCAGGCAAATACACAACAGAACCCTGGAAATGCTCAAGTGATTTCAAATCAAAACCCCCCTGGTCCAGGTACCATACACAACAATGCAACATTACACTTATTTTTTGTGCTATCAATGTATTTTCTTCTCAAAAAAAGTAACCACATGCAAAATATTGGGTGATAAGTAAGTTTTCAACGTTAAGAGTGAAGGAATAAGTCTTGTGTTGTTGATATTTTGGAGCTCCATATATAGGATAAGTAGGAGTAGTTAGCGCCTTGTCTTGGCATCTTATCTAGTGCTTTAGCAGCTTATCTTCTACTTTAGTTGTTGCTCTACTTTATGCTTTAGCTGGTAGCAATAGAAATCTGAAAAATCCTAAACATGTGTCTTTGCCAACAATTGGTATCTAGAGCCTAGGTTTTCCTTGTGTGGTGCCATGTCTGTATGATCCACCACCTCCAGCCAGTGAGCTTGTGCTGCCGTCACCGGTGCTGTGGTAAATCCCAACGCAGACTGTTATGATCGGTCGGGTCTACCAGCACCGCAACAAGCACCATAGATCACTGCAGGAATAACTTCTCTATATTTAGCTTATCTAAGTTTAGTGTGAGTGGATGGAGTTTCCTTGCTCCCTTGCTCCTGCGATCTCATATTTGGATTTGAATTTGTCACTCATGGCTAGAAGCGCAGCTGCATGCCTTATCATGCACGATCGCCGTAGATTACTGCAGGAATAACTTCTCTATATTTAGCTTGTCTAAGAGCATCTCCAACAAATTAGCTAAAAATAGTAGCTAAATTTACTGATTTAGCTACTCTATAAAATAGATTTGACAAAATGATATTAGAGTACTCTAACAGACTCTATAAAGTATGGCTAGTGAGGTAGGCTATTCAAAAATAGATAGCGAATAAGGTGGGATGAGAGCTATTAAATTTGAAGAGTAATTTATAGAGTTTGTTGGAGACATTTTTCCTTCAACGATAGCTAAATATACCTTTACATAAAGATTTAGCTAATCTCTTGGAGATGCTTTAAGTTTACTGTGAGTGATTGCTATATGTACTCATCGACTTGGAAATAAGAAGATCAGCTGGAGATTGAAGACAATCTCTCCTGCTCTCCTATTCTGTGCATGCTGCCTTGTTTCGGCACCGCTTGCCAGAATGGCGTCGCAGCCTCGCAGCTACCGTGGACCTAAGCCCCGTCCACCTACGTCCCACGACTACTTCCTGAGAGGTAATACGAGCAATCCTAACACAGACCGTGATGCTCGCATCGCTACTACAGAGGCGGTGGCTGCGCGTGCGGCCGCGACAGCCAGGCAGGTGACGGCCACGGCCTATGCATTCTTTTAGCCGCCAAACCATACAAGGGTGATGTGGCAGCTAGACAGTGGTTGCACGTACTTCAATAACCTTTGATTGATAAGCTTAAATGATATTATCTCCTAAATCATATTACTAATTTGCAGTTTGTTTGCATCATAATATTTATATTGATTTTATCTACAAAACAAGATCCATGTTGACTGCTCCTTCCATTTCAAATTATAAGATATTTTGGGTTTTCTAGATTCATTGATTTTGCTATGCATTTAGATATACACTATGTCTCGATACATAGCAAAAGCAATGCATCTAAAAAGTCAAAATGTCTTATAATTTTCAATGGAGGGAGTATATTTTTATAATAAAAGCAATTAGTGATGGTGAATACCACACGTCATACACACAATTGTATTGCCATGTTCAATAGCTTTGGTTTGGTCACCATCCAAACATGTCTAGTATGATGAAATTTTGGCCATGCCCTGATTTAGCTAGAGCCAAATTTTGGCTTGCCAAGGGTCACAATCCAAACCTTCAATTCACTGTTGTGAGTTCTTTCCACTAGTAGGCACATAAATTTTCCACTCGCTTCTTGCATCTAGTTCTACGTTGTACATGGTTGCTACTTGATTGCTTGTTCGTGGTGTTGGTTGAGTTTTGACAACCTTGCTTTCCATGTAGCATCTGCGGATTCCACTGCTCAAATTGCTCCACCAGACACAGGTGATTTGCAAGAGTTATATCAAATGGTAAAGTATGCTAATCACATTGGCATTATCACTTCTAGCTCACTTGCACATTTCTAGATTGATATAAGATGTGATAACTGGCTCGCTGTATTGAAATGTTAGGATTTCCACTTCCTGTTACCCCTAAATTCCATTTTTTGCTTTTCTATTGGTATGTTATTTTGCCAAACGACCCTCTTTGTCTTCACTCTTTTTAAAATAAAGTTGCAATTGAAATCCATACAACAGTGATATTTTAGAATTTCTAGCCGACCTTTAGTATTTCGGTGGATCTGTGTTCATATGACCATATGTACTATGGAGCAGATGGTGTCTAGATGTACTAAGGTTACTATTTTATTTGGGTAGTAGGTTTTTTATCTTTAAGTTACTTTGTTTGATCTAGAAAACACATGATCCTTCGCTGGACTTCACAGTTTCTCTTTTTGTGCCAAATTCCATGCTTGTAGTTGTAATGAATCGATCTTGTGTCATCCTTGTGACTTAATTGAAAGCCGTTCTATTCAATTTTTACCTTTTGTATACTCACATGAACATGTAAAGTCAGTGACCAATTTATCGGGTTTTGTCCATTCGTGTACAGATTAAGAGCTTGAAGGACCAATACTTTGTGGAATTGAATGATTTGTACAATAAGGTATCGATCAAGATACAACATATTGACAACCACATGCCTTCTCAAAAGTCAGCAGAGCAGTATGAAAAGATGAACGGTTTTAAAGTAATGTTGGAGCGCATGTTGCATTTCCTGCAAGTTAACAAGAGCAACATTCAGCCAAGTTTTAGGGAAAAAATCCCTATTTACGAGAGGCAAATTCAAAGTATCCTAAGTTCACAAATAAGGAAGTCTGTGCAGGCACCTGGACTACAAATGTTTCAGCAATCTGGTAGGCAAGCTCCTAGCTCTAACATCTCACAATCTAAATGCAATGTTTATGCTGGAAGAAAAGGCTTCTAATTGTTTAGACAAAAAAATGGAAATGGCAACCATATATACATAATTTGGTATGGTGGCTGCTATTTTTACTGAGTTGATTGTCAGCGTTTTTCCTTCACGAAATGTGGTTCTCCTTTATGTTTGTATTGTTGTAAGTGCTACTCCCTCCATCCTAAATTACAAGATATTCAAAGAATCTTGGAGAGTCAAAGGATCTCAAGTTTGACCAAATTTATATAATAATATAATAATATTTATGATACCAACTAAATATCATTATATTTTTATTAATTATATTTTCATAGTATACCTATTTGATGTTATAAATCTTTGTAACTTTTTCTATAATTTTAGTCAAACTTAAGATATTTTGACTCTCCAAAATTCTTAAAATATCTTATAATTTGGAATGGAGAGAGTACTCTGCAATACTTCTTTGTACTCTATCCTTTAGTTTATTGTTCTGACTCATTCCACTAGTAGCACAGAAATTTTCCACTTGCTGCTTGTATCTCACTCTATGTTGTACAAGGTACTTGATTGCTTTGTTCATGGTGCTAATTGTGTTTTGACAACCTTGCTTTCTGTGCAGCATCTGTGGATTCCGCTGCTCAAACTGGTCATCCAGGTGCAAGTGATCTGCAAGAGGAGTTATATCAAATGGTAAAGCATGCTACAGTCCCATTGACATTATCACTTTTAGCTCAGTTTCACCTTTATAGATATGATTTCTACTTTTTGTTGCCCCTAAATTACTTCTACTGGTTTCCATTGGTATGTTCTTCTGCCAATAAACCTCCTTGTTTTTGCTCTTTTTAAGATTAAGTTGGAATTGAAATCTATACAACAATGATTTTAGTATCTGTAGGTAGATGTTCTATTTTCTTTTTTTCTCGAACAACACAGGAGAGTTGTGTGCCATTTTATTGTTGGGTATTTTAAACGCACACAGAAAAATCCACAAGCGCACGGATACCGATGTAGCTTTCATCGGGAGTATTCCAAGATATCAATTTTCCATGGGGAACGCGAAGTGTACTAGCTGAGGTTTAGATCGTCCAAGGATAACTATATTTATAATTTTGTAGGATAGAGAGGAATTTTCTTAAGAGTTCTATAGGTTGATCTAGGAATCGGGATTTACTCTAAGGTTACTTATCTTGGGACATCAGAACACTAACCACAGAAAGGGATGAGATGGGGTTAGGAAGGTCTGACTATGGTCCTACAACACCAATCCGAATGTGGTGGAATACATCGGCCGTCAGGATTGTCACGATCCTAGAGCTACCACAATAATACGCTGGATTGGGTGCAATTCTAGGTAATTGCAAGACTAAGCACCACGCTTAACCTATTAATTACTACTCTAGCACTGCAAGAACTAGAGCACTTGATGCAAGCGGGAATCCAATAAATAACTTAAATATAAATATAGAAGTTAAATAAGAACTTAGGAATTATAGAATTGAAGTACCTAGAGATTAACCAAAGGTGAACTGGTTGCTGCAAATATACAATGTTGAGGGAGATCTGATAGATCCGGCTCCTCTTGGGTCTCTCCTCTTCTCTGTCCCTCTTCTAGTTTATAACTAGATGAACTAGAAGAACTAGAACTATAAGATCTAGAGGGGCCTCTACTTCTCTATTTGATGAAACCCTAGTTTTTGCTCTAGATGTAGCTAATGAAGGAGATGCCTCTAGAGGGGTCAGGGTTGTATTTATAGCCCCCTAGGAAGCACCACAACCCTTGAATCAAACCGACTTAAATATGCGCTTAAGATTACTCCTCAAAGTCGGTGGAGGCAGGATCCGTGAGGTTGGCTGTGATTGGTTGGTGGAGATCTCTAGGCGGCCGCCCTTGATAGGTGGGGCGCCCGCCCAGCCACCGAGCTGGTTCGAGCTCCCGTTTGGTCTGGAGCCTCCTAGAACCTTCTAGATTACTCTTGAGTTGAAGTTCACGATATTCTCTCTATGTAAATCTGACATGTGGACCATTTTTGGTTGTTATTCTAATAACCCCCTGCAGAAATAGACAATCACTAAAACTTGTGGAATTCTGTTAGTGATAACCCTATATCTACTAGGTGTTTGCATATAGGTCCATTTTTATGTCTAGTTGACGGTTAAAATTAGGAGTTAACTACCGTCAACATTCATTAAGAAAGAAAAACATAGAGACAAGAGTCTATTCCAAGTAGAAGGGAGAAAAAGAACTAACTCTCACACCCAACACTTAAAACCAAGAAAACTACAAAGAAAAAACTCCCCAGCACACATCAAGTCTGTGTGCTTAGCAGTTGAACAAAGATCTCATTAAGAACACAGGCTTCATCCATGCACCACAAAGTACTCTTATTAGCCACAGCTTGTAGAACCAATTGGACATTTTGAGGAGCTCCTTCAAAAACACGAGCATTACAGTGCTTCCATATTCCCCAAGGGACCAAGATGATTAAAGAATTTAACCCTTTTCTCATTTTTTATCAAACCCCATGTTTGCTTTGCACCACCAATTGGAAAATTGATACTCTCTAGGCCGAGGAGCAATAGTTAGTAAACTCAGTCTACTCAAGATCAGAGTTCAGACCTATCGAGAGAAGAAGCGAGGTACAAGGATATGTTGAATTGACTCTCTGCTAGATCACATAAGGGTTAGGCTAAAGGGTGGGGTTACCCATGTTTAGCCAGTCGATTAGACATCCAACAAAGGTTGTTGATGGCTAGCCAGATAAAAAAATTGCACTTTAAAGGAGCCTAACTTCTCCAGATCCTTTTCCAAGGAGAATCTTCCTTCAAAATTTTTTTGATCGTTCCTTGGAAAAAAGCTACATAGGTCGACTTGCTGGAATAGATGCCGGATTGTGTCAACTTCCAATGAAATTGATCAGGAGTATCTTGCAGCAAAATTACCCCATCCACCAAATTCCAGATCTGCAAATATTCCACCAAGACCTGAACAGATAGAGCGGCTCTGATGTCCTTCACCCATCCATGATTGTTGAGGGCATGGGCAACTGTCGTAGTTTTTATTATTCTCTTAGGAACCAAACTGTATAGGTTTGGGGCAGGCCAACACTATAGTCTTTCCTTATAACCAATGATCCTTCTAGAATTTAATAGATTCTCTGCTGCCCAAAATGCAGATAACAACCATGTCAAAAGGGCTTAGGCATTCTGTAAAACTTGGATATGTTGGCAGACGATTAGTATTTTATGGTGTCTAGATGTATGAAAGTTACTTTTTTCTTTAGACAGTAGGTTTTTTATCTTTAAGTTATTTGGGATGATCTAGAGAACACATGATTCATTCAGTGGACTTAGTAGTTACCATTTTTGTGCTAGATTCCATGCTTGTAATTGCAACCAATTGATCTTTATGGAAAGCCTTGTTCTATTTCATTTTTACCTTCTGTATACTCATGAACATGTAACCTCGGCAACCAATTTATTGGGTTTTCACCCATTTGTGCACAGATTAAGAGCTTAAAGGACCAATACTTCATGGAATTGAATGATTTGTACCATAAGATATCCATGAAGATACAACATATTGACAACCACATGCCTTCTCAAAAGTCAGCAGAGCAGTATGAAAAGATGAAGAACTTTAATGTAATGTTGGAGAACATGTTGCATTTCCTGCAAGTTAACAAGAGTAGCATTCAGCCAAGTTTTAGGAAAAAAATCCCTTTTTACGAGAGGCAAATTATCAGTATCCTAAGTTTACGAAAAAGGAAACCTTCTGGTGGGCCAGCTCTTAGCTCTAACATTTCACAGCAACATCAAGATTCCCAAAGTTTGCAGGAGCATGATAGTCATACTAATCAGAAGCCTCAAGCAAGTATACCAAGTATGTACACTGGAGGTACATACCTCTGTATTTGGACCTTCACTCTTTATCCATTATCACTGTACCTCTTTAGGGATTCATGTTGTTATTGCTAGTTTCATGGACTATCAATGTTAAATCTTATTTGATGGTGTGTAAAGTGATGCACATTTATGTTCAAAAAAAGTGTTGCACATGAACGATAAATGGATATACACTGTGGTTAGTTTTGATGGTGGATAATGGTGCCAACAGGTAGCAACAGCAAACGGAAGAAGCAAAACAAGCCGAGATGCCATCTCTGCAAAAACGGGTAGCCTAAAGAGGAAAATATGTTCGATAAAAAGGTATATACAAGAGTCTTCTACATGTTTGGAACCTCCTAGTAATACCTAGTGGTTTGATTCTGGTGCTATTACTCATGTGTTTAATGTTATGCAGGAGTTGCTATGATCCAACCGATAAGCGGACTAAAGAGACGGAAGAAGCAAAATAAGCAAACTAATCACATATTGGAATAAAAATGAAGGCACTATACTTGAACTTTGAAGGGATTAGGGCTAGAGAGTAATACTTGTAGCATGTTTGTGCTTAGTACTAAAGGAGAGTATCTATGTTTCCAAATGTAGTAGAATTCTTGTGTTTATGAGAAAATTGGATGTACTGATTTTTGCGGTTATGCATGTGCATGAGAGAATACATATTATTATGGCTATAGTACTTTAATTGATCGTTTATGCCATTTCAACCTTCATGATGGTATCAAAACTATGTTGAACAAATTTTGGAAATAAATGTACTGCACACAATGGGGTTCACATTAAGGGCAAATAGAACCTCACAAATATTTATGCAACCATCTGCAAGGAGTTATAATCTGATACAATTTAATACACACTAACCATTTTTGTCCATTTGATGTTCCTTTTGTTGAGATGGTGAAAATATTTGTTTCTCTTTATTGATGACTTCTCGTGTTATTGTCTTGAAGTCACGGATATCTTTACAACAAAGTGGAAGGACAGGTTAATAGAAAGTTTCTGTTTCACATATATGCTCTGAATTAATATACTCCTTCCGTCCCGTATTACTTGACGTTTTAGATTTTCACATAGACCAATGTAGAAGATAAAAGACCAAAATATCCCTTAAGAAGTAGAGATAGAGATGTATTGGAGAAAGAAAAATATATATTGAGAGAAGAGGTGCATTGAGAAGTAAGAATGATAACTATTTTAGGATAAAATTTAAATGTTATAAGGTCAAGTATTTTTGGATAAAGAGAGTACTCATGCACTTAGTTTACACCTACACATGAAACAAGAACCAACCAACAGAAAGAAGTAACAAACACATCAGGATCTATCTCTTCTACTTCCTCCATCCCAAATTATAAGTCATTCTAAGAATCTTAGAGAGTCAAAACATCTCAAGTTTGATCAAATTTATATGATAAAATAATAATATTTATGATACCAACTAAGTACCAATAGGTTCTTTATTAATTATAACTTTATAGTATATCCACTTAATCTCATAAATCTTTATAATTCTTTATATAATTTTGATGAAACTTAAGATATTTTGACTCTCTAGGATTCTTGGAATGCCTTATAATTTAGGATGGAGGGAGTATTTGTTATACTGATCCTTGACAAATTAAGAGACTCTATTCTATTCCTAATTGTTATGAATTGAGATTTTGGTGAAAAATACCCTCTAATAGTTTAATTGGATATCCAAATATCGCATCCTCTATTTTAGATTTCTTCTAGCCAAAGATGAACAACAAGGTTGACTCTCCAAAGTACGTACAAGATAAAGAAAAGCTATTAGAGAGTGAAAATATATAAAAAATAATTTTTATTTAAATGACACTTGAAAGAATGGTTTAGAGAACGAGTTTTAAAAAGACACTTGGGGATGCTCTAACTTGTGTACACTCAAATGATTAAGGGTCTATGAGTTATGGAAAAATTGACGTGAGCAATGAAAAAACTACTATATGTCGTTTGGCTGAAAACTATAAAACCTAGCCCTCGCTTTATCTCCCTTGGAATAGCTGTGAAATGTTCTCAGTTTGCATCGATTTGGAAAAGCAAAAATATAAAAATGCAAAAGCAAATCTAAGGTGCTACAAAAAAATATAATGCGTGAAAGTAATTACTTATGAAAAAGCAGCTTTAGATTCTATTCATTTGGCTAGCATTCTTTTTTTTGGCAACAAATGCACTATTTAGAAATTGAATCAACCACAACCTAAATTCCTAAAAAAATCTACTCAACATCTCATCTCAGACTGTTCAATACATTTTCTCCTCTACAAACGGCGATAGATTCTGCAATAGAAGGCCTATCCACGTCGCTCCAAATGTCCCTGGCCATCCGATCTCGCGTTCAACGGCCCAAATCGCTCGAAGCGGATTCTCGCCGGCACCATCTTCTTCTACTTCTGGTTAGCTTCTCTCGCTTCTTTGCTTCTCCGGCTTCTTTTCAGAATCCGAGAAACTAAATATACTAGTATATTGCCCGTGCTAACGCTACGATGACATTTAGAAAAAATTACAAAACTAAAATAAATTATAAAACTAAAAAACAAACCTACCCCACTAACAAAAAAGTCTATATGAAAATTACGATACTTCATTTGGGAACGTATATTTGGTTTTAACAATGCTATGTAGAAAAGTTGAGAAATATAGCTGATCTACAAATACCCATCATTTGTCTTAACCTTGGTAGCAAGTCCATAAAAAATGAGATATTTGATTGTAGTTAGTGTAGGCGTATACCTGCCTTACTGGACAAACAAGCAAGAAAAACAAAATTGTAGAGATCGATTAAAGGAATAATAAAACAAAAAATGCCTGACAAAATCAAACACCTATCTTCAGTCTATCACGCAATGCTAAGAAGAGAAGCAAAAACTAAATTATACACAAGGCTAAAGGGAAATTAAAATACTCCTATTCAGAAGTTGCAGATAGTGTAGATCATCGTACAAAACTGCTCTAGATAGGAGAACATATAGATAGAATTTATTCATTCTCCCATCACGAATTAAGGGTGCATATAAAGTTGGCATTCTACTGTGTAACATTATATTCTCTCCATTTTTGGCTGGTGCTTACGCTGGTAGGACTATCTGCCAAGTTCATCAAAGTTCCAAGAAATTTTCACTCTTGAATACTGGAGCAAAACCACAAATTAAGGCCTAAATATTGAAGACTAAATTAGCACTAACTTTTGTAATTCAGGAACACATTTACCATGTCAAAACTTAGCAATCTCCAAATAGAATATTTTACTATAAGCAATTTGTATAATTGTATTGCACACATACTCAAACTGAGACCATTCCAAGTCTTGAAAAATTGATCTGACAATCTGGTGAAAAAATTGATCTGACAATCTGGTGAATTAGACTGAAAAAAGCTAATGAGCCCCATCTATTCTCACATCAAACTGGTTCTATTATTAAAGTGAAATAACATACTGCATGAACAAACTCATGCAAATACTAAAGCCATTGACAGGATATTACTTCTTTACTGATCTGAAGCAGAAATTATGGAAGATAAAATAGATGGAACAATCAAATACAACATGAAAAAAATCAGAAATCTTCTCAAGTTGGTATGGGATCCGCTTGCTATGTCACCATGGTCAAGAAAGCAGCAGCCACCCCTTTTACTGCTATAATCGATATGAAGATTTATTTGGCAATCATTAGTTTTAGCAAGTCGCTATTTTATTTGGCAAGTCAAAAAAGATCTCTCTCCTAGTATTCTAACTTGGTAAAATCACCATAAGCGTGTTTTTTCCTGGGGCTATTTGCAAAGTGAACACAAAACATTCTCCTAATTAATCAAACCTAAATGAGAAAATTCTTCTCTCTAGCAGTTTTACAAAGTAAACATGGTAAAAAATTTCTATTTGCATGGATGCCCTTCTCTCCGTCTACGACGATGGACGGACGGAGCACGGCGACGGTCTCGCAGCTCTGCCACCGGCGTCGGGCGTCGCGCTCGTGGCCGCCGGCGCGCCGGGCGTCGGGCGGTGGCCAAGCAGCGGCGGTCGGGTGAGCTGCGCCCGCGCTCGCGGCGAGCGTCGCGCTCGTGGTGGGAGGCGCGCCGGGCGGCGTGTGACGAGGCGATGGTCGGGCAGCGCGCTACGAGGACGGGCGGACGAGCGGACAGGCGCAGCTCCGGCGGGCGCGGCGGGCGGCGCAACACCGGGGCGGACAGCGGCGGCCGGGTGAGCGGCGGGAGGCGGAGCCACACACGCGTCGGGCGTCGTGCTCGTGGCCGGCGTCGCGCCGGGCGGCGGGCGTCGCGCTCGCGGCGGGTGGCGGGCGATGGTCGGGCAGCGCGCTGCGAGGACGGCCAGGCGAACGGACTGGCGCAGCTTCGGTGGGCGGCGTAGCACCGGGGCGGGCAGCGGCGGCCGAGCAGCGGCGGCCGGGTGAGCTGCGGCCGCGCTCGTGGCGGGCGACGGAGCCGCACGCGTGGTGAATTTGTGTGATGTGGGATTGACGCGAGGCTGAGGGTGTGTAAGGTCGTGATCATACTTCTAATCTGGGCCGTTAAATCTGTAGGATATGTGTTGTGAGTCGTTGATCTTGCAGGTGGAATTTGCCTGGAGAAGATTTC
>Ga0182004_10000962_pt1 | contig 19836 bp, 11 predicted proteins | sample Sormic07211540_1_FD_120479 | JGI IMG/M metagenome (GOLD analysis project Ga0182004, IMG submission 120479) | Endophyte microbial communities from Sorghum bicolor roots, Mead, Nebraska, USA - 072115-40_1 MetaG | ecosystem: Host-associated > Plants > Roots > Unclassified | place: USA: Nebraska...
CCTGGATAAAAAGCTTGTCCGTGTCTTGTGTCACCATCGAGTTCGTAGTTTGCGCACCGTCTACCGATAAACTACTACCGTGGGTATACCCCAAGGTAGACTGCCGACTAGCTTTCGTCGACACTTCTCCATCTGTATAAGTAGAAGGAGGTGGAAATGAAAAAGGAAAAAAGATAGGGTTCAAGATGAGAAAAACTCAAAAGAACAATCCAGTGAAAGGGTTTAAAAGCATACTGAAACAGTTTTAGGGTCTCTGATTAAAAACATGAGACCAGGTCGTGAAACAGTTTAGGGTCTCTGATTAAAAACATAAGACTAGGTTGTAGGAAAAAAGTAACAAAAAAACTTTTAGGATGACTCTTGATGTGTCTCTTCAATTTTTTGAAATGACTTATAATTTGGAACGGAGGAAGCATATCATAAATATTAGTATTTTTATAGACTTTGTTAAATTTAGTAACCTGGAAACTAATAATTTATTTTTCTAGGATGAAGAGGGTACTTGGTCGGGCCAGTTCCAGGGTATAAAGTTCTGGGTGCTACATCAGATACTACATACGTAGGGGTGTCGTATGGGGTGTTCGTATACTAACGAAAATACAAATTATAGAATCTATCAATAAATTGTGAGATAAATTTATTAAGTCTAATTAATCTATCATTAACATATGTATTACTATAGCACTTTATTATCAAATTATGAGCTAATGAGACTCAAAAGATCCGTCTCGTAAAGTAGTCGCAATATGTGCAACTAGTTATTTTTTAGTTTATATTTAATATACTTTATGTATGTGCTCAAATATTCGATGGATAGAATATAATTTTTTTTGAGGAACTAACTAACAAAAATGAGTACTTTGCCAACATTAGTATATTGTTGATGCAGTAATGCTATAGCCTTGTTTAAGAAGAGAAAAATTTTGTGACAACGTAACACTTTCATTTGTTTGTGGTAATTATTGTCTAATTATGGACTATCTAGATTTAAAAGATTTATCTCGTAATTTTTAACCAAACTGTATAATTAGTTTAATTTTTATCTATATTTAATACTTTATGTATATGTCTAAAGATCCAATGTGCTAGAAATTTTTTTAAAAAAATTGAGTTTTGGGGTGAAAATAACAAGGCCTAACCACCGTAGTATTGTATTCCAAGCTGCAATAATAACAATGATCAGATGGTGACATGACCTGCCTGTCGGCTGAAGCATCCATCATCCGCTGCAGCAGGGGACAGGTGCACATCCGATTACGGACTTGTTTAGTTCACCTAAAAATTTAAATTTTTTTATTTTTCTCTGTCACATTGAATTTTTCGACAAATGTAAGAATCATTAAATATAGATAAAAATAAAAACTAATTGCCCAATTTATCTGTAAATCGCGAGACGAATCTTTTGATCTTTATCATTAGACAATATTTACCACAAATAAACGAAAATGCTACAATAACAAAATCTAAAATCTTTTCGTATCTAAACAAGGCTCACGTGAATTCGAGTTGCTATACCATACGGGCATCCCTACATGCCCATATACCACCACATATACAGTATAATAAATATAGTACAGAGACAGCAAATTCTGCAGAAATTCGCAGGAATTACAGCTAGATTGCTTCTCGCACGAAATCAACGCGAAATCCTTGCGTCCAAGCCCACTGCCGCGCACGGTTGATTCGATTCCACGCTTTCAACAGGAGAGCAGAAAAAATTCTGAGGCTTCGTCAGCTCTAGCCTTCTCGAACACTGGCCCACTTTTCAAATCTCCAGACAAGTCAAATCAAATCAAATGGTAAAAAGAAAAAAACTGAAGCAAAAAACCGGACGCGAAAATCGATGCTATTAACGCTGACTACTGTTAACCCCTCTCCGCCCTCTGCCTTTCCTCTTCCCCAACCCAACCACCCGCACCAAGCCAAACCAGGGAGACACAGCACGCGGCGCGGCCACGCCGAGCGCGCCTGCCTGCCTGGGCTCCCCTCCCCTTCGCCTCCCTCCTCCGATCGGCCTCGCCTAGCTGCTGCTACTGCGCGCGCGCGCGCCGCCGCCGCGGTCGGACCCGGGAGGAGGGCGGCTGGTGGTGGGCGGGCCCGATGGAGTGGGCATCGGCGGCGTACACGGCCGCGGCGCTGGTGTGCGCTACGGCGGCGTGCGTGGTCGCGCTCGCGCACATCTACCGCCACCTTCTCCACTACGCCGAGCCAATCTACCAGCGGTTCATCGTCCGCATGATATTCATGGTCCCGGTAATGCTCTCCGCTCGCCACTCATACCTAACCCTCGCGGCGGCAGATCTGGCGCCGCCTTCGCGGGAGATTTTCCGTTTTGGGTGAACTCGAGGGCGCGTCGCGGTTGTTAGCTAGATAAGGTCCGGTTTGGTGAGTTTGCGGGAGCTTGTTGCTTGCTTGCGCGATTGCGTCTTTCTGTGGACGCTCTTAGGTTTCGGTCGGTAATATGTTGGGTGTCTTTTTCTGTTGAGTTTCCCGTGGAAGTTAGGCTGTGATGGAATTGAAGTACCCACTGCTAAATTTGCTGGTGCATGTGATTCTGATTAAAATGCGAATGCTCACCATGCATGGAGCTTTATGCAATATAACTGTGGCTTACTTTGATGCATGTAATTGAATTCATGGAGGTTCTGAGTAGAGCCCATCTGATCAATGTGGATTTCCGTAACTTGATGTGGGTTCATTAAGTATATGCACTTAGAGTCTGGTAGGAATGTAGGTGCTCCCATGACAAATTCTTTCTGGATTTGACCATTTCATTGTTTGTATCATAGGATTTGTATTATTGTATTAATTTCTTTAGATAGTGTTTTGGTCCACAACTGAATCTGCTGCAGCTATATAAGAGTAATTGTTTGGTAGGAATACTACAACCCTAATGCCAAAAGTTCTAGTTTGGAAATACTAACACTTGGTCCATTATTCATTTGCATTTTTGTCACCCTTGTGTCCCTTCACTTCTGTCTACAAGCACTCTTTATATGTTTGCATATTTCATTACATTAACACCAAAGACATATGCTATTTTGCAGGTATATTCTGTGATGTCCTTCCTTTCCCTTATCCTCCCTGACAACGCGATATATTTCAATTCTATTCGAGAGATGTAAGTTCTACTTGTAAGCCGAACCTCTCTTGTCACTCCATATGAAAACTTAAATTCAATGTGGCATAATGGCTTCTAATTTTCCTCACTGTCGAGACATGTAATGTTCTATGCCATGATTCCATCTATTTGTAGTCAACAGCAAAAATACGAAGTAAGAACTGGCAGAAACTTTCCATAATCCAATTCATATGCATTTTCAACATATCAGTATGTATGAACTGCTCATGATTTTATATACTACAAATATGTCAGCAACTATGCTGATAATCTTTGATGATCTCTAGTAAATGGAGTATCCAGTATCCTTTGTCAACTAGTGCACATTTGTCCAAATTTATGAATATTGGTCTGATCCCATGAACGTTTCATCAATCCATAAACAAATCATTTGTCAACTAGTGCACATATGTCCAATTTTATGAATATTGGTCTGATCCTATGAGCGCTTCATCAATTCATAAACAAGGAGAGTGCTCATTGTTCTGTCTACTCTTGAGTGTTTCCTTTGATAAATTGGAAACAAGGTGGACAAAATTTAACAGATGACCTCCTTTGTGTAAAATTGCAAAAAGGATCTTCACAGCTCATAATCTGGTAGTAAGTTCAACTATTTTTCTAATCTAATATGTGATGCTAAGTCTGTCTTCACATGTCATAATGTGGACGGGATTCATATTACTCTTTTCTTTCTCTCTTTTTGGTGCCTGTTAAGCTCTTGAACATGTCTACCTAAATAGTATAGTGTAAACCTTAGGTGTTATTTATCTTTATGTTTGTGTGACTTTGCCTGTGTGCTGTTAGTTTTTTCGGTGCAGTTACAGAAGTACTACAATTAGTAATTGCTAAATCACCATTTTCTGAAAAGCCACATCCATGTTATTTCAGCTATGATGCTTGGGTCATCTACAATTTTCTCTCACTCTGCTTGGCATGGGTGGGAGGTCCTGGTGCTGTGGTGGTAAGTTTGAGTGGCCGAAGCCTAAAACCGTCATGGATTCTGATGACTTGCTGCTATCCAGCTATTCCTCTAGATGGGTGCGTAAGTGTCCTTGGTGCATTACTAAGCAACTACTACAGCTTTTTAAAATTCTGTGCCATTGCTCAATAGTAAGTGATTAGTTTTTGTCAAATATATTTTGTGATTATTACGAAGTGCTGTCTGACCAAAAAGAAAAACTTTGGTCTTGGACAGGCGTTTTATACGAAGATGTAAACAAGGTTGCTTGCAGTTTGTGATTCTCAAGCCTATTTTGGTTGTTATCACCTTCATACTTTACGCGAAAGGAAAATACAAAGATGGAAACTTCAGTGTCAACCAATCCTATCTCTACATAACTATCATATATACAATTTCATACTCAATGGCTTTATATGCACTTGCATTGTTCTATGCGGCGTGCAGAGATCTACTTCGGCCATATAATCCTGTCCCAAAATTCATCATGATCAAATCGGTGGTGTTCCTCACATATTGGCAGGTAAATACTTTTCAAGTATTTTCCCTCTTCACACTTCCCAGTATGTAACATTGGCCCACCTATTTACTAAGCTAAATCTAGAACTTTTTTTTCTGTTTGCAATAAATTTTTATGTGATATCCAAGCCATAAATTGAACCTTTTTATTGCAGGGTGTCCTGGTTTTCCTTGCTGCAAAATCTCGATTTATCAAGAATGCTGATAAGGCTGCTGATCTCCAGAACTTTGTATTGTGTGTTGAGATGCTAATAGCAGCAATTGGGCACTTATTTGCTTTCCCCTACAAGGAATATGCAGGTCCCAATGCCCGCCCTTCAGGTGGTTTCAGAGAAAGTCTTCTTCATGCTTTGAAATTCAACGATTTCTACCATGACACCGTTCACCAGGTAACCAGTATCTTTCACACTAATAGTCCCAATACATTGTGGCATCTATTTTGTCTGATCAAACCTCATTACCATGCAGTTTGCTCCTACATACAATGAATATGTGCTCTACAATCACAACGAGGGAGACAATGCACAAACGAAGTATCCCTCAGGGAGCACCGCCCCAAGTGGTCAGGGTGTAGAGTTGGCTGGCATCACCGTGGTGGCTTCAAACAGTCCAGTGACATCAAGTGTATCATCCAACCAGGCAGAGCAGGAAGAGACAATGACAACCCCTATCAAGGACAAAGTCGATCCTCCTGGAGGGCTTTACGATCTGACAGAATTGCTTGATGTGGATTTGTCTAGCTACCCAGCCAAGGTTCCTGCAATCACCGATGTAAGAAAACAATGATCAAGCTTGATGAGATGGGCTATTAGTAGGTGTTGCAATTGGGGGAAATCGTGATTTTTGTTGAAGAGTTACCATAGTTAACATTGTAAAAATGTGTGTATTACTTGTTCTGATTTTTCCCCATTGAAAGGGGGTTTATTCATTGTCAGCAACTGCTGCCACACGGCCTCATTCACCCTGCTCTCTACTAACTGTGTAAAATGTTGTGAGCTCAAGGTGGACCTTAAGTGTCAAGGGGAATCTATACTAATATAATATTCTGCGTTTCTGGTGGTGTATTTTCTGGTTTTACTGTCCTACCTAGGGCTTGTTTGGCCCTAGCTTAGAGATCCATGTTGGATCTACATTTTATAGACTAAATTAAAGTGGTTTAAATATTTGTGTTTAATTCAAACTATAAACAAAATGAGTCATATAAATACACTTATGTGTTGGCAAAATACTTGCTCTGAGATCCATGTTGAAGCTACAAATACCAGGCTCTGAAATACTCATGGATCTCCTGAAGCTTTGCTGAAACAAGGCCCTAATGTGGGTTATTCTGTGCACGAATAAACAACCAATCGAGATAATTGACGATTCTTTGTGCTGATCAACTAAAACGTCTGTGCTAAATGGCTTCTACATGCCTCATGCTTACAGCTTCAAATTAACTCACATGGCGCTTGACCAACTAAAACGTCTGTGCTAATGGCTTTTACATGCCTTCTGCTTACAGCTTCAAAACTCACATGGCGCTTGCGCTTATGAAGTACTCACATGGTGACCTGTATAGTGTCAACACAACAAAAGCATAACAGACCCAACATGCTGATTACGACGTAATCCTAGCTCGTACAACCCTATGGGCTCTTAAGGAAAGAGAATAATCAAACAATTATATAAGGGCTCTAATCTACAATGGGAAACACTAATTTTAACTGCTAATCTACTTATCTATCCATGAAACCGTGACCCTTCTTGAACTACAGAACCTTTCTAGCGCCGGCTGCTTATGTGAGCAGCAATGTTTTGTGCCAAGCGCCTGGCATACGCCGGCTGCTTATGTGAGCAGCAATGTTTTGTGCCAAGCGCCTGGCATACATACACGGTGGCAAAATTTGCATGAACCGCTATTAAGCGCCGGCCCAAGCGCCGGCGTTGTACGTGGCCTGTCAACCAAAATGTCTCGTAGGTTTCGACGTGCTTCCTGCCCACCTTAGATACTTCTGGCAATTGGCATGCTGTCAAGTGTCAACACAATAGGAACATGATAAATCCAACATCCCATTACTCTCTATTATTAAGAAAAAAAAAGAAAATGAAACTGCACCATTAGGAAATCCTTCGCGTATGTGTCACTTCAAAAGAGGGTTAAACATCAAGATTATTAGCATGTACACTTATCAATGGTTATTGTCTTATTGAGCAACGTGTGAAAACAAAAAAAACTATTTATTCATCAGTCGGCCTTCTGCAATTCTGTCCCCCTTGGGCAGCATTTTGCTCCCTCGAATTTGATTGCACCTCTTTATCATCCTTTCCAGCATCCTGAATCTGGGAGTCTGTTGAGGAATCTGACAGTGAACTCTCAGAAGTGATGGCACCAGAGCAGGCTTCGCCGTCCTCGCCATGGAAGAACCTAGACAGAGACAGTGGGTTGTAAGTAGAGCTGGCTTTCCGAAGGCCCTGTATTGCCTTCATAGCTGCGAGTGTGCTTCGGTAAACATCGACGGTTTCCACATCGCGGGATGATGTTGGGTCACACCTAGCCACATCATGTGGTTCCAGATTTGAGGATGAACTAGGCTCAAGAACTTCTGCTTCAACCGGGAAAAGAAGTTCAAGATTAGCCTCGCATTCTCGAACAAGCCTTGTCAAAGGTTCGGTGGTGAAAAAAGGCTGGTGACGGACACGCTGAGTGAAAGGCAAGCTAAGCACGCCGCCTGTTCTCTTGTCATACTTCTTCAGTATCTTCACTAGTCCTGCATGTACAGCACGTAGGACACATTAGAAGCCAAGGATTACTACTAGAATACAGCAGATTGGCCAACTTGGTATGATGTGCTTACCAGCAAAATTCAGGGAGCTGTAGGTCTGCAGAAGAATCATTTCACCATGTATGATCACAAAATCCTTGCGTATCTCTAACATTTCTTCAGTAAATTCACTCCTGGATGTAAAAGCATCATTCTTCTTAGCTTTGACACGCTCAATCCTCTCCTTGAGCACCTTCGAGAAACAAGGACAGAAAGGGTTAGAATGACGTCTCCAATCCAAGAAGTGCCAAAGAAAGGCAATTAACTGATAAATAAGGGAGAAGAAAAGGACAAATCTAGATAAATTTACTGTCTAATCACATTGTCTGATAAATAAGGGGAATAAAAGGACACATCGTCACGACATGAAAGACATTTTCCTCCCAACATTCAATGAAAACATTCTCTTTATAACAAAATGAAAACATTTCTAGAATGGTTACCGATGCATTTATGATAATCTTCCCTCTATGGTAACAAAACATTCTAAGATCTAAAGCTACAATAATTTGTCAATATTTTAGCCCTTAATGTATCCAGCACCACACCATAGGTGACCAAGGATGAAGTGCCCAGACCACAATGACATAGATATTTTCAGGTGGAGTTTGAGAGTTTCAAATACCGCTCATTCCTAGAGAGACTATTGAGGCACTTCAACATTAAGTGTACACAAGCAAACAAATTTTGAGGAAATGGAAGAGCAACCTAAGCTACACCTACTTTCTTTGGATGAAAAACTCTTTCTGTGCATCAATATAGCTCCTCATACAAATCAGCAACTGTTTTGCAACGCTAGGTGCAATCACTGTATACATAACTAAAACATCTCCTCATAGTAAGCTTAAGTTTCTTTTGCTGGGTGAAGGTCAGTTAATGGACCATTTTGGTATCTACATGACAAATCTGGTCATCAGTGATATCCTCGCAAACAAAAAATCAATTTTCAGTTGGCTATAATGCAAAATAACTATTGTTGGATCGACAGTGCTGCTCATATACCATATTATCTGTGCACCTTGACATCAAATGCAATCTTAGATAGAATCAAGGCTTTAGAAATATAGCTCATGTCATGGAAAAACAAGTAAAATTGTCAGTGCAAGTGAGCAGGTCATTCCAGTCAGTGTTATGTGCTTTGAGATAACGAGTCAGTGTTCCGCATTGACTTGAGCTAGCATGCCTAAGTGGCTAAGTTGATTGACCCTATGCAAACTTGAGACATTAGGGCCACTACGTGGATGTGATGTACTAGTATACTATTACTGTAGAAATATATTTGGCTTAGCAAATTTGCTTCATAATACTTTGATAATCACATATATATAGTAATGCACAACAGAACGAGAAGGCCTCTTCCACACACAAAGGATTGGAGGTAACCATTTGGTTCAGAACAGGGTCATCAACAAAAGACATGTATTAAGAAGGTGTCAAAATTACAGTAAGGATTGGACTAATGATCCCAGTTTTCTACCCACAATTAATCATGAACGGGACAGTCACTCCGAACTGAACAGGCAGGTGCACATAATTATAATCGCCAGAGGCAGCATATGTTAAAACTTGTACCCATGATGATTTAACCATTAGTACATAAACCTACTGCACATGGCGTAATCAATCAATGGATCAACAGGGGTTCGGGAGTAACTCCGACATCAGTTGGATTGGAGGCCCCGACGAGCGATAGCTAAGATGGGGGCACGCACCTGGAGGCGGATGACGTACCACTCCTCCCTCTCGATGTAGAACTCGTTGAGCTTGTGCAGCTCCGCATCGAGGATTCTGGCGAACCAGTTGCCCAGGTCGACGTTCCCCTGCGCGGCGGCCACAGCCCCCGCCCCCGGCCCCTCAGCAGCGGCGGGGGCGGGGGCGGGGGGAGGAGGAGGAAGAGGAGGGGCCGCCGCGGGATGTGGTGGCACCAGGTTCTTGATGAGCTTCTTGAGGGCCTTGTAGGCGAGGTACTTGTCCCTCCACGCCGGCAGCGTCTCCTCCAGGTGGTTCCGGAAATCCTTCCCGAACTTCATCCCGCGGCGGGTGGCCGCGACTCTCCCCTCCTTCCTCCCACACGATCCCTTCCTTACCAGACGATCAGATTCGTCGCTCCTGCCTCTTTATAGAGGCTCCCCGCCTCGGTGGAAGTGGAGGAGGGTCGGGTCAGGGAGGACGGCGAGAGGGAGAAGGAAAGAAGGAAGAAGAGGCAGTGGAGGCGGAAGGGGACGGCCGGATGGGATGATTGGGTGTTGGGTCGCTGTCGGGTGGGCCAGGCCGGGGGATATTCGCCTTGTGGGTCCCTGTCGTCTTCCCCTCGGCGCCTGCGAAGCCCTGCCGCCCTGCTCTATTTTATTTTTTTTATTTTATTCCCTTGTATTTGTACGGCGTGGGCATCTTCTTCCCCTGCTTCGGATGATCTCTCTGGTCGCCAAGAAATCTCGTCGTGGGATGATAACATGGCGAATCTTCCATGAACTGGCACAGGCCAATGGAATCGAAAAAGAATCCTCTCTCTCACTCTCAAAAAAGAAAAGAGGAAGAACACAAAAAAATTAAAAGGCCCAGATGGACAGGCATTCTAGTTGGGCCCGGCCCATGTAAAACCGGCCTGCTACGTAAAGATGAGCTCCCGCTGGCCACTGTCGCCGGATGCGAACAAGGAGGAGATGAGGCTTGCTGAATCTTGATAAGGACGAGCCGGCATCGACGCCTTTCCCGGCGGCAGGATGAGATCGAGGCCAACCGGCATGGGCGCTACTGATGATGCACGCACGCACTGGCGACCCTGGGTAGTGACGCGTGTGTGCGTAGTCGACGGGTGTAGCTGCATGCATGAGAGAATATTTGAAAAACACGATGTCTTTTTTTGGAGCGGGTACGGTACTGTCGCGAAGTCGCCTAGCTCAATTCTCAGTAGCTCTGCCAAAGAGGCCCTGAGCGAGAAGGGGAGAGAGTATTTGAACGGAAAGCTAAGGATAATACTACGTTTGCACGCACGAATAACTTCACCTATATATATTGGTCCATTATAAATCTTGAAAGCAAACAACGCCCCCTGCTGGTCTGTGACAGCTGCTCTGGCGCCATCCATCGCCAAGAATCTGCGAGGTTCGTCTATAAAAGAGAGCTATCAGTATCGATTATTTGTCCATCGCGTCTCACATATACAGTTCTTTCAGGGTGCATATATAGAAGAGAGTTGTTGTGTCCGGAGCCGGTGGAGCGGACATATATAGCTAGGATCCATATAGACATCTGAGTATAGTGGAGATGGGATCCCTGATGTCCGGTTGGAGCTCATCAGTGCTGAGTGACAAGGAAGGTATACTATAACATGATGTGTCCAGTGTGTCCTCCATCCATATTCCATGCATCATGCAAGCTCAGAGCCTCAGAGCTTTGTTTGTTTGAGGACTCGCACTATTTTTGCTTCTTGTATGTATGTAGTACAAAACTGTGTCGGTACTAACCACTATTGCTGCCGTCTGATCGATATATGTGTGCACGTGTGCTTGTTGCCCGTGCCTAGTTCGTTTGATGAGGAACCGGTCGCTGACCAAGGATGAGGTGGCGGCGTTCTGGAGGAGGCAGCAGCAGCAGGGCAGGCCAGCAGCGCCGGAGCCGAACGCCGGCTCTCCCGGCGCGGTACGGTACTGCTGCACGTTGTAATTACACGCATACGGAATAATCATCTGTTCGATCAGGTTCAAGAAATAAATCGCATCAGTCCATCTGTATAGCTTATCGTTGTCTGTTCATCAGGAGATACTAGTCCCGCACGCCGCTAATAAGCGTCAGTTGGAGGCGACGAGGTCCTTGCCTCCGCTGCTAGCTGGCCGCGGCGCCACGAGGAGCAACGACGACGACCTCACGTGCTGCGCAGCTTACGGTCGTTACGGCGCCGGTGACCAGCAGCTCGTCTCTTCCCGTAGCGAGCCGCCATCGCCGGCGGCGACGGCCCGAGGGGAGGGTTTCTTCCTCCCCGTCCCCGAGAACGCCGCCGCCGCCGATAGCTCTGGCATGAGCCGCGGCTGGTACGTACGCTCACTGCTGTACTACGCAAGCTACCGTACGTACGTGTTAGAACTTAGAAGTCTGCAGAACTGATTCATGTGTGCACGTTTGCATTGTACTGTATATATATATGATTCGTATAGGTGGACCCGGAGCAGCTGGGCGTTCTTGAACGAGCCGCCGCCGACAAGGGAGGAGGTGGTGTTGGGCAGGGCGCAGAGGAGCTTCGCGTGTGACCAGTTCCACGCCGCACGGATCGTCACCGGCAACGCCTAGTAGCTACGCGCACTCGTGTAGTCATGTATACATGACATGCGTCTTGTCCGTGTCCTTGTAGATAGATAGATAGCTTTTGGTTTCAAGTGTGCGCGCGTGTATGATATTCACCACCTCTTCACCCTGCACGCACTAGGTATACTATAGGGATTAGGGGGTCCCATGCGTCATCGTCGAAAGATGTCCTCTCCGTGTAAACAGACACTACTGGTTTTGGATCATTATTGTCTTTGTTTCTGCTGTTAATTACAGTACTTGGGAAATTATCTTGCTTTTTTGGCAAAAGGTACCCACCTCTGCTGCTGTGAACTGCCTAAAGCGGATTGCATGCCGTATTTGATTGCCCATCTTCGACCTTTGTTGAGAAGCCGATTGTTCGTTCTGACAGGATGAAATATAATCAAACGCTGCAGCGTGTAAAGTTCGGCCTTCGCAGGTCGATCTTGGTTCGATTTTCGCTCACAACAGAGCTGCTGCTGCATTTTTTTTTTCCCGTAAGAATACAGCAGCGGCATCAGACCAGGAGCCCAGTAGGCAATGAGCAGGGGTGCCTCTCTAATAACAGCTCTTGCTCTGTAGAGTATTATTACAATTGTAAGTAACGACAGTATATCCCACCTAGAATCGAAGAAAGAGGGTGCATCCAATTTTCCAAAAGAAAATGGGTCCTTCCAGTACCTTTGTTTCCTCAAACAAACCAGTGTTTACTGGAAAGTTGATTAAAATATCACTAACAAAACCTATTCAAAATCCACGTTTTCGTCCCTAACACTGACCACCCAGGTATATTCCCCTGTGCCGTTCGTGAGAAATTTAACGATGAGTGTCGTTTCCTCAATTTTTTTTCAAGGATATCATTTCCTCAATTTTCACCTCTTTTTGCTGATGAGGTACACAAGATCACCCAAGTGCTGCACTTCCAGGCCCGCTTTCTCGCACCCATCGAAGAAAAGTGATTGGTCCTTTCCGATTCTTCTGCGCCAGCTCATCAGAAACACTGGTGATTTTGCAGGTACTTGCGTTCCTGCCAAGGGAAAGAAACATTTCACACAACATCCTTGATGATTTACAAAGTTAAATATATATATATGTCTACTAGGGAGTACCTGATTTGTTCGTGATGGTTATGCTGTCAGATTTGTGACCATTCTGCTTGTATTCATTCAAAAGAAAGGACACTGTTTTGATCAGATTGTCATACTGCTTAACATCTGAAAGTAATGAATATCATGTTAGGTCATTCCACCACACATTGAGATTGGGAGATCAGGTACCAAGATATACACTTGGTAACTTACAAAGTAGGATATCGCTTGCAATGACAATGTCCCAATCTGGTCTGGAAACTGGAAATGGGTGTCCCCATGTGTCTGTGCATTAAAAAGAAACATAAGAGAACAATTATCCTCTTTTAGATGGTGCATCCTAGATACACATCAAGGGCACAGTTTTCAGAAAAACATGAAGGGCACATTTGGGAAAAAAGAAATACTACAAATGTGTAGATTTTGTTTGGAATGGTCAGATAACTTACGTCTGATATGAGGTAAGACATCCAAGGTATTCGCTCTGCAATTGTAAGCTATGTTCTCTTCGATTTCCTTGTCATCATAATCAGAGGTTGTAATGTCCACCTCAAATGCCTTCCTAAGAAAGATAGCCAGAGCTCCTGTCCCACTATGCAGGAAAGCAGGAACAAATGAAAAAAAACATAGACAAGTTGTAGAATATACACAATGTTCTTATGACTACATTCGACAAAGGAAAACAAAATAGAGATTTTGTTTGCTGCACCACAAAATCATTACTACAGTAGGGTATTCAGGTCAAACAAAATAGCCTTTTGTTTATTATACCAGTGTACAACAAAATCATTATGACATCATCCAACCAGCTGCTTAGGACTACAATTTTCTGGTGGATTGACACAGTAGGAGAAAAACCTGAGAGATGGATGTATCGATATTCTAAGTTATTGAGCCCAACATGGCAATAACAGGGGTAGTTATATAACTTTTTAGTCATATATAAAGTGACAACTTGGATTGAATTGGTCAGGAAAGAAAGAAAAGAAAAGACACCATTACAGTTAGAGCATGGCACCCATACCTTCCTAATTCTAGGATACGCCGTCCAACCAAAATCGACTGGTTCTTAACCAGCCAAGTAGCAAATGAAAATGTCCCAGGCCACAAAAGGTTGGCATTAAGCTCATGGCATGAGAACTCCCTTACACTCAGTTTCTGTATATCATTTTTTGAATGGTGAACAAATAGATAAATACGAAAAGGAAAATAAGGACAATTGAGCGCAAACCAGATTAAGAAAAACTGTAATAATGCAATAAGGAATGGCTATAATGAAATTGAAATCGAATGTGACATTCGCGTAACTCTTGTTGAATAATAGTTACAAGTTGAGCAGTCTTCGATATAGAATCAAAATAGAATCGAAATAGCCGGTCAGTCATTTTATTTTAAGCATGTGGATTTATTGATGCAGCCCCACGAACTGTACTGTATGCTGAAAAATTGCTAACACATCCAAGAATGTAGCAACATGATTTTTAGAGTAAGCAGCACGTCCATATACTTATACTATTCAAAAGTATGCTAAGTCACTAACCAAATATGAAAATCAAACCCAAATATTCTGGAACTAGTAACGATATAATAATCTTGCTCTGTCCATTACAGGATCAGGATCGTAAGTATGCCTTTGTACTGAATTAACAACCACACTAATTTTGATTCATTATTATACTTTGCTGAGTTTGGCGCAACATAATTCATGGGGAACCTAAGCTGTCCATAGTTTGACAATCAGAGAATTACTAAACTGCTGCTGCGTTTTGCATAACATCATGTCAGTTCTTCCTTGGATCTGCCATGCCCATAAGGCCATACAACCCCAACAAAACACAAAAAGCACACAGCAAGACGAAATCCCAAAACGTTCTTCACTTGTTTCTGTCCATCTAGGTATAACTTGTTCATCAATCCTCTTCCAAACCGAACGCCGAGAAGGCGAGAAATCTAAATAATAGTTCAAACCCCGGCCATAGAAGCACCGTTCCTAGTTCCTAGTTACGCGAAGCAAAACGGCCGAATCATGGAATCATACCATGCCAGGGAAGTCGTGGGCTCTCTCCTCATACTCCAACTTCGCCGGCTTCTTCCCCTCGTCGCTGACCTGCATCTCGTCTTCAACCCCGCAGAAAAGACAGCACCAGCCGTTAGGAGCACGCGGTACGGCGAGCGACGTAGAGGGGAAGGCAGTGAGGAGGGTTGGGTTGGGGTTGATTCGATGCTCGTACCTCGGTCGTCGTCGCTGTCGTCGGCGCCGTGGAAGAGGGAGGCGGCGGAGAAGACGGCGGTCTCCATGAGTGGACTCTTCGCTGTTGAGGGTGGGAACGGGCAAGAGACGAAGGAGGCGCCGTAGGGAAGGAAAGGTTTCTCGGCCCGGCCTATCCCAGTCGGCCTGGAATGACTCAGGACACGGGCCGGCCAAACAAGTCGGGTCTCAAGGGCGTAAGTACTGATTGGTTTCGCAAAGAAACTAAATAGAGTTAGGCCTTGTTAGTTCACCGCAAAAACTAAAAAGTTTTCAAAATTAAATTAATTGCACAGTTTATCTGTAAATCACGAGACGAATTTTCTGATCCTAGTTAGTCCATGATTAGACAATATTTGCCACAAACAAACGAAACAAACGAAAGTACTATAGTAGCGAAATCCAAAATCTTTTCGCATGTAAATAAGGTCTTACTAGAATGCTTACAATCACTCTCACAGCACAGGCATAAAACACACAGAGAGAAAGATGAAGGAGGAAGAAACTTATTCTGTATTTTACTCTTTCTTAATTAATTCATAAAAATGAAAGTGACTCTCTATTTATATAGAGATATGGTAAATCCATACAGAAATTTTATAGTGTTTGAACTCTTTAAAATTCTTCCTCCTTCATTAAATTTAGCCATCATTCAAAGTCTTTGTTCATACACTATTTCTTAACTTTGATTTTCAACACTTCCCTTTAGCCAAATTTATGCTTATAAAACCTCCCTCCTCTCTCATCGTAAGAAAATTCGGATGCGAGTGCCAAGTGTTACTCAAAAAAAAAAAAAACTAGTGCCAAGTACAAATGGGTAATTTTTCTGAACAATGAACAGAGAGATTTTCACATGCACTAAGGAGTAAATACATACGCATATATAGTAGCTAGATTGCTATACATAGTACGTATGCGTAAGGAGTACATACTCGTAGGCAGAAACCGTGGTAGCAAAAAAAAATTTATCATAGGCATACTACTGTACATATATACGGGGAAAGGACGACTATGGATGAAACATGCACCGCCGGGGCGGTGCCTCTTGACGACCGGGCGTGGCCTGTGGTCAGCTGCGTCTGCGTGCATGGTTGCCGGCGGCGTTTTCATCGATCAGTCATCAGGCGTTGCCGGTGGCGATGCGTGCGACGTGGAACTGCGGCGTGTAGCGCTGCTGCGCCCTGGCGGAGGGCTCCTCCTGCGGCGGCTCGTTGAGGAACGCCCAGCTGCTCCGCGTCCACCAGTCGCGGCTCCTGCTGGGGCTGTCAGCTGCCGCGTCGTCGTCGTCTCCGGATCCGCCGCCCGGGAGGAAGCCGTCCACACGGACCGCCGCCGCCGCCGGCTTCTCCGAGCTCCCGAACGGGCTCTCCTGCCACTGCATGCCACATCCGTTACCGTACGTACGTCAGGCTTGTGATGCATCATGATGAGCTACTGTGTGATGCAGATGCACGACGAGACCGCAGACATGATATGAGAGATTCAGAGAGTAAGTAGGTACCGTGGCGGTGGCCGGCGGCGAGGAAAGAGGCGAGGCGAGCTCGCCGCCGCCTTCCTCCGACGACCTCCGACTCCGACGCTGCTTCCAGAACGCCTCCACTTCCTCCTTGGTCAGCGACCGGTTCCGGCGCGCGTTAACTGAGTATTATATAACACATCAAAAGACACACAATAGCTAGAGTTAATTAATATCAGAGATCGAGTTCCATCCCTGGCAACAGCAGTTCTTTCGCGTATACCTTTCTTGTCGTCGTCGGCAAGAACCGGCGAGTCCCAGCCAGCCATGAGAGACCCCATCTCCTGTGTCTCTGTACGTGTGTGATGTGTCCCAGCTGCACGAGCACAAGACTAGCTAGTCACGGTTACAGGAAAATCAGGTCCTGATGAGTGAAAGAGCCTCGATCGTAATAATCCTTTCAATTGGATGAGTATGGATGCAGTAGTGTATTGGTGATAAGCCCCAGCGGCGCGCAGGTGGTCGTTTTTATATATGCGATGGTGCTTGACTTGAAGCCGGTGGCACGTACTGCGGCAGCTGCAGAGCACACAGGATTAGCAGCAGAGCACACGGGTTTTCGTTTCCACTCTCCAGCGAGGACGATGTCTCTGGAAGATACTATCATGACAGGCTGGTGAGTGTGCGTCCCTATCTCTAATCCTTTTTTTTTTCTTTTGAAACTTGTAATCCTAGTACTAGTGTACTATATTATTATACAATAAATTAGAAAATGGATTAATATTTTCCATATTATTTCTTAGTAAGTATAGTACTACTACAGATCATCCATCGGATGACCATGACGACCTTGAACAAATCAGAATGCTAGCAGATCTGGTCCTTGGTCCTTATCCACCCTGGTCAGTTTGAAATTATCTGTCGATTGTCAGTAGTGTTTTTCTTTAGAAAAAAAATCATCAAATAACTTTTTACTCAAGCGAATAGGGCTATCATTATTTCAATAGCAATAACAGCTCTGGTATGTTACAGAAAATCGATGATATAACTCGTGCGCATAACCCTTAATAGTAACTTCGTCCACGAACTCGGCAGACACTGAACAAAGCGATCCGGCATCTACGGGATGATCCAGAAACCAGCACCCTCAGCAGCCCAGCAGCTAAACCTGACAGTGGGCTAAGATCCAAACCAAACTCACACCAATCCAAAACATATATATATATGTGAAAGTCAAATCCAAACCAAATTAGACCATGACTTCAGTCATCCATAGCAAACCATACCACTTATACGCTAGACTCATTAAAATACATTTCTAACTCACCATTTCACCGTCACCTCATGCTATTGTTTATATTTAGCCATAAACAAAAGCAAAAAATAAATAGATAAAATAAAAAATCATTGTAAACTCTATTATTTATAGCCAAACCAGTTCAGCCCACTTTAATAGAGCCCAAACCAAACTGGTCCAACAGCTTTTTTTTAGCCTGTTTTAATCCGAACCAATACAGCACAAAAGTAAAACCAAACAAAAAACCTAATTTTAACCCAATCATTGTCAGCAGCACTCCGGCGCCATGCAGACCAGGTGCGTCTACTCTGGATAGGCGCGCGTCCTCGTCCAGTGACAGTGTGACACGTTGCCCCGCGGGCGTGGTGTCAGCTGTGCGGCTCCGTCGTCATCTTCTCCACTGCTGTCCTCCGGCCGCCCGGGTCGGGTCGCCAAAAGTCACGGACCCCATGCCTATCCTTCCCACCAAAAACACAGCCATTACAATACAAATTAATTAAAATTAAACAGGTGTCATCCCTATCTCCAAGCTTGGAATGGCAGGTGCATGCATCGCTCTAGTAAGATCGTCAGCGTGTCAAAATAACGTACGGCACTGCTAGAATGGAGCCATTACTAAGGCGGTAATAATACTCAACTGTTGTTTACACTCTGTACTTACGTCGTCTATATATCCCGTATGGATTTTCATTTGTGATGAAGTGGAAAATTCCGCTAGTACAACAAAGTTCGGTACTGACAGTTCCAAACCGTTTAGTGCCACTGCCCACTGCCATTATAAAAAGACAAGTAAAAATCCTGAACATTAGAGGCGTCTACTTGGGATGTGCCCACAAGTGATTCATTTAATCCAACCGCTAGTGTAAAATACACTGACAGTTCATCTAAGCCAGCTGCCAATTAATTGACACATAAAAAAAATATCCAAATATATAGGGAAATTCTAAAAAAACTAAAACATCTTCTAATTTAGAATAAAAAAGTATTTAAATACATCCTTTTGTTGTTCTCGCATCTTTCAAAAAAAAATACACAACATATCCAACCCATTTATTTATATAATTTATTCTAGATAACTTATCAACATAAGAAATTGTTCATAGTATATAGAAGATAAACAAGTCTATCCTTAATAATAAAGAGGCAAAATTTCAGCCTCTTTTTTTCGTCTGGGCCGTTTTTCGTCTGGCCCATTCAGCACATTCGCAGTCGTCTGGCCCATTCACGTAGACTTCCTCCGCAGGCCCATCTCCCCGTCTCCGCACAGAACGCCTTCAGCATCTCATCACAATAGTTTTCTCCTCCGTAAAAAAACAGTCAAGTCGTAGCACTCGACGGGATGAAGCGCCGCCGTTCGTCGTCTCCTCCGTAAAAAAAACAGCCAAGCCGTAGCACTCGATGGGATGAAGCGCCGCCGTTCGTCGCCCACACCACGCGCGCTCGCCATCCGCTCGCCCTTGGGAGCTCGCTGCCCGCTCGCCCAAGCGCGTTCGCCTATGCGCGCTCGCTGCCCGCTCGCCGTCGTCTGCATCTACGCGCTCACCGTCGCGAAAAGGTCGGCGAGGTGCAGGGATGTCGACGCCGCGGCTGCGTCCACACGCGCTTGCCGTCCGCTCGTTTCCATCCGCTCGCCCACGCATGCTCGCAGCCCACTCGCCGCCGTTCGCTCGCCCACGCGCGCTCGCTGCCCGCTCGCTGTTGTCCGCATCTACACGCTTGCCGTCACAAAAGGGCCGGCGAGGTGCAGGGATGTCGACGCCGCGGCTGCGCCCACACGCGCTTGCCGCCCACTCGTTTCCGTCCGCTCGCCCACGCGCTCGCCGCCGTCTGCTCGCCGCCGTCAGCACCTAAGCAGACGCCAAGGCCGACGAGGTGTTGAGACGTCGGGACGGACTCGGGAGCGGCACATAACTACCTCAAATCCAAGTTCGACACAGACTTCCCTTCTTCAATGTCTTTCTATGGTAAGTTTGAATCGAATCGAAATTGGAATCGAAAACAAAAACACCTCGGATTAGAAAATATCGTTCCTCTCTGTATCTTACCTATATATATTAAAGG
>Ga0182004_10000963_pt1 | contig 19834 bp, 19 predicted proteins | sample Sormic07211540_1_FD_120479 | JGI IMG/M metagenome (GOLD analysis project Ga0182004, IMG submission 120479) | Endophyte microbial communities from Sorghum bicolor roots, Mead, Nebraska, USA - 072115-40_1 MetaG | ecosystem: Host-associated > Plants > Roots > Unclassified | place: USA: Nebraska...
AATGCTCACAGCGGAAACACTTGTTTTGGTTTTGTTAATTGGATGACAACATATGTGGACTAATGGTTTCATTCACGAGCTAAAAGTCTAGGCTTAGTCAACAAGCTAGTTGAGCCATGGAAAGAAGATGACAAGGACCACGTATGTAGAAGTGCTCAACTTGTGAAGAGTAGCCCTCGATTCATTCTCATCATCTTGGTCAATTTTTAGAGCATAATTCCAATATGTGTTGCTTAGTTAACAAATATGCCCTAAATGCACAAGAGATGAGGAACCCATCATCACCTCGAGCTCTATCGTCTAAGCAAACTAAGCATAAATTATTTTGATAACATAAGTAAACCAACAATGTGACAAAGGTATTTAGATCAATTTCAAGAAATGAAAGCTCGAATAGGCAAACATAGAAATTCTAGTCATATAGTAACATAGCAATGTGTATACTTAACCTTTAGGCACATTATGCAAACTGTAAAAGGTTAGGAATGCTTAGGTCCATGCCTTGAGTCGATTCGGTCGGTGGCTCGTCGCTGACTTATATGTTTGAACCTTTTTAGTGATGGTCACTTTGGAAACTTATTCACCTATTGAATGCATGATGTGATATGAGTACAATGTAATGAAATAGATTACATGACATACTTTTTTTGCAATGATGTATAACATACAACCATATAGGATACGAAAATATGAAATACGTGTATGAAGTTTAACACCAGAGGGTTTGGGAGAACATCGGATGGTCTGTGGGAACAATACACTAGAACATTTCTTAAAAAACTAAGTGCATGATCTCGTAGACGATCTGAGATTCTCTCAGAGGGTCCACGGGTGCAAAACCCGAAAGGGGTACTCTCGAGCTAAATATTTATTATTTTTACTATCCGGTCAAATGTTCTCGCGGACGGTCTATGGGAAAATCAACCATGAAGGCTAAGTGTTTGGACTTAGTGGGTGATCTCGCAGATGGTTTATGGGATCATAGAGCACGTGTTTTGAGATCTCAAATTGAAATGTCGCCCTAGGGTTTATGCATGTGGTAAACTGTGTGTCTGTGGGGGTGTTCATAGGGTTCTATAGATTACATCTAGCTAGTTGAATCTAACTATATTACATCTAGTAAACAACAAGTGCAGATGGGATGTTTTCTAGGTGACAAACCTTATCCATATGTCTGTGTGCAACAAGTGCTCAAATCAACTCACCCAGGGGTGAGATGTTGCTAGGCTTGTGAATGAGAGGGACTATGAAGCTTGATCCACCCCTCCTTCCTCCTTGGCCTTCTCTTCTCAAAATCTCCTCGTAGCTCCATGCGGAGAGAATGTTCCTCCTTCTCAACCCTGAGCAGCTTGTGGTCTTCACTTGATCTCCATGGTCTTCTTGCTGGCCAACCTCCTTCAATCCTCCTTCTTCCTTCCTTGATCCTGAGTGTGTTCTAGAGTGAGAGGGATAGATGGGCAAGAGAGAGATGGAGTGAAGTGGAGAGTGTGGAGTGTGTGCTGCTGCTAGTGAAGCAACTAACGAAGTGGAGACAAGTGTGGTGAGAAGTTGGGCCATGAATGACCCAATGAGGATAGCACACTGTTGTGCATGAAATGACTTGGTGAACGCTCTGGGGTGCGCCGAACGGTCCGTGGGGACACTATGAGTTGTGAAAACTACTAAGTTTGTGGACATGTTCTCGTTAATGGTCCGGAGGTGCACCAGACGTTCCGCAGAAATAAGACAACACCCGAAAATATAGTTTAGTGCAAATGTACTTTTCCAAAATGAGATTAGTGCATATGATGCTTATGATGATTATGAAATGGACCATGTCATGATCATTTTGTTTCTTAAAGATGTCAATGACCTAGTGCAACATACATTTTCCCCATATTTTTTCGAGGACAACTAGCGAGAGTAATTCTAACATGTGAAATTGCCAACTAAGAAGTGAAACACTGACATTGTATTCTCCATCACCTAGCAACCTCACATAGTGTGACATCTATCCTCTTCACAACTAAAATCAGAACCAACTGTGACCAAGGTTGTTAGGATCTCAATCTAGACCTTAGAATGTCCAAACGTGATGGCTGCTTCTCTCATATTCAGTTTGCTTTGTGGCTCCTTAGGTGGAATTATATCATAGATATGTGGGATGAAGCTTTACATGTATTGTTGTTTTGTCAACAGTTCACCGTAACAGCTTCAACTCGTTGAGTGGCTCGTATTATATGTTTTCAAAGCTCTACCGAAACACCAAAATCTAGTTATGTTGTCAAGATTCAAGATCTCAATTAAGTTTTCAGAACCAATATTATATAGTTATATAGTAACTAAGGTCAGTCTCAATGTATGTTTCATGAGAGTGTCATGCACATTAAATAGAATGCTACATAAGCAAAATTGCTGACTTGGCAGAGTCATTAAATAAAAGAGTTTCATCAGATGAGAGAAGAGTTTCATCACCATAAAACTCATGTGGCTCGGTTACCTAATTTAGTATTGGTAACTCTGCCATGAAATTACGCATTGAGGCCTCGTTTAGTTACAAAAGTTTTTGGATTTCGGTACTGTAATACTTTCTTTTGTTTGTGACAAATATTGTCCAATCATGTACGAATCAGTATTAAAAGATTCGTCTCGCGATTTATAGTTTTTGTTTTTGTCTATATTTAGTGCTTCATGTATGTGTCGTAAGATTCGATGTGACAAGAAATCTTGAAAAACTTTTTAGTTATGGGATTAACTAAACAAGGCCTGAGACTGGCCTAATAGGACACAATCCAATTCTAACAATTGGATCCGGTCAAGCTGCTCGGGATGCGATCATTTTCTACTCGATTGTTGGCATGTGTAAATCGCAAGGCCTGATAGATACCGGCCCATCGCCCTTCGCAAAAAGCGAATCGACGCCGGCAAATTGCCCAGCAGCCCAGGACCTGTTTATACTGAAAAAAAGGGACTAAAAAAAGAGCAGCTCAGACCCCACCGCCTCAGGGAGTCAGGGTCCTGCACGCTAATAATAAACCTCCAAAAAAAAATTCCAACCCAAAGCGCCAAAGACACGATTTCGCACGGCTTGGCGGCTTCCCGCTCACATTTTCGGCTCCCACACCCCCCGCTTACCGCCTAACCAACCCGGATCCGCGGCATCACGCGTCCCCACGCCAAACCGCCCCCGCGCGCTGAAATCCCAGCCGTACGGCGCATCCAACGACTCAGAGACCGCCATCTCAGCGATCCGCGCCGCCACCGCTTCCACCAATCACGTCCCGCCTCACCGTTCTATATAACCCCCCCGCATCCTCCGTCCAGAGCACACAGCCAAAAAGCCACGAGCACTTGCCGCCTCCCACCAGCAAATTCGCAATCCGCCGCTTCCCACCTCGCGTTCGCCGCTCCATTTGATCGATTACTGATGGCGCCCAAGGCCGAGAAGAAGCCCGCGGAGAAGAAGCCGGCGGAGGAGAAGGCCGAGAAGAAGCCCAGGGCGGAGAAACGCGTCCCCGGCAAGGAGGGCGGCGAGAAGAAGGGGAAGAAGAAGGCCAAGAAGAGCGTCGAGACGTACAAGATCTACATCTTCAAGGTGCTCAAGCAGGTGCACCCGGACATTGGTATCTCCTCCAAGGCCATGTCCATCATGAACTCCTTCATCAACGACATCTTCGAGAAGCTCGCCGCCGAGGCCGCCAAGCTCGCCCGCTACAACAAGAAGCCCACCATCACCTCCCGGGAGATCCAGACGTCGGTGCGCCTCGTCCTTCCCGGCGAGCTCGCCAAGCACGCCGTCTCCGAGGGCACCAAGGCTGTTACCAAGTTTACTTCCTCTTAGGCTGCCGCTGCATGGTGCTACGGTCTTGTTTCGTTTCCTCGTGTGTTTAGGCCAGTGCTGGGTCGCTCGTGAAACAGTGTAGAATTTGTTGTATCTGCTGAATGACGACTCGGTTACCTTTGTCGAAGTTTCTAATATATTGCAATTGCTAATACAATTTGCTTCAAATCTTGATGAAGTTGACAATTTTGGAATGATTGTGACATGCGGTGCTGTTTAAATTTGTGACAACCGCCAATTTTTTTTTTTTGCCCTTTGAATCTGAATTGTGTTTCATGGGGATAAATGCCATGGACGTTGTGATGCTCAGAGGTTTACAAATTGCTGACCGGTAGTGTGTTTATCACAGAATCGTTCGATAAGGAACAGTAAATAAATCAGCTGCCATTATGCGGGGTCAATTTTCATTATTCACGTGGACAAATTAATTTGTGCTCAAGGACTTCTAGCTGAATCTATCATCACAAATTGCAAGAGAAGAATGTAAACCTTTGTGAGTTTTCGGAGTTTGGATGATTTGTGTCACCATGCACCTGACAGGAGGGTCACCTTTGTTTGTTCTCGGGCAGGAGCTTGCAGCTTTCCTTTGCTGTTGGGATTGAGGGAAGGATTTTTATTGCCTGCTACCACAATGCATTGTGCATTGACGAAGGCTGAAATCTGATCATTCATTCTTCCATCACCCAACACTAAGCAGCCTGGTCTGGTGTGTTCCTCATGTATGGTTCAAAAGACGATGACAAGCAAATAAATTCACCAATAGCCTCTTGTATGCTGATATGTCATTATCACACGACTGAGTTTTCATGCTCATCTTCCATGGAATAAAAACAAACTTCAAGCATTGAATAAATTTCATCACTCTGGTGATGCCTATAGTCTCCATTAGAGAAGACATGGACTTTGTCGTGCACCTCAATCCAACTGCAGCCGGTGATCCTCTTCAGCCCCTTCTCCTTAATCTCCCTCCTGATCATAGACACACTTTGCCAGCTTCCTGATGCAGAGTAAACATTTGACAGAAGAATGTAGGAAGATGTGTCTTTTGGATCCAATGCATGAATGCGCTTTGCAACGCTCTCAGCCAGCTCCCTGTTCCAGTGAATCTGACAGCCCCCTACCAAAGCCTTCCAGAACCCAATTCCTGGCTCAAAGGGGAGCTCCTCAAGAAACCTCTTGGCATTGTCGAACCGCTTGGCACGAGATAGTAGATCAACCACACAAGCATAATGCTCAGGTTTCAGTATGCCGGGTTGCTCCATCTCTGTGGTCTTGAACAATGCATAACCTTCATCAACCAGACCAGCATGGTTGCAACCAAACAGCAAGCCGAGAAGAGTGACATTATCAGGCTTGAGGCCCGTTGCTCTCATCATCCTGTAAGCATCCAAAGCCTCCTCCCCCTTCCCATTCTGTGCATACCCGCAGATCAGTGCGTTCCAGGAGACCACGTTTTTCCGATTCATCTTTTTGAAAGCCAAAACACTGTCCTCCAAGCTACCGCACCTGGCATAGAAGCTCACAAGAGAATTACCTATATAAACGTCAAGCTTGCCCAAGAACTTGATGGCTGATGCATGAACGCTTCTGCCAACGCCAAGTGCCCCTGCATTGGCAACTGAAGTGAGGACACAGGGGAAGGTGCTCTCATTCGGTGTGACACCTTCTCGGCACATTTCCAGGAACAGATTGACAGCCTCTTCACTTAGACCGGCTTGACTGCACCCACCGATCATCGCGTTCCAGGAGACCACGTTCCTCTCTGGCATGCGCCGGAACAATCGGTCTGCTTCATCAAACATCCCATTCTTCAGCAAACCGGCAATGAGGGCGGTGTAGGAGACCACATTCGGCTCACGGGTGTCATCGAGCACGCCGTGGGCCTCCCTCATGGCGCCCATCTTCGCATAGTGGTCGAGGAGGGCGCTGCCGACGAAGACATTGGAGCAGAGGCCGAGCTTGGCAGCACAGGCGTGGAGCTGCACGCCTGCACGTGGGGCTCGAAGAGCGGTGGCCGAGCGCAACACGGTGCCGAAGGTGAACTCGTTGGGCGCGACGCCGTCAGCGAGCACTTGGGAAAACAGTGCCAAGGCGTCGCGGTGTCGGCCGCGGCGGGTGAGCGCGCCGATGGCGGCTGTGGCAGAGACGACGTCCCGGTGCGGCATTCCGTCGAGCAAGCTGCGCGCGAGTGACAGGGCAGCGCGTCGTGGATGGCGCGAGTGACGGGTGCGCCGCGGCGGAGGGCGGCGGTTCCTAGTGCGCGTGCGCCGATGTGGAGGCCGACGCAGCGGGCTCGTGCTTGGAGGCCGGGATGGGGAGCCTCAGGGAGTGCGGCGGCTGCCGCGTGTGCGGTGCGCCCTCATGTGGGAACCGGCAGACTCAGCGCGGAGTCGCTGTGCGGCTGCGCGTCGTGCGCCACCTGCACAAGGGGTTCGGGGCTGCACGCCGCGGATGTTCAGGCAGCGGTCTTCACAGTTCTGGTAAAATATATGCAATAATAATGAATATTATGGTCTATTTGGAACAAAATCTTTTGCATCAGTCAAATTTGTTGGCGCTACTGCTGGTTTCAATCTGTTCTCTGTTGGGTTTCTGTGTTTCTTATGACTCATTGGTTTATATCATAAATCTTTTCAACTGATCAGTGGCTTATTGCTTATTTCATGGTCCCATACTCAAGGTAAGCATTGCAGTACATCCCACTTGGGATTGGACAGAGTAGGATTTAAATCTGACGCCTGTAAATTGTGTATTTTAGCTCACATCCACAGTTCGATCTAAATCTGACGCCGGTAAACTGCGATCCGGAGCACAGAAGGAAAAACAACCCAACAAACTACAGTTGAGGTTTATTAATAGTGAAAGACACAGCATCAGAAATTAAACTGCGATAACGATCCACGTACACAGGACTGGTGGATTGACGCATACACGAATCAGAATTTTAGGCCGTGTTTAGATCAAAAACTTTTAAAATTTAGCTATTATAGCACTTTCATTTGTATTTGATAATTATTGTCCAATTATGGACTAATTCGTCTCACGATTTACATGCAAAATGTACAACTAGTTATTTTTTTAATCTATATTTAATATTACATGCGTGCGTTCCAAGATTCGATTAACAAAAAATCTTGTAAACTTTTAGAATTTTGAGACCTGTGACCAGCCTTGTAATCTTCAATTGGTGATATGGCAATAAATTTTTAAGTATTCTATCGGCAGTTATCTCCAGAGAAAAAAAAAACTCCTGCCAAGCAAAATAACTGAAACTATCTATGGATGTTAGATAGATACAGTAGCTCATAAGCTGTCTGATTCCGAGGTCTTGGTGATTTTAGGTCCTGCCCACTGTTGGCTAGAACGAGACTTGGTCCATGGATCAAGAGGGACTCGTTGAGGCGGCGGCGGTGTTGCAGGTTTGGGCTCTCGGAGCTCATTCTCCCTATCCACGAACCTGCAAATGATATAATGGATAAATACAACCTACAAGGAATCTGCAGTGTCATCTGAAGGGTTACTGCAGTCTGATACATATTTAGCTATTTGGATGTAACAATGTCAAGCAAAGCCAATTACTCCCTCCATTTTTTGAAGTATATGACGTTTAGGATATGCCAAAATAAACTAATTAGCTTGTCCTAAAATTCATATATTTAAAAACAGAGGGTGTACTTGGCTAGAAATATATAGGCATCTCCTTTCACTAAAAGGAAGTACCAAGGAAAAATGAACTTGCAATAAGCACCAAACTAACACTCTGTGAGAGGCTGTATGGGTAAAGTTGGTCGCCAAGAAATAGATTAAGAATGTTACTCGATGTATGCCATTGTTGAAGCATCACTAGTACGTATCTTGGTTCTTAACATTCTTGTGTATCCGCCAGCTCGATTTCTGGAATATAAGAATATACAATTAGTTCTAATCCTCTCTGCTTCCAAAATCCAAATACATGTCATTCTATTCTAGTTTTCACATTTGTGTTATCATACAACTTTTAGACGAATAGTAAAAGTTTTTAATGCCAAAATCCTCATATTATTGCTAGAACTAAGGTTCTGGAATATACACTAAATATATCATACTATAGTTTTTCTCCTTATTCCTTATTGCCTATTACAGACATCAAAATGACAACATTACACCGATTCTGAAATAGGGCTAGTAACAAATCGAATGCAGATACAGTAAATTGTATGAATCCATGTGTAGGAAAAACAGATTACCTGTAGCGGTAAGCCAGCTCAGTGAATAGCTTATGAACAACATCATCACCCCGAACAAAGGAAGCAGCTCGTCTTGCTGCATGCTCAGTACCCTACATATCGTGTCAATATATGACATAAGTTTCTGCATTGTTTGCTTCGAGACATCAAGTCACCAAAAATCAAAACAAGACCCAGGCCAGATAAAAATAAGTTTGAGTTGCAAATAAGCTTCTAAGGAAGGGTATAGGGCACTAAAATTTAAATCATATGCCTATTGCATACCCCTCTGGGACATTTATTTTTTCTGGTTCTGACAAAAGAATAACATATCTAGGACTACTGGGTCCCACAAAAAAGTTTAATCCTTGACTAAGGGCTCCTTTGACACAGATTCTTGCCGCTGATTCCTTTGAGAAACCAGTAAATCACAGTGAATTGATTCGCCATATTGCACACGTGAGGCAAGTCAGTCAAAACCTCATTTCACGCGCGACTAATCCACCTGTTTCACCGACCGCATTACACCCTATCGCTACGGTTGGCTCTCCTTGGCGCTGAGCTCCCAATTGATGGGAAGCTCGTCCTCAGATGTCAGCTCCCTGTCGGGGTCAAGCTCGCCCTTCATGCTGAGATCCCACTACCATCTCCCCTCCATGCCAAGCTCCTCCTTGATGGCAAGCTTGCCCTCCATGCTGAGCTCTCATTCACAGCAAGCTTTCCCTCCACGCTGATCTCTCCCATGGCGAGCTTGCCCTCCGTGTTGACCTCCCATGCATGGCAAGCTTGCCCTCTGCACTGAGTTCCCTTCCACGCCGAGCTTGCCCTTCACAATGAGGAACCCCACCGAGGTCTCCCACGCAGCCAGTGAATCAATTCAATTTGTTGCCACCCTTCCCTTCGCACAGATGGAGAAGGAATGTGGTCAATATATCCTATCTTTTAAAAACTAGAACCCAACCAGCTATTCAAATGATTGCACAGCTGAATTAATTAATCAAAGAAACACTTTCAGGGCACTGGCGGAGCCTCCTGGAGGCGAACCTGGGCAGTCCCCCCCCCCCCTTTCCCACACCCCCAATCCTGTCTCTGAAAATTCTTTGGCACCTACTTATTCCATGAGATAGGAGTGTAAATTTGAAGAGAAAGAAGGCTAGTACTTGATAGATTGCTATATTTTCTTTGCTGAACACAATTACTAATTTCTAATAAGAGAAGGTATTAAGAAAAATAGACTTAAGCAGGACAAATTTTCTATGTATTGATTTGTACTGAACAATTTGGTTCCCCCGTTGTTTAATCCCTACGCTCCGCCGCTATTTCAGGGTGACTTTGAGTAACTTCCAAAGTCAATGAGAATTTGGAGCCATGCCAAATGGGTCCTAGGATGTTCGGGTTATTGGATCTTATATTATAAATTAGCATTGACAAACAAGAGATGCCAGTTCCATGCCAGGAACAAAGAAGCTGGTCTGCACACTCGATTAAAACAAAGGTGTTGGTCTGATTGCTTAAAACATTGGTTTGCTTAAAAAGAGCTGGAAAAGAAACTACTTATAACTGTCCATTGAGATTTCAGTGAATCAGAGTGTCAAACAAATAGACAGGAAGCATTATTTCTAAAGTGACAATCAGACAATCAGTGGCCAATAGTGTCCAACACCAATTCAGGCAACAACCAGAATCAGATAATCAGTGGCCAATGGGTGTCCAACCCCAATTCAGGCAGCAACCAGCAATGCATACAGGACATCTGGAGAAGCATCTCAAAATCTGAATAGTAGAGGTGAATCCTACCGGCTGCTCAGCGGCCAAATATAGGAACACTGATTTCTTTCTTACAAATACTTCTATCCTATAAGCATCCTTCGCAAAAAAATGATTGCTAGATTGTTTACAGCCACTGCTCTGCATAGATTCATGGATACCACGAAATGCCGCGATATTTCACGCTGGAATTTAATTAGCAACAGGGGACTTGTGTTCCAATTACCTCCTTCCCTAGCTGCACCATCTGATCCGCCTTCCGCCGGACCTCCTTCGCCTGAAACGAACCACGGCAAAGGAAACGCATTCAACGATTTCCACCCCCTCCTCGAACACAAATCCTGCCCGCCCCATCACACGCCCCTGCTCGAAGAAACGCCGGCATGCGAGAGAAAGTACCTTGGCGACGGTGGTCTCGATGCGCTCGTGCTTCACCAGCTGCGACACCATCGTCCTGCCGAGGGGACAAATCCAGAGGTCAGCCGCAAGGCGACGTAGAGGCTAGAGACATAGGATAGAGGCGTTGGTGTGGGTTAAAAGCAATACCTGAGCATGGAGAGGCGGTGGGAGTAATCGCGGCCAAGCTTGCGGAATTTACCCATGGCGACGGACGGCGGGGAGGAGCAGCAGGCGAGCAGCCGCCGGCGGGGACGGTTGTGAGGGGTTTGCGGGCCGGCTCGGTGCGGACGGATCGCGGAAGTCTCGCTAGGTTTGGGCTCGATTGCCACCCTGATGACTAGTGTTTGGATGAGGCTTCATGGGCCTTCACTCACTTCACCCATCAGTCCTAGTGCGTTTGGGCCTTTGGGCCGCTGTCAGCTAGACGCGGTTTGTGTACACCACTTGGCCCAAAAAGGATTCGTCCCTACAACGGTGTGCGGCTGACGCATGTTCTCTGCAACTGCTGTACCGGACCGCATCGAAGAAAACCGATGGCATTCCCATCCTTTCACGGCGGCGTGCGCTGGACCGACGCGGTACGTGAAGAAAGGGGCGTGCAGCAGCAGAGAAAGCAAACGGATTAGTGGCAAGAGTACACTCTTCCGTGACCATGACCCTGGCGATTCGATCGCGCGAGCTCTATGACGGTGCACGACGTACTCCAGGGCTGATCTGAGGCCTCGTCGGTTTCTGCAGCTCTTAAACTCTAGCGAAGATCGGACGACACGTTGCATGCACTGCTCAGTTTGCAGACGCGCGCCACAAGCTTCCAGCGCTAGGGCTCACCAACGCACCGCACTAGACAACAATTACTCTGGTGTTTTCCTGCACTTGGCCGGAGACGGATGTGGACTTCTTTTCCCCCCAAAGCTCTAAATCACATGCGAGGATACCGGTATTTTTCTGCTCCTACCGACCAACAAGCATCGTTGGCTCCGCCAAATCTGCCATTTCCAAATTAAAGAAGAAACATGCGTCGGCGTCCAGTACGATGAGCCTCTGGACAGCAATGCAGGATACCGGACCGGCTGCGTGAACGCGACCCATCGATTGCTCGACTGACAGAAAGCTCGACTAGCCACGGCGGTTAATCAGTGCGCTACGCTTACCGGGACGCGGTAAAGACGAGGAATTGCTGTGAAAAGGCGAAAACAAGCTCTCTCTCACACACACAGCACACGCGGGAGAGCAGCGCGACGAGCCGCGCGCGGATCTCGACGCCCAAACGGCCCAGCGCGGCGTCCGCACCGTCCCGTTCGTCTCCGTCTCCGTGGGTCAAACGCAGTCGCGATCCCCCGCGCGCCCCGGTAGCTGCGGCCTGCCCTGTGCCCTCCCCGGTGTCGCCGCCCGCCCGTCGTGCGCTCTCGCTTTCCGCACCTGGCGCGGCGATGCCGTCTCATCCCGTAGCCGGTGGAGCCTCCCGCTTGTCCTCACCGCCTGTCCCCCGCGCCAGTAAATACGTACTCCGCCGGTGGTTAAACAACTTTCCGGTGTGATTTCTTCAACTGCCCAGAGAGTGGCTGACGAGTGGGCCACAGGGCATCGGGGTCCAATCCTAAATGGCTTTGATTATTGGCCTAAGCGTGGTCTGTGGTGGCCCCTCCCCTCTCACGTGGCTCGGATTAGTATACTTGTCCCATGCATGACCCATGCCATGCATGCATATACACGCAGAGCGCAGGCAGAGCAGCGGGTTGGAACTCGGAGGCCCCGGACAGGGATTGCAGCCTTCCCCTGCACGCAAATGCTTCCAAATGTTACCAACATCAGCGCGGCATACCCGTGCTCGATCCACTCATCACATGATGCACATCACAAGAGTATTTTGTATGCGCAGCGCAGACACGCATCAGACATCAAAGCATGCAGAACGTAGTGCCAGTAAACAAATCGTTGGAAACTTGGAACGGTCTGGACTCTAGAGGGAGTCTTAGGCCCTGTTTAGTTACTCGTCTAAAAATTTTTCATCTATCGCATCAAATCTTTAGACACATGTATGGAACATTAAATGTAGATAAAAAAATTAATTAATTATATAGTTTGGTTGAAAATCGCGAGACGAATCTTTTAAGCCTAGTTACTCTATGATTAGCCTTAAATGCTACAGTAACCCACATGTGCTAATGATAGATTAATTATACTTAATAGATTTGTCTTCCAGTTTCATGACGAGGTATGTAATTTATTTTTTTATTAATTTCTAAAAAACCATTCCCGATATCCTTCCGATATATCTGATGTGACATCCTAAAAAATTTTATCCTCAATCTAAACACGCCCTTAAGCATGAGGTACACTATGCACTTTTTACAGCGCGATGGAGGGGCCTTGGGCTTGGACCAGCAGGGACTGCCATTTTTCCTGGCCTTGGACTCGCCGGCGCGTCTGGTCAACGTCGATTCGCCATGCCCCAGGCGTGTGGGCCTCGTGAGTCAAAGGCGCAAGCTAAAACAAATTGCTCTGTAGTACTCGCTGGCAGCGCTTAACCAGCTGCCATTCTTTGCAACCCGGCAAGCCTCGTTAGCTAGTCAACACCGACAGTAATTAAGCTCCTGTTAATAAGTACTAGCAGCAGCACTTCCCATCATAGCAGCAATTAACCCACCAGGACGGCCTGCCTGCCTGCCATACAAAAATGCACTGCTCCAGCAGTTAAGTTGACCTCAAGAGCCAAAGAGGAACCAAGGAGAAAACAACAAGATCAGGCAGAGTTTTCTACCAATCTTTCTCTCAGTTGCCTTGCCTTTCACGATCACAGGCTCCACAGTTTTCACTTCGGTTAGTGTACACCAAAGCCACACACAGTGACACATCGCTACGGTCGCAGTGCAAGCTGGTCCTGTCACGATTTCAATGCCTGCATTGCAGTGTGCGCTGCGCCTCTGAGCCCTTTCCTTTGCACCTTCCCTTGTGTCGCACTCGCGCCATTTAAACCGCTACGAGCTCGCTAGCAAAGCTAGCACTCCAGCGACGAGACGACGCCAGCGACGAAGAGCGCGGCGGCCGGTTTATTTGGTAAAGCATGGCGGTGGTGGTGGCGGGCAGCAGGGCGAGAGCGGAGCGGGCGAGGCTGCAGTGGCGGGAGCAGGAGCCCAGGAGCCCCGAGATGGCCGCGCCGCCACCAAGACCACCCAGGTCGCGCCCGGCGAGGGCGGCGGTCGTCTACTACCTGGCGAGGAACGGCCACCTCGAGCACCCGCACTTCATGGAGGTCGTGCTCTCCTGCCCCGACGGCCTCTACCTCCGAGGTAGGATACCAATGCTTCTTGTCGCATTTTGCCTTCCGCTGTAATGGCGCTGAGGGTTTCTGCTCTGTGTTGCCGTTGCGTCTGTGCGCGCAGATGTGATCGACCGGCTCGACGCGCTGAGAGGCAAAGGGATGGCGCGCATGTACTCATGGGCGTCCAAGAGGTTGGGGGCGTCTTCTCTTCTCTCGTTTTGGTCAATGCTGCAAAGTGCAAACTAGTGTGGTGGTGGTGCACCCACCACGCCGTGACAATTGACATGCGTTCCTCGCGATTTCGCTGCAATGCAGGAGCTACCGGAACGGCTTCGTGTGGCACGACCTGGCGGACGACGATTACATCCACCCCGTGGTCGGAAGGGAGTACGTGCTCAAGGGCACCGAGCGCCTGCACCCGGTGCCGCCGGCGGCGCTGCTCGACGCGGCGGCCGCGTCCTCGTCGTCGTCCGGCTCGCAGGACACGCCCACCTCGTCGTCCTCTGCCAGGTGGGAGGCGCACGGCAGGCCGGCGCACCGAATGAAGAGCGCCACCAGCGCGTGCGGCACGGCTGACCTTGGCGAGTACGTGGTGTACAAGGGCGAGGAGGGCGCCGCGGACGCCGCGACGCAGACCGAGGACGGCGGGCGCGCTCACGGCCACGGCCACAGCCAGAGGCGCGTCGTCCTGGCCCCCGCCGCGCAGGAGGAGCTGAGCGGGGCGGAGACGTCGCCGCCGACGGCGTCGACGAGCCCCGAGACGCTGGAGGCGCTGATCAAGGCGGACGGGCGCGTCGTGGCGGCCGTCAGCGGTAGCGGCCGGGCCAGGGCGTCCTCCGTGCTGATGCAGCTCATCTCGTGCGGGTCCGTGTCCGTGCGGGACGCGCGCGCCTCCCCGGTGATGCCGCGCGCGCACCACCACCGCGCCCGCCGCCCGCCCCGCCCGCCGCCGTCCGCGGCCGTGGAGCTACCGTCGTACCGCGCCAAGATCGTGGAGGACAAGGAGTACTTCAGCGGGAGCATCATCGAGACCGCAAAGCGCTCGCCGGCCGACGACGTGACGTCGTCCCAAGACCTGGCCGTTCTCCGGCGGTCGGCTTCGTACAACGCGGAGAGGTAAGGAACAACGAGACCCCCATCATCCCTCTCGCATTCATTGACGCGACGGCGCAAGCGGCAGGCGCCGGAAAGTGATCCGTCTCTTACGCGAGACGCCTCCTCTCGCTCATAGTCGTATGCCATGCCAGCAGGAAGGATGAGTCATGAGCTGCCACTGTTACATTGAACCAGCCCAGCCTGTCCTAGTCGGGGAGTTAAAGGCTCTGGCTCGCCCATGGCCGCAGCTGAAGCCACCACGCCATTGCCGTACGTACGCGCAAGATACGCCCGAGTAGTGGTCACCTCCATAAATAGAAGTAGGTCTCGCGGAGCTGTCGCGCACCAGGCACCACGGCACTGATCGCGGGGACGGGGTAGAGAATTTCGTCAGGAAGGAACGGCCGGGGCTTCAATTCTTGGCCGGGACCTGCTCGGACAGCTCCTCTGTTCCGTGCGATCTGCCGAGCTGGACAGGCTCGGGAGCAAGCACCAAATCTCGGAGCCGGTTTCGGCGCGCGTACGCTCTACGTTTCAGAAGGATTAGTCTGAAGCTACTACTCATAAACTGGTTAGTACTGCACACGGTTCGTTCTTTGAAAGAGAGTAACCTGATGACTGATGTGAGCTTGTAACAGCAGGCTTTGTCAGGCATTTCAAACCTTTGCTTTGAAGCAGTGGTCCAGATGAGCCCTAATCGGGGTCTGAACAACCTGCAATTACGAGTGCCTAGTAGAAATAAGAAATTGTACAAACCCCTACACTACTGCCATGTGACGGCGTACGAGAAGAGTGATGATGAGATTGTGATATGATGATTATATGATCTGAGCCGTGCTGAATATACTGAATACATGGCTGCAGGGTGATAAAGCTGGAGCTGGCAAAGGAGGCCGGGGACCTGCATGACCGCTGCATCCCGCGGAAGACCAAGGGCAAGAAAGAGGGCTACCTGGTCATCTCCTGCAGCGCGCAGGCGCAGGGGAATAATAAGGGATGACGTGGGCGTCTTCGTTGCTAGCGTATGGCCGTCGTCCGGCGATCGATGAGCTTAGCTGGTCCCGCCGGGGGAAAACGGCGACCTGGCGTGGCGCCGGCCTATGTGCCTTCTTCTTTCTTGCGTCGGGAACAGTAGATAAGTGTCCAGTAGTCTGTGGTCCAGTTTGATGTCGTCTGCTTGTTAGATGCTGATTGCTGAATGCCTGTGATTTTCCGTGTGAGCTACCACTCTAATGTTAAGAGCAAGTATTATAATACAGCCAGCAGCTGACTGTAAGATTTCTTTACAGCCTTCTTGCAGCCCACTCATATAATGGTTAGCTCATCACTATTAATACATGGCCCACTTGTCTATCTCACAGACTTTCTTGGTTTTGTCTGAGCCGGCTGTAAGCTTACAGCCCGCTTTTACTCTCTCTTCTTCTCTCTCCTCCACCTCAGCATTTAGCTGGCTTACAGCCTACTATAATACTTGCTCTAATACTCATACGTGTTCTGTCTGCCTCGTTGTCTGAACTTTTTACTGCAGGTTACTTATTCTTCGCGTGTTCAGGTACTGTACCGTTTACGCGTGATGAGCCCAGGCCGTGCTGCTGCGTGAATACTGAATCGTGATGGATGTAGTACATGGTAGCACGGTGCCGATGCGTTTATGCTATTATTACTTGCCGTCCTCAGATTCCTCCCGGAGACCCCAGTATTGGATATGTAGAATCTGGGCAAAGCAGTACTAGTACTCGATTGTGTCACTTCGTTTCTCTGGGGAGAGGTTCTTCAGTGAGGCGGTAAATTTTTGGTGCTATGGCAAAAAGAATAACCTGATGATCAGTCTGATCAGACAGTTCTGTCCTCGCTACTACTTCACCTTACAATTTGTCTGCCTCCAAACTAGCACACGGTCCCCACGATGGGATCAGCTCCCTCATCCTGAAGCCTGATCACATCGATCTCTTTCCTGAGTCCTGACTGATGTTGGGGCTGTAGCAGTGTGTACAACGTGATCTTAGTAAGTACAGTACAGTATCAGTATTAGCTTGCAAAGGTGGCAATCTTGGGGGAAGATGTGGCATATTGAGTGACAAGTCGAGACCACCACCAGTGCTTGAGCCTTGAGGAAGCGCGGCGTCCATATGCTGTGACCTGTGGCACTTAAACAAAGAGCTTATGGTTATGGCCTTATGGGTCTGAATACCGGTAGTTGGTTCCAAGTAGCAACGTGTTCCTGCGAAACCGTTTGGGCTTAAAACTTTCGGCCCAGATATTCCAGGAGCAATAGTTGGGCCGGAACAGATTCCCTGAAACCTGAAACCTGGAACGCCCTAGTTTAGGCCTTGTTCAGTTCGCGATTTTTTTTGGTTTTTCCTACTGTATCATTTTCGTTTATATGTGATAAATATTATTCAATCACAGAGTAACTAAATTTAAAAAATTCGTCTAAAAAATTACAGATAAACTGTGCAATTAGTTTTTATTTTTGTCTATATTTAATGCTCCATGCATAGATACAAAGATTCGATGTGATGGAGAATCTTAAAATTTTTTGAAACTAAACAAGGCCTTAAGGTGGTTGGACTTTTCGGCAGTCTGGAAGTCTGGATGAACTTTATGTTGGAAATAAAAGCAATTTAGCGATGCATAAATTAATTCTGACAATAAGACAAAGGCTAACAACATGTATCACAGATATATGAATTGAAACTAGCACTACGATTTGAATCAAGTTCACGGGATCTAGTGCTAGCAACATAAATGATATGAAACCGAACAACAGAGAGAGGATAGACATCCTTACAGTGGGGTTGTCGGCGCGAAGGAGGAAGAAGAAGATCGTCGATGGAGATTGGCGAACACCGGGCGTAGTGGGAAGAAGACGTCCAGCGAGCAGTCGCGACGGTGCTTCCCAAAAACCTGATACGCCCCTACCCCGTGCAGGGACGCGAGGAGACGTAGGCTTTGGAGACTGCTCTCTCGACACAGATGACACGTCGGCGACGGGATGGGGAAGACGGCGGCAGCGCATAGTGTGCCGAGGATAATTGCTTACCAAATAAGCCAGCGCAATCTCCTCCATGCATGCAGCGCTTCCAAAAACCTGATACGCTCCCTACCCCGTGCAGGGACGTGAGGAGACGTAGGCTTCGGAGCCTGCTCTCCCGACACCGATGACACATCGGCGGCGGGATGGGGAAGACGGCGGCATCGCATAGTGTGGCGAGGATAATTGCTTACCAAATAAGCCAGCGCAATCTCCTCCATGCATGCAAAAACCCACCGAGGCGAGGCGAGCGCATGCGCACGTGTGGTTCTTCATTTTCCTCTCTCCAATTGCTTCAACACGATAAAGATAGCTCAACTTTTTAAGTTGCCCTCACTCCACTTGAAGTAACAAGGTGAGACTAAAGTTCCCCCACCTTTCTATATATACATGCATGTATGAGTGAGCCTTTGGGATTTTTTGGAATTGTTTGGCCTAAAGCCCAAAACATCTAACACTTTTATCACATCACAGTTTTATAAAGACCCGGTAACCTGGTCACAAATTCCACGAGGAACCAGCTTCGCTGCGTGTTTTGCATGGGAAATGTTTCCCAGGGTGTCGCAGCTGGAGGAGAAATGCTAGGAAAAATTAACAAGAAATCTCACTGAACCACCAGTTGACGCAACAAGCTGCAGATAATGTATCAAATTTTTACTTACAACAAATGAATTGCAATGGAATGACAGCTTTACTTCAAAGAGCAAACGCTAAGCTTATTTTGATATTTATCTTTTCCTTCTTTACAATCGTTGTTACTAATTTTCAATATGTATACAGAGGACAGAGAGACCATTACTATTTTAATAATTTTCAATCTTTTCCTTATTTGAGATTGTTGCAGAGAGGACCATTTCACTTAATTTGCTGTATGTCTTCTCAAATTATAATTTGGGGTTAACTGCTTCCTATACAATTCATGCAAGGTTCGGGGTGAATGACTACTTCTATAATGTATCTACCTAATTTATGAACGAATCTTATGTAGCTTTACATTTTTATGAGGTACACTTTTTTATAACTTACGTTCGTAAAAAAGAATGAAGCTTTTGGTTGAATAATTTTATATGTCTGAGTTTATTTTCTTTTGGTAACAAAGCTATAAGCCAAATCTGTCAGTCATTTAGTAGTGTTTTTCTCTCACAATAAATTAATGAACAGTACTTTCTGCCATGACTTATCAACCAAACGAACAAGGCGAGTCTGAAGCTAAAAAGAGGTAAATCTTCAAACAACGCCATAAGATTATTCTCCTATTATTTCTCAAAAACAAAACTGATGACATTCAGCAAATCATCTGGGTTGAAGTACTTTTGTGATGCTCCATCTATAAAATCACATCCATCACCTCTTCTCCCGTAAAGAGTGGTGCAAGCAAATCATTATTGATATAACTTACTTCCTCAAAAATCATTGATATAATTTACTTGAAGGGTGTCATTAACTTGTGATTCCATCAACGATTATTACTGATTCCCCTTTGGTAGTACCAACAATTATTTATAATAATGGTTGAAATGAGATTTGAGAGCTCCATCCCCATCCACCAATTGAGCATCGACGCAACAAGGAGGTAGATAATACGTACTATATATATTCACAATTTTACCTACAAACAAATGAATTTAGCCGACCAATAGCTTTACAAAGGAAAAGGAAAAAAACTAAATCCAGGAACAACCTGTGAAACTAAACTAAGCTAGTCATCGAAGAATTCCGTTTCATGTTCAAGTTCCAAAATTTAGGTCACCAATCATTTACAACTCCGAATCACCACGCAAGCACCCGTTTGCGCACGCTACGCTATACAAGCAGATTAAGCAGCTGAGGCTCCGAGCCGCGATCATAATCCGACTGTTGTGGACCTTGGCCATCGCCGCTACCGCCGCCGCTGCCGTCGTCCAGCGGCGGCAAGTTGAGGTCCGGCATGTCCCGGTCCGGCTGCGCCTGCGCGGGGTCGTCGTCGTGCGCGGCTGGCGGCGCCTCGCCCCTGTGGCGGCGCATGTGCCCGCCGAGCGCCTGGCCCATGGAGAACTCGAGGCCGCAGACGGCGCACTCGTGCACCCGCGCCCTGTCCCTCTCGGCCGCGGCCGCGGCCGCCGCTGGGTCGCTGAGCATCCTCGCCTGCAGCCGCGTGTGGCTGGTGCGGTGCCCGCCGAGCGCCTGGAACGACGGGAAGCGCTTGCTGCACGTCTTGCACTCGAACACGCCCTCGGCCGCCATGGCCCTGCGGGCCGCGGCCGAGGACGGCG
>Ga0182004_10000964_pt1 | contig 19830 bp, 16 predicted proteins | sample Sormic07211540_1_FD_120479 | JGI IMG/M metagenome (GOLD analysis project Ga0182004, IMG submission 120479) | Endophyte microbial communities from Sorghum bicolor roots, Mead, Nebraska, USA - 072115-40_1 MetaG | ecosystem: Host-associated > Plants > Roots > Unclassified | place: USA: Nebraska...
AACTGTGCAATTAGTTTTTATTTTCGTCTATATTTAATACTTCATACATACGTCTAAAGATTCGATGTGACGGAGAATGTGAAAAACTTTGCAAAATTTTTTGGGAACTAAACAAGGCCTTACTTGCGGTACCAGTGGTATGAAACGATTTTTTTCAGGTGTGAAAGGACCTTTTGAATTTTGTGTGTCGAGTGTGAACCCCTTAATTCCTGGGGAACTTTTTTATCTTGTCAAACGGATTTGGGGGTTGGGCCCCTCTCATCTATCAACTCTACTACCTAATTTTCAAATCCAAATTAGTAGGGACAGCAAATGGTTTAACTCTAGAAGGCGGCCCATTTTATATTATGTCTAATCCTAAATATAGCTCCATAGGATAGAAGAATCCTCTTTTATATGTTATTTCATACAATTGTGTATAAGGTCTTAGTTGAGATTGGACGCCAAAAAAAAAAGTCGCACCCCGTACTTGGTCAACATTTGTTTCAATATTTTTAACTATCATCTATGGCAATAAAATCATGTACCAAAAGATAAGCACAATCATTCATAATTTCATATCCATTGTAATATGCATAGTTTAGCTTCCAAAATGGAGTTGGTACTGAGCTAGAAGGTGATAATTTATTTACATTTCTTGGCATGCGCCTATTATGGAATCTCGAAATTAGTTGACCATATCCTTGTTAAGGATTTCCTTGATAGAGGTCTAACTTGAACGTTATTTGATTTACTTGTTTTTGTAGGACAAAGTTTTAAACTCTACTTCCTCTGTTTCAAATTAGAAGAAATTTTGTTTTTTTAGATGCATACATTGCTTTTATCTCGTATCTAGACATGGTATATATGTAGGTGCACAACAAAGCTATTGTATCTAGAAAAGTGAAAAGCTAAAACGTCTTAAATTTGGAACGAATGAAGTGGTTTTAGTCCAAAATAATGCACCCCCGGCACCCTTAAGAGAAAATGATGCTCTAAATAAATAAGAGATATGTTATATCTTTTAAAAAATAATTAGACAAAACAAAAAAGAACAAAGCTAGATCCATTAACTCTAAATATTAAACCATTATATCATTTAAAAATAATAACAGTTTCATATTTGATTTACTTAAGATAGGTAAGTTATGAAGTTTTTAGAGAATAAATAAGTTTTAAAATTACTTTAGAAAAAAATATAGAGAGGAAAAACTCGTTTGAAACCACCTAAATAGCCAATTCGTTCTTTTTTAATAACTCGGTGGTCAAAAGTAATTTTTTTCCAGTTTGGTGGCCAAATCGAACTCTAAGCCTTGTTTAGTTTCCAAAATATTTTACAAAAAATTTTAGATTCTCCGTCACATCGAATCTTTGCAACACATGCATGAAACATTAAATATAGATAAATAATAACTAATTGCACAATTGACCTGTAATTTGCGAGACGAATCTTTTGAGCCTAGTTAATCTATGATTGCACAATATTTTTCAAATGCAAACGAGAGTGCTACGGTGTCCATTTTGTATTTTTTTGAACTAAACAAGGCCATAGTGTTCAATGGACAAGAAAAGAACAAAATGTTTTTGATGTGAACTGAACGTAACTGGCACCAGAATTTAATTTCTCGCTTAATATGAATAATCGTATTTTTTAGAATTATTTAAAAATTAATTATTTTTTATTTTCTGATGCAAATGACGTGTCGACATCACTGATGACTTTAATCTTAGCAATTGTTATGATTCATTCAGCCTTTCAAAAATGGTCGTAGGGTTTACATATGGGCGTTCGCATAGGTGTCCGCGTAATTTGAAGGAAAAAGAAAAAGAAGAAGGCGCTGTAATATTCTGCCAGGTAGTCAAAAATCGAGCAGAGTGCCAAACCGTCGTCACAAAAAGCACAGCACGCAGCAGAGACTCGAGACGGTCTCCCATCCCACCCATTTCGCTCTCTCCCTCAACCTTCCCGCGTCCTCCCTACGTTTCCCAGCAACCGCCTCCGCCGCCGTGGGCGACCTGCCGCGCCCGCGGCACATGTCGCGGCCCCGCCATGGGCTGCATCCTCGGTAAGCTCGCCACCGCGCCCGGGTCGTCCCTCTTCTTCCCCGCCGCCGCGACCACCGCCGATGGAGGAGGAGGAGGCGACAACAAGGAAGTGCAGCTGCAGGCGCCGCAGCCGGAGCACATCGCGGCGGTGAAGAAGGACGCGTCCGGGTGGCCGCTCTGGCTCTCCGAGGCCGCCGGCGACGCGCTCCGCGGCTGGGCGCCCCGCGGTGCCGACGCCTTCCAGAAGCTCGAGAAGGTGAGTGTGAGATCCTTTCCCCCCCACGCGCCCGTGCTTGCTTGCTTGATTGTTTGTTTGTTTCCTTGGTTTAGTAGAAACTTCACCTTTTTCATGGGAGCCGGGGGTTGTTGGAGAAAGATTTCAGCTTGCCTTTCTTCTCCGTTGCTCCGATTTGTTCGTTCGTGCTTGTCGTACGCGATCGTCGGTCGCGGAATTCGGCGAGTAATTTGAGCTCTTGCTTTTTCTGGTTGTCGTAATTGGGAGTTGTTAGCGTATCATATCACCTATTCAGTACTGGGCACCCGCTGGGAAAAAAAAGGAAATCCTTCCTTTTCCTTGCTCTGAGTTGAAGAGAACAATCGATTCTTTTATGTCCTGTTATGAGTCGTAAGCATCAATCAAAGAGAGAAATAATGCAAATGATGATCTCAACACGTAAACAAGCTTTGAGTTGGGTGCCAAAAAAAAAGCAGAGATGAACTAATCCCCTGCTTTTCTTGTGAGATTTTAAAAGCCCCACAGCTCCATCATTTATGTTCATACTTTATATGTTGTCCGTGTCACAAGAATTCGTAATCCGTAAGGACGAATGGAAAAGTCAACTTGCATGCGTTCGTATTGAATTGGAGTACCTGCTAATTATCTTCTCCGGTCTTTTCAAAGAAACGAGTTGTTGTGGATTTTTCTTTTCTTTTCTTTTCTTTTTATTTTTTAAAAGAGAACCAAGTCAATGGATTGATGGATCAGTGAATAGAAAGAAATCAACTAAATCCCATTGCTTGCCTTGCGCAACTGGTCGATTTTTATTTATTTTAAAAATATAGTATTATCATTTACGATCTTTGTTTCTTTTGCTACTGTGTGCGTGCAGATTGGTTCGGGCACGTACAGCAACGTGTACAAGGCGATCGAGGTGGAGAGCGGCCGCGTGGTGGCGCTGAAGAAGGTGCGGGTGGATGGCGTCGGCGAGGCCGAGAGCGCGCGGTTCATGGCGCGGGAGATCGCCCTGCTCCGCCGCCTCGGCGACCACCCCAACGTCGTCCGCCTCAACGGCCTCGTCACCTCACGCCTCAACACGGCGCCGTCCCTCTACCTCGTCTTCGACTACATGGAGCATGACCTGACTGGCCTCACCGCCTGCGCAACTGCCTCCGGCCGCCGATTGTCCTTGCCTCAGGTATGGTCACTGTGACCGTTGTTGTGCATGTAAATTTGAGCACAGTAGTTCCCAAAGCTGAATTATAATCTGATCACCTTGTGAAATGAGCAATACGAATTATAATCATTGGTGATGCATGATAAGATTGATAACTTGGCTACCTAGGATTCTAGATTCTGATTGGTGATGTGGAGGGTTTAACCAATCTTTTGGTTTCCTGGTAGTCTGCGATTAGGAAACTTAACACAAAATGAAAATTTGGCGTCTTGTAGCTGGATTGCTTACTGCTTAGGATAGTGGGTCAGGACTACTGTGCTTGTGAATTCAACTGCAGCAAGGAATGGACTCTAATTGAACATGGAGTTTCTTTGCTGAAACGCGTTGTGAACTACTTAAAGTTACTATTTACGAATGGTGTAAGATGTGCCATTCTAAACTTCATTTGACCCCTTCTTTCGACGGAGCATAAAAGGGTACACGAGCAGCTCTCAGGTGTTGGGGAATGGGGAAAAAAAGTGAAACTGAGACATCTGTAGCGCTGTCTGAATATATTTTTCAGACAAGTCTTCTATATGGGAGACCGAATGCTGTGTAGTTGATGTAACTTATTTCATTAGTTCTAGAAGAAGTATCATTGACTGATTATTAGCAGTGGAATTCTGATTTGGCCTTTTTGCAAGAAGCAAACAAATCCATCAGACTGGAACACCACAATGATGTGGACCAGTAAATCTGTTAGACTAGGTGAAGCAGAGTATTCCTAGGTTTGAACACAGGCTGCAGTCCAATTGACAGAGACAGCTGCCGTGTGTTTTTTGTGCGCACACTGCTTCCGGGAAATCCCTTCAACGGACTACAGTCATTTCAACCGTCAACATTGGCTGCAGTTAACTGACTGGAATCTGTCTCTGAATCTCTTTATCCTGTATAAAAATGCTGTGTATTGGCGTTTGGACTAAATGGAAATGGGCCAACCTGGTTCAGTAAAAATTGACCCACTGGCATTTGAAATTGTGAAAGGTTCTCAATTACTTTCTTTTTCTGAAAAGGAAGGCTCCAACTATGAGATGTTTTCCAGCTACATGGTTACTGACAAATGTATGCCTTATTTTTTGATTACATGTTTGTACTCATGAAGCCTGTTTCCTCGTTTGCAGGTGAAGTGCTACATGAAACAGTTACTTTCTGGGATTGAACACTGTCATAACAATGGTGTTCTGCACCGTGACATCAAGACCTCGAACTTACTTGTCAGCAGTGATGGAATTCTTAAAATAGCTGACTTTGGACTTGCTACCTCTTATGATCCTGAGAACGTGCGCCCCATGACTAGCCAAGTAATTACGCTTTGGTATCGTCCACCTGAACTCTTGTTAGGAGCAACTCACTATGGTGTCGGTGTTGATCTTTGGAGTGTGGGTTGCATATTGGCAGAACTGCTTCTTGGCGAGCCGATATTCCCAGGAAGAACAGAGGTACTTGGTTTGGTCTAGCTGAAATGTGTCTTGGATATGCAGGGTGTCATTTGGTTTGTCTATTAACAAGTGGTTTGTTTAGGTGGAACAATTGCACAAGGTTTTCAAGTTATGTGGTACTCCATCAGAGGATTACTGGGAGAAAATGAAGTTCGCTCATCCTACATTCAAACCGTATCAACGGTGCCTAGCTGAAAAATTTAAAGACGTACCACCATCTACCCTATCACTTCTCGAGACTCTCCTATCGATTGACCCAGATATGAGAGGCACTGCAACTGATGCTCTGAATAGTGAGGTTAATACTACCCTATCACCCTCAAGGCATCTAAAATGAACTGCTGCATCAAACAAATACAGAAAAAATAAAATATAAACTATGACCAGACATTATGCAAAAGAATAATCCGCATCTGATGATGATTGCACGGATTAGGATAATTTGCATTCGTGTATCGTAGAGATCAGTTTTTTAATTGGAAAAATAAGTGGTCCTTTGTTCAGCTGTGCTTATCAACTTATTATTTTCTGTGGATTCAGTTCTTCAGAACAGAACCATATGCCTGTGAACCATCGAGCCTTCCACGCTATCCACCATGCAAAGAAAGAGATGTGAAGTTGAAGTACGAGAAGCATAAAAGGTTTGGTGCCACTATTTGCACTTGTTGCAGCTATTTTCTTTTGTTCATATAAAGCTTCAACTTGTGTTTATTTTTCAGGAAGTCGAGGATTAACGGGTCAGTAGAACGTCACAGAAACCGACAGCACACATCGCAAAATCCTGGGCGCAGAGTTTTTACTCCAGATGTCAATAATAAGCCACAAGCAAATCCAAAGGTGCTTATGTTTTTCCCTTTTCCTCATAAAGAATTTGATTGTATCCTCAACATCATCATGCTTAAATTCCCACCACTCATGGGCATTGTTTACATCGATGTTTTTACATAAAAAGCTATATTCAAGCAACTATGCAGGCATAGAAAACACGAATAAATGGTTAAATGTGTTAATTTAATCTTCAGGTACCAAGGTTGGTGACAAGCACGAGCACAACCAAATTTGAGAGATTTCCTCCGCCTCACTTGGATGCGTCGATTGGTTATAGTTTAGATTCATCGGCTGATGGAGCCACAGAAGAATTCTTCTCGTCATCAGTCGTTGAGCTAAAGAAAATGCCAAGCCTAATAGTTGGTCATGTGAAATCTTACCTGAATAGCCCAAAGAAGGGTATGCACAAGGCAAAGCCAAGCCTCAACATGGCGCCTTCCACCGTTCTCATTGGTGCATTCCGGCCTTATTCCTTTGGTCAGCCAATGGAAGTGAGAAGAAAGAATAGGGAGCAATTCAGAAGCAAAGGAAGAAATGCAGTAGGTGCAGTCAAGTGACATCCTAATCATGTTACCTTTTTTTTTTTGCCCTTTACCCTTTTATAGATGCTAGATAGTAGCCGGTGAATTCCAACCACATTTGATAGTTTTTACCTTGTATAGTTAGAGAGTATTATAAACTAGAGTTGTGTATAATGCATTTCTTCTGTATAAGGGATCACAAAGTTTTCATCTGCAACACAAAGCAAAATCTGAGAGCACCCATGCAAATTTGTATCTTCAACCTCTGCATCAAAATCAGAGAGAAGAGAAAAGGAAGGGGTCAAGCCGTCAAGGGGATTGTTGAAATACTTGCACATGATCTTCTTGTGTGTGCAAATTAACGTTTCCGCAACATGAGCACGCAGAATTCAAAAGTACAAATAATCAAATTACGCAAAAGCTTGGATGAATTTCCAGAATGCCCTCCTTTCCGAAAGATCTGCCCTCCTTTCCAACACTAATTTGTATTTTCTCTACAACAGGAGCAGTCCAGAGCTGATGCTCCTTGCACCATTTACAGAATCAGCTTCTCACAAACGGGGTTAGCTTACAAGAACTAACCAAGATTGAAAAATGACAGCAAATGATGCAAAGCTAGCATCAATGCATCATAAACGATGACTGAATGAGCCATGCGTGTGTGTGTTTACAAGCTGAGACGTAGTAAAATGTAGAAGATCCCATACAGCGCTGCCTGATCAGGGTTGAGAGCTTGCAGCTGAAGCGGCAGCAGCAGGCGGCGAAGGTTTGCTTCTTTGCCGGCAGAACAAGTTGTGACAAGCAGAAGCGACGACCGAAAAGCCACTGTATCTAAGCCATCTGTTTCCCTCTTTAGGTTGGGAGACCTGCACATTAATTAATCTATCAGAAATTAGCAGATGTAATATATCTCATATACCACAGCTGACAGCTGCAAGTGCATAAGCATAAGCAATGCTTAATGTTCAGATCTCATCATTAGGACTTTGCAGAGGTCATGCATGATGCCATGAAGGATATGATGTTCAGACCTCGTTGGAGTTGTGTGGCTTGGTCGCCGAGATTTCGCTCCTATTGCTCAGCTGACGCGCCGTCGCTGCATAGGAGGAGAGAAGGATGGTTCGAGAAGTGTCAGCGTCAATGGAGCTCACGATAAGACAAGGAAGGAGGGGGGAAAGCTAGCTGTGAGCGAATTATTAAGTTGAAGTACCTTTGATCGTGACGGAGCCGTCGCTGTTGTCGGCGTCGGCCACGATCCTGTCGACGGCAGCCGTCTTCTTCTGGCAGTAGTGCCGGAAGCTCGGCGAGCCGGGCCCGGTCATCGGCGGGAGCGCGGCGGTCCTCTCCTCCAGCTCCTTGGGCTCCGGCGCCACCTTGCTCCCTCGCCTCCTGCCCCCGGACGACGACTCCGCCTCCTGCCCCTGCCCTTCCTGCTGCTGCGGCTGCGGCGGCGGCGCCAGCAGACCCGAGGTGGACGCCTCGCTGTGCCCCGCCGCCCGCGCCCGCGCCCGCCGCCGGGGCTCGGCCCCGTTAGCGGTCGACGCCGCGCACCCCATCGCGGCCGCCGCCAGCGTGGGGGATGGGGGCGCCGGTGAGAGCGAGGGCGTGCGTTAGCGGGAGCGCGGTCGAGAACCGGAGCACGGGGTGGTCGGAAAGGATGGCCTCCCATGCCGCGCCGCGCGGCCGGCCTTAGTAGGGACGCGCGCGCGAGGCGGTTTCGACCGTTGCGGCCGGCCATCGGCGGCGCGGGCTTCTCGGGTCGAGGCGGGGCCCAAATTTGGCGGCATGATGCAGCGGGGTCCCACCTGGCAGAGATCCCACTCCTACTAAGACGGGCTTCGTTGGGCCTGATGGGCTGTCCAGAGATGAACGAGCGCAAAATTGGAGCCCACTTCAGCTATGGTCTTTTGGGCCTTGAAACTGTTTGACCGACCAATTCTCGATGATACCTGTTAAACTGCAACAGAACCCAAACCTCGCCGATTTTCGCTCCCCTCGGAGGTCGGAGCTCCTCACCGCGCGCGTACGCCGCCGCTGCTCACCTCACCTCAGCGAACCCTAACCCCGGTGGTCCGCCGCTTCGAGCGGGACCCTAGGCGTCGCCGGAGCCCCCGCGGTCGGGGCGAGCGGCGGAGGAACCCGGAAAGCGTTTTCCCCTCCCCTCCCCTTACCGGGGGAGGGAGAAACTAGCGGAGGCGGCGAATCAGGTCAGAGGAGGGCACGATGAGGATCATGATCAAGGGAGGCGTGTGGAAGAACACGGAGGACGAGATCCTCAAGGCGGCTGTGATGAAGTACGGCAAGAACCAGTGGGCGCGCATCTCGTCGCTGCTCGTCCGCAAGTCCGCCAAGCAGTGCAAGGCCCGCTGGTACGAGTGGCTCGATCCGTCCATCAAGAAGGTAACCGACTACTCGCCTCTCTCACGGCCTCTCCCGGCAGACTAGCCTCTCCGCCCGGTCGCCCTTCCATTACTGATTTTTTGGCGGTGTTTGGAGTGTCATTCTGCTAACGTTTAGAACATTGTCTATAGTTTTTTCTGAATCCTTGCAAGACTGCTATTCATAATGAGAGGGTAACTATCACTAGATGGTGTCTGGTTCGTTCAACAGTAGAGATGTGATTATTAAGGATTCTGGAATGGTGTTGTGACGACACAGTTTAGTTTGTTTAAATTAAACCTTTCAGCAGCCCAGCATGTTGTCTGCCGAGAAAGTGGAAATCACCACAGTTTTATAAGGGTTCGTTTGGATCCTTTCATTTGGAGGAATTGAAGTCTACTTAATAAACTAGGCTATTTGGCTTGGAAGTTGACATTCCACCACTTTCCAAAGTTCGCATGTAAGCCTATCTCAAATTCATAGGGCGAGAGATGGAAATTGATTCTATACAGCATCATGCTATGTTTTTACTTTGCAACTTATAACACGCTCTTCAACTCGCCCCTCTACGGTAGAAATGCAACACATAAGTATCTCTCTCGTATAGCCAACAATAATATACAAATGTAATCCGTATACAACCATATTAGCGTAACTAATATGTGTGTAAATTATGATTATTAAAATGGATTCACACTGTGAAAATGCACCTAGATAGATTTTTAAGTTTGAATGAATAAGCTAAACTGGCTGATTCAACGCTTAATTTGGTCAAGTGAGTTCTAATTTTACCTTCTCTAGTCTTGATGTATTTAATTACAAGAGCAGGGTGAAATATGATTATTAAATTAATTAATGTAACATTAACATGCTATAGTTATGAAAGAAAGAGTCTACTTATCTTGTTTTGGAACTGGTTAGCTTCTGGAAAATTTGTGTTCATAGATTTCTAATTATTACTGTGTAAATGATTGGTTATTACTGTCTTCTGGCCTGCAGCTATTTTAGCAAATGTCAAGTTTTTAATCAACACGAGTTTCTCGGTAACCTAGAGCTATTAATCTTTTCGTGCTTTAATATGTTTATGAGATGAATGTCCATGTAAGTTTATCAGTCGATAGTTTGTATGACAAACAAAATCAATACAACCTATGTTAGCATTTTCATCATTGTATTGACATAACCTAGAATGTTACTAGCCAGTAGCCACTATGAATCATATTTAGAAGTAGTGCATTAATGACGTTTGGAAGAACTGTGTTCTCTATATTTTTATCTCTTACTGTCAATATTCACAATTTGCTGCTTGACAAGGCCCTTTGGGTTCCTCTTTAGAATATTCAGTTATGTGTCCAGAAGGTTGCTGTGCCTGATTGGTTAATCAATTAGCGCCTTCTCTTTATTGATTGAAATGTGGACCCATGTTGTTAAAAGTATAATGGGCGCATTAATATCTTTTGTTTGTTAATATAGGCTCTAAAATCTAAATGAATGTGCGGTACACCAGTACTTGTAATAAGGTGTTCGGTTACTATACCAAGGGCACTATCATCTAATTTTTGACTTTACTGAAATTCTCTGTGTTCACATTATCTGCATGTATTGACACGAATGGTTTAAATAACCCATAACCTTCAAAATAGTTCTTTCATTGGTCATTTGCTCTATTATGGCATAGGTCTTTCTTGTTTACTGATGTCAGTCACAAAGATGATTGTTTTATTGTTTCTCACTGTGCTAACTCATTTATGTTAATTTCAGACCGAGTGGACAAGGGAAGAGGATGAGAAGTTACTTCATCTAGCTAAACTCATGCCTACTCAGTGGAGGACAATTGCACCTATTGTAGGTCGAACACCATCTCAGTGTCTTGAACGTTATGAAAAACTGCTTGATGCTGCATGTGCAAAGGATGAAAATTATGAGGCTAATGATGATCCTAGGAAGCTGCGGCCTGGCGAGATTGACCCAAACCCTGAGTCAAAGCCTGCACGTCCTGATCCTGTTGATATGGATGAAGATGAAAAAGAAATGCTTTCTGAGGCTAGGGCCCGCTTAGCTAACACTAGGGGTAAAAAGGCCAAACGAAAGGCAAGGGAGAAACAACTTGAAGAGGCAAGACGGCTTGCCTCACTACAAAAAAGGAGAGAATTGAAGGCGGCTGGTATTGATACACGCCACAGAAAAAGAAAGAGAAAGGGGATTGACTACAATGCTGAGATCCCATTTGAAAAGAGACCACCTTCAGGTTTTTATGATACTGTTGGTGAAGACAGGCCACTTGAACATGTACAGTTTCCAACGACCATTGAGGAGCTTGAAGGGAAGAGAAGAGCAGATATAGAGGCACAATTAAGAAAACAAGATATCGCCAGGAACAAGATCCTGCAGCGACAGGATGCCCCTGCTGCTATAATGCAAGCAAATAAACTAAATGATCCAGAAGCTGTCACAAAGAGGTCAAAGCTGATGCTGCCGCCTCCCCAAATTTCTGACCATGAGTTAGAGGAGATAGCGAAGATGGGCAATGCTGGTGATCCTGCTTTAGCTGATGAGCTTGGTGAAGGAAGTGCTGCCACAAGAACCTTGCTTGCCAGCTATTCTCAGACTCCAAGGCTTGGTATGACACCATTGCGAACTCCACAGCGAACTCCAGCTGGGAAGGGTGATGCAATTATGATGGAGGCAGAAAATCTTGCACGTCTTAGAGAATCACAGACACCTCTATTAGGAGGTGACAACCCAGAGCTTCATCCATCAGATTTCTCTGGTGTTACACCACGTAAGAAGGAGATACAGACTCCAAATCCAATGGCAACACCTTTGGCAAGCCCTGGCCCTGGTATTACTCCAAGGATTGGTATGACACCATCCAGAGAGGGGCACAGCTTTGGTTTAACACCAAGGGGAACTCCTTTCCGTGATGAACTTCGCATAAATGAAGAGGTGGAAATGCAGGACAGCACTAAACTTGAGCTTCGTAGGCAAGCTGAACTGAAGAAAAGCCTGCGATCTGGTTTTGCTTCTATTCCACAGCCAAAGAATGAGTACCAGATAGTCATGCCACCTATTACGGAGGATGAGAAAGAAGAAGCTGAAGAGAAAATTGAAGAGGACATGTCAGACAGACTGGCACGAGAAAGGGCTGAGGAACAGGCTAGGCATGAGGTGTTGCTCAGAAAGAGATCCAAAGTGTTGCAGAGGAGTCTGCCTAGGCCACCGGCTGCTTCAGTAGAGATTATCTGGCAATCTCTTATTAGAAGTGGAGAAAGCAGAAGCAGAAGCACCTTTGTGCCTCCTACTTCGCTTGAACAAGCTGATGAACTAATAAATGAGGAGCTCTTTAGGCTTCTTGAGCATGATAATGCAAAATATCCTCTTGATGAAAAAACTCAAAAAGAGAAAAAGAAAGGAAGCAAGCGTCAGCAAAATGGAGGACCTCTTGTCCCTGAAATTGAGGATTTTGATGAAGATGAACTTAAAGAGGTGTATTAGAATATTCATGATGAACTGTATCTCCTCTTTCTTGATAGTTTCGCCACCCACCACATGCACAGTTTCATGGAACTATTTAGGTGGACAAACAGTAACCTGAGAACCTATATCCACATCTGCTTGTATTTCACTGACATGATACTGTTCATTATTTGTGTTAATTACAAATCACATTGGGTCATTTTAACTGAGGTCAACTGGCATGCATGATTTGATTTAATAGGAAATACATAGATTTACATTAGTTATATCCTGTAAGGCAGAGGATGTAGTTAAAATAATTCATTGAAATTTCTGGTACACAAAATTTGAACATATTGGCCCTGATTGGCTGTCATTTTTAGGTTGTGGCGGTACGCTGTAGCTGCAGTTATAGAAGTAGTAGAAATCTATTTGCTGTTTGCAGCCACAGCTGCAGCTGCAAAAATCTGCAGCGAGCACAGCTATTCTTTAATACATGAGTTTTACAATTAGAATCTTCTCTTCGAGTGCGGATGATGAGAATTGTCATCTGCAAGTGATGTGTGAATTAGAACTGTCATTTTTATGGCATTCAACTTTGTACACTAGAGTACTCTATATATGCACTACAATGTTGTCAACTAGTTTGAGCTTTGCATTCTAGTTTTCATGAAATTCCTACAACATACATTGTATCTGCGAAGAAATTCATGCCAGTAACACTAAATTGGACATTTCAATGGCTGTACATAATCTACAAACATGGTAGTTATCAAACCATTTATAGTGCGTGATTTCATATGATCCTTCATTTTGATTGTTTTTCTCTTATTCTATGACCAGTCCTCTATGCTTATTGCAGTTATGTAATGATGGAATTTGTCTAAATGGCCATCTTTTTTTAATTGGCAGGCTAGTTCTATGGTTGAAGAGGAGATTCAATACCTTCGAGTGGCCATGGGTCATGAAAATGAATCGTTTGAGGACTTCGTGAAAGCACATGATGCATGCCAAGAGGACCTTATGTTTTTTCCTACCAACAATAGCTATGGTTTAGCTAGTGTTTCTGGAAATGCTGATAAGGTTTCTGCTTTGCAAAATGAGTTTGAAACTGTGAAGAAGCGAATGGATGATGAAGCAAAAAAGGCTTCTCGGCTTGAGCAGAAGATTAAGCTGCTGACACAAGGATATCAGGTAAATTTGGCATGGTACATCATCTGTAATCAAGAGCATCTATATTAACTGGATTTAAGCAATATGTCATATAGCATAGCTTCTTTAGAGTTCTCTTTATTTGGTTTCTGTATTCGTCTCTTTCCTCTGCCAATAATGGCCCCTGTTGAAGCCAGCTTGAAAAAATGAATATGATAGACACTGGACTGCTGCAAACTAGTATTGTTAGCTCTTGCTGTTTGCCTAACTGAATTTGCTCCCTTATCCATTGAAACAATTGTTGACAATACGATAACATCTTATCTCACTGCATATCCTATTTGAGTGCTAATGTTTTGCTAACTTGCTGTTTGCCTTTTATTAGGTAAGGTCTGGAAAACTGTGGTCACAGGTCCAAGATACATTTAAGCAGATGGACACTGCTGCAACAGAACTCGGATGCTTCCAAGAGCTGCAGAAACAGGAACATCTTGCCGCTTCATACCGAATCCTAAATTTGACTGAAGAAGTGAATAAGCAGAAAGCACTAGAAAGGACCCTCCAGAGCCGCTATGGTGAGCTTGTTTCTGGTTTCCAGAGGATCGAAGAACAGCTTGAGGAGCACAAGAAGCAACTCAAGGTACAGGAGGCGATAGAAGCTGAAAACCGTGCTCAGGAAGAGGAAGTTGCGGCACCAAACCATGCTGCTGAGGAAGAGGATGAAAGGAAGCCTCCCAGCTTTGAAGAGAAATCACAGCAGACAAGTAGAGCTACTGATGAAGAAGCTGCAGGAAGCAAAGGAACCACCGAGGATCAGATGGATGTGAACAGCGGGAATGGAGACGGTGGAGTCGTAGGCCCTATCCCACCAACACCAAACACTGAAGGGGATGACGATGAAGTATCAATTCAGGAGAGCGCTTCTAACACTCAGAGTAGTGACTGTACCTCCACTAAGGATGGGGCAGACAAGATCGATCAAGCCAAGTTAGAAGGTCAGGATAAATCAGATGACAGTATGGCTGTTGATGCTGGCCCTCGTGAAGAGAGCAAGGATGAACTTGTACCTGTTGGTGCCAGCATAAGTGAAGAAAACACAATGGTACCTTCGGATCAAGCTGTCTCAAAGGAGGATGAAGGCATGGCTCCTTAATGAAATATTGTTTGTTGACTATACTCCAGCAACACTACTCTAAGGTCGCTTCTTCCATCTTCCATCCACGGATGGTTACACGACACCAGCCACATTGTACAAGGTGGCAAGTAGTACAAGATGCACAATTTTCACCCCGTGTCCTTCAATTAATATCTTTTAACTCGATGTTGGACACTTACTGTTGGCAGAGACCAGAGAGCCTGCACATGCGATCTGTTGTTCATCTGTTGCCGCCTCTCGGCTGGATCGGCAGTGAGAAAAGGCACTGAAACGGACCTGCTTGCTAGCTCCCGGACGTCCGTTCCGGGGCGCTAGCATTGGACGACGCCCGCCTCCCACCATTTCCGTTTTTCTTTTACATGACGGAGAAATAAAGGACTCGGACCCGATTGGTGGAGATTTAGCCAGCTCCAGCTCTTTGGGCACTATAGTATAAAGTTGTTTTTTTTTCTTTGACAAAATATATTACGAACCGGTTTTTATAAAATATAGTGTACCTGAAAAAATAAATCCGAAGATACTGTGTTCCCTTAACAAGACCCCAAATCAACAGCAAGCCCACCAGGCCGAGAGGTAGTGTGTGGCCTTTTTGACCTTTTGTGGAGGCTGTGGTGGCTTTGGCGTTTCCTGGTCTTTGGACCCCATGGGCTGTATAGAGATGAACTGGCGCAAATGGAGCCCACTTCAGCTTTGGTCCTATAAAAAAAACTACGGTTCTATGGGCCTTGTTTTTTTTTTTTTTTTGAAACATGGTTCTCCACACTGACATAGTTATTAGTACTTCGACATTGGTGTTCTTTTTCTTTGGAAAAAAAAAAGATATTTGAGGTAAGACCAGGTAGCTCAACTGCTGCATGCTATTTATGCAACTCCATGTGAATGGAACCTACTCCTACCACTGTTGTTGAATGCATAGCAGATTTGCAGTAGACCTCATTCATCACGAGTCGTAGGTTCGGTTGCGAAGGACTAGCGCGCGAAAAAAGTGACTACGGATCTTGAAATAAACAGGCTTTTGCTTTGCTGTTGGCTGTTGCTGTGCCCTGTTTCTTCAGACATTTGCATATGCAAGTCTTGTGCTTACGTTAGGCACCCGTCAAGGCACAGGTTTACAAGCAAACACAAGTGGCCGAACAGAGCCAATTGATTGCGGAACAGATGCAGCTCCCTGTTGTTGCATTTGAAGCCGTGACATGAGCCCCCTCACGCACTGGCACTGTGGTGCTGAGTTGCTATAATGGTGGTGGATTGGTGGTATAGCTAGCCAGCCAGTTGCTGCATGCTTTTGAATAGGGATGCTTGGCACCGATCGAGATGCTTGCATGCTACAGCTACTGTAGGCAATTGCCACGGACACAAACAATGGCACACCGGCCTTCTTCTTGCACCTCCTGCTGGCTTGGAGAGTTGTTGAGTCGCTTTCATGTGCCTTCGTTTCTCTGGTGATTTGAAGTCATTCACCTTCCCTGCTGGTCTATCACGGTATTTACTGCTGCCACAAGTGAAGAAGGGGATGGATTAAGGGAGAACGAGTGCGGTGGTTCAAAACTTTTTCAAAATTCTCCGTCACATCGAATCTTACGGTATATAAATAAAGTATTAAATATAGCTAAAAACAAAAACTAATTATACAGTTTGCCTATAAATCACGAGACGAATCTTTTAAACATAGTTACTATATGATTAGACAATATTTGTCAAATAAAAACGAAAGTACTACAGTATCAAAATTCAAAAACTTTTCATATCTAAACAAGGCCTCAGTTGCTGGTCTTGTTTAGTTCCGAAAACTTTTTTGTTTTCGGAACTGTAGCATTTTCGTTTTTATTTGACAAACATTGTTTAATCATGGAATAATTAGGCTTAAAAGATTCATCTCGCGATTTACAGGTAAACTGTGCAATTAGTTTTTATTTTCGTCTATATTTAGTGCTCTATGCATGTGCCACAAGATTTAATGTGACGGAGAATTTTGAAAAGTTTTTAGTTTTTGGAGGTGAAGTAAACAAGGCCCTACCTATTCCGACGGTGTCCTTCGATGGTGCAGAGCCTTTTTCCTTCCACCCCACCGGCACGGCACTTTTTTTTTTTCCCTCTGCTCCGATCCTAGCTCGTCCACCACCCCACCTCTCAGCCTCTCACTGATCCACCACATGGGTCATGCATGGGCGCTTATAATGGCCACCAATGCCACCTGTGCTGTGCTTGGAGTTGGAGTACGTGTTCGATCGCTCTCCCTCGTCACCAGATGACACGGATGGAGCAGGTGCCAAGAGAGCGATGTCTCATGCATGGTCAGCAGCTAGCATGCATTCAGCTTCAGCAAGCGCCAACAAACTAGAGTTCCGAGCATCTTATTGGGTTGGAAAACTCAAAGGACAGTAATCCCAACTTGTATATATATATATATACTATATTTGTAAGTACTACTATACATAATAATATCCAGTAGTATCTTTTGCAGCTGATCATTTGATTAATGATTAACAAGCAAGCAAATGGGCCCCCACGCATACGCACCCCGAGGCCAGACGACACCCTATCATTGTGCCATCGATGGACGCAACAGTTTTTAAATATGTCCGTCCTCCTCCTACTAGTCCATGGCATGTTGCGTCTCCGGGAGGGCTAGCAGCTGGCTGGCGCCATTTCCTGCTGGTTTGTACTCCCGGTCCCGGTGGAACCTTCGTTATTGTGGAGTCATCACAGTCGTCAGACGAGAGAAGATGGGTGGTTGTTAGCGATCATCAGACAAGCAAGCGCGGTACGTACAGGCCCGTACCCTGCGTCCTCGCTTGTGCTTGATGCTGAACGAGGCACACGCGGGCCTTGTTTAGTTCACCTTTAAATTTAAAAACTTTTCAAGATTTCCGGTCACGTTCGAATCTTGTGGCATATGTATGGAGCGTTAAATATAGACGAAAAGAAAAACTAATTGTACAGTTTACCTGTAAATCATAAGATAAATCTTTTGAGTCTAGTTAGTCTATGATTGAATAATATTTACTACAAACAAACAAAAGTGCTACAATAGCGAAATTCAAAAAAAAAATTTACAAACTAAACAAGGCCGCAGTAGCAGCAGGAGGAGGGCAGGACGAGGACCGACCCCGCCCATGATGCATGGACTTTTTGCGTGGCTAGCTTGGCTGGGCACGAAACGGAAAGGACTGAGGCCTTGTTTAGTTTTAAAAAATTTTGTAAAATTTTTCGGATTCTCAGTCACATCGAATCTTTAGATGTATGCATGAAGTATTAAATATAAATAAAAAATAAAAACTAATTACACAGTTTGGTCGGAATTGACGAGATGAATTTTTTGAACCTAGTTAGTCTCTGATTGGACAATATTTATCAAATACACGGTTTGATAGGATGGACGGATTTGGTCTTGGAAAAGGGCGCAAGCAACCCATGCAGCGCTGGCACAGCGGCAGACTGCCGTCGCCTTGGAAAAGAGAGAGGAACGGCCGGGGCGAGGTGGCGTCTGGCAATGGACAATGCATGGCGGACCCGCCCGGCCTCTGCTGCTGGCTGCTGTGGGACGACAGTGTGGGCGTGCCGTGAGCGACCGTCCCACCCAAGATCGGCAGCGGCAGTGCACCGCACCGCACGGCGGCCGCACCGGTGACGCCGCCGTGTCCGTGTGGGTGAGGCGGCAAAGCAACACCGGTCGGCGCGTCCTGGTGGGGCAGCGTGCCAACCACATGCACCTCGCTCGTCCGCACCACGGCGCAGCACAGTGACAGTGCTCTAGTAGTACGACTGTACTACTAGTTCATCCGCTGGCTAATCATCATTACATTGGGTGGCTCCCCTAATTAATCAAGTAACGCAGGCGCTGCGACGAGTATATGTAGGTATACAAGCATGTAGCATATCAAACATTCTGAATTTATGTAGTAGTTTTGTTTTCAAATTTTGTTCATAAGCGTTGAACATCCTGAAGTTATTATTATGGAATAGTTGAGTCCCGGACGCGAGTTGATGCTCCCGGGCGGGGCGGCCATCCATGGGCCATGGGAGCACTGCGGCCACCTGCTCCCATGGCCCAATCCCATGCATCCGAGAGCGAGTCACCGCCACGAGGAACAGCATCTGCGATTGATTCACAATCCATGTGCTCGCTCGGACGATCGTACTAAGGGCCTTGTTTAGTTCACGCCGCTGGAAACCAAAAAGTTTTCAAGATTTCTCATTATATCGAATCTTATGGCACATGCATGAAATATTAAATATAGACGAAAATAAAAACTAAATACACAGTTTAGCTGTAAATTACGAGACGAATCTTTTGATTCTAGTTAGTCCATAATTAGATAATATTTGTCACAAACAAACGAAAGTGCTACAGTACCGAAAAGTTTTCACTTTTCGGAACTAAACAAGGCCTAAAAAAAATGTCAATGATCCACAGACGGGGACATGACAGGCTCGTCAGCGTTTGCTCAGCTCACGATTGCGGCCTGATTAGTGATTTCTCTCCTGTTCTTGCCCAGCCCATTGTTCACGGAAAATGAAATGAAGGAAGCAAACAGGCACACGCGTAAGGGGTTTGTTTAATGTCAGGCTGGAGCTGCTGACCCCAGGACCACAAACGCAAGAACCATACTATTTGAATCTGCACGAATTTGGTATTTTGGTCAATGTATGACCTGACACGGATAGATTTATCATGGTTCTAAGGTTAACCCAACCCCCGGCAGATGCTCTGTTGCCATCCAATCACAGCTTCAAGGCAATGAATGAAACCTGGGCAATGTGTAAGTAGGTCTGGCTAATCACCAGCAGGAGTATCCGTCGCCCAGATTCTTCTTACACCTAATCATGGTAGTAGAGCACACTAACGATGTCATCATCAGGACCTGAACTCATCATACATACAAATACATTTCTTTCTAGCAGAAACCAAACCAGTGAAGACTGGCCTACAACCTATACATGGAGTATATTAAAAACAGTGCCGTGTGCGCTGCTTCCGTCTTCCATCTTTCCATCCATGGGATGGTTACACCAGCCACGAGTATGCAAATTTTTCATCCCATCTCATAACTCCTTGCTGTTGTACAAGATGCAAAATCTTCCAGCTTCCATCTTTACCTCGCTGTTGTACACTACTTGAAAGAGTGTTAGGGCTTCAATAATACTTAGATTACCATCAATAGACACAATCAGTGATTACATATAGACCATTAGGGGAGCCACTAGGGGCAGGCCCATGGGCCTTATGACTACTGTCTAACACACCCCCACAGTCTAAACTAGGAGCACTGCGTATATTAAGACTGGACCTAAACTCTGTGAACACTGATGTCGGGAGTCCCTTGGTGAAGATGTCTGCATACTGCGAAGTGGTTGGGACGTGCAGCACACGAACTTCTCCAAGAGTGACACGCTCACGAACGAAGTGAAGATCAATCTCAACATGTTTTGTACGCTGG
>Ga0182004_10000965_pt1 | contig 19820 bp, 20 predicted proteins | sample Sormic07211540_1_FD_120479 | JGI IMG/M metagenome (GOLD analysis project Ga0182004, IMG submission 120479) | Endophyte microbial communities from Sorghum bicolor roots, Mead, Nebraska, USA - 072115-40_1 MetaG | ecosystem: Host-associated > Plants > Roots > Unclassified | place: USA: Nebraska...
CGAATTCGTTTAGAGGGGTTTAGATCTGTCCGTATTCGAGTCCGAATATTCAACATCCGATACCGTATCCGTATCCGAATACTTAAATCGTATATTTGTGATGTCGACATCAAATCATATCTTATCCGACATGGTTGATATTATCCGTATTCGAATCCGAATCCAACCAAAAATATGAAAACAAATATGATATCAGTGATATCCGTCCGTATCTGATCCGTTTTCATCCCTACCTATAAGACAGCGGAGGTACATGATGATAACCTTGTTGGCAGCCTCGGTCTGGCCATCGGACTGTGGATGAAACGCTGTCGTCATGTGGAGCTTGATGCCTGCGAGGCGCATGAGCCCTTTCTAGAAGAGCGAGGTGAACATTGGGTCGCACGGTCAACGATGGTGAGAATCACTGACTTGCCCAGCAACATGGGGGCAGGGCCTCGATGAAGTCCATGCCAATGTTGGTCCATACGGACACCGGCACAGGTAGAGGGAGGAGTAGGCTATCTGGGTGCAGATGCTCTGATTTGTAGTGTTGACAGGTCCTGGACCCCGGCTCACAGATTGGGCGAGTGGAAGTCTCGATGGAGGCGGTGGAGCGTGTGCTTGATGCCTTCATGGTCACAGTCATCATGGGATTGTGGCCAAGTGTTGGTCCAAAAGGAACCTGAGGTTGAAATGACCGGTATGTACCAAAAAACAGTGGCCCCAGAGGTATGGCCTCCAGTGTCGGATGGCAAGGACCAGTCGATCAGCACGCGTTCATATGTGTAACGCCCTAGAGTCCAAACGACTCAGATCTACTCTGCACGCTGTGCGAACCACACCTACCACCATCCTACTTACGCTTTCGTCCTCGCTTCACGTAAAAGGATTAACCTGGGGATGGTGGGATGAACTCTAGAAGCCTTATATATTTTGTCTAACCCACCTTTAACAGCCAAGGTGGGACGAAATCCTCCACAATTATCTCATAACATGCACATGGGCCACCTCGAGCCAAATTCCAAATTGGGTCGGGTGTGACATATATCCCCCCTCAAAGGACCTGATGTCTCAAACACACCCACAACCGGGCAAACAATGACTAGGAACGTTCTCTCTTAGCACACACGATCGTACGTCCAGTGCCAGCACATGTGCCACGCTGTGCACCCTGCAGGGCCTACATGCACAATAAACCTCATCTCCACGCCCCTGACCTGCACGCATCCGTGGCCGCGAAGGTCGGCTCTAATACCATTTGTAATGCCCTAGAGTCCAAACTGTTCAAATCCACTCTGCACGCTGAGTGAACCACACCTGCCACCACCATCCCACTTACGCTTTCGTCCTTGCTTCGCGTAAAAGGATTAACCCGATGATGGTGGGATGGACTCTAGAAGCCTTATATGTTGGTCTAACCCACCCTTAACAGCCAAGGTGGGACTAAATCCTCCACAATTATCTCATAACATGCACATGGGCCACCATGGCCAAATTCCAAATTGGGCCGAGTGTGACAATATGCTGCCAGAGATTGGTGTCGAGGTGCTGTTGGGCGGCTGAAGAAGGCCACAGGATGCTGGCCTTGGAGAAGAACAGCTCCGAAACCATGTGTCGACGCGTCGCACTCAACCACGAAGGGTTCGGTAAAATCAGGCAGGGCCAGCACCGGTGCTGATGTTAGTGCTGTCTTGAGGGCAGTGAAGGCTGCGCTGGCTGCCTCAGACCAGATGAAGCCCTCCTTTAGCAGTGCCGTCACGGGAGCAGCAATGGCCCCGAAGTCCTTGACGAACTTGCGGTAGTAGCCCGTAAGCCCAAGGAAGCCAACTACGCGCGTCGAGCGGGGCTGTGGCCAATCAACAACAGCCTGGACCTTCTCTGGATCCATGGCCACCCTGGTGGCTGAGATGATGTGCCCCAGATAGGAAATGGAGTCAACGCTGAACGCACACTTGGAGCACTTGACGAACAACCAGTGTTGGTGCAGCACGGTGAGGACGGCGCGGACATGGTGGAGATGTTCAGCCAAGGATGCGCTATGGATCAGAATGTCGTCGAAGAAGACGAGGACGAAGCGATGCAGGAACGGGCGCAGGACATCATTCATCAGCGCCTGGAATGTTGTCAAACAGCATGACGAGGAACTCATAGAGTCTGTCATGGGTCCGGAATGCCGTCTTCTCCACTTTGGCGGGGTTCATGTGAACCTGATGATAGTCGGAGTGAAGGTCCGACATGGTGAAGAATCGAGCGTCGGCCAACTCATTGAGGAGTTTGTTGACCACCAGAATCGGATAGGCGTCCTTCACTGTGATGGCGTTCAGTGCCCGGTAGTCGACGCAGAAGTGCCATGTCCCGTCTGCCTTCTTCACGAGCAGAATCGGGGATGAGAACGCTGAGGTGATGCGCTGGATGATACCTTGAGCCAGCATGGTGGTGCAATGGCGTTCGAGTTCATCTTTGTGGTAGGTGGGGTAGTGGTATGGACGGACAACCACCGGCGCAGACCCCGGGACGAGGTTGATGCAGTGGTCCCGGGAGCGCAGCGAGGTCATGCCAGTTGGCTCGGCGAAGACTGCTGCGAACTCATCCAGCGGGGCCGGCCGAAGGTCTTCCGCGCTGCACGCCCACAGGGGGGCCGGCCCTGTCGCCTTAGCCATATCTGTCCAACAAACTCGGTGATCCCGGTGCCAGAAGGACATTTTAACCGCGCCGAAGTCGTAGAGGATCGGCCCAAGGGAGGCCAACCACTCCGTGCCGAGGAAAGATGTAGCCAGTGAGGGGGAGCGCGAAGAAGTCGGTGGTGAATGGCTCGCCACCGATGGAGAAGGGAATGGCGCGGCAGAAGCCGGGGCACACCACGTGTTTGCTGTTGGCCACGGTGACCTTCATGTTGCCCTGGGGTTGTATCTTGAGGGACGTACGTGCCGCTGCTTCCTTGGAGACGAAGTTGTGGGTGGAGCCAGAGTTCAGGAGGGCGAGCAGCGACGCCCTGCCGAGCTGGATGCGGACCTACATGGTCTCTATGGTGCGGACACCAGCCATGGCGAGGAGGGAGATGAGCGGGGAGTCCGCCGCAGCATTCTCCTGTTCGTGGTGCACCTCCTCATCGTCCTCTGCCAGGTCAAGAAGGAACTTACAGACGCGATTGTGGCCACGATCGTACTTCTTGTTGCAGTTAAAGCAAAGGCCATGGCGTTCCTCCATCTCCGGCTGACCCTCGATAGCGAGGGGAGCTGGAGCAGCATGGACCGGTGGCGCCGGCAGAGCCAGCTATGGAGTTGGCCCCGTCAAGAGGCCGCGACCTGGCAGGCGCTGCACGGCAGGGGCCGGTGCTTTGAGGGCCACGTACTGCTCACGCAGCTCCAGCTTGTGAGCCAAACTCATGATGATGATGAGGGATTGTGGATTGTGGATCTCGACATTGTTGCTGAGCTGGGCTGGAGGTCTGCTGTGAACGCCTGGACACGCTGCACCTCTGTCAGCATTCCAACGTGGGGCAGCAGTGCCCCGAATCAGTCCTTGTACTCTGCGACGGTGCCGGTCGGCTTGCAGGCCATGAGCTCGCCCAGCGGGTTGGAGCAGATGGGTGGCCCGAAGCGAAGATTGAGGAGCTCCGAGAACCGGCGCCATGATGGAGTGCCTTCTTCGCTCTGGACCTGGATAAACCACATTTGGGCGCCGCCCTCCAGGTTGTAAGATGCCATCCATACCTGCTCCTCGGCTGCGATCCGCTGTTGGTGGAAATATGATTCACACCGGTTGATGAAGGCCAGTGGATCCGACTTGCCGTCGTACTTAGGAAAATCCAACTTCTGGAATCGAGGTCCGGTCACCATGGTCACTGTAGCCCGAACCCTGTGATCCTGAGCCGGATGATTACAGTGGCCACTGCTGCATAGCTGTGACTTGTGCCTGGAGGTTGGTGAGGGTGATGTTCATGGACTCGATGAGCTTGACCAGATCGGCGTTGGTTGGCTCAGCCATGGCTGCTGATGCTGACGTGGCTGAGTGTGCTGGTGAGGCAGGCGCTGGCAAGGTGGGTGTGGCTGGATGCGGTTGATGGTCGGAGGTGGAAGATGATGGAGCAGAAGTGGACGAGGATCGCCGGTTTCCTGATACCAGGTTGTCAAGGACCTGGGCGCCTAGGGTAGCAGGCCCTTTGCTCCTTAGTTCGTACTTGGAACTGGGTAATGGTGGTGCCAGGGTTTTTGCCTGACTACTGCAGCAGAGGTGAGATTAAGAGCAGCAAAGAGAGAGAGGTTAGGGATACCTTCTTGCTTGATTCCTTCAACTGAGTTCAGAGTTACATATATAGGAGCTTACTGGCGCCCAGCTCCTAGTTACTGGCGCCAGCTATTAACTACCGGCCAGCTAATACTCCCTTGATCTCCTCATCTTCTTCTTAATTGCCTTCATAACTAAGGCCTCTTCAGCCGCCCCAGCCTCCTCGGGCTGTGCCAGGCCATGCGCTGCCTTAGGAGAGGCACTGGTTGCTCCTCGTGTACGAGGACACAGGACAGCGGCTGTAATGTCGACCTCGACGGTTGCCCCTCAGTCTTTGTTGCCGTACCTACGGTACTTGTGCCCGCACATGACATCTCTCCCTTCTGCGCAAACAGCTCGTCCTCGTGCTGGAACTTGGGTTAGAGCTGCTGGAAATTGGACAGCAGCATCCATGACATGCTTGAAGCTTCCTGTCCTTTCCACTGCATTAGGACCTGTTTAACTCCTCTTGCCAAACAACCTTTGAGCACTGACTCTGGCTCAGTGCACACATGGCCATGGCTGATTGCTGGCAGCTGCGGTTGTGTAGCCGGTGGTGTTCCCTTGAATGGCTTCGACAACCCAACATGGAAGACATTGTGTAGCTTTGCTCCAGCCGGTAGTTCAATGCGATAGGCAACCTCCCCAATCTTTTCCAGGACCATGAAAGGACCGTAGAAGCGAGGCCCAAGCTTGCTGTGCCCTTTGTTGTCCATGGAGGCCAAAGGACGGTGTAAAAAGGCGCAACCAAACTAAGTCGGACGGTGTAAAAGGCGCAACCAAACTAAGTCCCCTACCTGAAAGTCCACTTCATGGTGCCTCTTGTCATACTGAGATTTGTGATACTGCTGGGCTTGCTCTAGACGCTCTCTAATCTCCACCAGAAACTCATCTCGCTCCTTAAGATGCTCAGCGACGGCCGGTAATCATGTTTCTCCTGGTTCATAAGCTCTCAGTGATGGTGGGTCACACCCATAGACAACTCTGATTGGAGTGGTGCCCAGTGATGCTTAAAATGAAGTAACACAACTCAGCCCATGGAAGCCATTGCAGCTAGTTTCAAGGATGACCACCTGTCAGGCAGCGAAGATACATGGCTATAATCTTATTGGTAGCCTCCGATTGACCATCTGTTTGCGTGTGGAACGCAGAAGACATGTTGAGTTGCACCCCTGACAACCTGAACAGCTCCCGCCAGAAATTGCTTGTGAAAACAGGTCCCGATCACTTACTATAGAGCTTGGGATGCCATGAAGTCGTACGATGTTCGTGAAGAAAACTCTTGCATGTTGCAACTGATGTAGCAGTGTATGGATGACCCAACGCGATCAAGTTCGCTGATGTGGAGAACCAATCTACCACTGTAAGGAACTAAGGATCACAGATTTGCTGTTCAACCTTGGCAGTCCCTCGACAAAGTCCATTGCAATGTCTGCCCAAACTGAAGTTGGAACCTCCAGGCTCTGTAGCAACCCCGCTGGACGCAGCTGTTCTGTCTTGTTCTGTTGGCATCAGTGGCGAATCTAGGATTTTGTCTAAGGGTATGCCGGCCAAAAATTTTCATATATAATTCGGTAAATCTATTTAGCTGTTTGGTAGTAATTGTAAAATTGAGAAAGTGTTTCGGTATATATGCACTAAATAACACAAAAAGGCTCAAATTCATAGATAATCCAAACCATCCACTAAATATAGTACAAATAGTTCAAAAGCCACACCGATAATTAAAATAAGACATAAAAGAGAAATGGAGACTTATAATGCTATTTTTGTTACTATTTCACTCTCACCTAAACAATCATGATCACAAATTCACCTCTAGATGCCGATGCGGTCATAGGACAGAGTGAAAGACCGAACGGGACGAGATCACGAGGAGAACGACTGGACAACGATGGGCTGCGAGCGACAGCTGGCTGCCGACGACGTGACAGCGTGAATGATTGGCGCGATGCCGCCAGCGTAGGCCAGCGTTAAGACTCGAGGTCGAAGTCGAACCGATGCGTATTGCCTAGTTGGCTAATTCTGTATTGGGATCTCACTCTCCATCGCTGGTTGCATGGGCCAGCGTTAAGACTCGAGGTCGAAGTCGAACCGATCGCTCGCGTGGTCGGCTAGTCGCGGCATGCCTCTCGCTCGCGGTCTGCCACAAGCTCATGAAGTTGTGCTGTGCCGCCGAGTCGCAAATGAGTGCCTTCTCTTTTTTTTTTAATATAAATATGTATACATACCTGCTTTGTACATGGAATTACAGGGTATGCCGGTGCATACCCGGCGTACCCTGTAGCTCCGCCACTGGTTGGCATGTACAACAAGCACTGTCTCGTGGAATTACAAAAATCAGCCCAAACTGTACGTAGTGTTTTCTGGATACCTTCATGACCAACCTCATGTGCAGCAGCAATTACTGCTTGTGCCCAGGAAGATATGTCAGGCACAAACACCTTTCCGTCCTTGAGCAATAGGCCAGCAGCCATACTGCAGCCATCCAGACCTTCCTGAGCTTTGTTCCTGACCGCGTCCAGTGTGCCATCCTCTTGGAGAGCAGCTCTGATTTCTTCAAACACCATGAGCTGCCATGAGACCTCACGGCGAGAGGGCATCGGTCCACCATGGTCTTCCGATACTCTAAGCAAGGCAACCGAGAATCATGTTGCCGCTGCCTTTCTCCGATGCAGGCTGCTGGCAGCTCATTTTCATTGGCTTCAGTTGCACAAAGTCCATGCCACGATGCATCAATTCTGACGCATATCAATGGACAGCACCATCATCGACGGTGGTTCCGGTGTTTCTTACGGAGCTGGGCATGTTGGATGCGAGGTTGTGTTGGGTGTTGAGATGCCACATCGACAACTTCAAGGGGGTGGGCCTGTAGCCTGTTGCTGGCCGGAATGGATGGAGTGGACGAACCATGTAGGCCTCTTGCTGCCTGGCAGGCTACAACTCATATGAAGTCCATGCCTGTGGCATTTCAATGGGATCCAGGAGGCGCCTGCCACGCATCTGCCTGCAGTGTAACTTGTTTTCGCCTGGGGTTCTTTCCGTCAGTCCGTTCTGAAATGCTGCAGCGAACAACGCGATCTGCGGTGTGCAGCGCGTCTGTGGATATGGTTCCCAGTTCATTCGTGAGGAGATGCTGCCTTAGGTGGTTTGATCTGCAAGCGCAACTTGCATTCATGTGCTCAAAGGACAACATGTGTGACGATGCAGTGCAGGAACTTGCACATGTCCTTCCATGGGATCCTGGATGAACACACGTCATGCATTTGCTGGTGGATTGATCTGCAGGTTGCTTTCTGGAGGATCACATAAAGATTCGGTCACTTTTTTTAAGTCACAAATAAGGAAATTAGCTGAGATGTAAAAGGCTTGTTTTTATATGTGATAGATTTATGTCCAGTCAAGTCGAGTCATTGTATGTTATTACTTATTATTCTTAGTTATGCTGCAGCTCGAGGATGAGCTGCTCAAAAAGGGCGGAGTAATGTCATGGGCAGTCGGCGAGGCCTATTGGACCGGGTTCAGCAGTGTGGCACATTAGTATTAGAGTTAATTATAGATAAGGTCTCTTTCTTACGGGAGTAAAAGCCTATCTAGGAGTTGTATCCATCTAATAAAGAAAGAAGAACAAAGTTGTACCCGATTAAAAAAAAAAGCAAGAAGAACAGATCAATTATCCCAGCCCCTTCTCCTATCCCTGCCCTTGTGTTCTGTTTGCGGCCTATCAGCTGTTGATGTCTGGCTGCTTGGGCTAGGGCCATCCAGATCAGATCAACATCCATAACTTGTAATTTCTTAGGAAATTCTTAAAGAGAAGGCCCAAATTGTTGACCCCGTTGTGGCTCTGGATGGTCAGTGCCATGCAGCTCCACGCAGCACGTGCATGAGACCCTGCGCAAGGAATTGCTAGGATTTATTATCATAGTGTTGATGAGCAGGGCAATATCACCCAATAAAAAACTATAAGAATTGTAAAAGCAAAAAAATAATATAAATCACAACCATAGAAAAAACTTTTTATATGAGTGCTCGCACCAAAATAATCTGGAAGTGGAATCTATTCCTTAACTCTGGTTATTTTTTATCAGTGCACACTAACAGCTCCGTTGTTACATAACAGAGTCTGGCATGACACTGCTGTCCCTTTCAAGGAAGTGCTGCAAGAGTTTGAGGACTGGCTTGGAAATCACAACCTGTGGAAAAAGGAGCAAGGTGGATCACTCAACCGTGGAGCATTTGTCACTTGGTAACTTAATACATCTGTAGCTACATTAAAGCAAATTACTCATGAACTTTTGTTAACCATCTCTTGAAATTCTGCCACCAAATCATTCAACAAAAATGTGTTTGAGTTGGCTAATTGTAAGTGGCTAATTGTTTCAATGTTCCAGACTTTAGAGACTAAACTTCTCATGTTCGAAATATGGCAGTGGGAACTGGGATTTGAAGACAAAGGTCCCTGAGCAGTGCAAGGTTTCAAAAATAAAGTTACCTAGCTATTTTATGGAGTGGATTAACTTAAAGGATATCTACCTCAACTTCTATAGCAGAAGGGTAATTAAATGTACCATGTAGTGCTTTTACCTATGTTGATCAGAACTTGATAACTCATGTGCAGTTCATCTTTAAACTGAATCGTGAACCTTACAGATTATTGCTCACTTTCGTTTTTCCAGGCAACTGGAATGATGACAATGATGAGGGAACTTCAACTGCCAATTATTGGAAACCACCATCTCGGGATAGACGATTCAAAAAATATTGCAAGAGTGGTTCAGCGCATGATTGCTGATGGTGCTGTGATTGAAATCACTGCTAAGAGGCAGTCAACTACAGGCAACGTGAAATTTCTGTTCAAGGACCGAATTAGGTGATTGAAAAGTGTGACATACCCCCAATTCATAATGGTGCTGATGCTATAGCTGGCCGAAAGGCATGTCAAGATTTTGGAGCAAAGAGAGACCAAACTCAGAACGCTGAACATGCAAATCTGCCAATAAATTTCAGTGCCCTAACCAAACAAGATAAAATTACTTTGCCCTCAAGCTCATCTTAGAGTTCCAACCAAATAACATAAATATCTCAAATTTGTGGGCAAAATTGAGGGAGATACCTTTTTCTTGCAGATCCCAACTCAAATTAAGGCCTTGTTTAGTTCCCAAAATTTTGGGATTTCGGACACTAGCATTTTCCTTTTTATTTGACAATTATTATCTAATCATAGACTAACTAGGCTCAAAAAATTTATCTCGCGATTTACAGGCAAATGTGAAATTGTTTTTTGTTTTCGTCTATATTTAATACTCTATGCATGTGCCGTAAGATTCGATGTGACGGGGAATATTTTTGCAAAAACTTTTTGGAAACTGAACAAGGCCTAAGGCTCATCCTTTAGAGCATATCTACCAGATATCATATCACCTCTTCTATCCCGACCCAAATTAAGAGTGTCTCCATGCAGTAGTGTGCCGCATTGCCGAACTTGACTCTGAGGGTGACCGTGCCCTGTCGGCCTGGGACAATTCTGTGGATTGGAGCTGGGGCGCATCCTCTTGGTGCCAATCTTCAGCTCCTTGAAAGCTTCCTATTAGAGGAGGTTGATGCTGCTCCCTTTGTCCAAGATCTTGGTTGTCCGCACGGTCTTGATCATCGTGCTAACTACCAGAGGGAATCGACTGCCCTTGACGATATGATCGGGGTGGTTGCTTTTGTTGAAGGTGATTGGCCTTTGGACCATGGCGCAAAAATCGTCGCAAAAACGCCTTCTATTGTATGTGCCGACTAGTCCCCAGCTCGGCTGTAAGACGGTCTTTGGATTCGCAGGACTCAAAAAATTGCAGAAGCACACTCATCGCTAGGTAAAGTGTGCCCATGATAGTCCCAGAGTGTGATGTGGGCTCAGTCCCCAGCTTTTCTGTGTGGGCCCAAGTGTGTCGATCCATGTCTAAAAGAAAAATCTTGTGTGTCGATCCATGTGTAAAAGAAAAATCCTAACGTGCGTGGACTTAGGAAAAATTGTAAAGCAGTGAAGTAGGCCCACTTAGGGACCATAGCGCGGAAGCGGGGCCTAGTTATCGGTCTGTTTAGGCATTAATTAGTGGGAGCGGATGTGGTGCATAGGGAACAGTCCCCCAGAAACCCTGGAAGTCAAAGGGTCACTTTATTCCTTATAAATAGCGACATAGCGCTGCCTCACTACTTCACTCTGCTCAAAATCACTACTTTGCCTTCTTCATCCGTTGCACATCCTGAATCTAGATTTGTAGACTCTGCTACCTCCGAAACCCTAGATCCAAATGAGCGCCACCACAAAAATCATCTTGCTTCCGTCCTGTAATTATAAAATCTTGCTGCCTTCACCTCGATAGTCTCTGTCTGCATCGAGGCGGAAGGGAAGAACCAGAGAAGAGAGAGAAATGGCGTGCGATAGCCAGAGCTCGCAGGCCTCCAAGATGACGGCGGAATGGAGCAAGTCGCTGAGCACCAAGGTCTCCATCAACAAACTTGTTGATGCTAGAGTCATCTCGAAACAATCCCTTGGAGGTTGGAGACCACCCCACGGCGAGAGCTACCCGGAGCCGAATCCAGGTGAACTTGTTGTCTTCGAAGATTTTTATCTACACGGATTTGGTATTCTATGTCATCCGTTTCTTAGGAAGCTACTTGATTATTACAAGATCTCTCTCTATAACCTCCATCCAAATTCTATCCTTTCTGTTGCAATCTTCATCAACCTCTATGAGGGATACATTGGTATTCCTCCCCACTTCAGTCTATTCTGATACTTCTTCTATATCAAGAAAAAGGGAGTGGGGGATCGAAAGTTGTTGGGGCCGTATATCTTGTTGCGTGATGGGATGAAGTCCTAGTATCTCAATGTGTGAGAACCTCATTGAAGGATTAGCACAAGAAGTGGTTCTATGTGATGGAGGGAGGCGACCATCAGATTGCTTGCAATGTTGCCCAAATTCCCTAGCTGCAGGATAGCTGGTCGGATAGGCCAAACTTTGATCAGATGGAACAAGTAGAGGAGCTGCTCGGACTGATCAACAGGGAGACCATTGATGGCGTCATTGTTGCGTCAAAATTTGTATTTTGTCAAATCCATCCGTGCAAAGATAGGGTGCATCCAATATATGAGTACAAGGGCACTCGTGAAACCACCCAAGAGACGCCCAAGGAATATCTGAGAGACGAGTTGGACAAGAGAATGAAGGGAGGGTGTACAAACTATCACTGCCACCACCACCGGTAAGTTGATCAACTCTGAGGTGAGAGTCTCAATTACCCCATTACCCCAAATAGTGCTTTTACTCCATTACCCCGGTGGTGGAGGAGAATGAGAGTCTCAAGGCAAAGAGAACACACCTCCAAGAAAAGCTCACCTCTGCCGACCAAGAGAAAAAAGGTATGTGGTGTGTGTTAGAAATCGTTTGCTCGATCGCTCACAATCGCACTTAGAAACATAGACATAAATACACACCGAGAGATGGAGGAAGGGGGGAGCTCTATATTTCATTCACTTCTTTCTTCATTGCTTACATCTGATGAGGATCACCTCATATTTATAGAGGATGCAATGTGTGTGAACTTCTTGACTTTCTTTCCCTCTCTCCATTAATTTGGCCACACTCAAAGTCTTCCATTCATACACTATTTTTAGTCTTTGTGAAGACTTTGATTTTCAACAGTGTAGACTTTGAACAACTTTCCTTTGTTAGAATTGAATAGCAATTTCCTGCTCGACAGAGAGAGCTCAGCTATGAGAAGAGGGGGCCCATCTAGCGAAGGAGGAGGAGCTTGTTGAGAAGGTGCACAAGCTCAACAAAGATATCGATAGTAAGTCTGACTTACCAGTTGTGAACAGTGTTGAAACCATCATGCTCAGCATGAGTAATGTGTGTAGCGAGGCACTGACACACAGGCATAATTTGATGTCCTTGTGCAGGAGTCCAGGCGATGGGCGGGGAGGTTCCATGCGGTAATGTAAGGAATCACGCCGATCTTTAACCTGGTGTGGACAGGGCCAGAAGAAGCAGCAACCATCCATCTGTCCCGACCAAATGCGTTTATTGGAAGGTGTGCAGACTCGTGGCGGTGCATTAAGCAGTACATCCGAGACGCAGAGGAATATGCGGCCAACTACGTACTAGCCGTATACGATCACATTACCCGGGCATAGACCTAAGAAGACTGGAGGCTGGGTGAAAGGTCCTAATATGGTTAGAGAGAGTGAATAGTCTATTTAAAAATCTACAAAGCACTAGAGCCAAGAGTTATTATATAACAAAGTAAAGCTTTTTTCTCTAGCTCTAATTAAGGGTTGCAAGCCACCTATCGAATAATTCTAGTTGCTATAATCTCTAAGATAAATCAAAGGCTAAGTCACTACTTACACTAGAGAGCTACATAAAGTTTCTATACAAGAAGGTAAGCTACACTAGTTTGTAGGATTGTATAGAATAAGATGTGAACTTTTATACTATCGTGGAGGGGATGAACCAATCACAATGATATGAAGGCCAATCATCGAGATAAATCCAATCAATCAGAAGAGATGGACACAATGATTTTTCTCCTGAGGTTCACGTGCTTGCCGGCATGCTAGTCCCCATTATGTCGACCAACACTTGATGGTTCGGCAGCTAAGAGGTGTAGCACAAACCTGGTCTTCACTAGGACACCGTAAGAACCTACCCACAAGTGAGGTAGCTCAATGCCACGCGCAATCTACTAGAGTTGCCTTTGGCTCTGCATCGGGGAAGGCACAAGAACCCCTCACAATCACTAGGAGATAGCCACGAACAATCACCAACTCGTGTCAATGCTCCTCCACTGCTCCAAGCCATCTAGGTGGCTTCAACCACCAAGAGTAACAAGAAAACCACAACCACAACGATCCCCATGTGCCACTAGATGCAATCACTCATGCAAATACACTTGGAATCACTCTCAACCTCACTATGATGAAGAATCAATGATGGAGATGAGTGAGAGGTGTATGCTTAGGCTCACAAGGATGTCAAGTATGTAAAAGTTCCAAGAGAAACACCCTTGAGTCAGCCAACAACTATATATAAGCCCTCTCAACGAATAGAGCCATTAGGCTCTGGAAACAACCTTTGTCGAGGGAGTCAAACGCGCTGACGCTTAGGCATCAGACGCCGCCCAGCGTCCAACACTGCCTTGACAGCACCGCTGGACCGCTGTCACATGTCCTTAGTTAAACGTGACCCATTGATTTCCAATGGTCACTTAAATGTAGTTCATAGTTAATGAGCGTCGAACGTGTTTGGTGCGCTACCTAGGCACAGGACGCTACTCAGAGAGTTTAGAAATTGCTCGCGGTGTGTCAAACACGTCCGACGGTGGTCCACCAGATGCACCTTAGCGTCCGGCATGCATAGCCTAAAACTCTCTCGCGATTGTTGCTAACGTCACAACTCAACATAGGCCTTGTTTAGTTCACTCCAAAAACCAAACACTTTTCAAGATCCTCCGTCATATCGAATCTTGCGGCACATGCATAGAGCATTAAATATAGATGAAAACAAAAACTAATTGCACAGTTTGCCTGTAAATCGCGAGACAAATCTTTTAAGCCTGGTTACTCCATGATGGGACAATGTTTGTCAAATAAAAATGAAAGTGCTACAGGTAGGTTCTCTGGTAGTCTAGGATGGCCTAGAAGGGGGTGAATAGGCCTGTCAACTCAAAAACTTCAACTTTTATTAGTTTCACGGGATAGGGCAGCACTCCACACTGCCGGCCTCTTCACAGAGAGCAAGAAAATATATTCAAAAATAACTTTGAGAAACTTAGATCAGGTAAATTTCCGAGCTCCCTGCAAGTTAGTAATCACTAGAACCAACACAATAACCTGCAGAAGATATATCACGAGGTAGATCGAGCTCAAACCCTAGAACAACTCAACAACATAAGTAGAGAGCATAAACAACACATGATGATTTATCTCGTGGTTTAGCAGTCGCCACACAAAGCTGCACTTAGTCCACATTGTTGAGGTGCCCACACAAGGATCAACTCACCACAAAGGCTTGTCCTTCCCTTGTTCTTCAACAAGAGTGTTACCTCTTGAGGAAGGGGTGATTTCTTAGCTTCAAGTCAAGGTTACAAACTTCCCTTGGCTGCCACACAAGTTGGCAAGCTCTAGGGCGATGCCTAGCCGGTTAGGAGCAAGCTCCAAGAGTAAAAAACCCTAGGTCCACCGGCCAAACGTGAACTAAATGCTCTTAGACTCTGGGAATCAGTGGATCTACTCTCTAATCGCAGTTTGCTGCCTTTGCTCTCAAGAAATGATGGTGGAAGTCAAGAGAGATTGAGGAGCAACATTGGAGATAGAGAGAGGTGAGCACTGGTGTTCTATAACGGTTGGAACGAAGGAAGACGAAGTGTAGAGCTCAGGTAACCGTTGTGGTCAAGTGGAAAGGGTATTTATACCCCTGACTTCCAACGGCCAGATAAAGGGCGGCACTGCCGCCCTAGCCAAACCAGCCAGGATAGATCAGAGAGAAACATGCTGGTTTGACTGAAGGTTGATGATGTGTAAGTAGATTTGAGCATTTGGTTCAACATTTGATCAACAGACCTGGAGTCCCTCTTGATAGTATGGCTTTTCCTATAGTCAAGAATTAAACAAGATCAAAAGTAAATCTTCATGAAACCTCTAGAAAAACCTTTTCTTTTGGATTGGAGACCCTCCAACCTATTTAACATCCTTCTTTCTTAATTCCCTGCTTATCATCTCACTAAAGATCATTAATTCCCTAATTCGGTGGTCAACATCAAAACCCACAATAGGCTTGATTGCACTTACAATCTCCCCCTTTTTGGTGATTGATGACAACCCAATTAGAGCTTACAAAAGATATGAATAAAGCTGAGATAACTTTAGCCAAGATCATAGGAGCTCCCCCTAAATGTATGAAGAGAGCCTTGAATACTCATCTTGGTTTGAAAGGCCAAGTTTCATACTTTTAGCTTTGTGTTGGGACCTCCCCCTATGTCCGTGGCTGCTGTGGGGGTGCTGCAAGCAGTGTCACAAAGAAAACGTGAATGCATATGACAGATTATACACTACAGAGTTTGGTCGCTGAAGCAGAGGGTGGTACTGCCGACCTGAGGGGGCGGCACTGTCGGCCTTGCTTCACCAACAAGAGAAAACCAGAACTAGCATAGGGAAAAGCTTACTTAAAAGACAACTTAGAGAAAATCTAGTAAAGAAAAGACAAGCTTAAGAGCACACAACAAGTACATGTTCATACCTGAAGCAACTAAAGAAAAATAGGTAGCAATTATTACATAAAATAGAGTTTTGAGCGACTCTCAAACTCTCAACTCACACCCTAACAGCTAGCAGCTACTCTCAACGGATCTGAACATGAGGAACTACACAAACAAAATGAAATTGACCCCCTCCAGCCTCTAATTTTCTCCCCCTTTGGTATCAAGTACCAAAAAGAGAAAAGAAAAGAGAAAGAGAGAAGGATCAACTCACTCCTCATCATCATCTGACTCAATAACAACATGGCCTCCATGGTGAGTAGTAGCGGTGAAGCATGAAGCACATGTGGAACGACGAGGAGCTATCTCTGAAGTGCTAGCCCGCTGCTGTCTAGCCTCATCCCTATACTGTCTGTAGAAGTTGCCAAGTGTCTCCTAAAGATCTGGATCATCATCATAGGCCTAGTGCCTCTCATGGCTGCCATCCTCCCCTTCATCACTCTCTGTGTCTGACTGGTGAGGAAGATGTGGGAACTAAGGAGGTGGAGCAATAGGTGGAAGAGGAGGTAACCCCTGAACCTCTCTTACTGCATTTATTGCATGCCTGCTCTCCATCCTGTCATCATACTGATTTTGTGCCATGTAAGAGCAAGTGCCAAAAATAGCCTTTACCCATTCTGCCAGCTTCTGAAAATGCTTCTTCTTTCCACCTCTCCTTAGTGGCTTACTAGGACCCTCCTAACTATGATAAGAGCTCTCTACTGCAGGAGATCGGGCTGTTTTACCACCTTTCGTTTTCCTTGTACACTTTGTGGTAGCAGTCCTTTGGGTATCTGACCCCTATCACTCTCTCAATCATAAACATTAGATAGGGAGCATAAGGGAGTGCTCTCCTCCCATCATCCATAGCATAGGCCAGCTCTACCCATATGAACCTTGGGACATTGAACTTGTCACCATGTAGAAATCTAGACAGTACATTGGTGATATGCCCATTTAGATTAGTGGCATTGTCTTTTGGGTTGAGTGTCATCCTGATGAGATTTTTCATGACATAATAAAAACTCTTCAACCCAGTCCTCCTGTTGTTTACATGGGTTGGATCCTCCCACATAAAACTCGCTTCATGTGGCTCAAACCTTCTCTCATGTCCAAAACCCAATATTCTGCAGAAAGTGTGTAAATCAATCCTATAGTGTGTGCCATCTGTCATCCAATGTACCTCATTGTTATCTCTGTTCTAGAAGTATGTAGCCTAAAACTGAGCAAGGATCTCTCTATTCTAGTTATACTAAAAAGACATGATGGTAGAGAGCTCAAATTTACCACACTTTGATTGCAACATCAAAATCAGGTTCCTGTTTTGCTTGCATAGCATCAAAGTCAATGAAATGCATCTCACAAATCTTACCCCTTCTAGTTGGTAGGATAGCAGTGGCATAGAAGTTTGAATGAAAAACATTCCAAAAATGGTAATCAACACCACTTATCTTGCTGTGAGCATACGAATCCATCTCTCTAGCTTCCTCCATAGCTTTCCAACTAGTTGCATAATTAACTAGGAGCTTTTAGCTCAAACTCATGAGTGTTGTCCCTCATATAGCTGTTATCAAATTCAACAATGTGCAAAGGGGTGCTAGGACAACCTCTAGGAGAGATGGTGTACCCAGCCTGCTGTAGCATCTCTTCTTGATGTATGTACTGCTGCCTTGCTGCACGACCATCTCTAAAGAATATCCCAGAGCTGCTGCCTCTCCCCCTGCCTCTGCAAACTTGTTGCTTGGTGGTCATCTTTCGCTTTCCATGGTCCATCTATGCCAAAAGTTGGACTAAATGAAAAACTGTACAAATGATAAGTAGTGGGGCACCTTTAAAACAAGTTAGACAGGCAAGAAGAGTGAACACAAACTTCAGGAGTCACCCAACCTGTGCTGGTCAGGGTAGGGCGACACTACAGCCCTCTGAGGGCGGCACTGCCACCCTACAGACTTCTGTAGTTTGCAGTCTACTTCTTGCTCATCTAACTTGTCTTACAACTATCCCACAATCCATCATACAATTCCTAAAACAGTTCATAAGCAAGACTATATCTAGTTGGGCATAGATTTGAAAGGAAGTGAAATAATGAACTAGGATAGATTTAATCCATGGATTTTGACCTATTTAATCTTCCTTCAACATATTGAAACTGCAGTCATGCAGTTGCCAAGGCCGGCACTGCCGACCTTTAGCCCCGGCAATGCCGGAGGGCACCTTTCAATATATCATGAAAAATCAAATTGATTCAAATCCATCTACTAAACCTCTTCCAACTTCATCATCCATCCACTAGAGACAGAAATCCATGCCTAAAAGTAGACATTGCATAGATCAAGATCGGTTAGGGTTTCACCTTGCTTTGTCTCCTTAGATTGAGAGGGTGAGAGAAGAATGCCCCCTTGGAGAGGGAGTAGCAGAGCCCGCTGTAGCACTAAAGAAGGCCAAAGATGGCCTCCTCCTTCCCCCTTCTTCCCCACGAGAGAGGGATAGGGCTGCAGCCTTCCTAGGCACGCGAGCGAGAGGAAGAAAGGCGGCACGACAGGTTGGAGAGAGGAGAGAGATCACGGGCCAAAGAATAAGTAAGAGAGAAAAGTGGGCCCATGAGGATCTGTTCAAGTGTGTCCCGCCAAGAACAGGCAGTGCCGCCCTCCTTGATAACAGGAAGTTATACTAACTCTATACTTCTTCCCATTGCTTCAGACATGAACACATACCACTCAAACACCATGACTAGAATCATAACAACATTCACGCTATAGTCATGATATTTGAGACAATTTTTTAAAAAGGTTTTGAAAGACATAATTGAACTTTCCAAATTCTTTTGCTTATGCATACTAAAAGATCAAACAAGGTGTGTGCTGGAATTCAAACCACGTTACGAGAATCAAGTATATTCAGCTCACTAAGCAAAGCACAAAACTTGACTCATTGAGAGGTTTAGTGAAGATATCTGCTAGTTGCTTTTCGGTGCTCACATGGCAAATTTTGATATCTCCTTTGGCTTCATGGTCTCTCAAGAAGTGATGTCGAATGTCTATGTGCTTAGTTCTTGAATGACTTATGGGATTGTTTGCAAGTTTTATGGCACTTTAATTGTCACACAAAAGTGGGATTTCAATAAATGACATCCAAAATCATGAAGGGTTTGCCTCATCCAAAGTAGTTGAGCACAACATGCACCGACTGCAACATACTCAGCCTCGGCTATGGAAAGGGATACACAATTTTGCTTTTTAGAACTAAAAGACACTAGGGATTGTCCAAGGAATTGACATGTCCCCAAAGTGCTTTTTCTATCTACCTTGCAACCGACATAATCAAAATCTGAATAGCCAAGTAGATTGAACTTGGAGCCCTTAGGATACCACAAGCCAAGGTTAGGAGTGTGTACTAAATATCTCAAGATTGTCTTCACAGTCACTAAGTGACACTCTTTTGGGTTAGCTTGAAATCTAGAACACATGCACACACTAAGCATTATATCAGGCCTAGATGCACACAAATAAAGTAGGGAGCCTATCATGGAAGGATATACCTTGATGTCAACGACTTTCCCTTTCTCATCAAGATCAAGATGTCCATTTGTTGTCATGGGAGTATTGATTGGCTTTGCTTTCTCCATGTCAAACTTCTTTAGCATGTCAAGGGTGTACTTGGTTTGACTAATGAAAGTCCCTTCCTTCAATTGCTTGATTTGAAATCCAAGGAAGAACTTTAGCTCACCGATCATGGACATCTCAAATCTCTTTGTCATGATCCTACTAAACTCCTCACAAAATCTTTGGTTAGTCACAAAATATTATGTCATCGACATATATTTGGCACACAAATATATCATTACCAACTTTGCGAGTGAAAAGGGTAGAATCAGCTTTGCCTATTTCAAAGCCTTTCTTCAGTAGAAAATCCTTAAGGCATTCTGTCGAGGGTATCAGTAAGGGGTACCCTCACTGATGCACATAAAAAGATTACCTGTATGCAGGTCGAGGCCCTCAACTCGACGCTCTGGTCATACATATGCGCGGTCGTCGACGGCCGCAGCCTCGAAGACGGAACGTCGAGCGAATCGATCAGGGGTCGAGCACCAGCTACCGTCGAATACGGAAACAGGCTCGCGCGAACCAGGAGGCGTCGAGCGCAAGGACGGCGCCCGCCGCCTGACGCGCGCACGAGAGCCAGGGCATTTAATGCGCCTGTCGCTTTCCCACCTAACGCGCTGATCACGGGAAGCGTGATAGGGAACAGGCACCCATCCCGTCGTTCTTTTTGCAGCCTTCCCCACCAAA
>Ga0182004_10000966_pt1 | contig 19815 bp, 16 predicted proteins | sample Sormic07211540_1_FD_120479 | JGI IMG/M metagenome (GOLD analysis project Ga0182004, IMG submission 120479) | Endophyte microbial communities from Sorghum bicolor roots, Mead, Nebraska, USA - 072115-40_1 MetaG | ecosystem: Host-associated > Plants > Roots > Unclassified | place: USA: Nebraska...
GATGTATAGGATGTGTATGTGTTTCTGTGTTTTCTCTCCACTTGGAGGACCTTCTTGCATATGTACACTGTATACACTTGCCCCTTTGGGCCTCAATACAATCCGGTTGGTCATTCTCTAACACTGGACACCTCTTGACCCTCCTTTTGGAGGTAGCCGCGAAAAGGCGAGGGGCAAAGTCTGCAATGCATTACCCATGGAGCCACCAAACTGTCCAGAAAAACTGCTACTCCCATCTATAGTATGATCAGCCTCGATCTCCCAAAATGGGAACACGCAGGAGAGCTGTGTATCATTGTATTAATAGAAGGAAAAAAGAGTCTTACATAGACCTAGAACCACTCACACACACCCCCTCACACTTTCTCTGTTTTCTAAGACATCGTCACCTAGAACAGAGTGAACAACGACCGAGTGGGGAAGAAACTAAGACCCCCCAGCAGTAAGCAAGGACAGACCCTTAGCTCCTGCCAAACACCAAGGTTTCGTTTGGAGAGGTCAAGAACAAGCCAATGGGGGTAATTGTCTCGTTTCCTGGGAGTGGGTACAAAGGCCTTTAGAATATGGATGTCCATTGACAAGAAACGCCAAGGTTTCGTTTGGAGAGGTCAAGAACAAGCCAATGGGGGTAATTGTCTCGTTTCCTGGGAGTGGGTACAAAGGCCTTTAGAATATGGAGGCCTGGGTATTCACAATTTGGAAAAGCTTGGTTGTGGACCAAGGATTCGGTGGCTGTGGGCTAAAAAATCTGATGCTGCTAGACCTTGGGCTGGCCTTCCAATTCAAGTGCCTTCAAATGCCCAAGCCCTCTTTAATATGGCAGATTGGCAGTAGAAACTATAGCTGGAGATGGGAAGTCTGCTCGCTTTTGGTCTGAGCAATGGCTGAATGGTAAGACAATCACTGAGGTTGCCCCAAATCCGTTCAAAAAGATCCCAGTGCAGATTGTCAAAAGTAGAACAGTTGCTCAAGCTCTACAGAACTGAAAGCTGGGTGTTTGACATCAAGGGTACTGTACAGGTGTTGGTGGAATATCTGTTTCATCAAGATGTTCAGGACCAACAGCGCTGGAAACTAACAGCATCAGGAGAATATAGTAGTAAATCGGCCTACACTTCACAGCTTCACTCAATGTCCTGGGATTGATTTTGATGAGACTTTCAAACCTGGTACCTGTCTCTGTGCTCTCTTTGGCTCCCTCTCACAGTTGGCCCATTCATCAGCTTTGCTGAAGCCAAGTCGGACACATCTCTTTTCGTCTATCAGAATGTTGGTGACATTGAGTACCTTCTCCTTCATGTGGATGATATTGTTCTCACAGCCTCATCTCAAGCCCTGCTTTGTCACACCATTGCATCTCTACAGCGAGAGTTCTCCATGAAAGATCTGGGTGTGCTTGCAGTTCTGCAGCGGGAATTCTCCATGAAAGATCTGGGTGCGTTTCATCACTTTCTGGGCATACATATTCAGCAAACGTCCAGTGGTCTTCTCCTATCACAATGTCAGTACATGCTTGAAACTGGATCGCACTGGTATAGTGGAGTGCAAGCCTTGCTACACTCCTGTTGATTTGAATCCGAAGCTTTCTGCCACTGTAGGCTCCTATTGCAGATCTTTTAGATTATCGCAACCTGGCTGGTGCCCTTCACTACCTCACGTTCACCCACCCTGACATCTCTTATGCAGTTCAGCAGGTCTGTTTCCACATGCATGACCTTCGAGAACCACAGCTTGCAGCTGAAGAGGATTCTTCGATACATTCGTGGAACATTGTACCTTGGTTTGGTCCTTCGGTCTTCCTCGAAGTCTGATCTGGTGGTTTACTCTGATGCTGATTGGGCTGCTGGTTCTCTTGACACACGCAAGTCTACTTCTGGCTACGCAGTGTTTCTTGGTGATAAACTTGTCTCCTGGTCATCCAAGAATACCATTTCCTGCTCCTGTGACATCCGCAGCTCATCCCCTCCACCCTCGTCTGTGGCCCGTCACCGCCGCCTGAGTCAGACTTGCTTCTGCACGGCCAGTAGCCACTCGTCCGTGGCACCATCTTCATTCGTCAGCCTGTTCCCATGGTCATGGCTGTGTGTCTGCTGTTTGTGGATCAGAGAAGGTGCAGCTGCCTGTCCGTGAGATTGTTCTGTTCTGGGACTCTGCATCGTGCTGCTGCTCTATTCTGAAGGATTCCTCTACACTGGTTTGCTATCATAGCTGCTGCAATGCTAGTATATTGAGGCCTAGTATTTTCTAAATTCCTTCATCTGTTACATTTAACTCCATCCAAATCCTATTCTACAAAACACAGTTTATCCATGTCATGCATGTCCACAAATTTATTGTCAAATCAGCTATTTTTTATTTTGTTTCATGGTTAGCTGAGTGCCGTTGATTTAGCTAGTCAATATCATTGATGCGACTATGCCCCCTTGGTCTCTTTCGTAGCCATTTGGCTACACTACATGATCAATGGCCGTTTATTTGTCATCATCATCATTCTATTCTACTGTGTGCCATCTTGCAGCAGTGATCTATCTATTCTTTCGTTGAGTCAAAGTCTCCAAAGAAAGGTTCATATTTGAAGAGTTGAAGTACTGTCTTGTTGAGTTGAAATGCCTCATGAAGTGGATAATTTTGTGTGTATTTTATCTTTCAACATCAATCGAACTGAATATAATGGACCCTACCCCATATGTTTGTCTGGCTGTGTTCTCCCATCATCAATGACTTTAGGAACATGGCAGAAACAAGAGGAATAGTTGGCCCAGGCAATCATAAGAAGAATGTCAAACTCTACAACAATGAATCGAAAGGCATGGGTTGAGGCGAAGGGAAAAAAGGCTTGAGGAAGAATACCGGGAATCCATAAGTGAAGAAATTAATGCTGAAAGTTCGGAAAACTGATCCTCTCAGTAATATGTTTCCATGCCTTCTGCCAGATCTGAGGTAGAGAAAAGATAATTAGCAACAAAATACAAAATATTATAGAAGCAAATCTGTAGTAGTAGCAGTCACAAATAGGCTACCAAAAAAAGTTATTGGCTCATTAAAAGTCCATTAGGACATTTTTTGAACATAAATATAGCAGGCGAGGCCCCCACTGTAAGAATTTTATTATTAAGAAAAAAGGAAAAAAAACAACTGAACAAACGACTGTACAAAAAGGAAACAGACAAAAGATCTGTACAGAGTCCGAGAAGGGCAAGAAAGGGAACTCGTACTTAGCCAAGAGGCTCAACAAGGAAAGGAAACTGGTCTTTTTGAATCACAAAATCTATGGTTGAGTAGACTAGCTTCCTCGAAGAAGTTATCGGCATCCACAATCAAAGATGAAGTTGTTCCTTTGTTTCCAAATTTGGCAGGCACCAATGATGAAGAACTCCATGAAGGGCTCGAGAACTGCCGTTTAGCTTGCACCATCATCAGAAAGTAGCCCTGAGTAAGATCGCCGCCGCTGTATTTGAGTGCTTTGTCTCTGTCATTCGGGCTGCTGGTTTTTCACCTAGTGATCATGACCCAGCTTTATTTATACACCTCTCCTCATGTGGGCGTACTTTGCTTCTTCTATATGTTGATGATATATTGATTACGGGTGCTGATGCAAACAACATTTCTTATGTCAAGCAGCTGCTTGGTGCACAATTTCAAATGTCTGCCTTAGGTCCTCTCAGTTATTTCTTAAGCATTGAGGTTAAACAGTCTGCAAAGGGCTGCTACCTTTCCCAGTCCAAGTACATACAAGACCTTATTGCTCATTGCGGCATCACTGATCATCAGACAGCTGCGACACCTATGGATCTTCATTTGCAGCTTCATCCCACTGATGGTACTCCTCGAGGATCCCTCTAGATATCGACATATTGTGGGCAGCCTTGTTTATCTCACTGTTACTCGACCTGATATTGCTCATGTCGTCCATATTTTGAGTCAATTTGTGAGTGCTACGTCCGTTCATTTTGGCCATTCACTTTGTGTCTTGTGATACTTCAGGGGGACACATCTCGCAGCTTATTCTATGCTCGTGATAGTCCGCTTCAGCTTCATGCTTACTCGGACTCCACTTGGGCGAGTGACCCAACAGATCGTCAATCCATCACAGGGTACTGTATTATTCTTGGGTCTTCTCCTATTGCATGGAAGTCCAATAAACAAACCACTGTATCTCATTCTAGTGCAAAGTGCGAGCACTCGCTACCACTACTGCAGAAATCGTATGGCTTCGATGGTTATTGGCTGATTTTGGGATTTCTTGTGATGCTGCCACACCTCTTCTATGTGACAATACAAGAGCTATACAGATTGCCAATGATCCTGTGAAGCATGAACTTACCAAGCATATCGGTGTCGATGCTTTCTTTACTCGGTATCATTGTAATCAACATACCATTGCTCTTCAGTATGTGCCATCCGAGCTGCAATTGGCTGACTTCTTTACTAAAGCGCAAACTAGAGAGCAACATCGGCTCATTTCCTCAAAATCAATGCTTCAAATCCTCCATTACCGCCTTGAGTTTGAAGGGGGGTGTTAAGTGAAAGCCTGTCTGTTGAATAATTTGCTGCTGGACTTGCAAAGAAGTCTGCAACTGCAGACCAATCTTCAGTCAAGGCTGCAGCTTGGTGACTAGAAATGTGAAAATAAAGACCAGCTTTGAAAGGTCGAACAGCAGTCAAGCTGTAGTGGGAACACTTGACTAGGAGTAGTGAGGACAGATTTTTGGTAGGCCATTGTGTCCTTAGCTAATAAGTATTGCAGGCTTATCCTGCAGCTAGGATAGTAGACTTTGACTGCAGTACAGCAGCCCACCTTCAGTACCTTCAGTTCATACACAAACTGAACCTACCCCTCTGTGTATATAAGTGCAGCTCTAGTAATGTATTTTTCAGTTCAGTTGCCACAAACCAAAGAGCAGAGCTTTGTCCAGCGCTGGTGCTTGGGCTATGTGTGTGTGCGCTTGAGCTCAACCCCTTGTTCTACCTCTAGCCATAGTGAGTGAGTGTGTGGGTGTGCTGGTAAGCTTACTGCTTACCTGTGCAGGAATCCTAGGGACCAACATTGTCTACTACTATCTACTACTATGGCCCATATGAGTGTATATATATATATATATCACTCCACGATAGACTGATAATTCATCTACTCAGATTCCCAAGGTTAGTATTACAGGTGTCTTACAATTGCTATTTATAGTGTTGGAGTTTGTGTGTATTAGGCCCATAAGGCCCATGTATGACAGGATATACAGCTCCCCCCACCTTCCCAACTACACGTGGGCACTGGTGGCGGGCGTGGCCAACGCAGGCGCAGGCGCGGGCGCCGGCGGTGCGGACGTCGTGGCCACCGCCGCAGCTGCAGCCCTGGGCATGCCGCGGGATGCCGCCATCGTCGACGCCATGCCGCGAGTACCTGGCGCAGGCGCGGGTGCCTCTCTCTTCCCCGCCTCGCCTCCTCTGCCGCCCATTTCCCACCTCCAGGCAGCGGGTCCCGACTCCGCCCTCGCCGCCGCCCTCGTCGCTGCCCGGGTTGCTGCCACGGAAGGCCAGGCCTGTGTGCATGCGGCCGCCCTCCCTTGGGAGCGCGATGCGGCCGATACACTAGCCTGCCAGGCGGAGCAGCTCCTTGTCCTCCCTGCCTCACATGACGTCGGGGCCACTTCCTCCGGCTCGACGGGTCACCGCGTGTCCCACACCGCAGTCATCTGGCACGATCCGACTGATCCGCTCGTGGCGCAGCTCCACTACTAGGCCAAGGGTGTCCAGAACAACCGCCTCCTTGTCCCGGTCATCCTCGAGCTTGAGTCGCCCTCCTACGCCCGTTGGCGGGACCTGGTCCTCCTCACCCTCCGCCGCTACGCCCTCGACGACCACGTCCTCGTCGATGCCTCGGTCGTGATCCAAACCCCGTCATGGTTGCGCCTCGACAGCATCGTGCTCTCCTAGATCCTCAAGAAGATCTCCCTCGACCTCCACGACCTCGTCCGCAACTCTGCAGACGCTCATCAGGCCTGGCTTGCAGTCGAGGGCCAGTTTCTGGGCAATGCCGAAGCCCGAGCTCTGTGTCTCGATCCGAGCTTCCGTACCTTCGTCCAGGGCGACCTCTCTGTTGGCGAGTTCTGCTGCCAGATGAAGAGCATGGCGTTCCCTCGTCGACCTTGGCTAGCCCGAGGACCGCAACCTTGTCCTCAACGTCCTCCGTGGGCTCAGTGACCGCTACACCCACCTTCGGACGTGGATCACCCGGCAACGGCCCTTCCCCACCTTTCTACAGGTCCGTGACGACCTTGTCCAGGAGGAGCTCACTCAGGGCATCCAGCCAGGGTCCACATCCACGTCGGGGTCCTCGTCTTCCTCGACTGCCCTTGCCGCTACTCCTCCACTGCGTCCGTCCACTCCGCCGCTATCGTCTCTTCTTTGTCCTCCTCCCGCCGGGCCGAGCGGGGGTGGGGGGCCGTGGCGGCCGCCGTCGCCGTGGAGGGGGACGTGGTGCGGGTCCTGGCCTTGGGAGTAACTCGGCGCCAGCGCCTCCACGGGGCGCACCCTGACCCTCTTTCCACAACCCGTGGTCGTGGCGCATCTCTATGTGGCCCTTCCAGGCTCCCGGCAGTGAGCCTCACCCGCCAGCGGCCATGCTTGTTGGTGCTCCTCCAGGGTTTCCCTCTGCGTCTCCGTGGGCTTCACCTCCCGGCGCCTCACCTGGGCCTGTCGGTTGGGACCCGGCGGCTTTGGCTCCTTCCGCACCATGGCCCTGACACCGCCTATCGGTCCAGACTGGATTGTCGATTCGGATGCCACTTACCACACTACTCCCGACCCTGGTATACTCTCCTCCGTCCACCCTCCTTCCTCTCACCCTTCGTCCATCATGGTCGCAAATGGTTCATGTCTTCCTGCCAAATCTGTGGGTGCCGGTGGCGCTCATGGTTCTTTTCGTCTTCCTGATGTTCTCGTTGCACCTTCTATGGTTGACAACCTTCTTTCTATTCGTCGATTTACAGCTGACAATTCCTGTTCTGTTGAATTTGACTCTTCTGGTCTTACTATGAAGGATTTGGCTTCTCGGCGTCCTCTTCTCCGATGTGACAGCACGGGGACCCTTTACACCCTTCGGTTTTCCGCGTCTGCTTCGCCTTCTTCGCCGTCCATTTTGTCAGCTATTTTCGCCGCCACTCCTTCCTCCACCACTTGGCACCGTCGCCTCGGCCATCCTAGACGTGATGCTCTGAGGCAGCTTAGTCGTAGTTCTGACATTCGTTGTACTCGGGCTCCCGATGAGCACTTGTGTCATGCATGCCAGCTAGGCCGTCATGTTCGTCTTCCTTTTCATACTTCTTCACATGCTACCCATGTTTTTGATCTTGTACACTGCGATCTATGGACATCTCCTGTCAGCATTTCTGGCTATAAATACTACCCATGTTTCACCTGGTGTCCTGGTCGTCTAAGCGCCAGCCGATGGTCCTGGTCGTCCAAGCGCCAGCCGATGGTCTCCCGCTCCAGTGCCGAGGCGAAGTACCGCGCTATCGCAAAGGCATGGCTGAGGCCTCTTGGCTTCGACAGCTCCTTGCCGAGCTCCACAGCCCTCTCCTGAAGCACACTGGTCTACTGCGACAACGTCAGTGCGGTGTATCTCTCCACCAACCCTATGCAGCACCAGCGGACCAAACAAGTGGAGATCAATCTGCACTTGGTCCGCGATCGAGTCGCTATCGGCGATGTTCGGGTCCTCCACGTTCAGACCACCTCCTAGTTTGCCGGCATCTTCACCAAGGGCCTCCCGTCCTCGACCTTCAAAGAGTTTCGCTCCAGCCTCAACATCACCGATGGCTAGTTGCGTCTGTGGGGGGCTCGTGTGTGTGCTTCTTTTCGTGTCCAGTCTGTAACTCCGCTGCGCTAGTGGTTCAAACTGCGGGGGGTGTTGGAGTATGTGTGAATTAGGCCCATAAGGCCCATGTATGACAGGATATACAGCTACCCTTCTAGGGTTAGCCCAGTGAAGTGAATCTAATCTCTAGCATATAGCTAATGAAAATAACTGAAATAATACTATGGGCCTTGAGCCCCTAATCCCTGCAGCTTTCAGTTAGCCACTAATGGACCTCTTCTTCCGGCTATATGCTAAGCCGGTCATAACAGTCATGTTATGTCCTTTTCACATAAAAGTTTTTAAATGTCATCCCCGGGGAAAAAAGTTTGAATGTAGATAGTGTTTATCAGCACAAGTGAAGAACCATGCCAGCAAGACAGTAATTGCATAATAATAAATAATGATTGGGATGTCATTTAGCAGTCACAATCCTTAGTAGTGCTACTCTCTAATTTCATTTTTTCTGTGACGTTAGCAAGATTTTTCTTTTTTTTTGGAAACATTCACTTTTTTCATAAGTGAGGCAAGTGTAACCAATTCAATAGTTTAACAAGAAAAGATTATTTGCATACCGAGATTGGCGAACCAAAAATGCATTTCTAGAAGGCAGAAGGTCTTCTGTTAAGCTGTCATTTTCTAGAGATATAAGTGAATCCATTTCCTGTATGTCTTGTTTCGCTGATGACAACTACAGTAAGTGGACAAGCACCAGTATTAGAAGGTAAAGATCTTTCAGGTAACGAGAAGTCAGAACTCAACAAAGCTTGCTATTTTTCGCCGTGATGACAATTGGACTGCCACTAATTCTAAATTCAAACTAAACAGTGCGACACTAGATATTACTACTGATGCATTATTTATTATTACTTCAGTTTAGTTTGGTGAATTGATCAATCTACTATATCCATCTAAAACATAAGGACCACTACTTTACTAGACCAAATACTAAATGCTATATTTCAGGTGATACATTCAGAGATGTTTTATGCCCTATCAAATATTACTACCATAGCCAACAATGCAACTGATCACAATTCAGAGTATGTGTAGTACTTGTATTTTATTGTGCTACTACTGGGTCCTCAACAAGCAAATGGAGACAATGATGTTGTTATCAAATTTCTTGTGGACACTTCTGGATAAAGATCCAACATAATGAACTAATGGGAAAAATAGCATCTGAGCAGAGCAGCAATAATTCAGTGAGCTATATACTTGAGCATTTTATCAACCCCAGTAGGCCAGATTCAGGTACTGGCTCAGTATGTTATAACAGCTTCAACACCACCCCACCCCCCCACCCACCACCCACACACACACACACGTCATGTGCGGCCGACAGCCACCTGGGAACATGCATGGTCAGCAGCCGCCTGGGGACATGCATGGCCAGCAGCGCCCGGGGGGCGCATGGGTAGCAGGAGCCCGAGGAGGCGTAGGCGGCTGAGTAATTTAGTAACTAAGGAGTGGTTGAGAGATTAGAGTTAAGGCTAGAAGTTAATGCAGGGCTAGAATCAAGGAGCCAGCCTCTTATGGGTGTGTTTGGTTAGGTGCCCAACCCCTGGCTTGGTTCCCTGGAGCCAAGATGGGCTTGTTTGGTTGGCTATAGGTGGGCTTAGCCTGGCTCCAGGAGGCCATCCTTATTCCTCTGGCCTGGCTCCAAAAGAACATGGATGGAAGTCATTCTTCTGGGGCCTTGACCGAGCCTCCGTCTCCGTTCGTGTCACCTCCCGCACTTTGTTCCTCGACCTCTCGCTCCGCCTGGACAAACAGCTCGTCCTCGAGCTGCAAGTCGGGATAGAGGACCAGGAGAACTGCTGCAGCAGCTCCTATGTAGCATCAGTGGGAACCAGGGCCTTCTAGAGCCGCCTGGAGGGCCTCCTTGGCACCATCATCGTCCACTACTGCGTCAGTGAGGAAATCATCAACTTCAAGGAAGAAAAGCCGCTGGCATTGGTGGCCGCGCACGTATGGCTTATCGCAGTTGAAGCACAGTCCCTAACGACGCGCTCAAGCATCTTGGCCGGCGTCAGGCGGCGAAACGGTGCCAGCGCCAGAGCCTGCTGCGGGGCAGGCAGTGGAGGTATGGTTGCGGCTGGGTCAAGAGCACGCGCCTGTGCAGCCGGTGCAGGTAGTGCCAATGGTTGGCGCTGAGGAGGCGAAGTGGTTTGCTGGACATGGACCAGCAAGGTAGCCGCAGCACGACACTCAAACGCCCGAGCCAGGTACATGGTCGTCTGAAGGTCCTGTGGCTCCCGCAACTCGACGTCGACCTTGATGTGCTTCGGTAAGCCGCCCACAAAGAGCACCTTCTGTGGGGCGAACAGATTGCGGGCTTGACACAATACCGCATTGAAGCGATCGGAGTAGTCCTGGACCGTAGACACAAAGGGCAATCGGGCTAGCTCAGACAGTCGGGTGCCACGAACTGCTGGCCCAAAACAAAGATTGCAGAGCTCCTTGATGTGTTCCTAGGTAGGCATGCCCTCGTCCTGCTCGAAGGCGTAGTACCATGTCTGGGCCGCACCCTGGAGATGGTAGGAGGCAAGCCAGGTACTGTTAGACGCCAAGGTGCGCTGGCCCCGGAAAAACTGGTCGCACTGGTTGAGCCAATGTAGTGGGTCGACGGAGCCATCATACGTCTGGAACTCAAGCTTGTAGAACCGCGGCGAGGGCAGCGCAGGAGCAGCAGCATGTGCTACATTCCCTAAAGCGTCCTCGTATGCCGAGGCTAGTGGCGCCATGTACGCTGATGCTGTCGGTGCCGGCTATAGGCTGCCGCCGTGGAACAGGGGCCCGTCAACACCACCGTACATGGTGCCGGATGCGTGCGGTCCCCCATGGTAGGCGATCGCCCCTGGGGCCGGCGCTGTGGGGACGGTGGGGCGCGGTGTCGACGAGTAGGCCGGCGCCGACGTTGGCTGGAGTGGCGCGGAGGGTCCCAGGACCCATTGGAATTTGTGATGGTGAACGCGGGAATGGGATTTGGTGGATTGGCAGCGGCGGTGGCGTTGTCACCTGTACCGAACCCGAGGGCATGGCGTCACTAGGCATCCCATATGGGTAGGTGATGAGCGGCACCGATGTGGTCAACGACAGTGGCAGAGGTGGAGGGGGTGGTGGCACAAGCTGCGGGGGCTGGATGACCAGCTGACCCTGGATGAGCGCCCGCAAGTGGCTGAGGTCGACGATGGCACTCGTCATCTCCTCCGGGGTGAAGACCGGTCGTGGCGCGCTAGTGGACGCCAGCAGCAGGGACGGCTGCACCACCAGGGCACCTGACGTGGCCGGCAGCACTGTGGTGTTGGAGGTGCCGGAATCGCCGGCGCAGAAGAGTTGGTGGCAGTAGCGGAGGTGTCCATGATCGGCAAGGTCTCTGATACCAGATTGATAGGATAGCGAGTCCTACCAGCTAGAGTTTGGAGGTTGTAGTGATGGATTGCCTGAGAGCGAGGAGGAGGACGGCGCTTGGGCGCGCTGGCTGTGTGCGAGGGAGAAGGGGCGGCGGCTAGGGTTAGGCTGAAAGTCTCCCGGCTCCTTAAAGGAAGCCGAGCAAATATGATTGCTCTTGCTTGATTATATCAATAGAGTTTACAGGTATTTATGTCCCTTCTACTTCACCTATTTTGCTAAACAACCTATCTGGGACTAATATAAATTGCAAATACAAAGATAAGTGAACTTATAAAGATAACTGGGTCGGGCTATCAGCCCATTAATCATGTCGGCCATAACAATGAGCTGCTCCTCGAGGAAGGGAGAGATGTCATGTGGGGCCGACAGCCACCTAGGGACATGCATGGCCAGCAGCTGCCTAGGGGCGCGCATGGGCAGCAGGAGCCTAAGGAGGCTTAGGCGGCTAAGTAATTTAGCAACTAAGGAGTGGTTGAGAGATTAGCGTTAAGGCTAGAATTTAATGCAGGGCTAGAATCAAGGAGACAGCCTCCTATATGTATCCAACACGATTGAAAATGAATTAAGCAAGAAGAAACCTACTCCTAATATCCCTGTTCTCTCTCTTAATCTCATCCCCTTCACCATAGGTCGACTAGGGCAACCTCCTAGTGCCATTACCCGCCTTGGCTATGAACTAAGGAGTCAAGGCCCTCCTACCTTGGGCACCAACGCCCTTGACACCACACAGACACATGTTATGTACAAAATCCTACCCAAGTATATCAATGGGAAATTACTAGCCATGAAAGCATCAAGATTAAAGAACACGCAAACATGAGCAGCGGGTATTAAGAGTCATTCAGTAAATATACTATGCAGAATTATTTTGCCCCATATGTCACACTGCGCATACCCAAGAAATCAATGGTTAGCTGCTTACCATGAAGTAATATACCAGAAGAGAAATACCAGAAGACAGCTCAGGCCATTCTGATTTCGAGGAAATTTTGAAAAGCCCAATGAAGTCAGCAAATGCTAGCGCAATATAGGGAAATTTCACAGGTAACTGGTAGAGATAAAGCAGAAGAATACTGAACACTGAGTATATCTCAAGTAACCTCCACCATCTTCACAAAACATTGAAAATAAAATTAAACAATAACACTAAATAGTACATTAACTATGATAATAAACCAATGTTCAGATTAAGGAGCTTACCGGAAAAGGCCAAGAAAGTTGCTTGTTAAGGACCAATCCACAAGGCCAATGCAGCTAAATACAAAGAATGGTAACGAAATCCATGAAGGATGGCTAATACTGACAACTAGCTGGGCAGCAGGCAGTAATAAGCAGCATGCTACCCGCAAATGGTAACCTGCAGAGAGTAAATGTTTTTCCATTGGAGAGTACAAAATAAATGAATTAGTACGCCAACAATTCTTATGGCAAACATATGTAAGGCATGCACAAACAGACATAGGGGATTAGGGTTCTACAACACAGCAAGTCAGAGATGGGGTTATTTTCAAAGATGAAATAATATCATTTCTCAATTATCTTTTTTTAAAATATAGCCTGCATAAATGTATTGGCCCTAAGGCCTCGTTTGGTTTCCTTTGGTAAAGTTTAACTCCTGTCACATCGAATGTTTGGACACATGCATTAAGTATTAAATATAGACTATTTATGAAACTAAAAACACAGCTAGAGAGTAATTTGTGAGACAAATCTTTTAAGTCTAGTTAGTCTTGGATACTAATTGCCAAATAAAACGAAAATGCTACAGTGCCTGTTAAACTTTAACACCCTCAACCAAACACCCCCTAACTCATTCACTTTTAAAATTTTAATATGATACAAGACACAATCTTGGTTTCTGTTGGTTACAATGGGATTGTTTAGGACACAAAAAAAAAAGTTAATGAAGCAGCAAGAAGCATTTCCTTAACAGGGACACAAGGTCATCTTGTCAATTTGTCTGTACACATAACCACAACTTTTATGCCATGAGAGAAAAAAATGGAGTATTCACAAATATGACAGAAAAAAATGGAGTAATAATTCATAAGTATACTATTTTTTGTGTCTAGTCCATGCTCATCCATATAGCTTAGCAAACAAACCTATTTGCTCAACCTCAAAAGAGAAGTTCAGCCAACAAGAAGATTGAAGCCTGCCTCCAAAGACTTCGACCAAAGCAAGGCCTGCAGCAGATAGCTGTAAGGCAAGAAAATAGATAACTGATGGTGATTCCCATGGCTGGCCCCTGCATTAACATCCATGATTAGTTGCAATCCAGAGGTGCCTGCATAGGAAGAATCTGCAAATAGGTGGACAGATGGAGATGTGCACATATGCAAGAATACAGAATCAGCAAAATGGACTGGTAAAACTTAAATACCTTGCTAAGCCCACCAGCTTCGCCCACCAAGAATGAGCCACAGACCATCCCTTACCCTCAACGTACCAGATTATATGAAACGTAACTTGTGCTAAAATAGCAAGCACTGAGTAAATAATCGTACACCACAACACAATGTGCAGCCTCCATGTGTGAAAACCTTTGAAATGAGCAAGAAAGGATAAATATAAATATTGTGTATGTAGTTTGCAATAATACAACTAGGAGAACCAATTTTTCATCTAAAAGTTGCAAGAGGAATCATTCCAAATTTAAAGGCCAAGTTATTGAGCTTCTTAGGTATATAAATACCAGTAAATAGGCATTTTACCTAATGAAAAGTTAGGAAATAAATGATCTCACATGATATGATGATGAAACATAGAAGTAATTTTCAAAATAAGGTGCTTTTTTCTGCAATTGTGCTCTCTTCTTCTTTCTCAAGACCTATAAGGCTTCTAAATTGGCAGTACAGAATCACCAATCCACCACAATATTAATCCTTATCAGCAATATTACTTACTAGTTACTACTACAAAAGATGCCTCCTCCTGAGACGATACCATCAAGAAGCTGTATACCCACAAATCATTTGTTCTTAAAATTTCTGCCACCTGATGTTGTCAAGCATAAGCACCTCTCACCATGTGCTTGGAACAGAACACAGTTTTGATTTGATACATGACAATAACATGCATTGACCACCACGTGATTTGCTTTGAGGGCTATACATGACACAATGAAGTATGTGCTAGAGTTTGCTGAAACAATAAATTTAATGGCATTGGTTCATGAATCATGGCTTAATCTACAAAAATGCTCTAGATTGGTTGTCAATGGTGGTAAGTCCTTGGTGTAAATATATATACAAAATGTCACAATTAAGGGAAACAGTGGAACTTTCAGTTTAGCAACATGAACTTATTTGTTCACTATGACCCAACAAAAACTGCAGTCTAGCTTTATCAATGAATATAGTTGGAACTTGAGGCATGCACAAAAAAAGTCTTAGTCATCACAAGCATACCTCTTCTTGGAACAGCAAATCGAATAGCAAAGAAGATGATCATATTAATAAGAGAAACCAAGCTCCAATCAAGTAAAGAAGCTGCAAAAACAAAGATGAGTCAGATAAAAAGGAACCATTATGGACAAGCTTGCAATTGTTATGCTACAATGCTAAACAGGGGTAACAAACAGACAAATACAAATGACATCAATCCAATGGAATAATCATCAGGAAGGTAGTCATGTATAAAGTAAAACCAGAACTTCAATGCTTCTGGTGAACATCAAAAGAACAAAGGGGTAGTATCACTACCAATCAGCCATCATCTTCACAAATACTGATTCCATGCTGAGCTTTTAGGCCACGAGTGTCAGCTGACCAAATAGTCTCATTAGTCGTTACCTTTCAGCAGGACAGACCACCTTTGCCAGATTCTACATAATTGTCTAGAGACTGGAGCCCAGAAATTCACGTACCAGGTCTACAGAGTACCCAGTCCACCAGACAGAAACCGTTACAACCTAGATAGTCCACACGAAATGGCCAAAGTACATCTATTACAAATCCATTTTAAAGGGCAGCTTTCTGTCTGTAGGATACATTGTGGTTCAACAAAGTAATGTTAGATGTCCTGCCACAGGTAGAAGCACCGGCGGAGCCTCCTGGAGGCAAAGCGGGGTCCTCTCCCCACCCCCCTCTCATTTTTTTGTGTACTGTCATGTCCTCTATTGTTCCACAAGATAGCTTATATTATTTTGAGAACCTAGTAGTATTCTTTGTACAAAGCCCAAAAATAGGTTGTTTTGTTGGTATGTTGTGTGCAAATACAAGACATTTGCAACAACAGCTTCTTGAAAAAAATCATACATTGATTTTGTTGAACAATTTAGCGCCCCCCTCCCCCCTCAGTCCCTTGATTAATCCCCATGCTCCACCACTGGGTACAAGGTATATGTCATGTTGGTTTAGCATGCCATACCAACAGATCCTTCTGTTCTCTCCGATAGGTACTGAGTTTTTGACCTTTGTGTGAACATCAGCATGTTGCCAATGGCTTTCTAGTCCTAGTATAAATTTTACCTTGTAACCTATTAATTGTGTCCTATCACTCTATCAGCATCAGGAATTAGCTGGTAATTGAGCACCCCAAACCCTCGAGCACACAACGCCACGACAGAAAACATTCACAACCGATAGACGCCAGTCTTAATGTAGGCATGTGAAACGTTTTAGAACATGAGTGCAAAACACTTGATAGATTGCCTACCAAAAGTATCACCAAGAAATTGATGGTGCTAAAACAGAGGAATTCTGTTCTCTCCAATAGGTACCGAGATTTTTTACCTTTGTATGAACATCAGCGTGCTGCCGATGGCTTTAAAGTCCTGTACAACTTTTCCGTTGTAACCTATTAACCGTGCCCTATCACTCTATCAGAGTCAGGAATTAGCGCCCCGAGCCCTCGAGCACGCTACGCAGCGACAGAAAACATTCTCAACACTATGAGGGTAGAATTCCTTCTAGCCAGCTAAAATCGACGCAAGGACCACGGCAACACCCCGCCCTAGTCGATGCAAGGCATTTTGCGACCATTCGGGTCCGACGGGGTTGGAGGAGGCGCACCTGCCAGGAGCAACAACGGCAGCAGTAAGCCGTCGACGCACCCGCCCGTCCGCCTGGCCATCGAGTGACGGCGGGGCAGCGGCTCTTGCTTTCGCTTCGACTTAGTCCGACCCGGCCGCCATCTCGGGAGCACACATGATCGAATCTACACCGCTGCTCGTCCTCCGCGCCGAGGGAGGAGAGATTGCGGCTGCGAGGAGAAGATCTCAATGGGAACGGGTGGGGTTCCTTCTCCGATCTCCGCTTCGCCGCTGCCGCAAAGTTTCGCAGTTTCACGTGACGGGCCGGACTGGGGCCTGCAGCTGCCTTGTAGCACTTTCGTTTGTATTTGACAAATATTATTCAATTATAGAGTAACTAGGCTCAAAAGATTCGTCTCGTCAATTCCGACCAAACTGTGCAATTAATTTTTATTTTTATCTATATTTAATACTTCATGCATACGTCTAAAGATTCGATGTGACGAGAAATCTGAAAAATTTTGTAAAATTTTTTGTGAACTAAACAAGGCCTTTGGCGTCAAGAGGATAAAAAAAAGCCCAAAAACACCTATATGAAAATGGATCAGATACGGACGGATATCATCGATATCATATTTGTTTTCATATTTCTGATTGGATTCGGATTTGAATACGGATAATGTCAACTATGTCGGATAATATAAGATTAGATGTCGACATTATGAATATACGATTTAAGTATTCCGATACGGATACATTATCGGATGTTGAATATTCGAACTCGGATACCGACAAATCTAAACCCGTCTAAACGAATTCGGTATCGAATACGATTGGAAAATATCCGTACTGTTTTCATCCCTACCTAGGAGCCCGTGCCACCCCACCAACACCATAAAAAAATTAGCATTTTGGATATTAAACATATCCATAAAAAATTGGCATTTTGTATTTTATCATTCTATAAGGCCTTATTTAGTTCGCAAAAACTTTTGGTTCAGGGACTGTAGCACTTTTGTTTTTATTTGATAAACATTGTCCAATCATGGAGTAACTATGCTCAAAAAATTCATCTCGCGGTTTACAGGCAAACTGTGTAATTTGTTTTTATTTTCATCTATATATAATGCTCTATTCATGTGCCGCAAGATTCGATGTGACAGGAAATTTTAAAAAATTTTAGGTATTTTTGGTGAACTGAATAAGACCTAAAATACTTGGCATTTTGTATTTTACATTACATGGAAAACAAAACACACCTTTAGTTCTCTTATATCGGACGAATACTAAATACGAGGACTAAATATGATTTGATTATAAAACTAATTATATAGATAAAAACTAATTTATCAGTCAAATTTGTTAAGCCTAATTAATATATCATCAGCACATGCTTAACCACATTGCCACATCATAGACTAATAGGTTTAATATATTTGCCTTGTAAATTAATCTTCATCCATACAAAGTGTCCGCCTAAACGGCCTAAACGGCTGATTAGACGGCCATTAAATGGTAAATGGTGGCAAACTGTTTTGTTTAGGGGGTAAACGGAAAATTAGATGGTTGACCGTTCAAACGGTGAAAAAACAGAAAAAAACGGCCTAAACGGAACGGTTGTAAACAGTATTAAACAGTCGTTGAGGCAACACCAAGTGAATCTAGTTGAATTTTACATCACCAATTTGTAAACTTAAATTTATTATATTTATATATACACTTGATTTGTTACATGCATAAATATGTATATTTGATTCTTCTAACGTGCATAAACATATATATATATATACACTAAAATAAATGATTTTTTAGTTGCATAAATATGTATAAATGTTATTAATTGATTTTACATAAAAAATATGCATATTTTTTGTAATATTGTGTAAAACCGTTTAGACCATTTTAATCCGTTTAGACCATTTTAATCCGTTTAAACACCGTTTAAATGCTAAATGAAGGGTGACCACTGTTTATCGTTTAGCTTTACAATTAGTTTTGTAATTAGTCTATATTTAATACTTCAAATTAGTGTCCAAATCTCTGATGTGACAGGACTAAACTTAGTTGGAGGTATCAATCACCTCCAAATTAAGGATGAAAACAGAATAGAAATATCTTGTAATGAACCACATCGTTTTCTATATTTATCTCGAACGAATTTGTATTTCCGGATAAATTCGCTCGGTTCAAAATTCGGAATACCAAATTCGAAAATAGAATGATAATTGTTTAGACGTTTTTATGACTGTTTTCTATTTTTCTACATTTTATTCGAAATATATTGTATTGCAAATACAGTTCAAAAAAATTAGAAAAGAAGTCCCATTCTAGACATCCGAGCCCAATTCTCACGTTTGGTCGTCTGCTCGACTTATCCCTTGCACTTCGCCTCTCTCTATTGTTGGCACTTCTTATATCTTATAATTATAAACATAATTTTTATAAATAAAATAAATAGAAAGATATGGCTTTTATCTAACCTTTCCACAAGCTTTGTAGTAAATATCAATTTCAGGTATGACACGTGGAAAGACGCAAAAGGCACGAGAAAGCGCACTTCAAGAAAGCATTTTTAGAAAAGGCGCAAATCAAGATTAAATGGAAAAGTCCACCAAAACACTGAACTAGATCCATCCGTAACTACGGGAAGGATCAGAGCCCAGAGACAAACCGACCACGCGAAGGCGGTGGCCAAGGGGGCCCACCAGTGGTGCGGCCGCACCTTGGTGCGGGCGCACCCCCCGTGGCAGCAACTCGGTCCCACCTTTTTCACGCGGTTGCATGGTGGCATGCATAGGACGGTTTTACCTACTACCAAATTTAGATCGCCCCAAACCGTCTTATGGAGCTATAAATTGAGACCCCCACTCCTCCATTTAAAATATATCAAGATACAAGAAAATAGAAGGAGTGGTGCTTTATTTTTCCATTAGTTTAGCTCCAGCTATTCTAGACTTAGGCTAGAGAGAGAGGCAAGAGTTGAAGTGTAGAAGCGAGGTCGAAGCAAGTTCTACTCTAGGGTGGACGAAGTGCCGGACGTGTCGGCTCTCGCTCCTTCTTGAACCTCTACATTCATTCTTACTATTTGAAGTAAGAGGTTTGTGTTACATTTCAGTTTTGATTCATTAAGTGAATTACTTTCATAAAGCTATTTGCTTGTGGGATCGTCGCTCGTTCTTAGAATGGGTGCTCTAGTAAGAGGACTCCTGATAAAGACGGATAATCCTACGCACCGCTAGAGCGGATAATCCTACGCATCGCTAGAGCAGTAGTCACTTTCATAGACGTGGTGTCTATGTTGTGGGCTACCTTCGTATGTGGTACGGCTTTCGGACAGAGGGGTACGTGTCAGTGTAGTGACAGCATGTGGCATCCGTAGTAATCCCCCACGATCAGTCGTAGCGTAGTGCTGATACTGGGATCGCCTAGTTACCTAGGGCTCTCAGTGGGCCTGAAGCAAGCAAGTAGTGGGAAGGTCTTTCCACTTAGTGGTTCATCACTTTAGTGTATCCTCTCAGCCGTGTTCTCCTCCCTTCTATCTTCTAGGGTGATTAGTTTAGAGTCTAAGTGA
>Ga0182004_10000967_pt1 | contig 19814 bp, 24 predicted proteins | sample Sormic07211540_1_FD_120479 | JGI IMG/M metagenome (GOLD analysis project Ga0182004, IMG submission 120479) | Endophyte microbial communities from Sorghum bicolor roots, Mead, Nebraska, USA - 072115-40_1 MetaG | ecosystem: Host-associated > Plants > Roots > Unclassified | place: USA: Nebraska...
GCGCTGACCTACTCGAGGCCTCCGTACCGGCGTGGTCTCGAGCCGTCTTGTCTTGGTACTTTGATGATGATTACGCGTGCCCCCTGAATCCTACTCCTGCACGTCGTTCCGGACTAATTTATACGTAACACGCTTGTACGTTGTGGCAGCAGCTCCATCGGAGTGGTTGGGGTGCCGTCAGTCGTCGCCCGATCCTTCCTAGGAAAGGAACGTGTCTACTCGAGGGTCCGGTGCCACGTAACGACTCGCGGGCCAGAGCGCTGACTTTGGGTGTCTCGAGGGGGGTCGTGACTAGATGTCTCGACTCGCTCTCTATACTCTGCCATGCTCTGGCTGATTTGGTGGGGAAAGCTATAAAAGGGACGACAGGACAGGTGTCGGTCTCCTATCATGCTTCCCGGGACTGTCGGGTTAGGTGAGAACACTACAGGCGCATTAAATGCTCCTGATCCCTGCACCTGCGTCAGGCGGCGGACGGCGTCCTTGCGCTCGAGGCCTTCCGATTCGTACGAGCCTACTTCCGTGTTCGATGGCAGCCGGCGCTCGAGCCTCGATCGATTCGCAGGACGCTCTATCCGTGTTCGAGGCCACAGTCATCGAAGACTGTGCGTATGACTAGGCAGGGCGTCGAGGTGGAGGCCTCGACTTGCGTACGAATGTTCTCGGTATGCGTGTCAGTTAGGGTACCCCTTACTGATATCCTCGACAAGGTTATGAAGATTTCTTTGCACTGGTCCGTTCTTGACTCTACTGGTCTGTTTTGCTAGTCTGTCAGGACTTGCACTGGTCCGTTCTTCACTCTAGTGATCCAATTTGCTAGTCCATCTTCAGGGTCCGATTCATCCTTCTCTTCTTCTATATACCTGAGTATAATCAAGGTACAACACTTAGGTAGTATATAATTCTCATTAATATTAAAATGAATATCACAAAGTAGCGTGTGGACCTCTTGTTGTAGCTTTTTGGCATGGCTTCTTGTAAGTTGACCTTGATGTGTAGCATTTGGACTTGAACGAGTGTGCATAGCTGGGATGTCCTCATCATCCTCCACCTCTTGAAAAGGAGTCCTCCTCGACTCTAACTCTTCTGATCCAAAGAGTTGTGCTAGGCCATCGGTTTGTAATGTTGTGATAACATTGTAATCTTCTTGTTCCATGATAGCAAAGTGTTTGAATCTATAATCATATAAACCAAGTAGTAGCCTTGTATGTGAAAACCTAAATGACTAGTGTCATAGCATGATATTCTGCTCAAAAAATGTTTTAGGTTCATTAAAGTCTCAAATAGAAACCAACTAGACACGATCAAATAAAAACCAACCATCTGTTGCTGATCAGTTTGAAGAATTTGCACAACACTTTGTTCGACCGCTCACTAAGGCAAATATGGAAGCCTTCGAAGCACTGATCGAGCATGGACAATAGTCAAAAAAGAAGAGGGCAACAAATACCCACTCGATGGTCAAATGGCTTGAGATATTTTTCAGCATTAAGAGCCTGTTTGGAAGTAGTAAACCTACTATCATTGTTACTAAACTCTAAGAAAGTCAGTTATAGTATCTAGATCAAATGGAGCACTTACAAGTAAAATCAGTAAAGGCTAAACAAATGCATCAAAATCAACTAAAATCAGTAGCTCCAAGAAAAGAAATAAATAGGACCTTACCAGACATGTACTACTGATTTTAACTCATTGGAGATGCTATTCAAGTTGTCAATTGACATGTTAAATAAGAAGATCCTAATATTAGAAATTGATATATGTTACAAGTATTAGAGATACGCACTATCAAATGATATATTACATGAAATAGATATATAATCGAAGGAAATTAAAAACATTGCATATCATCTCCTCGAAGCTAGTCTAGAAAACATAATAGAGCTTCAACTATGTTGCTGTTGACGCAAAAGTGGATCTGCAAACACAAAGGGCTAATACCCGATTCAAATGTTGAGGCGTGCCAGCCGATTTGACCTTACAATCGACAAAGGTGGTAACTCGAATACTTTGGTCCCGACAACAGCGATGCGCCCGGATGCCACGGCCAAGAGGTATTCACGCGGAACTCGAGATTTCGTCGAGTGCTACTCGATGAATTCTTAAGAACTCGTAAGTAAAAGAAAATATGCGAGTTGACGAAGTCGTCGAAAAGTAGATGTAAAAGTAGATGTGAAACTTGTGTATGATATTGATTGATTGTCTCTTACATTGCTATTGGGCCTATATTTATACTCTGCTCTAAAGAGTTACAACTGTATACGACTATGCTTTAATTCTAAACAAAACAAGACTCTTGACTCCTACATAAAACAATATCTAACAATTATGGAAACTAACAACCTATCTATTCTGGGTAATCGGCACACCACCATTATCCTCCCAGCGACCCCCACGTCTTCCTTCACCATCATCGGCATACTCACCTTCATCGGCATCAGCAATCATCAACATCAGCCATCGGCACCGATCAGCAACCATCGCCAAACTTAGCCATATCTTCCTCCTGTTACCTTGTCATCGGTAGCATAGGCTATCGGCAATCTCCTTATCGGCCAGACACATCACCTCTCTGACTGCCGATTCAAGTCTCATTGACCATCCCGATTTGTGTCCAAAAACAGTGTCAACACATGCCCCCCAATTTCGAAGTATGAAATCATTAATGCTCCGAAATTCACTCCTGCTAATGATGACTTTTTCACAATTATTTCCTTCTAGCAACAATTAATTACCAAATCCAAACAACCTTAACCCGGATCCGCAGCAAATACCTCAAATCTCTCAACCACCCGAGCCAAATCTCACAAAACACGCATATCGGCAACTGTTCTATTAGGGCTGATTGCCGATGGACCGAACAAAAGATCGTACATAGTGGAATATCTCCTGAAATCATGATTACTTGCTGTCAAATCACCTGTACAATCCCTTGATTATCGTGCGAATAGTTACCATATCCATCTGAACAACCTCGAATTTTACGGATACGGCAAAGAGATAAGTCAAAAATACCCCTGCTCACTTCAACCTATAAATACTCCCTTCCTCAGCACTCTTTCTCCACCTTGCCATCCACCATTCCCAAATTCATCTCCTAGCGGCGGCATTGAAGAACTCAAGAACTTCGGCAGCAAAGAACCCCCAGAGTTTTTAGGTCTTCGACTTCTTCCTCTTCCTCGGGAAGAAATGGCCGTCAACTTCACTGTGCCCGAGGTCAGTCCATTCCAATCTTTTCTTTCCTTTACTGCAATCCTTTACCTTTTTGCAAGTTTATTTACTTAGCATTTTCTCCCCCTTTCTTTCTGTTCTTTTGATCTTCAAACTTCACGATTTGAGCAAGAAAATTGTTATACCTACTGAACAACCCCACCTCCAATGTCTCGGTTCAATGGGTGATCCAGATCCCACCGATCTGATCAATGCAGAAACCAATAGGATCCCTTTTAGAGCCGAGAATTTCTCTTTAGATCTATGGAAGGACACTTTCCGATCCTGGCCACGTCCCACCAAAGGATGGAAAGATTGGTTCCTGAGAGTCAGTAAAACAAATGAAGTATACTGGGGTGAATGCAAAATAGACCAATGTGTTAGGCTTTCCATTGCCAATATGGAAAGGAATGAATCAATGTTGATAGCTGCCTCATATTTTTGGTCAGATACTTTTAATGCTTTCATCTTTGGTCACGGCCCAGCTTCTCCTACACTTGCCGATGTTGCCATGCTCACTGGCTTGGACATCACAACTGCCGATGATGGCCAACTTTTCAGTCGCAAAGCCGAACATAAAGTAGAATCCCGTAACATTGGCGGCTGGTCAAGATACATCCAGAAATATCAGTAGACGGAATCGGTTGGTCAGAGAGAGCACGCCACCTTTCTGAATATGTGGTTAGACAAATTTATTTTCTACGGCCGATCAGTAGGGCCAATCTCTATTTACTTATCGGCAGCAGAAAGACTAGTTGATGGTAACCGATTCCCTCTTGGTCGATATCTGCTGGGTTCTGTCTATCACCTCCTCCACTAGGTAGCCAAGAAACTTCTGCTAGGTAAACCCATCGGCAACCTACGAGGTCCTTGGTGGTTCATCAACATGTGGCTTAACGTCCATATGCACAAACACCTTCAGTTTGATTTCTTCGCACAGCAGTTCCCACGAGACATCGCAGAGGATTATGAACTGGCAGTTGATGAATCAGCAACACCCTCACCCCTTAATTATGGCAAAGCCGTCATAGTCCTTCCTGGTACTGGTACCAACGAGAACCAGATCAGCCGATTTTTTTAAACATTGTATGACGGCCTTTCCAAAGATCAGTGAGCCTGGATGCCTTATGAAGATCTAGAGTTTAGATTTCCACTTACTTTCCACCCTGCCGATGACGCTCTTAACAAGGATAATGATATAATGATGGCAATTATCACTCTAAGAGCAATCCTAGTGAATAACTTCGGCAGCGGAAAGAACACCAACACGACCTATGAGTTCTACAACCCATCGGCATTAGCTCGTCAATTCACTTTTGGTCAGCTACCGATCAGACTCTGTTATGCCAATGTGGTGAAACTGAGAGAAGTAATAACCAGTGGACTCGAGTGGATCAGGATAGCTCAGCTCCAGCCAGACGCCGATACGACAGACATTGATCTATCGGCTTGGGTTCCAGCTCTCTTTATTACTCAGTCGTACAAACGTTGGTGGGAAGAATGGAAGGAGCATCTGTTCAGGGTATCGGGTCACACGTACCGCAACATGATCGACCTTGAATACGAAGTCCTCGATGACGTTGTAAGTCCTTTTCTGATATTTCAATTGTTTTGTTAACTTTAACTTTATTGGTAACTTACCCCTTTTCACTTCAACAGGTTGATGATCCAGCACCGACGGTGAGCAGAAGCGGAAGGCCGATCGACCTTCTCCCATCAGGTCCAATCTCTCTGATCGGCCATAATGCGCCAAGCCTAGCAGCCCTGATGCACCGGAACATCCGCTTCAAGAAGACGACCACCAAACGGTTGAAAGTTTCTCCATCAGTAGTTGCCGCCACTCTAGCACAAGCTTTTAAGGTAAACTCTTAAATCTTTCTGTTTATACCGATTTCAGCCTATACTGACATTATCCTTTCAGGGTACATTGGCTGCAACTGGAACGTCATCAGTAACTATGTTTTGTGCTAAACATTCTGCTCTTCCAAATTTCAATAATATTTTCTGCTTTTATATCTGACCTATAGAACCTTGATTTTTTTGTAATAGCAGACGAGCGCATCAGCACGGACCAAGAGAACTCAATCATCGGGTGTCGATGCCCCCCAGCCCAGTCAGGCTCCTTCTAAGAGAAAGGGTCCCAAGAGCACTAAGACCCAGCCAAAGCGGCAGAAGACAGCACCATCTTCTCCGCCTCGTCTAGTATCCTCGATTCGAGCAACACCTTCTTCTCCACCTCATCCAGTGCTCTAGACACAAGAAGTACCTTTTCCTCCTCAGTCAACACCCTAGACGCAAGCAGGCCCAGCCGATGTGTCTGAACATATCACCGACCCAATCGATCTGGACACATCATCAGTTGTTCCCCCGGAGCAAACAGTCGCCATTCCTCCTCAAGGTAAAGTACCGATCACAGAATCGTTACCAATGATTTCTTTTATAAATACCATTGCCATCCTTGGTAACTTTCAGTTGAAGATATTCCATTGGCAGCTCCAGCCGATCAAGTTATAGTACCAGCTGCATCTCCACGTCAGAGACAGGAAATCGCCTTGAAACAAGTAAGTCATCCAATCTATCAGATTCAGCATTGTCGATGCTTAATTTTGTGTAACTTATCTTATTTTTCTAGGAGCAGTATTCTCCCGATAGCTTGTTCTCCTTTGCCATCAACATCTCTGATGACAAGGGTGAAGAGGCAAGCTCTTCAAAAATGATTAGAATCACATCGGCATAAATCAAATCCAAGCTGGAAGATTTACTAGCTCTGTTGCATCAAGACACAGCCCAGCTAGTGGATGATTATGATCCAGCCAAAGCCATATTCAAGACTCTCCGTGGTCAGATTCTAGCCGATGCAGAGGAGGTTCTTTCTCAAGCTGCCCATCTGGAAAGCCGCCAACTCTAGTATCAGAGGGCTACTCAGCGTCTTGCCGATAGAGCCGCATACGCCCAACTCAAAGAGGAAATGCTACAAGTGAACCGCGCTACCGATGAGAAACACAAGAGCATCGGCACTTTGTAATCCTCTGGGGATGAACTAAAATAGAAGATTTCCAATCTATCGGCAAGAAGAGAAGCCCTGCTGGTTGAACATAAGCAAGTGGAGGAAGCTCTGACTCAAGCTCAACAGGAAGAAAGCCAACTGCCCAATGCACTCAAGACTCTTTAGCAAGAAAGAGACGTCCAAGCTCGCAAGGCGCTGCAAATGAAGAAGAAGCTGAAGCCAGTGGAAGTTTATGTCGATTAAGACACCCGAGAGATAGAGGACGTCAACCAGATTCGTCTGCGCGCGGTATCGGCCATCCAAACCTTACTGAACCTATAAACTCTTCATCGGCGGCTTGTTCAACTTCTTTCTCAAAACATTAATCTTTTGGTCCAGCCAATAGGACTATTATCGGCGCTTAAACTCTTTATGCATGGCCCTAGATACACTTGATATTTTGTCCAACCGATAGGATTGTTATCAGAACTTAGACTCTTATGCGTCAATCCAGATACTAGGGTAGTATCTCTTTAAATATTTTCCATTCAATGCTCTGGGAAATTCAACTCCTTCGAGAGTTTCTAAAATATAAGCATTGCTAGGGGCAGATCGATTTATCCGATAAGGACCCTTCCAATTAGGAGACCATTTTCCAAATTTTGAGCTTTTAGTCCCAATCGGTAGAATCAGCTTCCACACCAAATCCCCATCAGCAAACTCCTTGCCCTTTACCTTTTTATCATACCATTTAGTCACTCTCTTTTTATTCTCCTCTATGCTGATTAAAGCTCTTAACCGATGCTCTGCTAAATCATCCAACTCATCTTTCATCAAAGTAGCATAGTCATCGGTAGTTAACTGATCCTGAGAAAACATTCGCCTAGAACCAGTTTTAATTTCACAAGGTAGTACTGCATCATGTCCATATACCAGCTGATAAGGTGACACTTTGGTCGAACCATGACACGCCATCCGATATGACCACAAGGCTTCATTTAACAGAGTATGCCATCGTCTGGGATTTTCCTCAATCTTTCGCTTAATGAGTTTGATAATTCCTTTGTTAGAAGTCTTGGCCTGTCCATTGGCTTGAGCATAGTAAGGAGAAGAATTCAATACTTTAATCCCCATACCAATTGCAAACTCATCAAACTCTCTTGATGTAAACATAATACCCTGATCGGTAGTGATCGTTTAGGGAATGCCAAATCGGTAAACAATATGCTCCTTCACAAAATCAATCATGTTGGCTGATATCACTTTCTTCAAAGGAATAGCCTCAACCCATTTAGTGAAATATTCAGTGACAAGAAGGATAAACTTATGCCCTTTACTCGATGGCGGATAAATTTGACCGATGTGATCAATAGCCCAACCCAAGAATGGCCAAGGTTTAATAATAGGATTCACAGCTGATGCGGGTGCCCTTTGAATATTGCCAAACTTTTGACACCCTTTGAAATACTTGAAACAATCCTCTAGTATAGTTGGCCAGTAATATCCGTTCCTTCTAATCATCCACTTCATCTTAAAAGCTGATTGATGTGCTCCACATACTCCTTCATGAATTTCACTCATCAAGCTTTTGGATTCATCCTCACCTAAACATTTAAGCAAAACTCCATCTATTGTACGATAATATAATTCTTCTTCAAGGAGTACATACTTTGTAGCTTTAAATCTAACACGCCTCTCAACTTTCTTGGATGGATCTTTTAAATAATCAATAATTTCTTTTCTCCAATCATTGGCACTGACTGCCAATAATATCTCCAAGATGGGTTGATATCCCAAGGCATGTTGAGCCAATCAGTTAGCTTCTTCATTATGCAACCAAGGAATATGTTCTAATCGGAAATCCCTGAACCCTTTCAATAATTGTACACACCTTTCATAATATGCTATCAAAACTTCACTTCGGCATTCAAAAATCTCAGCCAACTGATTTATAACAAGCATAGAATCACCGAAAATCTCGACAGCATCGGCATGAACCTCCTTTAATAATTCTAATCCTTTGATTAGGGCTTGGTACTCAGCTTGATTGTTTGTTAACATAGCAACAATCGGTAAAGAAAACTGATATTTCCTTCCTTGAGGAGAAATCAATACTATACCGATACCTGCCACTCGATCACACGTAGATCCATCAAAGAAGAGCGTCCAAGGAACAATTTCTAGAGCATCCACTACACCACAATGCTACGTTACAAAATCGACCATGATCTGCCCCTTAACCGTCTTAGCCAATTCATAACGTAAGTCAAATTCTGATAAGGCTAGTATCCATTTGCCGATTCTACCACTCATAATCGACACTGACAACATGTATTTAATTATGTCATCTTTGCATACGACAGTGCATTCGGCCGATAGCAAGTAATGTCTCAATTTGACACAAGAAAAGTACAAGCATAAGCATAACTTCTCAATTGCCGAATACCTTGTATCAGCATCCACCAATATTCTACTTAGATAGTAAATTACATGCTCTTTCCCTTCAAATTCTTGAATGAGAGCTGAACCGATGACCACATCATCGGTAGACAAATATAATCTGAAGGGCTTTCCATGCTGAGGTGGAACCAAGACTGGAGGATTTGCCAAATAATTCTTGATTTCATCCAAGGCTAATTGCTGCTCTTTTCCCCACACAAATTCTTGATCGGCTCTCAATTTAAGCAAAGGGCTGAAAGCACAAATCTTGCCCGACAAATTAGATATAAATCGTCTGATAAGATTAATCTTGCCGATCAATGATTGAAGTTCAGTTTTATTGGTGGGAGAAACTACTTTTCCGATTGCATCAATGGATCTCCTGCTAATTTCAATTCCTCTCTGATGCACCATAAAACCCAGAAACTGACCTGCCGATACATCAAATGCACATTTATTAGGGTTCATCTTCAAACCATGTTTCCTTGTGCACCCCAACACCTTTCGCAAATCGGCTAGATGTTTCATGAAATCTCTAGACTTAACCACCACATCATCAATATAGATTTCCACCAACTTGCCGATGAACTCATGGAAAATAAAATTCATGGCCCTCTGGTAAGTAGCACGAGCATTTTTCAAACCAAAAGTCATGACTACCCACTCAAACAACCCAACATGACCAGGACACCTAAATGCAGTCTTGGGAATATCCTCCTCAGCCATGAATATTTGATTGTACCCTACATTGCCATCCATAAAACTAATAATTCGATGTCTAGCCACAGCATCAACCAATAAATCGGCAACCAGCATTGGATAACCATCCATCGGCGTGGCTTTATTGAGATTCCTAAAGTCGATGCAAACACGAAGTTTTCCATTATTTTTGTAGACAGGAACAACATTAGAAATCCATTCGGCATACCGACATTGCCGAATAAACTTAACTTCAATAAGTTTGGTTATTTTGGCCTTAATATCAGGAAGAATATTAGGATTACCTCGGCGTGCTAGTTGCTGATGTGGCCGAAACCTAGATTTAATAGGCAACCGATGTTCCACAATTGATCGGTCTAAACCAGGCATCTCAGTATAATCCAAGCAAAGCAATCTTTATATTCCTTTAACAAGTCGGTTAATTGCTGCTTACATTCAAAATCTAACTTAGCACTAATAAAAGTAGGCCTTGGCCTATCACCATTACCTATATCTACTTCTATTAAATCATCAGCCAATGTAAACCCCTGTCCTAACTTTCCATCATCGGCGAACCTATCCATTAAAACTCTTCATCAGAACCGACTGCTTGGATCGGTGGAATTTCATAATCAGCGACCTTGAGAAAATCTATCTCCCAAACCTCTCCTGATATGCATCTGGTCCGCTCATAGGTATCTGACTCCGCCGATGCAATGACATATGAAGAATCTCCCAGAACAATCTCCATTTTGTCACCTACCCACTGAACAAGGCATTGATGCATTGTAGAAGGAATGTAGCAATTGGCATGAATCCAATCTCTCCCCAGAAGTAAGTTATATGCACCTTTTCCACTGATAACAAAGAAGGTGTCGGCAAGGTTTTGCTGTCGATGGTTAACTCAACACATATAGCTCCCTTAACTGGAGACACATTTCCTTCAAAATCTTTTAGCATCATATCAGTCTTGGTCAAATCTTGATCTCCTTTGCCAAGCTTCCGATACACTGTATAGGGCATAATGTGAATTGTAGCTCCCCCATCATTGAGTATTTTGGAAATCGGCTGCCCATCAACCCGGCCTTTGACAAACAAAGCTTTAGATGCTGTCTTTCATCATCGGACGGCTTCTCAAAAATAGCTGTCATTGGATCAAGTGCCAACTGAGTATCTGATCAGAGGAATTTATTTCCTCATCATCACTAAAGGGTGCAAGAAACTCCATCGGCAACATAAACACCATGTTAACATCTGCCGATGGCCCTTTTCCCCTAGGTTTTGATTGCTAACTTAGAAGAACTTTCTTCCCTACTCAATTCTTCTTGCCATTCTCGCTGCATCCTTCTTTTCTGCGTCCTTGTTAACCCTTTTGGGCACCATTGGGGAAGCTTTGTTTTTTGCACTGGCCGATAGCGAACTTTCCTTGATTCCATCCGATGAATATTAGCATCTCTACAGAATATAAATTCATCGGGAACTTGTGCATTTGCCATTTCTTCAAGTTCTTCTTGGTTCCTTAGAAAATGACCAACAAGTTCACCAAGCCTGTCATGCTCGCTAAGCCTGCCCCCCAGCCGATCATGAACTGACATCCTCCCCCTGATCGGCTCATTAGAGCGTCGATCATCGTTCTAGAATCATCGATCTGACCGATCATACCGATTATAACCATTGCATTTAGGACCATTGCATTTCTAGAATCATCTCTGATAGTCGTTAATTTAATATTTTGTTCCTAGCAATGAATAAAGAACGGGCAATTCTAGTGATCTTTATGCCGATTCCACTCTTATCGGCGTCTTTCTTGTTCTCGGCGTCGATCTTCTTGCTGACGGCGATACCGATCTTCACATTGCTGCCATGTTTCCCGATGCCGCCTATGGGTAATCACAATACCAGATCATGGAGGTCGTCTAGAACTACTACCTTCCCTTATCAAACCTTTGCCTTCAGCGTCATTGGTGGTCACTTGATGCTGAGGATCTACCGATGCGTCCTTTTCAGCTGCCTCTGATGTTAGGACTTTAGTCTTACCTTTGGCATCTAACATATTTGTAGGGAAGGGATGTTGATCAATTTTCATCGGCTTCTGGGCTTTAGAGTTATAAAACTTAATCCTCCCAGATTCTATAGCCGATTGCAATTGTTGCCTAAATACTTTGCACTCATTTGTGCTATGTGATGTTGCATTATGCCATTTGCAATATTTGATTTTCTTCAACTCCTCTGCCAATGGGATCACGTGATTAGGTGACAATTTAATCTGCCCCTCCTGAAGCAAGAAATCAAATATCCTATCGGCCTTGGTGATATCAAAAGAAAACTTTTCTAGCCCCTTTTGACCAAAAGGACAAGACATCGGCTTTTTGTTCTTCACCCACTCTGCCAAGCCGATGACCGGTTCTTCATCTGAATTAGAATTGACTGCCTCATCATCAAATGACACTTCCTTATTCCAAGCTTTCCTAGGTTCAAAAGCCTTGATATCTTGATCAGAAATTCTCTGCACTAAATGACTCAGACTTTCAAAATCTTGAGAAGCATATTTGCATTTGATATGTGGCAATAACCCCTGGAAAGCCAAATCGGCTAACTGCCAATCATCTAGAACCAGGCTGTAACACTTGTTCTTCACATCTCTCAGCCTCTGCACAAAACTCTCCACCGATTCGTCATTACGTTGCCTCAACCTGACTAAATCGGTAATCTTTTTCTCATCAACCCCAGAAAAGAAGTATTTGTGAAACTGCTTCTCTAGATCGGCCCACGTGATGACTGAGTTTGGAGGTAGTGAAATGAACCAAGTAAATGCCGATCCTGACAAAGATGATGAAAACAAACAAACTCTTAATTCATCTCTGTTGGCACCTTCTCCACACTGGATGATGAACCGACTGACATGTTCCATAGTTGACGTATCATCTTGTCTAGAGAATTTAGTGAAATCTAGCACCTTGTACCAATTTGGAAGTGGAATCAAATCATATGCAGGAGGATACGGTGTTCGATAAGAATAAGTATTGACCTTTGATTTTATCTCAAATTGATCCTTCATAACTTCTGCTATCTTATCGGCCCAATAGGCATCGGCATCCTGCCGATGTGTGGGTTGAAGTTCCGGCACCTACTGATAAGCTTCCACATGTCTCTGAGGTACACATTCTCCAGGAAACATAACATTGGCCATAGCTTGCTGACCACCAATCTGCTGGGCGAGATTCATTGGCTGATTGGCCGGTCCTTGATTCTGAAAACCGACCTGCATCTGTCCTTGCTGGAATCCCGCAGCCTGAGGATTCTGTTGTGTCACATGTGGAAAGACAAACTACCCTGTCCATCCCTTGTTAGCATTCATCGGCGTAGGTCCTGCTGATGGCTGATAGTTGGTTGTCATTGTTGGGTTGACATACCCTGTCTGAGTCATGAATATCTGTTGAGTCAGCAACGGATCCACCGATGAACTTGCATTAGGCATCTGGAACGTCGGCATTTGAAAATTCCTAGTAACAGGCCTTGCAGTAGTAGTTGTAGAATACTGGGGAATTTGAGTCATCGGTGAAACTGGAGGTGCCGATGTCATAGGAGCTTTTCCTATCAAGTCAGCCACCTGAGATGTTCTAGAATTATTTGGAAAAAAGTCCGGAGGTATACCATTTCCTCACCAACTAGGAGGAACTTGACAATTCTGAAATATAGATCCTGGCATTGTCGATGCTGGTAGATCTATGTTAAGCTGAACTTGTCCCTCTGATGTCGTTGGATTAGGTCTCATCGGTGTAGATTGTCCATTAGTCATCCCTAATGTGCTTGGAGGAGAAGTAACTTCTGTACCCGCAACGGCCGAAGGAGCCGATGGAGCCATAACCGATGACAACCTAGGCTGGTGATAGGCCGAGCCAACATATAATGGTGGTGTCTGTCCTTTTTTAAAAGTTCTAGCCATAGCATTGTAAATAGTATTGGACAACACACTGCATTGATTGATCAAAGCACGATTAATGGCATTGTCAACCATGTCTTGCAATTTACTAGGATTGGCTTCGAAAGTAATCTGCCGAGGCATCGGTAGCTCTTGCTTCTGGATTACTTCACCGCTCTTATTGACGCTGAAGGATTTCAACCAAAGCTGCTTGTACTCCTCCATAGCCCTTGTCATAGCCTACTTCTGCTCATCCCTGAGATCAGCTTCTATGACGGCAATGACGTTCTCCGTGTCGAGATCAGCAGTGGCCATGTTGATTTTGTTGATAGATTGGTCCCACTGGGCGTGCCAAAAGATGTGTTGATGCAAAAGTGGATCTGCAAACACAAAGGGCTAATACCCGATTCAAACGTTGAGGCGTGCCAGCCGATTTGACCTTACAATCAACAAAGGTGGTAACTCAAATACTTTGGTCCCGACAACAGCAATGCGCCCGGATGCCATGGCCAAGAGGTATTCACGCAGAACTCGAGAATTCGTCGAGTGCTACTCGATGAATTCTTAAGAACTCGTAAGTAAAAGAAAATATGCGAGTTGACGAAGTCGTCAAAAAGTAGATGTAAAAGTAGATGTGAAACTTGTGTATGATATTGATTGATTGTCTCTTACATCGCTATTGGGCCTATATTTATACTCTGCCCTAAAGAGTTACAACCGTATACGACTATGCTTTAATTCTAAACAAAACAAAACTCGTACATAAAACAATCTCTAACAATTATGGAAAGTAACAACCTATCTATTCTGGGTAATCGGCACACCATCATTGTCCTCCCAGCGACCCCCACATCTTCCTTCACCATCATCGGCATACTCACCTTCATCGGCATCAGCAATCATCAACATCTGCCATCGGCACCGATCAGCAACCATCGCCAGACTTAGCCATATCTTCCTCCTGTTACCTTGTCATTGGTATCATAGGCTATTGGCAATCTCCTTATTGGCCAGACGCATCACCTCTCTGACTGCCGATTCAAGCCTCATTGACTATCCCGATTTGTGTCCAAAAACAGTGTCAACAGGTTCCTGCAAGTCTGGTCCTGTGATCATTGATAATACGACCACGGGTGCTAAAAGCGGACTCAAATGGTACAGTAGAAGCAGTAATAGCCAAGATAGCATGGGCCATGGCAGCCAATGTTTAAAACTGTCATCATCGCATGGGAACAAATCATCATGTAGGTACCTATCATACTCGCTATTTGCATGGTTTGTTTTGGCACTTGTGTGTTCACTCCAATCAGACCAAGAGTGACCTTTATCTATAGGTGTCATATCATCTCCATGGGTCTCCACTTGAGAAGAAACTCCCATTTGAATAGCATAGGGATTGAACAGTCCCCTAATAGCTTGATCCACTTTATCAAGGTGATGGACACTTCCATACTATCCAGATGCTTGCTTCAAGCGAAACTCAATGAAGCCAAATTTGAAACGTGGATCAAGTATAACTGGTACACAATTTGTCATGTATGAAATCATCCAATACTTATCAAATTTCGCTTGCATTTCTAAAACCATGACTACAATGGTTTCATTTGGACTAAATGCTTCTTGTTCTAAAACTTGTCTCACCCTCTAGATTTCATAAAAGTAGAGGTTCGACGTTGGGTATGTTGAACCAGAGACCACTTCTGTAGCTTTCTTGAATACCTTTAACAACTTGCATACTAGCCCTTTGCAAGTCCTGAGATGAGGAGCAGTACGTATAGTTGCTATCTTTCACTTTTAACTCAAGAAATGCCTCTTTGAAAGGCATTGCAGACTCTATCATATCACACATGGAGTTCCAACGATTTTCCTAGTTCCTCAATTATATCCTCAATTTTTTCTTTTCTAGACTAAGAACCTCGAATATATTTAACACTCTCTTATGTTATTGATGACACCATCAATTGCTTGAAGGCCATCTTTAACAATGAGGTTAATCATATGGGCGGCACATCTAACATGAAATAGATCACCATCACAATGCAACATATCCATCTTTAACAAATTTGCTTTCAAGATATCCATCATTGTATTGTTTGGAGCTACATTGTCCAATGTAATGCTAAATAATTTGTTCTCAATATTGTAAAACCGAATAGTCCTCAACATTGAAGTATAGAAATTAAAACCATCATGTGGTGTTTTTACCACACAAAATCTAATTATCCTTTTCTAAACTTTCCAATCATCATCTATATAGTGGCAAGTGACACACATGTAGCCTATGTTCTTAATGAAAGTCCACAAATTAGCTGTCAATGAGAATCTAAAATTACAGTTCTCAAACATTTCTTTCAACATTGTTCGGTGGTTCTTATAGGCTTCTACGATGTTTTCCTTAATTGTTGTCCTAGATACGGTTTCTTCAAGTGGATTTAAGCTAGCTAAATAGCTACAAGATCCGTCATACGCAACAAAAGAGAAAGGTAAGTCATGTAGTACCATCAAACGAACAAGCTCACATCAAGTTAGTTTAGGATCGAATCTCCAATTAGTGAGAATAGTTGACTCCGTTGAGACTGACTGTAACTTTTCAACTAAATCATGCATCTTAAGTCTTGGCTCACAAGTTTCAAATTCACTCTTGACTAAATCCTACCCTCTTGCTACAAACAAATTGCAGACCACAGAGCAGAGTGACTACACAAACACAACAAAACCACCACACCTCCCAGCATCCATGAAAGCCACCATTTCCTGCATCTCGTGGAGATCATCATACAGTTGCAACAGGCATGCCTAGCATGGTGCATCTATCCTCCATTGGCTTCTATGCATCAACTGGTCCAATCTATTCACTTTATTGTGTGCTCGGTGAGCTTCAGCTTGGGTCCAATCTACAGATGGCTTCAGAAACAATAATCTACTTGGCCTAGGATGATTTGGGAAGGTGCATAAAGGTGTGCTTCCTATCTCCAAATTAGACATTGCTGTTAAGACGGTGTCACATGACTCAAAGCAAGGAATGAAGGAGTTTATTGCTGAGATTGTCAGTATTGTTAAGAGGGTGTTCTAGAGTTTAGCTAGATCTTGATGTGGTAGTTATATGTTGTGATCAATATTTACAAATGAAGGTCTCCCATAGGCTATTGTGTTGCAGAATGCCACGAATTGTGAAATATCTTCTGAAGGTTAAATAAGAACAGATAACTCCAACTGGAAACTTTCCTACTGCTACTGTTCATTCAATAAAAAAAGGAAATATAGTGAAGCAGATCACTAGTGCCTTTAAACAAGTACTGACATATTGTTCTTAACAAGTGTGTATCTACCTACTCTGACACGGCGATTCGCTTATGAGAAAAAACAAATTCAAAACAACTAATATTTCTCAGCATTAGCCGACAGCTATAAAATAGTAGAGGCTATGCAAAATTATACTTGTTGGCAAATTGACTTGGCACAAACACCTACTCGCCATACGAATTCGCATCTTGCACTAAAAAAACTAGGACCCACTGGTTAAAATCTTTGTGTGGCTCTGAATGGAGGAGGCGATGGAAAGGAATCTTATGTCTAATACTCTGAATGAGAGCACACCCTTAAGTCTCAACTGAACTCTCCACGTCCCAGTTTAACAACTTCACCGGTAGAAAGACTTTTTGTCCTTGTCATATCCATGATTCGTCCATCCTTGTCATATCCATGATTCGTCCATCTTAGAGGGTAATGTAAATATGCGAAAGGATGTGATTGTTGTGTGTATATCCAGTTCTGCGATGAAGTCTACAAGGGCTTGTGATTTGACGGTTGTACGACTCTGAAAATCCATCGAGAAGGGACATAATTCCATGGCCCAGTTTACTATCCGACCATTTGCATCCTTGTTGCGTAGGATGTCTCCTAGAGGAAAACTTGTAGTTACGATGATGTGGTGGCCATCAAAATAGTGTTTTAGTTTTCTTGAAGTAATTAAAATGGCGTAGATCAGCTTCTATATCTGGGGATATCTGGTCTTGGACTCATTTAGTACTTCACTTGTGAAGAATACTGGTCGCTGGACTTTGTAAACATAGCCTGGCTCTTCGCACTCGACCACGAGCACCGTTGAGACGACGCGATCAGTGACCGCGATGTATAGAAGTAGGACCTCATTTGGCTGAGGCGCGGTAAGTATTGGTGGAGACGTAAGGAAAGCTTTAAGTTGCGTAAATGCTGCGTCGGCCTCCTCTGTCCAGGTGAACTTTTTGGATGCTTTTAGTAATTTGAAGAAGGGGAGCCCTTTTTCTCCCAGTCGAGATATGAAACGGCTAAGAGCAGCCATACACCCAGTGAGCTTCTGTATGTCTTTTACGTTCCTTGGTGGTCGCATGTCGAGAACTGCTTTGACTTTAGAGGGATTTGGGCTTATGCCGTCGCGGCTGATGACGTTGCCGAGCAGTATGCCGGAGGGAACCCCAAAAACACATTTTTTGGTGTTAAGTTTCCACTTATATCGGTTGAGGGATTTGAAGGTTTGGTCGATATTGTCGATTAGAGTGTTGGTGTCTCTAGTTTTCACGACAACGTCGTCAACGTAAGCTTCGACCAGGTCATCCCATATCTCGTCGTGAAGACATTGCTAAATGGCACGTTGATATGTGTCCCCGACATTTTTTAGCCCGAAGGACATGGTCGTGTAGCAATATGCCCCGAAGGGGGTGATAAAGGAGGTTTTAATCTGGTCGTCAGCTTTTAAAGAGATCTAGTGATAACCTGATGAGACCATACCAAGGCAATCAACATTCAAGCATCCACTCAAGGTGAAAGCTAAACATAATTCCAAATCATTTAGGTTTCCATGTACAAGGCTACTACTTGGTTTATATGATTATAGATTCAAACACCTTGCTATCATAGAACAAGAAGATTGCGATGTTATCATAACAATACAAATCGATGGCCTAGCACAACTCTTTGGATCAGAAGAGTTCAGTCGAGGACGACTCCTTTTCAAGAGGGGGAGGATGATATGACCACACCAGTAAGCAAGATGTCACAAGATCCAAGTCAAGCTACAACTACTCAAGTTTTACCTACACCGACACCAGCCCAAGTCATCGATGGATCGGTTACACGTAGTCGTGCAAAGAAGCTACAACAAGAGGTCCACGCGCTACTTTGTGAGGTTCACTTTAACATTAATGAGAATTATATACTACCTAAGTGTTCTACCTTGATTGTTCTCAGGTATATAGAAGAAGAGAAGGATAAATCGGACCCTAAAGGAACGGACCAGTGCATGTCCTAGAAGACACTACAAAACGGACCAGAGAGTCAAAAATGAACCAGTGGAAGTCAAGAATCGACTAGTGCAATGAAATCTTCATAACCTTTTACTCACAAAAGCTATGAATGTTTGTCGAGTCTGCTTTCCAATGCCTCAAGTCTCATCTCATTTGGACGTCACAATCAAGAGTTGTGCTTGGATTAGTCAAGACTGCTCAGAAAATGTTGGTACAACTTACTGTGCAAAACTATACGAATCTACAACGTTTCATGGTACATGGCATACATTACTAGAAAGCTCTTGGAGTCTAGTTTCACATCCAAGAAACGGTTCGTCATTTGGACTTCCCAATAAGTAGTTATGGTCAGTTTATTGGAAACTGCTCTGGAAGCCAATAGTCACGCGAGGGGACCTTTCACATTGCCTTCCCTCAGAAACTCTGTTTTGTTTTCATACGTATCTATGAGGGTTGTTCCTAGCATAAATATCCCCTACCTCTATGCTATTAGCAACCTTTAATCATTTGATAAACTACATGATATTGTAGCCACGCTGTTGAGTGCCTTTCTCAACCTTTGTTCTTCCTTGTTCTTCTTGGACTTGTGAAGTGAATCCTCTAGGTTCCCCTACTTCGTGCTCTACGGCTTCCGTTCGGCTGCGCCGTATTGTGTGGATTAGTTCTGGATTGTGATTTTGCGGTCGTTCGGAGATCGAGTCGAAGTCTTCATGGTTTCGGTGTCTCTCTGCCCGTCTGTCGACGAAAACTGGTCGGCAGTCTACCTTGGGGTATACCCACGGTAGTAGTTTGTCGGTAGACGGTGCGCAAACTACGAACTCGATGGTGACGCAAGACACGGACAAGCTTTTTATCTTGGTTCGGCCGCCGAGTTGGCGTAATACCTACGTCCTGCGTCTGGTTGTATTGATTTGTGTTGAGAGAATAATCATGTCCTAGGGGGGTCCCTTGCCTCTCCTTATATAGTCCGGAGGGAAGGGTTACAGGTCTAGAAACTAATCCTAGTCGGTTACAATTGCCATAGATAGTTTGATATCAATTTCTATTCTAACCGACTAGAATCCTGCTTGATTCCCATATCCTATTTCCTTGCGCGAAACTCCAAGCTGTCGGATCAAGCTTTGAACTTGTCTCGTAATGGGCCAAACCTACGGGCCCAAGTCTAGCCGTAAGGGTATAGGGGTTTATACCCCCACAGCTAGTCCCCGAGCACCATGTATTGTGATGTAACACGCCGTCTTGAGCTTCTTCGATCAGTGAGGCTTGACGTCTTCAA
>Ga0182004_10000968_pt1 | contig 19810 bp, 16 predicted proteins | sample Sormic07211540_1_FD_120479 | JGI IMG/M metagenome (GOLD analysis project Ga0182004, IMG submission 120479) | Endophyte microbial communities from Sorghum bicolor roots, Mead, Nebraska, USA - 072115-40_1 MetaG | ecosystem: Host-associated > Plants > Roots > Unclassified | place: USA: Nebraska...
AATTAAGCTCTAGATTGATTCCAACGCCTTTCTCACGAACGAAGATTGGGGGATACCATTTCATCTTAAGTCGAACCTTTGCATCTTTCATGAGACTAGTAGCTGTAGCAAATCTCAAATACAGCGCATTAGTCCCTAAATTGGATGTCATCAATACACCAAAACCCACATAGGGGGCAAATGCACTTTCACTTTTCATCTTACGTGGCATTTTGCCATGTGACGAGGTCTCAGATATTATGACAAATAATCAATGTCATACCTTATGACAAAGAATATACAGATGTTACATGATCCGTTGACATATAGTTTTTGGTCAACTAATTGTCACAACTCTTATGTTGTGACATTATTTTCATATGTAATGACACAAATAGAAAGTCAAAAAATTACAGGATTCTTGTAGTGAACACTGACGTGTAGGGTAATCTATTTGAGAGGAATGACTGCTTCGATGGGTACTATCCCATAGAACGGTACCCCTATTGGAGTGATCATCTTAGAGAAATCCAACCCCATCTTCCATAATGTGTCAGAAAAAATGATGTTTAGCCTAGCTCCTCCTTTGATTAGGACCTTGATGATAGTCATGCTGGTGATAGTAGGATTTAGTACGAGTGGATATAGTCCAGCATTGCTGACGCTTGTCCACTGATCTTCTCTTGAAAATTGTATTGGATACTATGACCAATTGAGGTATTTGGGAGTAGCCAGTTATACCGTCGTGACGGACCTAAGAGCTTGCTTGTCTTGATGTCTGCTCTTGGTTCTCTCTTCCCATCATATTTCGAGTGGTTGGATGGTTTGAACTTGTGGAGTAGTCGACTTGAGAAACAGGGGAATGTATTAGGTGTCGTTGTACTCCTACACCTAGATTCTGCTCCTCCCTCTCACCTATTATCAATTTGGCGAGAGCATGAGTAGTATCGAGGTGGTACAGGGCTCTGTAGTTTGCTCTTGTTTTCTCTTGGTGGTTCAAGTTGATTGCTCTGGCTCTGTTTTGTTTGGCTTCTTATATTGCTACTTCCCACTGGACCTAACCTCCCAAATGTAGATTTGTGTAGGTTTTGATCGTCTCTCCTTCATGAACTTGTACTAGAAGGTTGTTCGTCCTTTGCCCATTGATTAGCTGCTCAGATGGCTTTCTTTGAGGTGTTCTTGTTCTTCGTCGGGGTGAGAGACATCTTCAAGTTGTTCTAGGAATTCCTAAATCCTTGTTCTCCTAGTCACATGCCTATCCTCCTCCTCACGTTCTACTTTTTTTCATATACTCCTAGCTTAGACTTGAACTTGGCTCATTCTTCTTTACGGTGCCTTGCTCGATGTACACGTCCTTGCTTCTACTTGTTCTTCTTCTCTTTGTTCCGTCTTTGATCCTTAGCTTCGCTTTCGTGGCCCTAGATCTCTAGGGATATATTTGATTTTGATTCATTCGATGATCTAATGTCTAGTGCTTTCGAAAAAACCAAAGGCGAACGGGGTTAATGGATCATGAGTACTTCATGGGTGTGCAAGGATCTAGCTCTGATTTTCTCTAAGTTGTTTACTTGTTTTCTATGGCTTCTTCTAAATTGTATAATGGGTCCCCTTGGAAGGAATGATTATTGTCATGTCGACTAACTGAGCGTTGCTATCTTCAGAAATAGAACATGACCAGTGAATGATGTAGTCCTATGATGTCACTGTCAACACAAGTTCCTCCTGTGCTCCCGTTAGCCGCACCATTTGTACTGAATCGGCTAGAACTCGAAGCAGTGCTTGATAGGAGGTAGCTGTGTTGGGGAACCTGGAAGAGAAAGTACTCAACTTCGTATGAGGATCCTTGAAAAGTCTTGAGCTGAGTCCTTGGAATGTTGAGGCCACATTCCGGAGCCCTAGTGGAGAAGAACTCGGAATCACGAGTATCGAAAACTTCTCGGCGAGTAGATTTGTCGTGGTCGAGCCGTTGTGTGCTTCATGGGTTCCTGAATCTTCAAGGAGACAACTTTGGAGCTTGCCATTACCATTCGCTTTGTAGATTCAGGATCTGAAGATGAAGATTGAACCCACAGGGAAGATCATGTTGTCAAGGTCCATTGAGCTCTCGGTTGCAAAATTGCCAAAAGCCCCTACCTGGTGTGCTAGTTGTCAATGTTTTATCACTAATAGCCTACCACGGGGTACCCTAGACAGTTGTTCGGGCTTCGGCGTATACTGAAACTCGATAATTAATGCAAGAGACAATCGATTTATCCTGGTTCGGGCCCTCGAGTTGAATCTCGAGTAAAAGCCTTTACGTCTAGTTGGCATTAGCCTTTGTGTTATATTGATCGTATGGTGTTGTGTTACTCATCTCTCTTACAAGGGGTGCCCTTAGCCTCTTTTTAAATCAGTAGAAATGGTTGAGAAGTGATTTGTTATCCTAGATGGATTCATAGATAGAGTTTTGTTTCTAATACACAAGGTACCTTCTATAAGAATCTAGCTAGTCCAGCCTTATTCTACTCGGAGTCGGAGATACGTTTCGATTCGCTTCCTTTTGGAAATGTGGACCAGGCCAAGGCCCACCTTCTGGTAACCTACCGACGAGGGAACCCTGGGTCCCATATCGACTAAGTCATTATCTGATTTGGTCTAACTAGTGTCAATTATCAATCCACTCACTATCTATATCTATTTGGAAATTTATATGTGTTTGATAAAAAGAGATAATTATTAGTAGATAGTTTTTTAGCAAAATTAGATAACTACTATGCGCAGGGTCCAAACAAGGTCAAAATTTTGATATAGAGAGCGAGGTTACATACAACGTTTGGTATCGGCAGTGACCTAAGAGCAACTCCAACAATTTGTTAAAACTCACTTGGCAAATCTGTAGTTTTGCCAAGTGTCAAAACTAAATGCCAAGTGAAAAAAGAAGCCTTCTCCAACAGCTTGCTATTTGAACTTGGCAAAAGAACTTAGCATCCTAGGATTTTTGCCAAAATCACAAAATTGAGCCTCCAACAAATTCGTAAAACTAGTTGGCAAATTGAGATACACGTGATGCCAATCGATGGAGGACTTGGCATATTTGCCAAAGAAAGGAGAAATTTTGCCAAGCTCATGAAATTGTCAACTAGTTTTGCTAACTTGTTGGAGGCTACTTTTTATGATTTTACCAAAAATCTTAGGATGCCAAGTACTTTTAGCAAACGGTTGGAGTTACTCTAAGGGCTTGTTTGGCACAGCTCAACTTCACTAGTAAAGCTGTTTTTTAGAAAATAGCTTTATGAGTGACTTTCTAGATGAAGCTGAGCTGTTTTGAAAAAAGTGTTTGGCAAAATAGTTTCACCAACTACTTCATGCATAGTTGAGAGAGAGAAATGAGAGAGAAGCTGCAATAAGCTACTTTTTTTCCAGCTTCATCCAACTTATATCTTTGTGAGAGGAGGGAAAAAACAGCTTCACCGTGAAGCTGTTTTGGAAATAAGTATTTGGAAAAAAAAAACAGCTCACAACAGCTTCCTGCGCTAAGAAAAATCTCTAGTCTTTGATATAGAATATGTTTAGGTTTTATATTATAAAGGTCTTTTCTCTCACTCGGATTGGGAAAGATGCTCTAATTACCCTTCTCACTACACCTCCGACCAGGTCTCCGTCACCTCCATTTACAGCGAGTACCAATCACCGCCGCGGCGCCTGAGAACGCATCCCAGTCCAGCCTTCCATGTGCGGCAGGGCCCGGTGCACCCTCAGCCCGGCCCAGGTTGCCAGGGCTTTCGGCTTCCCCACCACCTCCGCCAACGCGGACGGTGGTGGAGATGGCCCCGCTGTGCCGGCGCTCCATCTTGACCGGTAGGACATACCTTTTGGGTACACGGGTTCACGTTCGTGTGCGTTCAGCTTTCGCTGCTCTTGGGTGTGTGGGGCGCAGGTTCCGGCCGTCGTACAACGTGTTGCCTGGGGCGTACCTGCCTGTGGGCGCCGTGCGGTCACGACCAGGCTGCGGCGACAGAGAACGGGGTGCGGATGGGGAGGGGCCGGTGATCCAGTGTATGAAGTGGGGGCTGGTGCCCAGTTTCACCAACAAGACCGAGAAACCCGACCATTTCAGGATGGTATGTGGATTGGCTGCTGTCTCCTGTATTTGCTGCTTCTGTTCTTGTTCTTACACCTGAGCATTACTTTATCAAAGCTTCGGCGCATAGATAGCAAACTGTAGACTATAAATTGTTTGCAGTGGGATTATGTTACCCCAACAATTCTAGCTTGGCATTCTAATGTAATTTTTTTTCTTCTTGATCTTAACATTAGTGATTTAGTGTTGTGCTGCTAGTATTTTTTTTTTGATTTTTCACCGGGGATTACTCCCAACTGAATATATTCAAAAAGGGCCCAAAAAGACAGATTTACAGAGGTTTTGAGGAGGAAAAACAACAACAACAACAGCACCGAGCGCCCTAGCGCTAGGGCGAAAAGTGGTAGAGCCACACATAAACAAGGAAACAATAGCAGGACGCGGAGACTACTAATCAGGACATGAGCTCTTCGATGATGCCTCTAGGGGGTGAATGACGCCATAACGTAATCATCGTCATGCAAGCCGGAGCTTGACAAGGATTTCTCCCGAGCCATGTGCCGATGAGAAGTAGTTGCAAGGCTCTTCAGTGACGACTTCAGGAAGGAGAATCTCGTACCTGGCTCAAAAAGTTTGAGCTGAGCTTTCGCCTAGAGCCGTTGCAAAGCCTCCAAAGACCCACCCGCGACTGAGGTGATAGCCGGCCGCCGCCACACCATGCGGAGCCTTTCGGACTCGCCCGCGATGGTGGTAGGAGCGCACTGGCAAACGTCGACCGCCTCCGCTCAACGCGGAGCCATTCCGGACTCGCCCGCGACGAGGGGAGACGCGCAAAAGCGTTCCCGCCTGAACAGAGGGGGGTTGTCGGCCGCCGCCACACCGCGCGGAGCCGCACCCGGACTCGCCCGCGGCGGTGGGAGGCGCGCGCCAACAAAGATCCCCAAACGTACCGGTCGCCGCCACACCGCGCTGAGGCACACCAGGACTCGCCCACGACGGAGGGAGGCGCGCACCGGCAAGCAACTGTCCGGACGAGGGGAGGAGCCGGTCACCGCCACACCGCACGGAGCCATTGCCGGACTCGCCCGTGAGATGGGAGGCGCGCACCGGCACCACCAGCACGCTATCACCCATGAAGTTGCCGATGTCGATGCCGTCGCGTTGACCAAACTGCATTTTGCCTTCCCGAGGAGAAGGCGGGAAGGCGCTCACGAACACGGAGCCCCGCCGCCAGCAAGCCCGCGGTCAAACCTCGCAAACGTGCCGCAGTTGGCCCCTGCACGCAAACGCAAAGGACACACTGCCCCACTGCTGGCACGCCTGCGGCCGAACCGCGTGCCCCTCGACGCTGCAGGACCACCCAGAAGGAGTCAGAGTAGGCCATAGTCCGCCACCTCGCTGATGACCAAAGAGCAGCAGATAGATCGAGGCCATAGCCAAGGCATCGGGGAACCAGCCACTCGCGGCGGCCTTGCGGCCCGTCGGCGTCGAGGTACTTGACGGCGACGTGCAGCGGCTCGATCTCCCCGGGCCGAAGCCGCTCGTCGAGGAAGCCCTTGTAGACGGGTCCGAACCCGCCCTCGCCGATGAAGTTGCTGCTGGAGAGTCCCCGCGTGGCGGCGCTGAGCTCCGCCTGCGTGAAGGCGTGCAGGCCCGACGTGGTCAGCGCCCGCGACAGGACGTCCAGCGACAGCGACCGCAGCCGCGCTGGAGAGGGAGGGACGACAAAATCCGGGCGCGGGACAGCCGGATCCAGCCAGGTTGCGCCGCCGCCATGACCATCGTGCGCGGCGGCTGCCACACGTCATGGCCACCGAGCGCTCCCAACCTTTGCCTGCTCATGGGGACGATAGATCCGGGCGTGGGGGAGCCGGATCCGCCCACACCCACACCGGAGAAACGCCGCCGGCCAACTTCTTTGAGTCGGCGTCGGAGCACCGCAGAGGCTTCGCGAGAAGAAGGGAAGGGATGCAGAGGGCCGAGCCGCCGCCGTCCTTGCCTTCCGTCGGAAGCCCGGCGTCGAGCTCCGGCGGTGGCCTGACCGAGACCGCGTGGGGGTGGAGCCTGCGGCGGCGGCAGATGGAGCCGCCCGGTCGCCCTCGAGGGAGAGCGACGCGGGCGTCTGGGTCCGCTATTTACTAATCGCTGCTAGTAGTTGGTTGGCTAGGTTCTATAGTTTCGAAAGATCATTGCAACCTTGAATCTACTTATCCCTGTGAATTGCCATACCCCCTTTTAGTTTCCTCTGCTTTAATGAATATCTTAATCTCACTCTTTTTCCAAATGTTCACTTTCAAGACAGGCCTCTTGGCTATTGACTGCAGGCAAGTAAATGGTGGGAAACACTGTGATATGGTACTATTTGACCTACGCTGATCAGTCCCTCCACATGTGACCTCATCGCCTTTGCAGCTGCAATGTTGCAGTTGTGTAAGCAATGAAGTGATTTTAACGGTTGGAGATGGTGGTAGATTTGGGATGAAGAAGGCTAGGAAAGAGTATCCATCCAAGTTGGATTAGAAATTAGAAAGCAAAAGAGAACAATATGGCAAAAAAATAAAAATAAAAATGCGGAAGTGGCAAATAGGTTGATTTTTTTTGCAGTATGTAGACAAAAAATTTAACATGACAAACAAAATGTAGGAGCACTGATTCGTGCTGAATTACATGTCCATATTTGTAATATCTGTGTGACTGAGATGTGTTATGATGCTTTATTTATATTTCATGAATCTATTTTTTTTAATTCAGGAATTGGTCCTTTTTTTAGCATTAGTTAAGTTATGGTTTTCTTTTTCATGCAGTTCAATGCCAGATCAGAGTCCCTAAAAGAAAAGGTTTCATTCCGTCGACTAATTCAAAAGAATAGGTGCCTTGCTGCAGTAGAAGGGTATGGAATTATGGTTGATTTTGAGTTTTGCTAGTTCTATTTATGCCATGCCAGATCTTCAGTCTTCTGTGTGTAGATAAAATACTGTGTACACACTGCAAGGGAGTGAGGAAATGGAATGGGGACATTGTTGGACACAAATCACAGGATTTGGGGCTAGTTTTTCTATTTCATTAGCCTTACCACAACTATGGCAGGTTGGGGATACATATAGGGTAGCTTGCTTGGTGCTTAAGAAAGGATTACAGCATATTCTAGAGATGCTAAAGTAGATGCTATAAAGATAAGGTGCTGACACAGCAGCCACCAACTACTCTAGATAAGTATCCTAGGTAGATAAGCACTAGACTTATGCTTTCAGACATAGGCTATAGACTTTGGTGGCATAACTTCATAGTTCATACGGTACAAAGACAGTTAACTATTCTTGTTGACTCCAAAGCAGTACAGGGTCTAGAATAGCAACGGGTACTGACTTAATTTAACTCTAGCCTGGGACCTAAAAATATTATTTCAAAAGTTTGGGAATTGGGATGTAGATCTAGATTACACACCAAGACAAGTTTGAGGACCTAAAAATGAGTTTTAAGGGTTTGGGGACCTGACATCCCGGGACAAGTTCGGGGACCCCTGTGCATTTTACTCTTTCAATAGTATAACACCCATTTTGTTTTTGCATATCCCTCTTGCCTACATGGAAAATATAATTCTTGTCATACGATGTGCTATTGTTTATACATTATACTTTGAACCCTCCAATTGTAAATGGATAACAGTTTACTTTGCCCCGTGTATGATTTGTTGCAGTTTGCAATTGGATATTCAGTAACTTCCTAGAAAGAAGAAATAGTCTGTTCAGTACATTTCTTTAACTGATCAGGAGTTGGATTTTGTTATGGATTTAGGTTTTATGAGTGGAAAAAATATGGATCAAAAAAACAGCCATACTACATACATTTTCAAGATCATAGGCCTCTTGTCTTTGCAGCCTTGTATGATATGTGGACAAATTCAGAAGGTTAGGATGCTTACTGATTGCAATAGTTATATTCTTACTTTTTTACAAAACACATTTATTTACTAAATTACAAATCCAACTTTTTTGGGGGAATTTAAAGGCTGAGTGTTTTGGGTGATTTAGTCAATATGTTCTTTTATTCTGCATGTATAACACTTGTCAAGGATGGATTTGATACTAGCATTTTTGAATATCAAGTTTATTGTTTTTGACAGAGCAGATCATGCCTATACGCATCCAATTTTATTCAGTTATTGTTGTGCCGTCAATCATAGGAGCTGTGGTTCTTGAACATGAGGAATTGTGGCTCTCAATATCTTGTTATGTTCTTGATTGATACTTTGTGCTTTTTTTAACCAACTTAGGTTTGATATTTTCTTGTAGTTCTCTGATCTGTCTTTATACCTGTAACTGCTTAATCATTTACAAAGGGGCAAGCATGATTTTGTGCTGTTTCAAAAGTATTGAAGCTTTGGATAAGTATTGCATGTAAAATTGTGCCTACCTTTTCTTGAACAAAGCAGTTCACACTTACAGATTTTATGATTGAGATTAACACACTGTCCAAGACGACTCGAGCAACACAGCGATGACTGTAATGCTCAGCCCAAACCTGTCGAGGGAAGATGGCAGTGCAATGGGCCAAAAGAAGAGGGCAGTGCTAAATGGGAAAACACAATGTGTTCCGAGCACTGCACTACTGGACATATGTTGGACCAGCATACATAGATGTGATGCAGGATGGACACGCAGAGGCACCCATTTTCAAGATATATGCTACCAAGTAGAGCATCATATTCATTCTATTTCCCGTTAAGATTTAGTTTATATCTTGAAAACTGTATATCCTCTTAATGAAAAATGCGTGAAGTCGTGTTCGTGAAAACAATTCTTGAAAACTGTAATAATTTATCAGTCTCTTCACAAATTATTTCAAATGTGGTCCAGTAAGTGCTTGCAGAATATGATGCTCTACTTGGTAGCATACTGCATACACATGCCTAACTTTTTTATTTGACCATACTGTTCAAAGAAGCTTGTTCATGCCAAGTTTGAAACAATCAAATTATGTTACTCTCCCTGATACTGATAATCCAGCATTACCTAATATTTACCTCAGGAGAGATCAACCATACATTCACTATTTTGACTACACGTGCCTCAACTTCTCTAAATTGGCTTCATGGTTAGTGATCTGCTCTTATCTCCAGTGTTTCTGAACATCTTCAAAATTATTTATGACTGCTCGTGCTTTAGCCATATTCAACTTGATGCACATGTTTTCTTTTTCCTTTTCATTTTATTAAGTTATCCTCTTGTATACAGTTCTTCACTGCAGCATTTAGCGGAATAGTGGATTATAATTTGTAAATGCTTTAATCCTGCTAGTTCCATGCTCCTGTTTGAAAAATATTGTTTGGCACATGGAAAGAGACTTCAGCTTTCAGTTAAATCTCATGACAGTAGTGATGGATAAGTCTTTGTACTGTGGTCTTTGTGGGGGCTGCAGCACATGGTCCTTGTGACCTTGCTGCATGGTGGTCTTTGCTGCCCATCTAGGACAGCATCTTGGACTAGCTTTAGGACAGCATCTTAGGACAACATCTTAGGACAACAGTTAGACTAGGACAGCATCTTAGACTAGCATCTAGGACTAGCATCTTGGCATATGCTTGGCTGAATAGCAGTCTATAAATATGTACCCCCAACCCCTCAGGTTGGTATGGCATTGTGTGAGAAATAAACCAGAAAATTGTCCCAACTCCAAGTGTCATCCTCTCCCTTGATGAGAGTTAGAATTCTGCTACTACCAAGATTAAGAGTTCAGCGACTAACAAGTAGCATGTTTCATGATTAGCGATGTGGCTTCTTTATGGCTGTACAAATTGCATTATTTATGGCAAGTCAAACACTCATGCATACTCTTCAAGATAACAGGAAAATGGGTAGGTACCTTGTCAATAACAATCACGCTAAATGTAAATGCTCAAAGTATGCATTAAGAATCCTAATTTCTTTTGTTCACTAACATTTATTTATACTATATGTTAGAATTAGTATGCACCACCCTTGTTGGACTGGCTGTTGGCCTACTCTGGCCCATGTACTCTACTATATATATGTGTGTAATCCCTCTGTAATCACATAGTTCTATTAACCTAATACAGCTGGCCTGCGACCTTCATGGTATCAGACACCTAATCGTGTCCTGTGCGACCCTGTTCTCCTTCCGCTTCCGCCTCCCTCGGCTGTTGCGCGGCGCCCGACCCCTCAGGCTGCGCCCAACTCCCTCGCGCCGTGAGCCTCCGCCCACCTCTCCTCGCGACGCGTGCCTCCGCCCACCTCCTTGCAGTGCCGCGCACCTCCTCGCCGCACCGCGCGTCTCCTCGTGCCCCCCATGGCTTCCTCCTCCACTGACGCTGCTACCTCCGCAACCAAGCTGCGTGACGACGCTCTCGCTGCGGCCCAGGCCCTGGATGAGGAAGCCGCCTCCGTCCACGCTGATAATGTCGGCCGCCGCCAACAGCTTCAGGAGGAAATTGATCTCCTCAAAACCGCCGCCGCCGCCCAGGAGTGCGTCCGCGCTGCTACCGCCACGCTCGCTCAGGAGCGTGCGTTGGCCGACGCCCAGGAGCTGCAGGCTGGGGCCCTCCGCGATCGCATTCGGGCCGAGGCCCTCCGGGACGACGATGTCCACTCTGCCTACTCCGAAATAGAGGTCGTCGCTCATCTGCACCGTCAGGCTGCCGCTGTGCAGAACGTCCGCAACCTGGTGCCCATCGTCCTCGACCTCCAGTCCTCCAACTACTCCAAGTGGCGTGAATACCTCCTCCTCACCCTCGGCCGATACGCCTTGAAGGACCATGTCCTCAGCGCCACCCCTCAACTCGACGACTCAGCCTGGGTGCGCATGGATTATGTGGTCCTCTCATGACTGTTCAACAGCGTCTCTTCGGACCTCCTGGACATCATTCATGAGCATGGCGGCACCACGGCATGGGCTGCCTGGCTCGGGATCGAACAACAGTTCTTGAACAACCGTGAGTCCCAGGCTCTGCTCCTAGATGCCGAGTTTCGTACCCTCTCAAGGGGCATTCTTTGTTGATGAGTACTGCCGCAAGATGAAGAGCAAAGCTGACGCCCTTGCTGACCTTGGCGAACCTGTTAATGACCGCACCCTTGTGCTGAATGTCTTGTGGGGCCTCAATGAGCGTTTCCAATTCATGGCTCAGCTTGTCACTCGCCAGCGGCCGTTTCCTCACTTCGGCGACGTCCACACTGATCTCCGCTTGGCTGAACTCAACATGGCCTCGCCCCCGACGCCTCCTTCCGCCCTCATCGCCTCTTCGACCAGCAAGACGACCGCCCCTTCGACAACACCTGCTCCTGCCCGCCCTTCCCCAGGCCATCCCTTCCATCGGGGCACTCCTGGTGGTGGTCGTGGCCGACGCCGTCGCGGTGGGCGAGGCCAGGGTGCCCTACAGGTTCCCAGTGGCCGTCCCTCAATCCCTGGAATGGCTCCATCCAAATGTGGCCTGGTGGTCCTCGCACTCCTCTACCGCGTCCTGGTCTTCTTCAACATCACCAGCAGGCGCACATGGCCGGTCAGCATCACCAGCTGGCACTCATGACCGGTCTTCCTCCTACCATGGCGTCGCTCCCTCTACAACACAATGTCCCACCTACAACAGGCCCTGGCATGCAGGCTCCTCCTGCCTGGGCCACTTGGGATCCGCAGTCCCTCGCCAACGCCTTCAGCACGGTGACACTCCCCTCTGGGCAACTCGGATTGGGTTGTTGACTCTGGAGCCACCTCCCATATCGCCTCTAGTCCTGGTATGGTCACCTCCTCCTCTATTTTTCCGTCCTCCATTGTTGTTGGCAACGGTGCTACTCTTCCTGTAGTTGGCACCGGTTACTCGACCCTCCCGGGTCCCTTTCGCCTCAACAATGTTGTGATCGCTCCTGCTATTATGAAAAATCTCCTTTCGGTTCGACAATTCACTACTGACAACCATGTCTAAATTGAATTTGACCCTGTTGGTATTTCTGTGAAGGATCTTCGCACTAGGGCTACCCTCCTACGATGTAACAGCTCGGGACCTCTCTACACCCTGCAGCTTCCTTCAACACCTACTGGACCTTATGCTCTCATCGCCACCCCTTCCTCGATCGACTGGCATCGCCGTCTCGGCCACCCCAGCAAGGACACTCTACAAAGCCTCGCCCGGTCTTCTTCCATCATCTGCAGCACCCCCGGCGATGATCCTTTGTGTCATGCATGTCAACTCGGTCGACATGTCCGTTTACCTTTTTCTTCTTCTTTGTCCAGGGCTTCTAAACCCTTTGATTTAGTTCACTGTGATCTGTGGACCTCTCCTGTACCGAGTGTATCCGGCTTTAAATATTATCTAGTAATTCTTGATGATTACTCTCATTTTCTCTGGACTTTTCCCCTTCGTCTCATGTCTGAAACGTTTTCATCCCTGTCTAATTTTTCGCCTACATTCTCACTAAGTTCGGTTGCACTATTAAAGCAGTCCAATGTGATAATGGTCATGAGTTCGGTAACTCCACTTCCCGCGCTTTCTTTCTTGCCAAAGGTGTCATTCTATGGATGTCTTGCCCCTACACCTCGCAGCAAAATGGCAAGGCTGAACGCATTCTACGCACCACCAACAACGTCATTCGCACTCTTCTTTTCCAAGCATCCATGCCTCCCTGTTACTGGGCTGACGCCCTTGCCACTGCCACTCTTCTCCTCAACCGTCTCCCCACCAAGACCCTACACATGTCCACTCCTCATTTTGCTCTCTATGGCACTCTTCGCTCCTACCATGAGCTTCGGGTCTTCGGCTGCACCTGCTATCCCAACCTTACTGCTACTGCATCACACAAACTCGCCCCACGGTCCACTCTGTGCGCCTTCCTTGGCCTCTCTAGCGATCACAAAGGCTATAGGTGTCTTGATCTCACCACTAATCGTGTCATCATCCCTCGTCATGTCGTGTTTGACGAATCCTCCTTCCCCTTTTCCCACCAATGCCCATCACCCTCCTCTGATGAACTTGATTTTCTAACTAATAATGAGCCTCTTTCAGCTCCCTCTTTTCCTGCAGGTACCCCCACTCACCAGCACCTTACTCCCTGTACTGGTTCTGTAACACCAGTACGCTCTCCGCCCGGCTTCCAGGCCCTCCAGGCGCCCCTGGTGCCTCAGGAGGACTTCCAGATCGCCCCCCTGGAGATGCCCCTAGCACCCCGGGCGCGCCCTCGGATGCCCCACGTGCTGCCTCGTGTGCCCCAAGTGCCTCTGGTGTCGGTGCCCCAGGCGCCCCAAGTAATGGTGCCCCAGGTGCTGGTACCCCAAGCGCCTCATGTGCAGGAGCCTGCCATACATCCGGCTCCAGCGCCCCTGGTACCCCAGGCACTGGCGCCCTCATTTTAGAAGCAGCCGATCGTCCACGTCTACTCACGACGTGCTCCTCCACTGGCAACGCCTTCCTCACCAACCCCGACAGCACCTGCTCGACGCTCTGGCATCATTCCTTCCCCGCCACGCTTCGTGAAAGATGATCGTCCACCGATTGTCAACGACCATGGTATGATGACCCGGGGAAAATCTGGATTCCAGCAACCTCGCCTTGGCCTTCATGCCGAGGCCCTCTCCCCAATTCCACAGTCTTGTCGCGACGCCCTCACCAATCCTCATTGGCGCCAGGCCATGGAAGAAGAATATGCTGCACTCTTGGACAATCACACCTGGGACCTTGTTCCCCGGCCTAGCACAGCAAATGTGGTCACCGGAAAGTGGATTTTCAAGCATAAGTTTCACACCGACGGGTCTTTGGACAAATACAAGGCTCGATGGGTTCTGCGTGGTTTTACCCAACGTCCCGGTGTTGATTATGATCAAACATTCAGCCCTGTAGTCAAACCAGCAACCATCCGTACAGCTCTCACCTTGGCTCACTCTCGACACTCGCCGATCCATCAGCTTGATGTCAAGAACGCTTTCTTCCATGGGACTCTGTCTGAGACTGTCTATTGCTCTCAGCCCACAGGTTTTGCCAATACTACTCATCCTGATCATGTGTGCAGGCTCAACAAGTCTCTGTATGGACTCAAACAGGTGCCACGGGAATGGCACAGCCGGTTTGCCTCTCATTTGCTTTCCTTGGGGTTCACTGAAGCACGGTCCGATAAATCCTTGTTCATTTTCCACCGAGGCACTGAAACAGTCTACTTGCTTCTCTATGTCGATGACATCGTTCTGACAGCTTCCTCACAGCAGCTCCTCCACCGTGTTATTGAGGCCCTGAAAAAGGAATTTGCTATGAAAGTTCTTGGCCCTCTTTATCACTTCCTTGGCATGACTGTTGAGCAGCAAGGCGACTCCCTTTTTCTCTCTCAACGTCAGTACACTCTGGACATCATGGCCCAACATGGCATGAGCTATTGTAAGCCCTGCTCCACTTCGGTTGACACTTGTGCCAAGGTCTCTGCCTCTGATGGCCCCTCTATTGCTGATCCTGCAGCATACCGCAGTCTGGCAGGGCTCTCCAGTACTTGACCTTCACCGGGCCGGACATCGCGTATGCTGTCCAACAAGTCTGCCTCTACATGCATGACCCTCGGGAAATTCATCTTGTTGTTGCCAAAAGGATCCTCCGCTACCTCAAGGGCACATTGGAGTATGGTCTTGTCATTCCAAGATCATCCTCGTCTCAGCTCATTGTGTACACCGACGCTGACTGGGTTGGCTGCCCAGACACCCGCCGCTCCACCTCTGGCTATGCGGTTTTTCTCAGGCGGCAGCCTCGTCTCCTGGTCCTCCAAGCGGCAGCCCACCGTCTCCCGCTCTAGTGCTGAGGCCGAGTATCATGCTGTTGCCAACGGCGTTGCTGAAGCTACTTGGCTACGTCAACTTCTTCAGGAACTTCATCACCCCATTACCTCTGCCTGCCTTGTCTACTGCGACAATGTCAGCGCCGTCCACCTCTCCACCAACCCTGTACAACACCAGCGCACCGAACGCGTCGCCATTGGGGCTGTTCGTGTACTCCATGTACCCACTGCGTCCCAGTTCGCTGATGTCTTCACCAAGGGACTTCCTTCATGGCCTGCGACCTTCACTATATTATCTGTTCTACACATTTTTCATTCTTATGAACTGTGCTAATACTGTGTGTCATGAATGCATTATTCTCTTTTCTTTTTAGTGAGCATTTTTGCAGCATGGGTTGTAGTACAATAGTAGCTGTTTTGATAACTTGAATTTGTATTGAAAATACAATTGTCTATGGCTTGTCATAAGTTGGTATAATATTATATTTTTACAGGTAATGCTTTTGTGCAACTGGCTGATGCAGCAAGTCTACCTTCATGTTTATATTTGAATTGGGTAGCAAGTAACTGAGTGTGATATTTTCTGGCAGATAGAATGCCTGTTATCTTAGGCAGTAAGGACTCTGTTAATGCTTGGTTAAATGATGCTTCTGTAAAACTTGAAGAAATTACTGCACCCTATGAAGGAGCTGATCTGGTAAGTCATATGCATAGCATCATCTGATAGGCAGCAGCTCTCTGTGCCTTGTCGAACGGAGGTTGTAGCGGTGAGAGATCAGTGGGCGAGGCTTGAACGTCATGCGGCGGCGAGGCGCCGTGGTCGCGTGAGAGAGGAGACGAGGGGCGACGGCTAGGGTTTCTGGGGAAAAACTCCCGGCTCCCTAAAGGAAGCCGAGTATAATAATACTCTTGCTTAATTCTGTCCAATACGATTACAACTCATGCCAAGAAAGTCACCTTGTCGTTGTACTGCCATGCCAAGAAAGTAGTGAAGGGGGCCAAGATCTTTCATGGCGAATTCCTTCATCAGAGCATCAATAATCCGGCGAAGAAGCTGCTGGGAAGAAGCAGTGAGAACAATGTCGTCCACGTAGAGTAGCAGATAGACAGTCTCTGGACCACGGTGGTAGACGAAGAGAGAGGTGTCTGATCTAGCTTCAGTGAAACCCAGGGAGAGCAGAAATGTTGCAAAGCGGCTGTACCATGCACGTGGGGCTTGCTTCAAGCCATAAAGTGATTTGTTGAGTCTGCAAACATGCCGAGGGAAAGCAGAGTTGGTGAACCCTGTTGGCTGGGAGCAGTACACAGTTTCTGAGAGAGTCCCATGGAGAAAAGCATTCTTGACATCAAGTTGATGAATCGGCCAATCCCGGGAATGAGCTATGGTGAGGACTGTGCATACAGTGGCCGGCTTGACAACGGGGCTGAAAGTTTCATCGTAGTCGATACTGGGACGTTGAGTGAAGCCGCGAAGGACCCAACGAGCCTTTTAACAGTCCAGAGAGCCATCAGCATGAAATTTATGTTTGAAAATCCATTTTCCGGTGACCACGTTGGCCTTGGCTGGGCGAGGAACGAGGTCCTAAGTTGCATTATCCATGAGAGCAGTATATTCATCTTCCATGACGCGACGCCAGTGAGGATCAGCAAGGGCGTCGCGGCAGGACCGGAGAATTGGAGACAGAGCCTCAGTATGCAGAATTCTTGGCTGAATATATCCAGACTTCCCACGAGTCATCATGCCATGGTTGTCAACCGGTGCAATGGGTACAGTACTAACCGGAGGAGCATTTTTGACAAACCGAGGGGGGGAAGGGAGGATGCTGGAGCGACGAGGAGGAGCAGCGGGCGGTGATGATGGTGGTGGAGGGGCTGCAGCTGGTGGAGGACGCCGAGTGTATACTTGGGTGATCGGTGGCTTCTGGAAAGTTGTTGCCATAGGAGCTGCAGCAGGATGAGGACGCCGAGTGTACACTTGGGTGACCGGCGGCTTCTGAGAAGCTGCTGTCATGGGCAGCACAGGGGGAGCAGTGGATGGTGGGTCAGCGTCCAGTGGCAACACGGAGGGTGCTGAGGGTGCCGGGGCTGCATCCTGAGACAGCACCGGTGCTGAAGGTGTTGCTGTAGGTGCGTGGAAGCCTGGTGGAGGGCGCCGGATCGCTGGCCCGGCTAGAATGGGGGGTCAAAGTGGAACCGGAGCGTCGTCAGGTAACTCCGGTGCAGCCTGCAGTGGAAACTGAGCAGGGGCACCGGGGGTTGACATGGGTGTACATGCAGAAGAAGAAGGAGCTAGCAGGAGCTCGTCGTTAGTTAAAAAATCAAGTTTGTGGGGGGCTGTGGTCTGGTGTCGAGAAAAGGGAAAAGTCGTCTCATCAAAGATGACATGATGAGAGATGATGACACGATTAGAGGAAAGATCGAGACACCGGTAGCCTTTATGATTGAAGGAGTACCTGAGGAAGGTACATAGAGTGGAGCGGGGAGCAAGTTTGTGAGGTGTGGTGGCAGTGAGGTTGGGATAGCAGGTGCACCCAAACACTGGAAGATTATGGTAAGAGGGTAGTTTACCATGGAGAGCAAAGAAGGGAGTAGACATGTTGATAGTTTTGGTGGGGAGTCGGTTAAGGACATAGGTAGCAATGGAGAGGGCGTCCGCCCAGTAGGAGGGGGGCATGGACGCCTGAAAGAGGAGTGTGCGTATAATATTATTGGTGGTGCGGAGAATGCGTTCAGCCTTGCCATTTTGCTGCGAGGTGTAGGGACATGACATGCGAAGAGAGACACCGTGGGTGAGGAAGAAGTTGCGAGAGACAAAATTGTCAAATTCGCGACCGTTGTCACACTGAATAGATTTTATGGGGCACCCGAACTGAGTGCGCACATAAGCAAAGAAGTTAGAAATGGTGGCAAACGTGTCAGACTTAAGACGCAGTGGAAAGGTCCATAGAAAATGAGTGAAATCATCGAGAATTACTAAGTAATATTTGAAACCGGATACACTGGGAACAGGTGATGTCCATAGATCACAATGTAATAAATCAAAAGGTTTGGAGGCCCTGGACAAGGAGCTAGAAAATGGAAGGCGCACGTGGCGACCGAGCTGACAGGCATGACATAGGTGATCATCTGTAGGTTGATGGCAGGCAATCGACGAAGAGTGAGCAAGATGCTGGAGAGTCTCCTTGCCGGGGTGGCCAAGACGTCGGTGCCAGGTGGATGATGAAGGGGTGGCAATCAGAACGCAGGGAGCAGTAGGCGTCGATGGAAGCTGCAGGGTGTAGAGTGGCCCGGAGCTGTTACATCGAAGGAGGACGTTCCTGGTACGAAGGTCCTTCACAGAGATTCCAGAAGGGTCAAACTCAATAGAAACATGATTGTCAGTAGTGAATTGGCGTACTGATAAAAGGTTTTTAATAATGCCTGGAGCAAGAAGAACATTATTAAAACGATAGGGACCGGGAATGGTCGAGTATCCGGTGCCAACAACAGGAAGTGTGGCACCGTTACCGACCACGATGGAAGAGGGAAAAGAGGAGAATGTGGGGGTAACAATACTGGGGTTGGAGGCGATGTGGGACGAGGCGCCGGAGTCGAATACCCAGTCGTTGCTGCTTGGCGGAGTGAGAGAAACGGTGCTGAAAGTTTGGGCAAGAGATCGAGGGTCCCAGGGGGCCCAAGTCGGAGGCTGCGTCGGAGCAGGGAGCAGAGCCGGGGAGTTGGAGCCCAGGGCGAGGTAGCCTGGGGAAGGCGTGGCAGCCATCATGGCGTGCTGCTGCTGATGTTGAGGAACGCCGGCACGAGTTGGGGGAGGACGAGGGCCGCCAGCCGTGGGTTGAGGCCACATGTGAATTGACCCAGACCACGGGTTGTAGAGGGACGGCCACTGCTGGCCGCCTGTGGTGCCCTGATTGCGTCCGCCGTGGCGACGCCGGCCACGGCCAGCGCCCGAGTCACTCTGGACCAGAGGATGGCGTGCTGGGCAGCTTTGGAGGGGCAGGGCTGGGTGCTGGAGCAGCAGGGGGCGACTTGCTGGACGAAGAGGCGAGGAAGGCAGTAGGAGTCCCCGAGGACTGACCCATGTTGAGGTCGGCGAGACGAAGATCAGCACGAACATCAGCAAACGAAGGGAATGGCTTTTGTCGCGTGATGAGCTGTACCATAAATTGGAACCGTTCATTGAGACCCCGCAGTACGTTGAGTACCAGGGTGCGATCGCTGACTGGTTCACCAAGGTCAGCGAGGGAATCAGCCATGCCCTTCATCTTGCGGCAGTAGTCATCAACAGAAAGATCGCCCTGGTTGAGGTTGCGAAATTCCGCATCGAGGAGCAGCGCTCGGGACTCACGGTTCCCTAGGAACTGCTGTTCAATGCCGAGCCAGGCCGCCCGAGCAGAGACGCCATCGTGAGCGTGAATGATGTCGAGGAGCTCGGTGGAGATGGTGTTGAAAATCCAGGAGACCATGACGCAGTCCATGCGGTTCTAGTCCGGGTCAGAGGAGCAGGACTCATCACTGAGGACATGATCCTTCAGGGAGTACCGTCTGAGGGCGAGGAGATGGTAGCCGCGACACTTGGAGTAGTGGAAGGACTTGAGGTCGAGGACGATGGGGATCAAGTTTTTGATGTTTTGAACCGCGCAGGCCTGGCTGTGTAGGTGGGCGACGGCGGCGGCCTCAGAGGAGATGGAATCGGCGTCGCCATCTTCAGGTTCGTCATCGCGGGCGCCTTCCAGGCGCAGTCGCTCGCGGATGGCGGCTGCCTGCACCTGCTCCTTGGACAGGGTGGCGGCGGCGGCGCGAACGCGCTCTTGGGCGTCGGCGGCGGACTGGAGGAGAGCCGCCTCTGCTTGGAGTTGTTCGACGCGGGCGTCATTGGCCGCGCGAGCAGCGGCGGCTTCCGCCTCGAGGCGCTTGGCGGCGGAGATGGCGTCGTCGCGCAGCTGGGCAGCGGTGGCGGCGGTGAGGGCAGCCTGCGCGGAAGCGCTGGCGCTGGAGTCGCCGTTGGTGGCCATAG
>Ga0182004_10000969_pt1 | contig 19789 bp, 5 predicted proteins | sample Sormic07211540_1_FD_120479 | JGI IMG/M metagenome (GOLD analysis project Ga0182004, IMG submission 120479) | Endophyte microbial communities from Sorghum bicolor roots, Mead, Nebraska, USA - 072115-40_1 MetaG | ecosystem: Host-associated > Plants > Roots > Unclassified | place: USA: Nebraska...
AGTACAAATCCCCACCGCCATCTCGATCCTGGATCCCCACGGCGTGCGCGCGGCCACCGGCACGGCAGCTCGGGCAGTGGGCGGGCTGCAGCCAATGGGGTGCGCGGGCGCTGGGCTCGCGGCCGGTGGGGCGCGGCCTCCGGCGTGCGAGGAGCTGCGTGGCGGGTGGAGCTCGGGCAGCGGGCGGGCCGCAGCCAACTGCGTGCGCGCGGGCTCGCGGCGGGAGGCGCGGCCACCGGCGTAGGCGCGGCTCGCGGCGGGCGAGGCGCGGCCACCGGCGTGGCACGGCTCGCGGCGGGCGGGGTGCGGGCAGCTGCGCGGCGGGAGGCAAGGCCACCGGCGTAGGCGCGGCTCGCAGCGAGCGGGGCGCGGCCTCCGGCGCAGGCGCGACTCGCGGCGGGCGGAGATGCGTTGGGATCGAGAGGAGGAAGAGAGACCATGAAGTGCTCACGGTGAAGAAAGGAAGGGGGAGGGGATCACGGAGGGGACGGGGGGTTTCCAAGTTACCGCGCAGCGGCGGACGCACGATCGGTTGTGGGCAGGCTGACGAAACCAAAACCGCACAAAAAAATGTCTCTGTTTTAGTCTTTTTAGTTGTAGAAGACTTGCACTCATTTATGATCGTAATAGACGAAGTTCTATTATGTTTTTAGAAAAAAAGTATATTTTTTATATGGTTTCTAAATTATTTTCGTAAGACATCATGGTTTTTTTTTCTAAACTACCGTCTTTGTTCATGCTCTTTGCAACGGGTTAAAAAACCATGTCTCAACAACATTTTGCTAAAAAAAGGTTCCATAAAAATGCTTTGTGGAAATATTGTGATCGTGTCTCTATCCCTAATAACTCATCATTAATGCATACAAACCCACAACAATAATACCTTTGCACAGTTTAACTAGAACTCAAGTTAAGTCGGGCCTATGATATTTTCTTCATCTCCACCTTCCCCTCTCTTCACAATGTGCTCTCCCTCTTCATTTCCCTTTTTCCATGGCTCGAGCCGCTGGACCTCCCTTTCTCAGTGGTGTGGGCTTCAACATAGCAATTCAACCCTCTCTCTCTCTCCTACATGGAGCGATGTGACGTAAATCTATTGTTTCCAACTCTTCTTTTTCACGAACGGGTTGGACCCTTGTTTCATTAAGACGAAAGAATTTTTGTTACAAGTGGTTTGTAGGCCTGCTATCCCCCAATCATTTAAAAGTGGCAAGCGACCAAATGTTAGCGAGGCTAACAACCTTCATCTGACAATTACAAAATGGACTATAAGGCGGTCGGTCTTGCGACTACTTGCACACTGAATAGGAACGCCAAGATGCCTGCTAGACTAGAGAAACCTGCATCAATCCATTGTGCGCCCTCGTCGAAGATACACCACGCGATGACTTGGCACGGAGACCACACTTTTGAAAACCCTGGCATTAGGTTCCTTCCAGATTTCCCAAGAGACGAGAAGCACCAACGAGTCAAACCCTGCTCGCTGTGTTAACCCCGACATGGCTCTACGACTCAACAATCAATTAGCAAGATCCTCTCCCATGTCCGCCAATAGTTGATGAAGCCCAATTGGCTGTAGAACCCTGAACCAAACCTCCTTGTCCACGTCACAACCTAAAAGAAGGTGAGCGATGGACTCCACGACCTCATCTTAGAGGGCGAAACCATCCAATTCTTGCAGGCCATGGCGCTTTTGGCAATCTGCGGTCTAGAGCCTGTTATGGATTGCGAGCCAGAAGAGCAGCTTAACCTTTAGCGGTGCTCTTGCCTGCTACAACTCCTTGGCTCCCAGTAGCTCTAAAGAACCTAGGAGAAAGCACGGTAGGTGGAGGATGCTGAATACTGACCCTTAGCCGACCACTTCCAAATGAACCAATCCGACTGCAGGGGGTCCAAAACAATATTATGAATTAAATCCTATGTCATGATGTAGTCGCAAAGGATCTGCGTCGTTAGGCCCCTATGATGTCCCTGACCCATCTGCAATTGAGTAGTGCGTCCCTGATAGACCGATTGCAACCACCGTGCGAGATCGCCTTGTAGGGGGCCGGCACGGCGGAGTACAATAGCTCAATACTTAGCCATAGATCCTTCTAGAAACTCAGGCTCATGCCGTCGCCTAGATGAACAATGCAAGACACATCAAACATAGTCGTGACAATGGGCTCCTGCTTGGCCGTTGTTCCCAACTTCGTATCTAAAACCTACTCTCTCTCTCTCTCCATTCTAAATTGGAATTTTAATTTTTCGAGATACATAGTTTTTGTTATGTACTTACATATACACTATGTCTAGATGTATAGCAAAATAATGTATCTACAAAAAAAACAAAACATTTTATAATTTAGAATGAAGAGAGTACACGTTTTTTAGCTGCATGAGACCTACACCACATCAAGATGCAAAGACAGATCAGAAGATGCTTTACAACAATAGAATAACACAACATGTAGTATACCAATGGAAAAAAAACATTTTGATCAGTCGGTCATAAAAACAATACCAGACAGATGTGCATAGAAGATGGCCACTTACACCTTTGCTACCTTGATATGAAATAAAATTTATTGTCAAATCAATTATTTAGAAAGCATTAAAATTTAGAAAAGCATGTCATCAGGCATGTAGAAATCTCAGCACGTGTCCCAACAACATGTAGCAACATTGGAATCCAAAACCAGTGATGGCAAACGTGACCCACTTAACCAACAAGCATATCGAAAGTTCATGGTTGAAAAGGAAATCTCTTAGAAACTTTCAGAAATGATATAATTCTTATAATCGACTATGCAATCTATGGGTCTAAATTAATAAAAAAAATGAGGTTGGATATAGCTTGAAGGAACATTTTTAAATTGAACATCGTCTCAACTTTTTCAACATTATGTATTTAAGGAATTTTTAGCATACAAATAAATATTAATATCTTAGGCAAGAGTAGACTATCGTTTCAATGAAACCAAAAAGGATGATGCGGATGGAATTGAACACAGAAAAGTCTCTTCTTCCTCAACTACATAAATTAATTAACTTGATTTAGATTGTTAGGTAATAGATATCCTATTCTATACTATTATAAAGCAGAACTCCACAGCAATTTTCTAGATCCACATCCCTTCGCATCATCATTCCCTCCTAGCCCACGTATCCACCTCCACCCATGTGTCACCATAACTCAAGCATATGTGTAGGATTGTTTTCTTACACTGCTACATGCGTGACCTTGGTTAAATATCCTCTCCACTCCATTCCTCCTCCACTTACTCCACTCAAGCATGCATGGCCACAATTGCCATTTAGTGCTTTAAGTTTGATCCTTTTTCATTCAACTATTACATGCATGCAACATGCAAAACATGCAACTCCATCCTAAGAGCAACTCTAAGAGCTTGGCTAAAATTAGTAGTCAAATTCCATTGTTTAGCTACTTTGTAAAGTAAAAAACTTCTTAAAAAAGAAGAAATCCACAACAGTCTTGCTATTTTATAAAATCAGATAGCCAGTGTCAACGGTTGGCTATATATGACCACCAAAAATCAAGGGATAGCCAACTTTCTATTTTACAAAACAAGATAGCACATCTATTGGAGACTACTTTTTACTATGCAAATTCTAAAATAGTCTCTACAATAAGAATATCCAAGCTCTTGGAGTTGCTCTAATTACCTTCATAAACAGCATCTCCACTCCTCTACTTCCTTGCTCTCTATATATAGTGCTTCACACACTAAACGAACAGAGACAAACCGCAGGCAAGTGCTCAGAGCTTATGCTTCTTCTTTCAATCAACCTATTATTTTGCTTGATGATTACATTATCCACTGTTGTTTCCTAGGAGCCAAGTTAACATATGGAGAAGTACCATGTTCTCACATGTTGCAGCACATCAGGAAGACTATGGTGTTCCTTTTACACCATTTTCCATATCAATCCCGTTAGAAAATGCCATATTGGATTAATTGTCATTGATCTTCATGTATACTACTTTGTTCAATGCCGAACTTTGTAATACCATATTTTTTATTTTACGTTTGTGCAAGTCTGTGCTTCTTGCATAATCAATTCATTAGTCATTTACAAGATATCACTTCCTAAAATCCCACAGCAACTTGTGGGGTATTCACCTAGTTTCATTTAAAAGCAATGCAGTGCAGCAGTTTGCTTTGTATTTGATGCTGCAGATGCATGCATTGGAGAAAGAAGGCTTCCAAAATATTGCATGCATCACACAGGTCTTCGGACCGTGAAGCCAGGTACCAAACTGATAAGCTGCTATTCATAGAAGTTGAATTGAAGTGCATAGAGAAACTTTAGAATCAATCTGTAACTCATCCCGACATCATATCATTCTAACTTACCTATTTTGGAGAGGACATGTATCTCTGGATGAACATGATTTTGACATATATCTCAGAAAACAAAGGCTAAAATGATGACCTAATTATGAATTGGAGTATCAAATATGAATAGGAAACAACAAATCTGATCACAAGCTGATGCTTGCCAAGTCAAAAAGCTTCTTAACTCTATTCCTTGAGAATGTTCATTTCGCTAAAATTTGGTTATGCTGATTTGTTGTGAGAGAAAAACTGCTTAATAGTGCTATAAAACAGCGCGGTTATAAATTGCAAAAAGAGGTAGGCATGTGCATATGAGTGCCCATAAGATAAGGTGATGAGCTGACGCACTTGATTTATCTGGCAGCAAGTAACCCAATATTCTGGCTCTTCCAACAGATTCAAGCAGTTACTGTAAATTTATTTTGAGCTATATTTTTAACCTTAAACTCAAGAGCAACAAATTCTGTTAACAACCAAGAGTTTTTCTTCCACCTTATCTGTTACCACAATGTATCCACCTCATTTTCCTCATTCTTGGTAGTAGCCTAGAAGAACAAAGAGTAGGCTTTACCTTCGAGAAATTAACAAAAAAGAACTACAGAGCATAAAACACAGGATTCACTATAAACATTCTTTAGCCATTTAGTTGTGGGTGCATCATGGTAGCTGCCTGGCACTAATAATTGCACCTGGAAAGCAAAATGTGACTCCCTCCATGTATCCAACACCAAATCAGAAAGTGTGAGTCAGAGATGTCTCTCTCAAATAAGAAACATGAAAAAGTCCCCACCTGGATAATATATTTCAAAATGTTTGGTGGTGTGGAGGCCTCTTTTACCTGAAAGATGATCTGGAGCAGGTAACCTACCCATGCCATGAGGAATTTAGTACGTGGCATACTTTGCTGTAGCCATAGATGGACACGGTTGTGCCAAGCTCAAACAAGCCACAAAACAATTTTTCTTCAGATAAAGTTTTTGTTTAGAAGTCCTTGGCATGGCTTGAGGAATTCAGTGGATAGACAAATTATTTGGCTGTGATCCTGAAAGAGAAAAGGCCTACCCCGTCGTAAATCTTCGTCAGGCTGAAGGTCCACCTACACGATAGACAGTTCAATAACCATAGCAACCAGTTCTTCCAGAAAAAATAGTGCCACAAATCAGTTATGTATGAATTCTTGTCTACTGTTAGTGGTAATGCTATATCTTACCCATTCCTTGACTCACATCTCACACCCTCTATCACCAATCAGATCACTGCTCCATGTGCCACACTGGGTGCCTGGTTGGTATGAGAGGACAGATCACCTTTGTGAGATACAAATGCCTGACTAAATGAAAGAAAACACGTATGAATATCTGTATTGTCACGTGGACTAGAGGCCTGAAAAGTTTCAGGTTCAGCAGCATGAATCTGAATCTGAATTAAAGAAAGCATGATTTATATGCTTCTGAGTTCTGAAAAGGGAAAAAAAGTCATACAGAAGTCATAATTTTCACATCTAATCAAAATAAAATAAAAATCATACAATTAAAAGGCTACATCACATTCATCTGTGCTAGCATTCTGCGCACCTTGTTTGAATGGCAAGATGGCCCTCTTTTTCGAAAAAAAAGAAGATATTTCAACAACTTTCTCTATTAAGTTGAACTTTGAAGATTTATGTTTACAAGTTTATAGAAGCTTCCAAATTAAAGTTTGTGCACAAAAGGACTCACGATAATATTAAAAGTTGTGCTTGAGTTTTTTTTTCGAAAAATCCATTACCGACTTTCATTGATAAGAAGAATCAAAGTACAAGTAGGACAAAGTACAAGATATTTGGCGCGAGAGGCGCCCACCCTTTTTGTGTTGCCTCGTCGCATTGCGAAGCCGCACCACCCCTAAGATTCATTAGTCATGGATTACATTATAACATTGTTTGGCTCATCTAGCCACTCTCTGTGAATAGGCACCTGGGGAGGAATAATGTGCTTGAGTTTATAACTTTGATAAACTATGAAGTTTCATAAACGAAAAAAAAATACAAATACAGAAAGAAAGTGCCGGATGCTGTCAGGAATTGGCCGTTGGGTTTGCTCCTGTCGGTCGCACGGTCTAGCAAGCATCACGAATTCACGATGCCGTCAGGCGGTCATGTTAGCCGCCGTGGCCCACGTATATATGGTCGCTCTAGTCTCTCGTGTTGACCCTTCTCATGTGAGTATGTGACAAATGCACACTGCTAGCGACATTGCGACCCTGGAAGTGCCGGCTACCATCCTACCACGACCACGAGACTGATGTGACAAGCGTGCGGTGCAGCGCGGCTCGGCCATGGCGGCCAAGACTTGGCAGCTGATGGTGGTGGTAGTCATGATCGTCGGAATGGGCGTCGAGCCCTGCGGCGCCGTGGAATTCGCGTACGACGGCTTCGGCGGCGCCACCGGCCTGCACCTCGACGGCATGGCGACCGTCACGCCGGCCGGGCTGCTGCAGCTCACAAACGACACGAGCATGCCCAAGGGCCACGCCTTCCACCCGGAGCCCGTCACGTTTCGACGGCCGGCGGCGAGCGCGATGTCCTCCTTCTCGACCACGTTCGTGTTCGCGATCGTCTCGGAGTTTCTGGACCTGAGCACGAGCGGGTTCGCGTTCCTGGTCGCGCCGTCCACGGACCTGTCCACGGCGATGCCGAACCAGTACCTGGGCATGTTCAACGGCACCGACAACGGCGACGCGCGAGACCGCGTCTTCGCCGTGGAGCTCGACACCGTGCGCAACCCGGAGTTCGCGGACATTAACAACAACCACGTCGGCGTCGACGTCAACAGCCTCAACTCCTCCGCGGCCGCGCCGGCGGGCTACTACGACGCCGCCACGGGCGCGTTCCGGAACCTGAGCCTCATAAGCCGGGAGCCCATGCAGGTGTGGGTGGACTACGACGCCGCGACCACGGAGATCACGGTCACCATGGCGCCGGCGCCGGCTCCCAGCAGGCCGCAGAGGCCGCTCCTGTCCACGAAGATCGACCTCTCGACGGTCATCACGGACACGGCGTACGTCGGCTTCTCGTCGGCGTCCAGCATCGTGCTGGTCAAGCACTACGTGCTCGGCTGGAGCTTCAGCCTCGGCGGCGCCGCTCCGGCGCTCGACTACGCCAAGCTGCCGAAGCTGCCTCGCATCGGCCCAAAGCCCCGGTCCAAGGCGCTGACCATCGCGCTGCCGATGGCCACCACAGTGTCCGTCCTCGCGGCGCTCGCCGTCGCGTTCTTCCTCCTCCGGCAACGGCTCAGGTACGCCGAGCTGCGCGAAGATTGGGAGGTAGAGTTCGGACCACACCGGTTCGCGTTCAAGGACCTGTACGCGGCCACCGGCGGCTTCAAGGACAGCTGCCTGCTCGGCGCCGGAGGCTTCGGAAGGGTGTACAGGGGCGTCCTCCCGGGGTCCGACACCGAGGTTGCCGTGAAGAAGGTGTCTCACGGATCAAGGCAAGGCATGAAGGAGTTCGTCGCCGAGGTCGTCAGCATCGGCCACCTCCAGCACCGCAACCTTGTGCGGTTGCTCGGCTACTGCCGGCGCAAAGGGGAGCTCTTGCTGGTCTACGATTGCATGCCAAACGGGAGCCTCGATAAGCACATACACGGCGGCGCCGGCAACTGCAAGCCCGTGTTGGATTGGGCTCAGAGGCTCCACATCATCAGAGGTGTCGCCGCCGGCCTCCTGTACATGCACGAGGACTGGAAGCAGGTGGTCATCCACCGGGACATCAAAGCGAGCAACGTGCTCCTCGACGGCGAGATGAATGGTCGGCTAGGTGACTTTGGTCTTGCAAGGCTGCACGACCATGGGTCCGACCCGCACACCACGCGCGTGGTCGGCACCATGGGGTACCTTGCCCCAGAGGTGGTGCGCACCGGCAAGGCGACAACCCTCTCCGACGTGTTCGCGTTTGGTGTCTTCCTCCTGGAGGTCGCGTGCGGCCGGAGGCCCATCGAGGACAACGGCGGCGAGTGTACCATGCTCGTGGAGTGGGTTCGGGGGCACTGGCGGAATGGCTCCATCACCGGCGCAATGGACGCCAGGCTCGGCTCCGGGTCCGGGTACGACGCTATGGAGGCGGACATGGTGCTGCGGCTGGGGTTGGCGTGCCTGCACCCGTCGCCCGCGGCACGGCCGACCATGCGTCAGGTCGTGCAGTACCTCGACGGCGGCGTGCACTTGCCAGAGCTGCCAGCGATTTACACGTCGTCGTTCAACGTGTTCGCTGGCATGGAGAGGCACCAGCGACTCTTCGACTCGTGGTCAGTCCGGCAGTCCACGGCGGCGATAAGCGTTGCCACCATTTCTGACATCGGCCTCTCCGGCGGCAGATGATATGACCACAATTGGGAAGAGATGCGTTTCTCCCGTTGGATTGAATCCGACTTAAGATTTAACCACACAATTTTTGCCACATATATGATGTTTTATCAACAACAAAAAAAAGATACTTTTATCTAACCGAGTGGATCCGTGAACGTTGGCCATGTCCGAAGCAGCCATGGTGACAAAACAATGCAATGTTCAAATTTCTCAGACGGGCAATGCAATCACACTTTCTTTAGCATCGTCCTGTACATGGGAGCTCCGCGAGCGAGGACGTGGCGCTCCCAATCGGATACCACGCCGAACGGGTTATCGATCTGGTGGCCACTAACCCCGTCTATGACAAGCTGACCCTTGCTGTAGGAGAGGAACTGCTCTTTCATCACGAGCAGAACGGACTCCACGTCTGACTGCAGATAAACCTGCAGCAGCAATCGCAGTATTCGTACTGCTATCAGTTTCTCTTCACCAAGAAACAATGCATCGTTGTTCAGCTCGATTTTTGTTGGGTCAATCCTAGACTCATACTGCCATTACGTGCGCCTTAGATTCTACAGTGATGAACACAGAATACCTGTCCATTGGTATGAAGGAGGTCGACGACAGCTTCAACGAGCATTCTTCGCACCATTCTCCACCTATTTTGCTCTTTGTTGAAGTCAGGATTTGGGCACTGAAATGAGATAATAAGCAAACAAGATAAATGCACATATCATGGATATGCAGGTGAGCAATCCAGCTAACAGCAGAACTAAATAGCATATAAAGGGTTGAAGTGCTAGGGTGGTGTGTCTGCTGTGTACATTGGGTTAATGTGGGGAAATGAAGTCATAGAGCCTAAGCATATAAACCAACTTCCCAGGTAACATTCAAGTTTCAAGAGAGGCATTGTTTAATCCCATTCTATATGGAGATCATTATACACATGTCCTTGAACATATGGACAATATGATGATTGGATTTTAAGCGACACCAACAATACAAAGATGTAGATCAAGCTTTTTGCACGAGTTTGTCCTAGTTGCAATGGGAGATCAAGTTATTTCCCTCAAATAGCTAAATTGCTAGAGTCCACTTAACCATGTCTTCTTTTTCTTTTTTTTCACTATGTGACTTCTTGTGCTTTCTTTAATTTATTATAATACATAAATCAGTAGGGTCACAACCCCTCCTGTTTCCCAAGAAAAAAGCAAATCAACCAAGGAGTAAAGGAAACCTGTATTGTGACAAGAGTCAACCGTCCAGGATAACTTGAAACTATGGAACGGAATGTGGACGTTGCATTTGTTGACACAAAATATCTGTCAGAAAATAAACCACAGTGTCATTGATGATGAAATAGGAAACTATGAGCTAGATCAGTTGGTCCAGGGTGTGGATGTATATCCAGACCACTTGGGTTCAAGTCCTCATCGAGGCAAATTTGGGTCCCTATTTTCTTATTAATAAAATGCCACCTAGTTCCTCCTAGGTTGGTCTACTTCTTTTCATTGATGATGAAATACAGAAGGAAACAAAGGAAAATGATAACATTCGTTTCAGTTTCATATTGTTAGAAGAGGTGCCTATGGGCTGGCAACATGGGGCTTGGCGCCCATGCCTGGTGTGGCTGGGCTGCCTCTACAGACTTAGGGTAGATGATTACAGATTAGGCAAGGATCTCTGTTGATTGGGTGTATTCTATAAACCCTACTTGATCCTTGCCTATATATTGTACCTCCCTGTACTCTATCAATCCATCTACTGTTTTCCCTGTGCCATATTAACCTACACATATGACCATCACTCTCACGGTGCAACTGGTCAGCACAGCACGCCATAGAAGCGGTTGGCTGAGCCAGCCCGGGTTCGAGTCACGGCACCATCTTCTTAAGATGAAAAATCAGGGGGACGTCTCACCCCATGGTCGATTTTTTCTTTATATGACCATTGCGCAAAACTTTAGGGGGGAGGGGGGGACTTCATGTACAAGGATTAATAAAGCAAGTCCTGGAATCTGGTTTTTGGAATGTGCAAAACAATGCAAGACATTGCATCAGATAAATGTTAGCTGTAATATATAATATATGTTGGAGCTTTGGGATTTTGACCTTCAAACAAAGCTTAAACTTGTGTGTTTTGTTGGTGATTTAATTTTCTAGAATGAGATTTCTCGAAAAGGTTCAAAGTTTCATGACAATCTGCGCATTGCACAGAAAGATCCACAGGTTTATTAATGGTCAAAGAAAGCCATCCTGCTCTTTCTCCTGATTAGGATGTGATGCTTTCAGGAGAGAAATTTACATTCCTCCAGATGTACAGTTCCCCTCAGAATGTGCCAAGCTAATAAGCTAAACTAGTAAGGAATGTTTCAATTCAAGGTGAACATAAGTACATGAGGCTATTCTGGTATTTTGCTTCATCATTTCTTTTATTTTTGTATTAAAAGAACTGTTGCAGGAAAAGGTGAGAAAAGTACAAACACAAGCAAGACTTACAAGTTCCTTTTCTCATCTGAAGTCATACCTTGGAGGCACCTTATAACAAGCTACAGAAAAGGTAAGTTACTAAAAAGGATGAAGACAAGAATGGGATTCCATAGAGATTAAAAGGTAGCTATTACCTTTTCGTTCATCTCAAGCCCAAGGAAATTTGAACTTTCACAGCTTTTAGCCATTTGAAAAAGAAACAAACCATTTCCTGCACTAAGAAAGAGTATTTGCATGACAAGAGTGGAGAAAACACTAAAACAGAGATAGCCTATAATTAAGTAACATTTGAGAATTTGGTTTGCACTGTGACCAAACATACAGATATCAATCCTATCACAATATACAAGCTATACTTTCTGGTCATTTGCCATGGATTACCTAAGTTCAAGACTACAAGTATAAATTTATGAAATCTACTAGAAACAACAATATGGATGTGTGATCTGTAAATATGAGTTAATCGAAAACTAAACATGTCACTGCTTTCTCGTGTTTGTGTGTGGGTGGGGTGGGGTGTATGTGCGATCCTTTTCAGATCAAATTTGCTTTCCTTTTTGTGCTGTTCAATCTTTCACTGATGCTAGTACATTATTACTAATAGAAAACAGCCGGTACACCACAATTCCACATGGAAATCTATACCATTCCCCTTCTTTTTGAACTCCCTCTGCTCTGTTCCAAATGTAGATCGTTTTAGTTTTATCCTAAGTCAATCTTCTCTAACTCGAAGAGTTTATATATTAACATCTATATCTATACAAGATAAATGAACCTAATGTGATGTTGTAAATATTGGTGCATTTTCCTATAAACTTGGTTAAAGTTAGAGAAGTTTGACTTGGGACAAAACTGAAACGACCTACATTTTGGAACAGAGGGAATACTCATATATGAAGTAAATCACATTTTCAAATATTTAAGGAGGCATACCACTTCCAATATCAACCACTAACGGTAGTGTAGGTTCAAAGAAGACAGTGCTCCATGGAATCCGGTAGGGGTAGCACTGCAAAAGTAAAACAATATGAACAAAATATATTTATATAAGTGGGACTAAAACGGCACCTCACCATCTACTGAAGATTATTGAAAATTAGAAGTTAAAAAATGTGATCACCAAAATTATACAGGTACAGGTCCACGACTGTGATAGGAACAGAGGATGCCACAGACCTTTGAATCATATTTTAATACAATTATTAGTGTTTCTGGCACTAAGATATGCAGGCATAGCACATAGGATCCTTCAATGTTCAGAACGTTCAGGCTGTATACAAATCAGTATGCCAATAGAAGTCCTTGAGCAACCATTAGAAATCTTTGAGCACAAGATTCAATCATCTATTTCCTTAATTGATCCACAATTCATGCCTGTTAGATAGATATTGGCCATCTATAACACATGCAATGTTGAAGGAATTTAATGCCATTAAGTTATGTCATATTGGCCTATGATACAGCATAGCATGGAATTTCAAATTTAAGAACTTGGCTAAAGTGGTGATGTCATATGTCAGAATATGCTCAACTTAATCAAATGTGTAAATGGGATCTGCTTTATGAATTTATACCAGTATATTTATGCCACATAAACATCCAATGTAGGGTCATATGAAAACAAGATAATTGTATAGGCACACAAATATGTGCTGGCCTGTCGAAAGCATCAAAGCATCAGTCTACACTTTCATCTTCAATGTGCGTTTTCCAAAAATGCGAAGGAGAGCTGCACATCATTGCATTAAGAAGAAGAAAGGGTGTATTACAGGCACATCGATCCCAATTCCCAAACAATACTTTCACACTTGCAGATTCTTTTAAGGGACTTTCACACTTGCAGATTTACAGTTGCACCATGGACAAGAATAAAAACACAACCTAGTAACCTACTCCCTATGACACCCTCAACTATAAGGACAGACGACCATCAAAAGTAACATCCATAGCTTCATTATGTTTTGTAGTGGGCTTCATATGTCATACATTGAATAAATACCATGGATGAACTGAAAAAATATTTTGCAGATGAAAATTTAATATTATACAAGAAGCACTAGTTATGACCCAATAGAAATATTGTTCTTGTTCTACCATGACTTACTTTGTCCAATGCTGCTATACCAGGCAATATTCTTCCTTTGAGGAATTCCCAAACAACAGTGGCATTTTGAAATTCTGCATATTGAGATGAGGAATCTGTTTTTCTTTCTATTGCCTTGCATGCTGCACTCCCCACTAAAACAACATCACAGCTATCGGAGCTTGCCTTTTCCATTATTTCACCCAACTGTGTTCCACCAACTGAAAATGTTTCTGTTAAATTGTAATTTGTAGGGCCAATCCATAGTATCTTCTGTACAAAAAATATAAAAATGTCATAAGTTGTCCAGCATCTAAAAGGTTACAATTATTTCTCAAACAAACACATAGGGGAACTGCGTGTTAATTGTATTAATGGAGGGAAAAACGATCTGATTACATGACAATTCCACAGCTTGGGTTTTCATAAAAAGAAAGGAGAAATTCCATCAATGGCAGTTCACATGCAGAAATTATCACATCGATCAAAATGAAGCTTTCAAATTGACCTGGATGTATTTTTTATCTTTAATATTTCCCTTACACCACATAGTTCATTACTAATAAAAAAACTTTACAGTTACATGAGAAGCACAAAAAGTATGATATATTAATGCTTTTAAGTAAAAACTATTTCAGATGATTGCACAGAACCCAGAAACTAACTGAAGCAATGTTTCCAGTAATACCATTTCTTACCTCATATGATGGAATTATAGAAGAAATTTTCTCCAATGTTGATGGTCCTATATCAACTGGTGTCCAGCCTAACAAAGTAAGCATGGAGAAATCACAGGTATTAGAATATTTACAACTGCTTCAAGTAATTGATTATCTGCCCCTTCCAACTTTAACTGTTAACACAATCAGTACTTGAAGTGTTTTAATAAATAGCTATAGGGCAATGGAAATGCTAGAATTTACAGATAGAGAAAACTCTACAGACACGTGCAGCTCTATAAATTGCAAAATGCAGGTCCCTTTGGCAAATGACAACTGGTAGTTAAATTTTAAAAAGAAAAAAGGAAAAAAAAAAGAGAGAGAGAGAAAAAGAAAACTGAATTAGGCTCATCTTCTAGAAGTCGGTAGTATAAACAAACATTTCATGGTTTAATTGTTGTTAGTAAAATGTCGCTGCAAACTATCCAATTCAACATGTTTCTGCATGGTGTAATTTGCCAGCATGCAATAGAGCTCCATTTTTACTAGTGCACTTTGACAGGTAATTTGCTAAATGGTGAGAAACATGTTTTGCAAACAGGATGTCGTAATCTAAACGAGGGAAGCACAATTTCTTACCAGAAAAGTTGCTTGAGAAATATGTGAATAACATGAAAAGTTGCTAGTAATACTCACCAGCCAATTGTCCAGTAGAGCTGATTACTCCCAATGTTTCACTGCCATCATTTTTCAAGCACCAGAGATCTGTTGGATAATAAATAGGAATATTCCTATCCCTAGCAACTTGAATAATCTGTAGTACTTCCTTAACTGCACTTCTTTCTATGAATCGAGAGGGCACTGTCATTCCAAGGCCGTTCATTATTTGAAATGATAATTTTCCAACAAAGAACAACCCATCACATAGAGAGGTTAACATCTGAAGAGCAGGTGCTTTTCTCAAGAAGTTACTGCCTCCAATCTGCAATAACCAGAAGAAGTCAGAAATAAAGAATCTTGGCAATAGGAAGCGATTACACAATTTGGCTCTAAAAGGTACTTCATAGTGAAGTACAGATCCTCTAGTTGCACATGCTTCATATGGAGCACAAGTTGCTAGGCAACTTTTTTTTCAATTGCAATTAATCATCTACTATAATGAGTAATCACTTGTTTTCAGGTAAATAAATCTCCAGCATAACTGAAAGGGATAGCATCAGTCTTTCTAATAAAAACTCAAGAAAAAGAATGGTAATTATATTATTAGTATATGATCCATGCCATAATGCATAAAGTTGTATTTGCTGACTTAAAGGAAAAACAACACCAGTAATCCAGTATACACTACTTCTGGCTAATTGGGTACTTCTCAGAGCCTCAGGGAAATTCTGCTCTAATAGGTACACAGCGGGTGTCGCACATTAATAGTACTTGTCTAACTCCAGAGATTTATGATATGTGAAGGATAAGAAATCGAAAATTTGGTTGTTTTTTTAATAAGTCATTCATCTTTCCCTGGTGGTTCCAGGGCACAGAGGATATTTTAGCATTTCATAGAGGAAGAGAACAGCTCTAATTAGCATACTCTACATACATTAATAGAATGCTGAAAGTAAAGCTGCAACTTATTTCATTGAAAAACAATAGACAACTGCTTTTTGATAGCTAAATCTTGCATAACACCTGTCTGCTACATATACATTGAAAAAAATAGGCTAATGATTACAATGGCAATATATGGGCGCCTCGTGGTGTCCGTGATCTTTATCAATTGCATAAGCTCCTCCTCAAAATGGAAACCACCAAGAGACGCATAGCAGAAGCACGTGATACCGACAGTTGATGCAAGAATCTTATGAGACAGTGAGAAAGAATCATTGACAAATATCGTGGCACCTGAAGCTAGCTTCTGAGAAAAATCTTTGCAATTAGCAACTTCTCCTCTGAAGTTCACAAGATTTTCAAACAAAATAATACTGTTCTGAGCCCACTCTTCTTGCTTAAATGATGTTAAACCAGGCTCACCATCTACTGGGATGACTTGTACATGAAGAAGTGATGACAAATACTCTGACAAAAATCAGAACTTACAATGTGTCAAAAGGAACAACCAGAATTTAAGGCAGATTATTTTCAAGCTACAAACTAAAGAAGTAAAGATGCTGCTTTGATTTTGCAGCTTATCAGAAAATTGGTGAAGTTCTTTGTCTTATAAAAATGATGGGGCAATGGGTACAGTGACTAATTCATCACCATCAACAATGGCAATGGCAAAGGACTGTAATTGTGCAGATTCCCATAACAGGAGTATAGGACATCTGCTTTGTAGGAACTCAACATCTCCTTTTAAAAATTTAGTCTTTTTTCTTCTTTTGGTTTAACAAAAAATGAAACCCAACAAAGCGGATTGTTAACAAAAAAATGTAATCCAAGGAGGTGGGGGTTGGGGGTTTGGGGGGGGAGGGGGGGGATGGTATTCTGCATTCTGCTATACTGAAATAATAAACTGGAGAAAACACTTCGATGCGCAAAGGGAAATAACAGAAGATATGTCAAGAAAATCATGTTACATAATAAATAACTGACTAACCTGCAAAAGAACCAACTGATTCAATCACTCGATTATCAGACTGGACTGTATCCCAACTGGTGGCTATGACCACTTTCGCTCTTGCTTTGCACAAGTATTTGATAGTTAGCAAAGCTCTTTCAAGTGAGGAACTGCATGGTCCCAACTTCCCACAGATAAGTGAAGAATCAAGACGCACCAAAACTACCTCTCCAGAAAGTTTTTCAGTCGGAAAGTCCCTAAGAGATTGTACATGTAGATATGATGTTGACTGATCAGAGTAAGAATATTTGTCCTTCTGCAATGATGTAAAAGCAAAATGTTAGCATTGCATGTCAGCAGGAACTGAGGCATAACATTGAAACAACCAGAAACCATAGAAAGGAAATCACTTTTTGAAAAATATTGCATTGTTTTGTTAATAGACCTAGATCCCAAGTATATATCACTAACCAGAAACCATAGAAAGGAAATCACTTTTTGAGAAGTATTGCATTGTTTTATTCATACACCTAGGTCCCAAGTATTTATCACTTCTTACACGATAGAAAGTATCATCCTCCATCTCTCCCATGTTTGTTTCAGTGCACAATTCTCTGATATGTTTTACATGAAATGGAAGAAAACAGCATGATCATGATGATAAGGATCAACATCCAGTTCTACAAGACCTGCAGCTCATTATTCTCGCTAGTCCTAAAAAAACATGTATTTAGCAATTAGCATCCATTATTACCTTAATTACAGAGCATACACTTCTACAAGCAATAATATGCAATATCACCATAGGACTAAATAAAAGCAAAATTCAAATATGACTATAGCTAGTAATCATATTAATTTAGTAAATATCCAATTATCTGTTACACTTAGAGGATACCTCTATCTTATTATGAACTGAATTAGTAGAGATCTGTAGCTGAGAGCACCGTACTCTACATTTCAACCTGGATAGTCCGTGTCCCCCTATACAAGAACAAGTCAACAAAAATTGGCATGATGTTAGAATCTCAATGCATCAACAGAACGAAAAAAAATATCTAAAAAACCAGAGCACATCCCGCTCACCCAAAAAGTAGCTACTATTCATGGCGACCTGGAATCCAGCAGGAGCAGCCATGGCTCTAACCAAGGAAACCTTGATGAGCTTAACTGAAAGTTACAAACCTCTGAAATGCCTGGTGATGCTAATCAGCAGTGGCTGTTCCAGTATAGGACAGGGCGTGTACACTGATAATTTGGCCCCAAAAAACACGAATTTAGCGAGCATAGTACATTATGACAATTGGGTCAGATCCGGACATATAGTTTACATTGAAAATTGGGTAAACGGTTTCGCACAGCATGAAGGGAAGAGAAGGGGCAAGAATACCTGGTGCGAGTTCTCGCCGGCGAAGGGCTCAATGAAGACCTAGCGAAGCGCTCCGTCGCTCGACCAGCGTCGCCGCAATTGAAGAGGTGAGGCGAGGCGCGTCGCCCGCAGCGGCGCGCCGGGGTCACCGTCACTCCTGGTGAGAATTGGGGAGCGAGTGCCGGAGAGAGTATGCGCGAGCTATATCCGTTTGGGGCGCGTCACGAGCGGAAGCGAAGTGGGATGACCCCAGCCCGCTGGAATTGGAGGGATGGCGCCGACCAGCTAGATCCGGCTATTTTGCAATTTTAAGCCTAATTAGTCCCATAATTTTATAATAAAGTACTCAATTTATTCTAAATTATAAGACATTTAATTTTATGATACTAAGTTTGACTATTTTTTTTATTCAAAAATTTATGTAAAAAATATTATTTCTTTTGTCGTTTCTTGGTTTATTAATTAAATTCTTCAAAAATGACTTAAATTTAACTATTTTTGCACAGATTTTTTAAATAAAATATGTGGTCAAAATTCGAGCTAAAAAAATACAAACATCTTATAATTTGGAATGGAGAAAATACTACAGTAACATATGTCCTTGTACTTATAACAAATTAGTTAAACTTAATAAATTTGTCTTAAGGTTTTACTGACAAATTATATAATTTATTTTTTATTAATATTCGAACATCCCACGGTGACACCTTGTAATTTTTTTGACTAAACGAGGCGTGATTGTTTGCGTGCAAGGTTCTGGCTCTGTGGGCTGCAATCACACCTAAACTTGTTTGCCTGATGTCTCGTAAAGTCGTAAGCCTAGGCCATAGGGTGCTTAAAGCAGTATTGAGCCTGCATAAATTGAGGTTAGCTTGTCTATCTATATCTATTTATAAAAAAGAAAATTTTAGTCTGTCCAATATTTTTTCTGCCGCGTCTATCCGCAACCGGTCCCGTACGCCATCTAACCCGGAATCGGTCCCGTACCATAACGCTTGTAAGAGAGTAAAAAGAAAATATAATATTTTTTAGGGTTCCCAATGTAGAATTTCCTATTATTTTCCTGTGGGGATCCCTAGCCTGTCGTCCGCTCCGGAATCGGTAGCGTGCCGTCAGCTTCAACGCATGTACAAAAACAAAAAGAAAATAGAATTCTTCAGGTTTCCAATACAAAATCTCCTATAATCCTATTAGTTTATTGTCTTTTATTCTTTAATTCAGCTGAAAATTAATAAATGCATAGTAATTCATAAAAAATCTAAAAATTATAAAACAAATTTTGTTCAGCTCCACATATGTAGATCTATGGAGTAAACAAAAAATAGGTGCAAAGTGTTTGTCCTATTAATTTACTTTTCTTTTATTCTTTAATTTGGCTGGAAATTGATAAATGTGTAGTAATTCATAAAAAATTTAAAAATTATAAAACAAAAAATATCATAAATTTTAGTACATTCTGTTGCTGGAGATGCTTGCCTATACTTTTTAGTGTAAAATTGAAATTATAGTTATCTTACTCCAATTATTATGAAAATTTTATGGTAGCCCATTTAATGTGATGCTTAATTTGTGGTAAAAGTTTTAGCACCATTCATGCATATCTCACTGATTTACTAATTTACCTAGATTTATGTTTGCTAAATAGTTTACAATCAATTTAAGTATGTAAAAATATCAAAAAGATGCTTCCACTACCTTTGCACGATGTATTGTTATGTCATATGAACACTTCATAAGCCCATATGTTCATAATCTACATACATTTAACTGATATATCATATTTTATAGGAATTCTAATCTAAATAAAAAAATAAAGCTACCAACAAACTTCTCATGTTTTAATATAATATAAGGTATATTAAGAGATAATATTAGAGTAAGATAAGGTTTACCTAATTTTTATTTTTATTATTAAATAAACATGTCTCCAAACTATATATTATTGTAAATATTAACTATCTAATACCATAGA
>Ga0182004_10000970_pt1 | contig 19787 bp, 20 predicted proteins | sample Sormic07211540_1_FD_120479 | JGI IMG/M metagenome (GOLD analysis project Ga0182004, IMG submission 120479) | Endophyte microbial communities from Sorghum bicolor roots, Mead, Nebraska, USA - 072115-40_1 MetaG | ecosystem: Host-associated > Plants > Roots > Unclassified | place: USA: Nebraska...
CAACAATTCTAGAATTCCCCTTTATAGTGCGGCTTTTCCTAAACTCAAATAAAGAATATAAAACTGAGTAACACATCCTTGAGTTTGGATCAGCTCCAATCATGCTTTCGGAATACCAGCAACTTGTTCATCACTTCTATAGTTTGATCCCCTGCTCATTAACTCGATAAAAACTTGTTAGTCCTCTAATTTTGTTGTCATTATCACCAAAACCCACAATAGGGCTTGATTGCACTTACAACTAAACATAAGCTAATTATAAAACTAATTGCATGTGACTAATCTACAAGAAAAAAATATCAAACCTAATTAATTCATAATTAGCATATGTTTTAGCATAACATTCACTAATTATGGACTAATTAGGTTTAATAGTTTTATCTCACAAACTACTCCTGACATATGCAATTAGTTTGATAATTACCCTACTTAGTATCAAACATCCAACTAGGGGTATGCAAACACCCCCTATATGTAGGGTCTGTTTAGTTTGTTTCCTAGACATGGCTACCTAGCAAAACTAAGACAACTTTAGCTAATGCAAGCACCACATGATTGATTGCTTGTACTGGCTAAGCCTAGCTAGGAATCAGTATGTTTGGTTGCCTAGTTTAGTTTGCAGAGATTCACCTTTTCTCTCACCAGGTAACTTTACTCCATTTGAGGACTTAGTCAAACAGGTGATGGGCATGATCAAACAGAAGGCGCTGAAGTAGGAGATGGAAGCGAAGGAAGAGGCTTGCCTGCTGCTTGTGCTTGCCTGAGACTTGTGCTTGCTGCCACCATTGGGAGAGGTGGAAGAGCTCTTGGTCGGCCTCTTCGCGTACGACACCACCATTGTCGATGTGTGGTGGGGGCGGAGTGGCATCGACGACCGCCAATGGTGGAAGAGGATGTTTCGGGTGTTACTCGCGTGGTGGAAGAGGAGGTGATTCGGGCGCTGCTTTCGTGGTAGAGCTTGATTCAAGTTGTGGAAGAGGAGGTGAGCAGGTGGACAGTGGACGGACAAAGAAGTACTCATCTTGTCGCGCGCGCTTCATGGTGGATGGTGGGTTGCAGGAGTGGAGGAACTTGATGGCCTCCCTACTGGCCTCTACGAGCAAGGGCAGGGCGCCGGTGGTCACCTTCTAGCTCATCCACGTGAGGTCGAGGGCGAACATAGCGTGCGGAGAAGGTGTTGACCATAGCCATGCTACCTTGTCTCATCTCCTACAAGGCTATATCCTGCCCAAGGAGCATTGGGCCTTCGCCAGTGAACATGGAGGAGGTGGTGGATGAATGGGCGAGTACGAGGTGGTGGAGGAGCGCTGGTGTGGGAGGGGGTGTCACGAGGGAGCGACGGGAGGTGAGGCGACGCTGGCTGAAGCCAGGCTCAGCACAACACAGCCGCCCCCTCCGTTCCCACGGAGCCACGCTACCCCCTATGGGCTCGTGGAATATGGAAGCCTAGCTAGAAGGGCCTTTCAGACAATCAAACAGGTCTTGTATTATGAAAACCTAGCCAGAAGTGAGGCGAGAGAACCAAACACATCGATATACAACACCACATTTGAAAAAAATCACACAAAGAAGTACTCATTCCATCTTAAATTATAAGACAACTGACTTTTTTGACCATAAATTTGACCGCTCGTTTTATTAAAAAAATACAAACATAGTTAAATGTAAGTTATTCTTAAAGAACTTTTATTAATAAACCAAACTACGATAAAAAAATATTATTTTACATAAATTTGTGAATAAAACAAGTAGTCAAATTTGGTATTAAAAAATTCGAACATCTTGTAATATGGACGGACTGACTACTGAGTAGGATATGGGAGCAGAAAAACACGCAAAAACCGGAGCCCAGCCTGATTTTTTTATAAAAAGAATCGGAGTCCAGCCCATTACCCCTCGGCTACACAGGTAAGGGAGCTTCGGCAGATATGGAGATGGGCACGCGCACTCCGTCCACATACGCCATACGGCGGCCGCCCTGCCCTGCTCACGCGCACCCCACCCCCATCAGGCCACCGCTTCTTCACCCCTCCCACGCCGCCCTCCCTCCCTTCCCCTCTTCCACCGAACTACCAACCCCAGCACAGCGCGAGCGCGAGCGCAGTCGCACGCTCGACGGCTCCAGTAAAATAATAAACTACTAAAAAAACGCGCACATAATAATACCGAGAGGAGAACCAAAAAAACAAAAATCCCCAAAGCTACCTCTCCTGCTCCCCTTCCCCCCTCCCATGCCTCCGCTCCTCGCCGCCGCCGCCGTCGCCGTTGAGAGAACTAGGACCACGGGCGGGCGGAGCACTGGCTTCCTGCGGACCCGCCGCCGCTCCTCGGGCGCAAGCGCTAGCCGTCGCGGGGTCGCCCTGTGAGCCCTGATCGGTAGTGGGCGGGGGTCTGGTCGGCGGCGGGCCGGTAGACGGGCGGGGGCCGTGGCGGGCGATGGCGCCGGCGAAGAGGAAGCGCGCAGCGGCTGCGGCCGCCGCCGCGGCGGCTGCCGCGGCCAAGTGGAAGGTGGGCGACCTCGTGCTCGCCAAGATGAAGGGCTTCCCGGCCTGGCCGGCTATGGTGAGTGCGTCGTCTCAACAGCTCCTTCTGCTCTGCTCGCTGATCTGTGGCCTCCTTGTCGGCTGGGCAGCCGGGGGTCCGGGGATTCTGGGTCTGGGCGGGGGTTTCTGGCTTAGGGTTTGGTGGGGAGGCGTGGAAGGCCGGTCTCTGGGGGCTGCCCAGCGGTCGGTTTGGTTAAATCTTAGGTTTTCACATGGTCTCCTACCCCGATTTGGCCGTTTTAGCTATTAATCTGCGCTAATTTTGCCCTCCTGTTGCTGCATAGCGCGGGGAATTTGTGCGAGCAGGGTTTTGGTTACCACATGCTCAATAAAGATAGGATCTTTAGTACAAGAAATCCCTTTCCCTTACTTTCTGCTGAGCTTTAGGGAGTAGGGGCTTATTTCTACTGCATTTTTTGGGCCTAGCTTGGTTAATTTCTTGGTGATTCGTTTGTTTAGATGTTGGGTTCTTTTAGAGATCTAGTGTTGCTTGTGATTTGTGGCATGGGGGCTGGGTAGAATTTGGGCGATTACTGATTAGGGGTCATCTTCCTTGTGTTTGGATATGCAGTTAGGTTTCGACCCAATTTGACCTATGGATTCCTTAGCTTTGTAGTGGTTAACTGGTTGTGGATATGGACTACGTTCTTGGGGATCTGGCTCTTTGTACTTCCTGTTTACAACTACAGATGTCAGGATATCTGATGTTTCCTGTGTTCCACAAGGCGTTTTATCACTTCTAAAGTAGCATAAGATTTTATTCTTGAATGTCATCGAACTTTTGTAATTTCGTTGCTTTTCAGTAGATTCATCTGTAGTGGAAATAAATAGGTTGTTTTGTCTATGGTTTTCATATTATGTGGAATATTATGATTATTATATGTATGCATGCCTCTATACCACAGAGTGGTCTGCAACTAAGTGTGCGCTATTTGTTCTCTCATGTTTTGGGTTAAATAAGCTAAAATATGTCCTCTATCTGTATTGGTATTGGTAGTACACCACAGGTGTCATATGTTTAGCAACTTCATGCAGATTCTTTTGAGTTTATAGAGCTCTTCTGACTTTGTATAAGGCTGTTTGGTGATACAAGGTTTTAATTCACTAGACCTCCATATAGGTTGTTTTAGTTTTTGCTGTGATTCTTCTTCTTTATAATTTGTCCTCCACTTAAAGATGCTTCTCATTTTCATTGCATTTGTTAAATCACTTTGCAAGTATTCTTAATCCTTCTAATCGCAGCACCCTAATTGAACATTTGAACACATAATTGTTGATTTATTTCAGTAAGTCTTATGTTTGGTTTCTGGGATGGAATGTTTTGGTAATGCGCCATTACCGTATTCTATTCCATTGCATGAAAATAAATATGCTAAATATATTTCATTTGGCAGATTAATTTTTGAAGTTAATTTAAACAAAAATATATGGCTAGTCATTTGCTTTGTTTAAATTGGCGGTGCTCGCTGCACATGTCAAAATATTGCAAAAGGGATTGTAAAAGACTACAAAAGCTTGTCCTGCATGTATTATTCTTTACTACGATGTTAGAGTAAGATAAATGTAGGGTCCATAATGCTGTGACTTAAGTGTGTGGGTTTGGTTAGAGATGTTTGGGCAGAGATGTTGGTAGGTCTGAAATTGAGAGCACATGGGTAGTTCTCAGTCTCTGTATGTGATGTTTTTGGGCCATTGCCAAGTTGGCATTGATTGCTACAGGAATGTATTTAAGCCAATGTTTGCTGATATGACCAGTATTTAGGATGGAACCAAGTGCATCATCTTCTGTCCTGTGCTATGATGCCAAATGCAGCCTCACACAATTCCTTACCTGAACAAATAGAAGCTTGGTTGAACGTCACTACTTGCTATATGTCGGCTTGGCCATTCTTATGTTGGGAAGCACGCTGTGGGTGATTTTGGACAGTAAACACTTACAAACATACTCTTCATTATTGACATGACAGTTTGATTAGATTAAGTGGTGGTATCCGTCTCAATAGTTTGTTATTATTTTATTTGCATTCTGCCCCCTAAGGCCCTAACTATTAGCTAAAATGCTTAAGTGCTTCCAGTCAAAACTCATGTTACATTGACATCCTTGCACAATTTCTCTCATCCTGTATTCACCGAAAAGGCATACTGTTAACTTTCTGTCTGCTCTGCAGCTGTTGTAGACACTTTCCTAAGAATCATTATGGTTCCCAGTATATCCATTTTCTTTTGGGGCTTTATTTTTAAGTTCAACTGGTGTACTTACTCTCGTCTTGAATATAAGCCTATTTGGACATTGACAGGCATGTTCTCCAATATGACATTTCAACCAGTAATATCTATAAGATATATAATCTTAAAATCGAAGACTTGTATACCATGAATACTTTTTCATAATTAATCTGATAATGCCAATTTTGTGTTGTCTATAAAACTATAGATATTGATGGTCAATGTTAAAAGAAGTTTGATTTAGGAGTTAGGACAAGCCTAAATGTGTTTGTATTTTTTTTATCAGAGGAGATGACTCTCATGAAATGCCACAGGCTTACTCTTGCTATTTCTTTGTATTTTGGGTCTGGCTACCCTAGTAGGGCGCCGGTATTCATGCGAGCCTATGCTTGAATGAAATTCCATTTTGCACTTTCAGAAGTTACCTTTTTGATGAGGGAATATGGAGAAATTAGTTCATTTTGTGAATATTCGTACTTTTGCAGATTAGTGAACCAGAGCAGTGGAAGATGCCTTCTACTAAAAAGAAACCGCTGGTTTATTTCTATGGTACTAAACAGATGTAAGTGCTATTTTCAGTTTTATTTGAATTTGTGAGTTTCTTTTGTATCTTCTTAAATCTTAACATCCTTTTTTTTGGAAACATCTGAGTATTGTTACTTTTGATTAGCTTATATTAGCACTTTTTGGTAGTTCCTTCTCAAGAAGTAAATCATGTTTTAGAACCATTTCAACATGTAAGTTATTCGTGACTAGTTCTTTCTATTGCAGTGCTTTCTGCAATTATGCTGATCTCGAGGCATTCACTGAAGAGAAAAAAAGATCTCTACTTGCTAAGCGACATGGTAAAGGGGCTGATTTCTTGAGAGCAGTGGATGAGATAGTTGAAGTTTATGATTCTCTAAGGGATAAAGGTAATAACAAGGTTGACTTGGCTGCCGAAGAAGTAAAGCCAGGTGTAGAAAAGTTTGCTGAAAATAATAGCTGCATGGATACTGAAAATCTGGTCAGTAGCTCTTATATGCACAATGATAAAAAGATAGAAGATCATTATGTCACTACCAGGAGCCGAGACATGGTCAATTCTGACAGGCCTTCAGTCACTATAATGGGTGACGAGTGCTGTGTTGTAAATTCTGCCCCTGAGCCTACTGAAAATGTATCTGTCCTTGATGAAATGAGGGATATTTCTTTGCGTACTAATTCATTTTCAAATAAGCAAAGGGATGCACAGCCACAAAATTGCTACACACGTAGTAGGGTTCCATCTCTGCGGAAGTCAAGAAGTTCAGTAAGTGTGGAATCAAGAAAGGCTCAAGGTTTTGGTAAATTTTTTGATCATACCAATTTGGCTTCTATTGATTTGGTCCCTGGTGAACATAAGGAGCGTTCCGGTCGTCATGGGCATGAGGATGGCAAAGCTAACTCAGTTTCAGTTTCTACATCAGATAATGTCTGGTTGCATTCTGGTGGAGGCACTTCCAACCAACCTGTAGCTTTGGGGGCTAGTAACAGCAACAGAATGTTGAATCCTCCTGCTAAGGTGGATAGTACTTGTAACAGTGAAGCATCTGAAAATGGAACTTCAGAGACAGAATTGAAATCAAATGGCACATCAAGTCTACCCATGAACACAGTTTTCACGAGAAAAAGAAAATCAGATAGAAAACCGGTCCCTCATTATAAAGATTGTACAACACCAAATAAAGATGAGCAATTACGTGCTGAGTACAGTGAAACCCTTCCAGATTCTCCAAATTCAAAGAATGAAGTAAGCAAGTCAGATGGAGATGAGCACTTGCCATTGGTCAAAAGGGCAAGGGTCCGAATGGGAAGGTCTCAGTTGGAGGATTCACCAGTTGATGAAATTGATGCTTCTAATAAGAAACCAGAGCTTGCAACAACCTTGGACCAGTGTGATAGGAATGGTAAACCTACAAGTCCTGCCAATGATTACTCAGCTGATCAGGTGTCCACAGTCGTAAGTTCTTCTAATCCGTCCTGCAAATTTGACACAACTATCCTGTCAAAGGAAGCTCATCTTCCTTGGAAGAATAAAGAATACCATCCAAAAATTTTAGCATTAGATGTGGAAGCTGCTTTGCCTCCTTCCAAACGCCTTCATCGTGCCTTAGAAGCGATGTCTGCTAATGTTGCTGAGAATATCAATAATATACCTGAAGTGACAGGACCAAATGAAACAGCTCTAAATGGCTCTTTGTTGACAGCAAACAGCCATTGTAATAAATCTGCAGATGCAGTAGTCACAGTATCCAACAAACCTGTAATAGTTCAAAGCCCTGAACCTTCTTTAGACACACAGTTAGTGCATAACCCATCGGGCAAATGTACCTCAGAATTGATTTTACAAAATAACACCATTCCTGATTCTGCTTCAGTTCCTTCAAGAGAAAATGATTCCCGTGAAGAAACCCTCATGGATACTAAAATGGCCAATGGTTCTTGGGTTTGTAGTGAACTAGATAATGATTCCTGTGGGAAAACTTCATCCCTTTGTACGAAATTGAATCGGCCTACACTTGATGTTACCCAAGCCACATCTGTACCTGACCGGTTGTCTTCGTCTTTGGAGAAAGCCAGTGAAAATGTGGCAGCAAGCGGTATCAAAGAGACAAAACCATTTGGCTCAGCTGTTTGTGATGTTGACAGAAGTGCAGAACCAATTGACCATCCAAACAACAATGTGATGAGCAACACTATACGGCATAGTGAGACTATTGTAGTGGATTCAGTGAACAATGTGGGGGATACGGCAAGCAACTCTTCGTTGGCTACTAAATCATCCAGTATACAATCCGATGCAGACACCCGGACATCTGAAGTGTAAGATCTAAGATCTTATTTTTGTGCTGATGTTACCATGAATGTTTTTAACATGAATATATGATGTATTTTGTACCTACATATCTATGTTGCTCTTCTGCAATTTTAGTACATGTGCCTTTTCTATTTTTGACATGCATCTTTTCCCAAGTGTGTTATGATGGGCCTTCTCATTTTTCTGGATGATGTGAGATGATTATTTCACCAAGATGTCTACCTTTGAAATTGCATATGCAAAACTAGATCTATGTGATGGCTTAGAGCCTAGGAGAATACACTATATGCAACATCTTTCTGCTGGTATGTGGGTAGGGCATTGACTCTAAAAACTACTCCCTGTTTTCTACTAATAATAGTCAATTTGCTTGTGTCATGATAACTTTGGTGATGGATATCTGTGGACTATTTCTAAAAAAATCTGCAATAGCTGGGCGCTGTTTTCTACCTCGCTGTGCACCAGATGCTCTATCTGGACACTGCTAATTGATAGTTCTTTTGAGCTGGCCGAGATTAATTTTGCAGAACACAATTTTGTTATTATTGGGACATGCTTGAGAAGCATGAAAATATCCATTGTTTAGGCCCCCTTTGGAACAAACGATTTACAAAACACAGGAATAGGAAAAAAGTTGGACTGAAATGCCCTAACACTTCAAATCCTACAAGATTTCAGAACAAAGGAAGGCTTGGGAAGATGCCTTTGAAAGCAAATGTAGGAGAAACATAGGGAACAAAACAATGAGGCTGTAGCTCATGTTTTGTTTCCCAAAATTCCCTATGGCTCAATACATAGGAATTTCAAAGGAATTGTTGGGAAGCATTCCTTTGTTCCAAATGGCTTCATAGGATTTTTTTTTCCCATTGGAACTGGATCCTTCAAAATTCCTATGTTTTTTAGGAGCTCTTATGTTGTGCTGTTATTAAGCATGATGCTTATATTCTGCAAGAATGGAAAGTACTGTATTAACCTTTATATTCACTTATGGTTTCCTAAGATCATGATTCTTCTGTCATACATAGTAGACTGCCATCCATTTACTGAAATCTAATTTTTGTTATCCTGAAGGTGTACTCCCGTATTTTTTATCTGAACCCAACATGTGCACAAACCAAGGAAACACTAAATGTAAGGGGAAAAAAGAAGATGAGTACACATTCTCCTATTAGATATGACTGGCCCTATCAACCTGCATGTTTTTTTTTTCTTCAGAGTACTAAAGTAGGGGTGGGAGTGGAGTTATCGCACTTAATTTTTTCTTTAAAAATACACAAACATTTTTGTGATGCTGCTTCCTGAGAATTTGGATAAATATGTAAAATGGATGGAGAGTAGATTTTGTTGTTCATTTCAATCAAACTGTGAACTTGTGAAGCATAAACTAGAGTAATTCTCCTATGAAATCTGAATGCAATATCTACAGTTCTAGTATTTATTGCTTCCCTTTGTTTTACTATTTTTGCACATGGCTTGCAATACTTCCACTCCCTTCCTCTAACTAAATGATTTGATATAAGAGAAATGATTATATCATAACATTTAATATGGGTACAGATAGTCATTTCACATTATCTTTTTCTTGGATCTGTTACTTATTGAGTGCACCTGGTCTGCTATGGATAAAATATAGTGAAACAGAGGTAGGGATACTGTACATTAGGTTCCTGAACATGCTGCTGTCTTGCTGTTGTGATCTTCTGTTTTACCTTCCAGCTTGATGCTTAAATTTACAAAGCAGCCTTCTGAGAAGGCATGACTGTACTTATTTGTCTTGCAGGCATACATTCTCATCTTTGGCATTGAAAGAACTGAACCATAGAAAAATTAAGGACAGAAGCACTTCTCCAGATTCAATGCCAATGAAAGAACTTATAGCTGTTGCACAAGCTAGAAGGTTTTCTCGATCAACTTCCTTTCCAGATAACTTCCTAAATGCCAAGTATATTCCTGAGACATCAGTAAATACACCTCCCAAGGAAGGCTCACACAGGCAGTTGTCACCCTCAAATCGGATAATCAGGTCCACCTCTGGAAATGATAATGTTCATTCTAGGAGTCCTTTTGATAATATTCAACCGAAGAAATTAGCAGGGCATGATGAAGCCAATGCAGCACGAAGGTCTTTCAAAGATTTCCTCAGTACATTGACAAGAACCAAAGAAAGTATATCACGCGCGACACGTCTTGCTATTGAGTGTGCTAAATTTGGCATTGCTGGTGAGGTTAGACTCTGCATATCCCTCTTTTTGTTGTATCTTTTCACATAAAAAAACCCTTTTTTTCATAAGACTCCTAGTTATTTGTTCATGCTCTGTGACTAGATGTTTTTTAGGATTGTCGATTTGTTTGCTTCTGGATTTTTTTTGATGTAACTGGTTTGTTTGATATACTGGATTTTTGGTGGATTGATTAGTGTAGAACTGTAGATTTCGTGCCATGGTTTTCTTACTCTGTGATGATGTGTTTTGTATGCCTTACGCTAACTTGAGGAACATGCATTTCATTTTGATGTATGTAGCTCGTTCTCTACTTGCTTAGACATAGTATGAGGAACCATATCATATACTTGAGGACTTGGAAATAACAAATGATAATCCTGTCAGACATGCCACTTACAAATTCTAGTTTAGTTCGTGAAATTTACATAAACATGCATGCTGCCTGCATCCAAGCTTATGAAGAGAATCACATGGCCCTTATTTCTTCCACCAAAGTGCTATCTATCAAAATTTTCTGATGCCTGTTTTTGTTTGATTGATTAGGCAATTGACATCATCGTTGAACACCTGGAAAAGGAATCAAATTTATATAAGAGGGTGGATCTCTTCTTCCTTGTAGATTCAATAACACAATGCTCCCGCAATCAGAAGGGTAGGTGTTAGCCCATTTTTGGTTCATTATTTTTCATGATGGTATTTATGATTACGTTAAAAATTATGCAGGTGGAGCTGGAGATGTATATCCCTCTCTCATTCAGGCAGTTCTACCTCGAATTCTCTATGCTGCTGCACCTCCTGGAAACTCAGCATGGGAGAACCGAAAGCAATGTCTCAAGGTAAGTACATTTGATGGTCTTGATGAAGTAGACATCACATACTGCACTGCCTTTTCTTTTGCTTCTTACAAGTTTGTCATTTAATTATTAGGTTTTGAAACTTTGGCTTGAAAGGAAAACACTTTCAGAATATGTCATCCGTCACCATATTAGAGAAATTGAGACTATCAATGAGGCATCATTTGGAAGTTCTCGCCGTCCTTCAAGAACAGAGAGAGCTCTAAATGACCCTTTGCGTGACAATGAAGGAATGCTTGTTGATGAGTATGGGAGGTATGGTGCTATCCCTTTATTATGTTCCTGTAATGAAAATGGTTAAAGCTATATCAGTGTGAGCGTTACATGTTTGTGTCATTTGCATGCTATCATGCAATAAGCACTAGTTTTCTATTTGTTGCTTACAAATACATACGAGAATTGGAGGTTTGGCAGCCTACTTTCATATTTTGGAATTGAAAAATGGTGTTAAGCTATATGCTGTCTTATCTTTGCAACTTCTTCAATTATTTTCTCTATATGCAATAATCTTTTATTTGTTGTATCCCAATGCACAATCAGGACAAGAACTATATGAATTCACCGTCCATAAAAAAACATGCGCGAGCCCTAGGTAGGTTTGATTAGGGTATGTTTGTTTATATCCTCAAGTCCACGATTTTGCTCATACAAACCCATTAGGGCATTATTTTATAACTAGATATATGCCTGTGTGTTGCACTGGGGCCACAATTTTTTGAACTGAACCCCAGTGATTGGAGTAATCGGATGCAGATGCGTGAGCTCCGAGGACTTCATATCGGACACAGACATATGGATCCAGTCATTGTATCAGAACCGGGTAAAACGTGGACGCATGAACTCCAAGTGTAGGATGATTTGTATCAGACGTGGACGCGTGAGCAGGGATCGAGACTTGGTATCACCGGGTAGACGATGAGCGTATGCTTGAATGAACTCCAAGTCTTTTTTAGGTGTAGAGATTTTGTAAGTTGGTTTGTTATAAGCAATGTGCTATTTCGGCCTTTTGGTAACTGGTAGGTACTAGTACCAACCAAGAATTAGCAAATATTTGGGGAAAAAAAAACTTCACCAGTTAAATTGTTTTGCTTGCCCTCTTTTGCTTACTATTAAACTTGTATATATCAGCTAAAAAATGTAACAGAGCTATCACTGGAAATACAAGGGAGCATTTAGAAAAATTGCATAAGAGTTCAGACTGTACAATACCCATAAAACAACCTTTCTATAATAGATATGGGACACAAATGGCAAAAAAAAGTGATGACGTGTTTACGATCATGCATGATGCATGCAATGCGGAGCTGCATCTGTGGCATCTTGGGTCCTTGCAGGCCTTTCAATTTGGCCTTATTACTTTAACAAATCAGTTATGCACATAGAGCATGTAACATCATCTTTTGTCCCGAGCGTTTCTCCTACTTTCGTCTATTTGCCTCATGGTTGTGTGTTTCATTGTTTTCAACAGCAATGCTGGTTTTCAGCTACCCAACTTAATTTGTACAAAAGTACTTGAAGAAGAGGAAGAAAGCTCTTCTGAAGATAGGAGCTTGAGCTTTGAAGCTGTTACACCTGAACAGGATGCCCCATATAATGATGACAATGAAGAATCTCAAATGCCTGTTGAGAAGCATCACCACATTCTTGAAGAGGTTGATGGCGAGCTTGAGATGGAGGATGTAGCTCCACCATCTGATATTGAAGCAACCACCAAATGCCAAGCAGAGCAAAGTGACACCAATTGTGCACCATCTGACCAACGGCCTTCAGATGTCGGCCCTCCACTTCCTGTGGACCGGCCTCCGTCACCTCCGCCGTTGCCATCATCTCCTCCACCTGTGCCACCTCCTCCACCTGCCCCTGTTCCTCAGAGTGCGCAGATGCAGCCTAAATTACAAATGGCATCTGATCCCATTGGGCCGCATCCTCCAAGAGCTACATATGTATGTATATTTTGTTCCTGTGCAAGAAGAGATTATGCAATCATAATGTCATGTACCTAATAGGTACTTCTTTCGTTTCTTTTTTACAGAATGTTCAAAGTCAACAACCTCATTCTATTGCAGAGCGCCCCGGTAACATGAATTCTTCTGTCACATCATTGCCGCCCCCACCTTTTAATAATTCGGGATATGGAGGACAACCAAATCAGATACCACCTCCCCCACCAATGGCACCACTCAATCCTCCTGGTCCCCATGGCAGTTTCCCTGCTCCCCCAGCACCATACCATGGGAATAACTATCATCGGCCTCCATCCACATCAATGCCTAATGAGGGATATCATCTGCAACCACCACCCCCTCCACCGCCTCCAAATCAATTCCCTTCTGTGCCACCAGAACACCAACATAGGCCGCCTCACTGGGGTAATAACTGTCCACCTTATCCTGAGAGATATCGGCACAATGGACATGATCGAGGTCATCATAGACATGATAGAAGGCATCATGGGCATGACAGACAACACCATTATGATGATAGAGGATACCACTACGATGATAGAGGATATCACTATGATGATAGAGGCCATTACTTTGATGATAGAAGACATCATTTTGATGACAGAGGACATCACTTTGATGAGAGAGCTATTAGGGGGCCAATGCACAATGAGGGTGCTGACAGGGGAAGATATCCTTTTCCTCCAGGTACACTTCTTGCCATGGTCATGAACCTCTTCTTATTTATCATTGTCATCATGCTGTAAGGTACCCTAATAAAAACAAGACATGCTAGTGCTTTTTAAGCAATGGGCTGGCTTGTTATATGATCATCTACATCCAGCACTGAGTTGGTTTGTTTTGTTGTTGAGTCATATGCAGGACCTCCTCCGATTCCTGACCATTTTGAAGCTCCTCCAGCCCCAATGCACTATGGGCGACCATCAGATCCTCCACCAGGGCCTTGTGCAGGCTGGTCTAGGCCACCTAGGATATCTAATAACTATTCTCCCACAAGACATTCTATGGAGCCTCCAGTTTCACATGCAGCTGGAGGTATGTAACATGCTGTGTTGATATATATGCTTTTTAATGAAAGTTGCTTCCATTTCCTATTAATATTTGTTTCTGGAAATCTGGTCTTGTAAAGAATTGCTAGTACCTCGGCCCCAAAATATTAAGGACTTTTGGTTTATCCCACGTCAAACTATACTAAGTTTTGTTAAGTTTATAATTATTTTGCTAAGGTAGGGATTTTCAGGCTTAATTCATGAGCTTCAGCGAAAAGTCAGGTGGGAACGATGTGAAATATTGCCATAATTTTGTTGAATAGGATCGGAATCTTGTTCTCCATTTTATGTTTACTTTGAAAAGTAGCTTTTTCATCAGTAGTCCACTAACTATAATTCCTGTTACTTGTTAATAACAAAGTTGTATTTATTTCATTTGCTTGTTGTGAGATGCTAAAATAAGAGCCACTGGGTATTTGTGAAAGAAAGCTTCTCACATTCTCTTGCTTGGCGAGTAAAAATTGTGGATACTAAATGTACCTTTGGTACTGCAGGGCATGGTGGATGGAGACCTAGATAACCTTTTGTAATACTGAAGTGGTAGGCTATTTGTTACAATGGCGGTGCTTTTGTTGAGGTTTACAAGGCATTGTATTTTCTGTTCCATCTGACATCCCGTTTGTTTCAGGTGCTGATGCTTTTCTTAGTCTTGGGGGGGTTTAACCTGGGAGAGTCTGGTGTCTCTGCTTCAGATTGAAGGCACAAACGGAACACTCCAGGAAAGTGGGAGCTGGTACCTGCCTCCTTGTACATATGTATCTCAAGGATTCTTTGGCAGTCGGTCTGCCTGAAGTGCTGTTGTATCCTAGGGGTAGACTGCGCGACCACACGCAGAGCTGAGTTGTAGGGATAGGATGTCTTTTATCAACCGATTGTAGTCTTAGATTGTATTTGATTTCATTGCTGATGTCCATTCCTGAATTCCTCCTGGCCTCAGACGACAGCCAGCTGCTCTGATGACTTGCTGAAACTGTTTGAGTACAGCGTACATATAAGCCCAAAAAGAGTGAAATACAAATCATTTTGCACCTGCTGGTGACCTGTTCAATCACTCAGTCCTTGCATCTAGACGGTTTCAGCTTTGATGTTCACTTCTTTTCAACCCTTTTTTTGTATATGTATATATAGAGCAAGTACATATGGCGAAACTAATGACCTGCCATTGATCATCATTGTTTCCCTAGAAAACTGCATATCTTATCTAATGTTAATTGGTACTTCCTGTGATCACAAATATAGTTCCATTTAATTCATGGCTGGTGTTGGTCGAACTATTTTATCGTATTATTACTCTTCCATAGATTGACAACAATACTGGTGTTACAAAGAAAACTATTCCTGAGCTTATATTTATTTGATTTAAGATCATTATTTTATGTGCAAGTGTTATGCTGGAGACCGACTAGTAATATTTGTGATGATCTCTGAAAGGTGTTTGTTTTAAATTTGCCCAAAGTAGTAAAACTTACCCTTAATCTCTAGAAATTTAATACAGCTTACCATAATAAGATTTGTGTTTAGATGAATCATGAGAAATATTTTCACAAAGTACAATCCGCATGTAGTTAAACTATATGAATCTTCGAAATTTATGGTCAAAGATGGAAGGGAAATATTTTGCTTAGAATAAACAACAAAGCTAGAATTAAGCGGATAGAGTATATTATTGTTCATTTTAACGGATGCAGTACATTATTGCTCATGATTTTTATTTTTGGTGTTGGCTGCATTGTGAATAGCGCGGCGGCGCCAGTCTCAAGTACTCCCGTTTAAAAAGTCTCTTCGACGAACATCTGAGAGCTATAACATACAGTCAAAGCAAGCTAGAAACAAGGGAGTTGCATGCATGACCATGACCAAAGGGCCACTAACCTCTCACCAGGCAGCAACCAGTACAGTTCCCGTAACAGGGTGGCCAAATGGCTGAATGAAGGATGCTGCAATAAGTCGTTGGCCTGTGGGTCGATGCATGCCACCGGTATGAAGCACCTAATTCAGGGCATGCACCGATGATCCGCTCACTCCTACTCTCTTCCGGTTACGCGCAGAGCAGAGCAGAGCAGGAGGGAGCAAGCACCTAATCCAGACCCAGACGAGACCGTGCAGCGGCTGACCCAACTAATCCCATGTCCGTTATATAAACAAGTCGCACGCCGCCAGCGAGCTAGGCGAGATCGAGCCGGAGAGAGGCGGCTAGCTGGGCCACAATTAACGTACGGCCGGGCAGCTAGCTAGACCACAAAGTCCATGCCATGGCGGCCCCGGCGCCTCACGTCGCGGTGCTCGCCGTCCTCCTCCTCCTCGCGCGCCTCGCCGCCGCGCAGCCGACCAAGGGCGCCAAGGCCTTCTGCATTAGCCAGTTCGCCATCGCCAGCCAGGCCTGCTCCATCCTGCCGCCGAGCCCACCCGACGAGCACCACAGCCACGAGGACGAGGAGGACGAAGAAGACGAGCACGAGGGCGAGGAGCACCACCATGCCCGCGACCGGCGTCGCAGCAGCCACCACGCGGCGGCCGCCATCAGCATCTCGTCCCTGATGGCGCGGAGTAACGGCAGCCACGGCGTCTCCGGGAACCGCACCGTTGGTCACCACCAACACCAGGGCGGCAACCGCACCCGCGGCGGCCACGGGCGCGGGCGCGGTCGAGGCCGCGGGCGTGGCGGGCGCCGTGGCCGTCTGCGCGACGGCGAGGACGACCACCATGACGCCGACGATCCTGACCACGACGATGATCATAAAGACGACGACCAGCATGATGCCGACGATGATCATAAGGACGACGACGGACATCAGGACGAGGATGATCACCAAGACGACGACGAAGACCACCACAACACTGACGACCCGGACCACGACGATGACCACGAGGACAAGGACGAGGACGAGGACGACGAGGAGGACGATGAAGATGAAGACCACGACGAACACCACCACGACGAGGAGCTCCGCGCGTACCGCGACTGCTGCCGATGGCTCAAGGAGGTGCAGAAGGACTGCGTCTGCGAGGCGCTGCTGCGGCTGCCCCCCTTCCTCGTCAAGCCGCAGCACACTTACGTGGTCAGGGTCGGGAGGACGTGCAAGATCACCTACCGCTGCGGCGGCGTCTAGCTAGCCCCCCATGTCGCCGGCCGGCCGGCCATCCACCGTACGACGTCCATGCTGCTGCCGCTCATGGCCGGAGTTTGATTGACTGCCGCGCGCATGCTTTTCTTTACGATTACATGCATGTTTTGGTCATTTTGTTCACGTAGGTAATATATATATTAGGTAGACATGGGGTGTGTTTGATTTATATATATATGTGTGGTTGCAATGTTGATTGTCCACGTCCAGTAGTTTTGAAGGGTAATGTAGCCCCTGGAATTTTTTCTACATGTCTCCTTGGTACTAATTTACTCCTATTTTTAGTAAATACTAGTACACCCTTATTTTAATTTTGTTCAACTTTATAGTAAAGATTATCAATATTTTTTTATACTATATATAGGCACATTATGAAAATGTATATTTCGTGGTGAATATAATGATATATACTTATTTGGTCTCATAAATTTTGATAATTTACATATATATGATCTTTTTTTTTTGAAACTTGCTGAACATTTATTACTCAGCTGACCCAGCAGAATCGCTGGTCACCAAATCCTCCATAGCTTGAGAGGAACCCCCTCCAAGTGTTATAGCAACCACTCGGGAGATTACAACCAAAAGCTGATCGACTCTATTATATTCACGCTTACAGACAGAGATAGCACAGAAGCTAAGTTCATCACTGACAATATGCTTGATCTCCGCGACGACGACTCCGAACGATGCCAACCTATTTTCGTCAGTTTCACTTGCCGCCTTGACCAGTGACGCATCCACTTCCAGGGTGATTCGTGTTATCCTTAGCCTCACTTCCTCCTGTAATCCTGCAAAGGTACCCCCCAGCAATTCGAGGAAGGCGTCAAGGAGTAAATCTTCGCGGACTACTGCTCGTGAACTCACAGCTCGGTCTCGGCCATCGCGGATTACAAAGCCTTCACCCACCCCTGGTTTGCTCCATTCCAGTTTCTAACGAGGATCCGGCAACAGAATGCGTTCAATTTTCAGTGCAGTATCAGCCTAAAACGCAACAATGACCTAGCCCATAGTTGGCCAACCCAACCATGAGCCCACAACCGAAGAAGGAGAAGTCCACTTCGATCAAACTTTGTACCCAAGCTCTAGAGGACTGAAGATGAGTCCATTGCCAGAGGGCCCCGGGCCACGTCAGCTGATGTGCTTGCTCTAGGTTTGGGCCTATTGTTTAGTGAGGTTTGCTTACCTCTTACCATTTAGTGCTTGTACACACTATTGTTGCACTCGAGAGGCTTGTAGTCTTGTGAGACCACACCAACCACATTTGTAGTGTGGCCACCACCATGTACTGGAGGGAATGAGGCCCATGGGGTTTTGGCTAAACTTGATAGTGAAGATGGTGGGAAGCAGCCCGAGAGAGACCATATTGGAGACCCACTTGCTCGTGGTGAAGGCCTGAGGGCTTGCGAGAGCATCTTTGTGAGGGACTCCAATGGAAACTAGGGGAAAGTATGAGCTTCTAGGTACCTTAGAGTCGGTGATGGGAGTTTGCATATACTATTACAGAAATCTTAACCAAGATGGTAAAAAACAACCAACTGAGGCGAGCATTCTAACCGCCTATAATATAAGGCCTCGGTTAATCAAAGAGCTAATGAGGTGGTTGTATTGGCTGTCTGGGTTAATAAATTAAAAAAAGTTAGCGAGCCCATCGATGAGCCCATTGAGCCCATTCACATGCACCACCACCACGAGCAGTCGCTGATGCTGGATCTGCCGCTCCTGCCCCGCATCGTCGTGATCCACTAGGATTTGGCTCGCGACCACCTGGAGGACCTCGGGCAAGTCATATTTGAGGAGTGCCACAACCGTGCTTGGATGGGTTGTCACCCTCCACCGGATCCGGTGGGTGGAGGCCGCCTAGCCCGCACCGTGCCAACCGACAAGCTGACGCTCCGCATGGGTGTGACAGAGTGTTGCACCGCGCGTGTGTGAGAGCACCACACCACATGGGAAAGATGTGTGTGAGAGAGAGTGGGTGCGAATGAGAGAAAACCCTATGGGCCTGTTTGGTTGGGTGGGTAACCCCCAATCAGGCTCCAGGAAGTCAACTTCTAGTTGTTTGGTTGCTTGTAAATAGCCTGAAGCTAGGCCCACGTAAGCCACTTTGGAGGCCCTAGCCTGGCTCTAGAAAAATGAGACGTGGATCCTTTTTTCCTGGCTAGACTTGGCTAAGCCCCCATCTCGCATCTCCTCACCGCCCGATGCTTTGCTCTCCACCCACCTGCTATGTGTTGGTATTTATTAATACACACAGAATAATCACATAGAATAATTCACAAGCACATGAATACTGATGTAGCACTTCACCTGGGAGTATTCTAGAGTATCGTATTTATGCATAAGGAAACTTGTGAGGTTAACTATGGTTCAACTTAACCCGGAGTAGCAACAAGACTTAAGAAGGTTGGGAGTATAGAGGAAATCGCCAAGGTGTTCCATTCTAATCTTGGTAAGCTATGCCTTCTACTGTTCTATCTGAGGATGTTACTTAAGAAAAGACACGATGATTTCCTTAGCAACTTAGTCCTACTTGGCTTACAAATGGGAGGTGGACTACAGAGGATTTGAGACAGTAAGAGTCACCCTCATGAGCTACCACCGATCCAAAAGGTAGGATGCATCTACGAGATATCGAGTCTAAGCTCCATGCTTACACTATGAATATTACTTTAACCTAAGCCGAATAGATTAAAGTACTCAAAAGAGACTCACAAACCAAGAGAACAATATAAACAATGTTGCTTACTAAAATAAGAAGTTGACTACCAGAGAAATCTTAGATGTTGGTTGATTTCCACCAAGGTACAAGCCGTAGAGGAAGCACCAACATGACAACACCTTATAACACCCCGAAATTTCTATTTCGGGTTGTTATTAGAAAATACTAAATAAAATGAATGGTTTTAATATGTGGATAAAATTTGCCAACAATAGTATAGATTTCTATATATTTTTATCAAAG
>Ga0182004_10000971_pt1 | contig 19784 bp, 25 predicted proteins | sample Sormic07211540_1_FD_120479 | JGI IMG/M metagenome (GOLD analysis project Ga0182004, IMG submission 120479) | Endophyte microbial communities from Sorghum bicolor roots, Mead, Nebraska, USA - 072115-40_1 MetaG | ecosystem: Host-associated > Plants > Roots > Unclassified | place: USA: Nebraska...
CCAAAAGCACGGGTTTAAAGTATATATATATATATATATATATATATATATATATATAACCCATGCGTGTAGGTAGTATGTAATTTTGGCAGCCCATAAAAAAACGTTTACCTTTCGTGAGCCATGACTAAGTTAACCAACCATTATATTACTCTCTTTTGAACTTACAAATATATAGCAGGTCAATGCATGTTTTTTTCACTATCGCAACATGTAAAAGAAATAGCATAAAAAATGATGACATCCCTCGTCTCAAATTGTTTGTCACAAATTGTTGATCCCTCTAGTCTAATAGTCTAGTTCTATCGATTAGGAGTTAACCCTAGCAAGTAGCAACTAATCTACCCCCAGATACCATGGGACGACTCCACTACCACTATGCACCTAATGAAAGAACGCTCGCTACCAGCTAATAAGAAATCGTTAGGTAAAGATATCAAAGAGAATCGTGAATGTGCATCTTGGAGGACTATTCCCCAAAGGCAAAACTCCATCCATCTTTAAATAAAATCAACTTATTGAGTTGTTATATAAGTTAAACTATTATAAGTTTGATTAAATTATAGAACATATATAACATGAATATTTATTATATCAAATTAGTATCACTAGAGATACCATGAAATATATTTTTATAATTTACTTATATTGTATTATAAATGTTGTTTTTCACTACAAAGCTAATCTAATTTATTTTTTGACTTGAGGAAGTACAAAACTTACTAGCTACTTGAGTTGAGATCTGACCGTACAATATATTATGTAGAGACGACTAGAATTTGCATCTATACCACTACTACCTCCATAATATGAAAAAGGATATGGTTCTAGCTCTATCTCTAGTCATGTTTATAAAATTTAATGAAGTTTATGGGAAACATCAATTTTTATAACACAAAATAGGTGTAGTGTGAATGTGTGATAATTGCATCTAATGAAGAATAACTCAAACTTATCAGTAAAGTCTGGAATAAAAATTATGTTCTCCTCTACAAAAAAAATAGTTTCATTAATATTGATACTCTTTAGAACAAATTTGAATAACCTGAGTCGATAATATGGTAGAACTTTTTTTGTTTTGTTTTTGGACCGAAGGGTACTACTCCAGGATTTAAAATTCTAAGGCTCTGTTTAGTTGCCCACCCAAAAATTTTTTAGACACATGTCTGGAACATTAAATGTAGATTAAAAAATAAACTAATTACACAGTTTGGTTAAAAATCACGAGACGAATCTTTTAAGCCTAGTTAGTCTATGATTAGCCTTAAGTGGTACAGTAACCCACATGTGCTAATCACAGATTAATTATGCTTAATAGATTTGTCTTGCAGTTTCAGACGAGCTATGTAATTTGTTTTTTTATTAGTTTCTAAAACCCCTCAACACATTCTTCCGACACATCCGATGTGACACTAAAAAAATTTTCATCACTAATGTATAGGATCTAAGGTTTCCAGAGCAGTTTTTCTCTACTCGTACTTTGCGTCACGTGTTCGAGTGACGACTGATGACTGATCCAGCCTGTACTCCGCACTGCACTCTGCAGCAGTCCAAAGTCCAGAACGCCAGGCAGTCCCACGGTTCCGTTCCGTTCCGTTCCGTTTTGTGGCAGCAGTCGAAGTTCAGTTCCCAACAGTACTTTCCCTCTCATTCACGCCACCGGCCACCTTTTAAAACCCACCACCCCACCCCACTGCAAAAAATTCCTCTCCTCACTTCCTCCTCACTGTCCACAGTTCTCACCCACCAGGCCGGGCGGGCAACCCAATCTGCCAACCATCACGTCGCGTGCCGTGCGTTCTCCCCCGCATCCGCCCCTGCGTTGGCTGCTTCCGGCCCCTCCGGACCCCGAGTTCAAAAATTCCTCCATTGGCGCCCAAACACCAAACCCTAGCCTCGCCCCGGCCCGCCGCCCCCTCCGGCCGGCCGGGCTCGCCAGTCACCGTCGCACGCGGCGGGGGGTCCGCAGGCGGAACATGCGGTGTCCCGAGCCATGGCGACCGGGCCCGATCTGAGCTCCTCCTCCTCCGGCGCCGCCGCGGCCGCGGCCGTACCTGACGCTGCCGCCGCCGCCAGGAAGGACCGCCACATCGTCAGTTGGAGCGCCGAGGTGCGTCAAAGCCCTGTGTTCGTTTCTAGTACTACTGTCTAGCCAGGCGTGTTTGTGTGCTACTGTGCTCCGCAAGTTGCTCAATTCTGCGTGCGTGCCTTTATCCCTGATTTTTTGGTGCCTCGGGTTTGGGATTGGACCCAGGTACGTAGCAATTATTGCGCTTCTTTTTGCTTGAGGAGAGAAGGCGACTTTTTTCGCTTGCTGGGGCTAATCCGTGTAGAAAGGAATTTTCTCTTTGGTTACTGGATTCCGTACCTAATTTTGACTGTTCAATTCAAAAAATTATGCCGTTCCTGATTACCAGTACGCATGTTCAGTCTGAATCCTACTTAACTTTCTATCAACTTGTGAAAACACGTTTTCAATTTTGCACATTTGCTCTCCTCTGATCCTCTTGAGGGCTTCAGGCTACCTTGGGCTGTGTCTGCGGTTTCTCCTCTACGATTGAATTCTTTCTAACGGTTTCACTTTTCTCCCTGTAGGAGGATGGCGTGCTTCGTGCTCAAATCGCACTTCATGGCACTGATAAGTATGTATTCAGTATTCTCTGCAGACTCAAACCGCTCCTTCTAGTTGCTTTGTTTTAAACTTTTAATCACTGTGATTTACTTTCCTTTTGGTAGCTGGACCATTATAGCCGCACAATTCAAGGACAAGACGGCCAGACAGTGCAGGAGAAGGTGTGCACCACTTTCTTCTAATAGAGGAAACATTGGTTAGGATTGTTGCATTCCTAACTTTGTCTGGATGTTTGTTTGATTCCATTTTATTTGTTTGGTTGCTGCTGCAGATGGTACAATTATTTGAACTCAGAGTGCAAGAAAGGTGGGTGGTCCAGGGAAGAGGATATGCTTTTGTGTGAGGTGAGATCTTGACGTTTCTAACTGCAGCTTAATTGCTAGATCTAGGCAGTGAATTTGCTTGAAACTAGACACTGTTGCATCAAATGCTTATGGTTTCCAATTTCCATAGAATTAGATGCTAAGGGGGTGTTTGGAACTGCTCCACAAACTCCATCGTGAAGCAGCTCCACAAAAAACTGGAGTTTGTGGAGTACCTCTTTAGGTGCTCTCACAACTCCACCCCTTTTCCTTGAACAAAGTGTGTAGAGCTGAAACCATTTGGCTAAAAAGCGTGGAGCAGAGCAGTCCCAAACACCCCCTAAGCTTCTCTGTTTTTACTTCTTTAGCGACCTTTGACAGTTCAACACAAATGATTGTGACAGGAGTTCAGAAAAAAATATAGGCTGGACTGCTGGAGCCTATCCTATGTTGCATGATTGCAGATTAATAATAGGTTTGTCTTGTGCTTTACCAGGACACATGACCAATATGCTCTTTAATAGATTAGGGAGCCTAGAAAGGATCATGGTGTCTCTTGAGATTGTGCTCTATATTATGATTTGTGTTGTACCAGTTCTAATCCTTTAGATTGTCTGCACTTATTTTGGTAAATTTTGTGGCGGCACATGGGAATTGGAAACCTCCTATACGGTTTGTTTTGCCGTTATCTTCAAAATTGTTTGTTCTTGCTGTAGAGCTTCTAAACTGTCCAACTGTATATTCTTATCAGCTTGTCACTGTTATGCAGGCTCAAAAAGTTCTTGGAAACAAGTGGACTGAAATTGCAAAAGTTGTCTCTGGAAGGTGTGTTTTTCTTATTGGACTGCTATTTTTTGCAAGGTGAAAAAAGGATAAAAATGAGGATTTGTGAACTAAGGTTTATGGCTTATATTTTGGGGTTTGGTTACAACAGAACTGACAATGCAGTGAAGAATCGCTTTTCTACTCTGTGCAAAAGGAGGGCCAAGGATGAGGAGCTATACCAAGAAAATGGTGTGCCATGTTCCAACACAAATGCAAAGAGGGTTCTCACAGAAACAGGATGCCTGACACCAGGCGGAGCTGCCTCCTTGCTACATATTAAGCAGATGAGGTATATAAAACACAAGCTGAACTTGTTACATTTTCTAAATGATAAGCTTCTTAATGTCTACATATTGTTTGACCTTCTTTTTTATTGATTCTGCTACAAGGTCTTCCAGTTCTGATTTAAAGGAGAACCTGGTACCAAATATGAGATTATTTGAACAAGAAAAGAGCACACAAGATGCCAGGCAACCTCTTGCTACCATTTCTTCGAACAACCAAGATAACGTGAATACAGTTAAATCCCAAAATTGTGAGTCCACTATTCTTGTTCCTGAACATTTTATTTTACTTGTATGTCTTATGTCAGTGATTGAATCATTTCTGTGCTGATAATTTCAGGTGTCAAGCGGGAGGGTAATTTTCTGAACAAGGATGACCCAAAAGTTGCTACTTTATTGCAGCAAGCTGATTTGCTTTGCTCCCTTGCAACAAAAATAAAAAGTGACAATACAAGTCAAAGCATGGATGAAGCATGGCAGGTATGTATGGCTGCACCAACTTCCTGTTACGAAGTTCTCAGCTTAAAACTCTTGTTGCTTTATTGATAGGTAACTGTTTTTACCCCTTACATTTTCAGCAACTGCAAGATCATTTAATGAAAAAAGAGCACAATGAAGTGCCAGAAAATAGTGGGTCTGAAATAGGTTCACTCCTAGAGGAGCTTGATGATTTAATTGTAGACCCCTATGAGAGTAAAGATGAAGATGGACAAAAGTTAAGGTAATTTGTGAATAAATGCTAATTTTTTGGGTCAAATATGTCGCTTCAGTTGTTGACCCATCATTATTTCCTATGCAAAGCGAGCACATTGGACAAACTGATGTGGACAATGATCACTGTAACGGTTCTTCACAAACTAGCATAGAAGTAACATCAAATATGGTCCCAGAGGAAATGATGAAAGATTGCCCAGTAGATAACTGCAAAGAGGATAATAGTCTTTGTAGAAATGTGCTTTCTGGAAGTACAGAACCTTGCCCAGGTAACCTATGCTATCAATTGCAACTTAGGTAGATTATTATCTACATCAAAGAAAGGCTATCTGAATTTTTTGATGACAAAACAGGTGCAATACCAGCATGTGGAAATTCGAGCAAGGACCAGGTTGCTGAAGATAGCAATAGCATGCTTCAACGTGTAGAATCTACATCTCCTGTTATAACAGATATTGATGATTTAATCATAGACCCGTATGAGAGTGAAGAGGAAGATGAAGAAAATTCAGGGTAAATGATGGATATTTTCTCATCCTTTCATTCATAATATTACTTAAGATGTTTATGCATCGTTATTCCAATTAACAGGGAGCAGAATCGACAGATTAATGTTCATGATGAGCAGTGTTTTGGTTCTTCGCAAACTGTCATGGAAGTGATATCAGACATGGCCCCTGATGAAGTGATGAAAACTTGTCCAGCAGGTAACTGCGAAGAACATAATAGCATTTGCCAAAATGTGCTTTCTGGAAGTATGGAACCTTGCCCAGGTAACCTACACTATCTATCATTACTTATCTATATTCTATTTCATCCACATCAGAGAACAAATATTGAAATTTTCGAGGCTCAAACAGGTGCAGAAATACTAGCATCTGAAAAATTGAGTGAGCTTGATGAAGATAGTAGACTTCAATGTATGGAGTTTGCTTCTCCTGTTTTGACAAATTTTGAGAGTAAAGACTGTGGAGAAACACCAGCACCACAAAATCTTAATGAGATTGCTGAAGATAGCAGGCTCCAATGTATTGAATTCACCTCCCCAGCTCACACAGTTCTCCGAGATAAAGCAGGTGTAGAAAACTTTGCATCCCCAAGTTTTGCTGTGGTTGCAAAAGATAGTAAGCCTCCATCTTCGGAATTCACGTCCCCTGCTCACACAGTTGCAACATTCCAACCGTATGCAGACGACATGCCTACCCCCAAATTCACTGCTAGTGTAAGCTTTCGTTTTCCATGACCTGTGCCTGAAATTCATATTTGCAAATATTGTTGTACCTGAATTAAATAACAAATATGTTGTTAAAGCTGCTCACATTTGTATTTTTCAATCTTTTCAGGAGAGGAATTTTCTGCTGTCTGTGATAGAGCTGACCTCACCAGGGTCAAGGCCTGAAACTTCTCAGCATCCATCTTGCAAAAGGGCTCTTCTTAATAGCCTTTGAAATGTGTTTGCATAAAATCCCAAGACCAAGCCTGCTATGCCCCTCAGCATAATTTGGCTACTCCTATATGCATGAAGTGTGCCCACCCGCAAGGGTTTCATAGTTTGTTTTGTTTTGTTTGTTGTGTATATAACGATGCATTGGTGTGGTTGTATTAGCATACAGGAATGAAAGGGTGGTGGTGTAAGTGTTTACAGCTTGTATTCAAAATATAGAATAAGTAATATTCTTTGTGTAATTAACTCTTGTAATTCTTCTCTCGGGTGCGAGCTATCAGATTACTGTGTAGTGTGATGTAATGGCTTTCCTTTGTTGAGCTTTTGAGATGGAAGAACCGACATACAGGGTATGGCTGTATGCTTTATATGGTTGGAAACATGAAATTCTGTTGATAGACTGCGTTTGTCGTAGCTGATCAGGCACTAAGTTTTCTGTCCATTCAGAATTAATCTCATGTATTGTCCAGGCCTCCTGATATGTTCATCTTGTCGTGTGCTTTGTCAACAAAGACCACAGTAATCCGATCTGGCAAACTGGCTGTATCATACTGACAGAGTGACTGTCATAATACTAGTTGGCTGTTAACATTAGCTCTAGTAAATCAAAACACCTTAGTTAAGTAGCTTGAAAGGAGTATTTATAACTAATGAAAAGTTATTAACTGGCTTCCTTCAGGCACCAGCTAATAATTATTAGCTGTCTGGATCCAAACGACGACCAGCATTACCAGATTCATGCCCAAGTGACGCATTTTGATTGATTTGGACTGTTATGTTTGTAGCCCATGTAAAATGAAGTGCAGGCCCAACTGCCCAAGTAACTGCCAAGCCCAAGTAAAAGGAATCCGAGGAGAAGCAGCAAGGGCCACGTGTACTTGACCTGGCCTGCCTCGCTTTCCTTCGCATCCGCCTCGCTTCGTCTTCACTCTCCGAAAACTTCCCGCCCGGCCGAAGCGAACAAGCAGCCGCCACCAATGGCTGCCTGACCTTGCGGGCGAGAGCGGCGGAAAGTAGCTTGGACTGAGGAGGCCTTCCAGAAGCTGCCGGCGATGCAAGGTTAGCGTCAGCCTCGTATCGCCGTCTCAATCCCCATCATGATCTAAAGTTTGGACTTTTTATGTGCCTTTTCATTCATTTGTTTTTTATTAATGCTAATAATAGAACTTCTGGAGCTAGTTCAATCAATGCGCTCTTACCGAGGTTTTCTTGTGGACTGATTCTGTCCATTTTTTTGTTGTTTGTGAATGAGAGATCCAGGTTGCTCCGTTTTTTGATCCGTTCCTGATTTGTTCCTGGACTCGTTTGAATCCATTACATTATTAGATCTTGATCTGCCAGTTTGTGCTGCACAGTTCAAGGGTTTGGACTTCAGGAACTGCTAGCTCGTGCTGCAGTATTTGGAGGATCCGGTCTCGTAGTCCAATGTATGAACTCTTTTTTTTTCCTTCAAAGTTTTATGATTTTTATGATTTTTTTTCGAACCCCTCGAGCCCCGCGAAAGGAATTTGCTCTTGCGAACGCAACCGCGGATTCATCGTGAGTCCCCGCAACTCTCGTTGGCCGCGTGGACGTTTTCGAGGGAGTTTTTTTTTTTCTTTTTTTCTTTCCGGTTCGCAGTCCCGAAATTTCGAAGGAGTCCAATTTTCTTTCAAATTTCAACCCGCATCCGCGAATCTCTCGCTTTCCCAATCTCGCCCCCTCTCCAGGCGTTAACCCTTGCGGCGATTTGGTGCGCAGCTCCGCGTGAGAGCTACGGGCACGCCGCGATGGACTTCGAGTACGTCCCCGCGTCCCCCGGCAGCAGCAGGTGGGCGGGCGAGTCAGCGGCGCGGCGGCGGCAGCGCCGACTCTCTTCGCCGTCGTTGAGGACCTACCTCACGCCGGCCTTTGACGCCGTGGCCGGTGGGGACGGCGGCGTGTCTGGGTACACTTCATCGTCGTCTTCCGGCGGTCTCGAACTCGGGTTCGACGCCTCGCTCCTCCGCTACCGCCGCTCCTGCTTCGCCGCCTCCGCGGACCTCGACAGCCGCGTCCTCCTCTACTCCCCGCAGTCGGCGCCGCCGCCGCCGCAGATGAGGGCGGGGTACCTGGTAGCGGATGATGGGGTTTGGGCACCTGGCGGTGGCCACTACGGCTCCAAACATGAGGTACTTGTGCTGCTCTCCAGATCTAGTTTTATTGGCAATTTGGGGTCTGATTAGTCAATAGCTGAAGCGTAGTGATGATTTGTGATTGGCCCTAGTGGTTGGATCATCAATAGCTGAAGCGTAGTAATGATTTGTGATTGGCCCTAGTGGTTGGATCATAGGCAAGATTAGTTTGGTTGCCATGGTTGCATGATTCCAATGCTTTGCTTCAAGGAATTTCCTGTTAACTATAGTGTGGAATGTAGTTGAACTGAGTCCTTGGAGTTAAGGGTTGCTCAAAGCGGTTTAACACAAGACATAGGTTTCATCAAGCCAACTTATGCACATGTGGACCACATTTTTGCTGAGAGAATACACATGTTCTAATGCAATATCTCAGACAATTTGCTTTTGCACGGACAGTAGCATTTGCTGTGGTTACCTTGATTCTAGTTCTAGATATACAGATTGACAATTTATTAAGATATTATGAGAATTAGTTCATTATCATTATCGTTTACTAACGACTTCAGATTTTAGGGAATGTGTCACACTGAGCATTATTTAATTTTAGTGTGACGTACTCTGTGAATAGTTATGGATTTGCTTTAATGAGCTTCTGGAAAGTACATTGCTTCTATTCTTTCTAATGAAAGAGAAGTTCATGGTGTTATTCTCTTCAGAAAAGGACAGAGTTTAGGATCTGGTTCGGTTATTTGTGGTCCCTTTGTTTCCATAGAGGAAGCCACATCCCCAAAATGTTGCTATCCACCATTTTACAACATTGGAGATCCCATTACATTTCAGACATACATGACTTATGTGTATTCTTGTCATTTAATATTACTATGCGAAGTAGTTAATCCAGTTCTGATGTCAAAGCTCAAGTGTAAATTTCTTCTATATCTTCCTTATCAGGCTATTCATGTTAGGTAATGTCCTTTGAGGGGCATTACCAGACAGATAGGTCCGTTACTGCCTGCTTTAGTTGGAAACAACATCAACACGCTTGGGCGCTTGCAGGCGGTTACTGCCTTGCTGGTTTTCCATGCCCTGATGGACAATGTCTCAACTAGCTTTTGTCGTGGCATCGGCGCATCACTGCTTAAGGGCATGTTCAACGCCGATGCTTGCATGGGTGTTTCCAGGTGGTTTCTGCCTTGCTGGTTTTCCGCGCCCTGGTGCCTAAACTAGCTTTTGCTGTGGCATAGCTGCTTAAGAGCATGCACAACGCCGATGCTTGCTTGGGCGCTTGCAGGCAGTTACTGCCTTACTGGTTTCCGTGCCCTGGTAGACGACACCTTGACGAGCTCTTGTAGTGGCATCAGTGCTAGCTCAAGCACCAATGCATGAGGTCCTTTTTCAGAAAAACAACTAAAATTTGCAGCTTGAAAAAAATGGAGATTGGTGTGAAAATTCAGTTGTTGCCATCGTAAATTAGGACTCGTATGTAGGCGCTTAATTTTTCTGTCTTTAAACATCTATTTAAACATTCCTGCATTGTACATGCCCTAAGTATGCAAGTTGCAATACAAAGAGAGTATGTGGACTACGCATTTTATAAGACCCAATGTCAGCATTTGAACATGCCCTGATGTGCTGAGTTTTTTTTCCCCATTCTTTTAGCTGACCTGTCTGTCTTATCCAATGGTTTAGCATTTTTTTTTTCAGAATCAGTGCATAACTGATAATCAAAGCAACCATAGATAATGCACACTAGCATCATTCTTTTGCCCAATTCCCTTGACTGGAATTTATACTAACATATTTTTACTTGTTTATTTATTATAATATATATGTTGCATAGGCTGGGCGGCTTACTGGCGCACCAGGTTTTCAGGATTCAGAAAACCGCATTTCTTTTGTCTCCGCGCCACAGACAAGTAGCAATCTTCCTACTACAGTTCTCGGCGCCTCCACCTTGGCCAAGCTTCCTGCTGAACTCCAGTTGCCAGAGGGCAGCATCGTAGCGACCAATGCAGAGCTCCCAACGCCAGGACCAGACGCTACGCCTTCAGCTCTCAAGTCATCTGCTGATCCAGAACCTTCAGTGGAGGGCGATGAAATCATTGAAGCTCTCTACGGTGACAGTGGTCGTCGCAGGCTGCCCATTTTCAGGGAGATCTGTCCAGAATGAGTGTCAGCCTCAGCATGCTGAACATTGCTGATGGATGCATTTCGGCTCTAGCTGTATATTCTGTTTATCTATCTTGTACCCATAGTCTTGGTAGCTGGAGGATTATTTCTAGTTTGCTAAAGGAGAATCTCTCTTCTATTGATCTCTTCATTAAGTGAGAAAGCTATGATATACATTACTTGAGTAAGCCGGCAATTGGCCCGTTTTGCTTGCCGTTGGTTGGAGGTGAACCTTAGCATATATATGAATTTAGCCTTTTTTTGGCCCTGTGGAACTGAGATGCAGGTTTTCCATACCCACTCGATGAGTGCCTCGCATCATACGCATACTAGCATGTTAAGTGATGGATGAAATTACCGTTGACTGATTTATTGTGAGAGAAAAACACAACTGACTGGCAAAAAAAATGTACGCTTGATAAGACAAGCGAACAGGCATACCTGAGTGGATATGTGAATCAGCTTATTGAATGAGGGATGGCAGATGTACTAGCTACTAGCGTAAATAAACATTCCAGCAATTGATTTCTGCCAGCCAACAAGTTACATGCAAACTTCATCGGGATAAAATTGGATGTACAATGTTTCCAAAACTATGAAATATGTTCAAAATGGCATTGGGGTTGGAGTGTTTCATTTCATATGACCACATCCAATCCTATGCATTGTAATTAAATGCTATTGGTAGCCTGTAAAACTCCAAAATGAATTGTGCATTATGAAACTCTATTGCATCAACAGTCCCGACCGCTTTAGTTAGTGTGGCTGAAAATTGTAGCATGAAACTTCACAATAATAATGGTCTAAGGACCGAAGCCGAGGCCCCCCTTTTAATAGTAGTGGCTTGAAAAGGTAGAAAATTGCTGTGAAGTTTTAGTCATTACCATCACAAAATTAAGGCAATTCTAAGTGTAAGTTTCATTCTTACTAAATAACATGCCACATAGGCAAAACTGGTGGCATAGCATGAAATTTATGACCGGAGAAAAGAGTTGGGTTTTATTAGGATCGCTATGAATCCAGAATAAAACTTCACTGGGAGCGTTTTGTTTCATCCTCAATCTTTCTCTGATAGCACCATGAAAAATTTAAATGCTTTGGCTTAGCATGTGAAACCGAAATATAAATATGCATTGAGAGATGTTGTTTCGTTCATCAAATTGAATCTTTAAAGAAGAGGCACTTTTGGAAACCACATAATGAAACACTCCACTAGAACCATTGAAGGTGAAGTGGTGCTTTTGAAGGCCGCATAACAAAATATCTACTGGAAATATCCTTATGTAGACGTTTACTAACAGTCCTGCACAGAACGTGTCCCAAGTCTTCAAATTGCAACACAACACTGTGTGGAGTTATGGACTAGGCATTCTATAAGCCAAACCTCGTTTACTTTCAAAAAATTTTTACAAAAAACTCCAGATTCTCGTTTACATCGAATCTTATAGCGCATATATGGAGCATTAGATATAGATAAAAATAATAACTAACTATATGGTTTAAATGTAATTTGCAAAATAAAAATCTTTTAATATAGTTAATCTATAATTAGACAATATTTATCAAATACAAACAAAAATACTACAACATACATTTTGCACTGTCAGTCGGTTCAAAACAACCGAAGAGGCAAACATATGGTTCACTAGCATCATTCTTTTGTCCAAATCCCTTCCTCCAAGATTTTTTTTCCCCTTCTCCACGTCGCCGCCCTGCCGGTGAGCCGCCCCGGCGGCCACCCCGGCCCCGGAGCCGGAGGCCTCCATATTTCCCCTCCCGTCCTCTCCTCCTCCTGCTCCCTCGCGTCCAGCCTGCTGCCCGCGCCGGCCAGTCTCCGCCCGTCATCGACTTCGGCCGCCCTGGTTCACTTGACCTCCTGCGCGGATGGCGCCTCGGGTGATGCGGGGGCCACGGCCACTGCCGACCTGGAGTGGACGCCAACGCAAGGGGGCTCCAAGATGCAGTTCCGGGGGCTCGCCATCGCGGGCTGCCACCTTCGCCGGGGCCGCTGCCGTCGCACCCTCTTCCTGGCAGCCCCACCGTGAGCCCTCGTTCCAATGGCCGGTTGGCCACGATTCATCAGCCGTCGTCGCCAAGGTCGTGGTAGACCACTCTTCGGCCAGCTCCAGTTCCGGGTACTGTTCGCCGCGGGACGAGGTCTCCACCACCTCTCTCCAGCCTCCGTGCATGTCCTCGCCCTCTGGGTGCTCTCCCCAGCAGCCTGGGCTGGCCACTTGTGTGCCTGATGCCGATGGGGCGGATGCAGTTGTCGGCGCTTCTTCGGGTAACCCATCTGCTGCCCTTCCGTCCTCGTTGCCGGAGGAGGAAGAGCCTCTGTCGCCTGCACTTCAAATGGAAGTTGCATTGCCGGAGGAGGAGCCTCTGTTGCCTACACTTCGAATGGAAGTTGCACTGCAAATGGTAGTTGCAAAGTTTATTTTGTTTTATTTAGATGCACATGAGAAGAGAATGCTCTCCACCGATGATGTGAAGTCCCTATCGCCTGCATTTAAAATGGAAGTTGCGATCGAGATTTTGTTTCGTCTTGATTTGGCACGCAAGGAGAGAATACTCTCTGACGATGAGCTTGATCTGATCATTCATCTGAAGTCCCAATTGCCCTGTCTTGAGGCAGAGATTGGAGAAGTTAATGCCCATGGGGCGGATGTTTTTGTTGTTGTTGAGGAGGAGGAGGAGGAGGAGGAGGAGGAGGAGCCCTTATCGCCTTCACTTAAAATGACAGCTGCATTGAAGATTATGTTTCGTCTTGACTTGGCACGCGAGATGAGAATACTCTCCGTCGATGAGCTTGATCTTTATGATGATATGAAGTCCATATTGCCCCGTCTTGAGGCGGAGATTGGAGAGGATAATGCCGATGGGGCGGATGCTGTCAAGGAGGAAGAGGAGGATAATGCCGATGGGGCGCATGCTGTTGAGGAGGAGGAGGAGGTGGTGGTGGAGGAGGAAGAGGAGGAGGAGGAGCCCTTGTCGCCTGCACTTCAAAAGGAAGTTGCAATCGAGATTTTGTTTCATTTTGATTTGGCACGCAAGAAGAGAACACTCTCCGCGGGTGAGCTTGATCTGATCATTTTTCTGAAATCCCAATTGGCCCGTCTTGAGGTGGAGATTGGAGAAGTTAATGATGATGATGAGGAGGAGGAGGATGAGGAGGACGGGGAGGAGGAGGAGCCCTTGTCGCCTGCACTTGAAATGGAATATGCATTGAAGGTTATGTTTCGTCTTGATTTGGCACGCGAGATGAGAACACTATCTGCCGATGAGCTTGATCTTTATGATGATATGAAGTCTCTACTGCCCCGTCTTGAGGCGGAGATTAGAGAGGTCGCCGCTGCTCCTAGCATCGCCTTGGAAGACCCTCCGAGTTGCCAGCCGCATGCACCATCCGTTGCTCTTGCTGGTGCAAATGCGGTGCCGTCGCCTATGGTTCCCGGCGCCTCTACCTCCATCAATCTTTCGGCTGACCTCCAATTGCCAGAGCGCAGCGTAGTAACCAATACAGAGCTCTCAACGCAAGGACCAGAAGCTATGCCTTCAGCTCTCAAGTCATCTGCAGAGCCAGAACCAGCCGTCGAGGACGATGAAATCACTGAAGCTCTTTACGGGCACAGTGCCCGTCGTCGCAGGCTCCCAATTTTCAGGGATATCTGCCCGGAATGAACGACTGTCACAGCCTCATCATTCCCAACGGTCGCTGATCATTTGGTTTCTCTCGCGGTCACTTCTATTTTCTAGTTCCATAATAGGGCAGAATCTAATCTCTCTTGTCTCTTCTCATGATCTATCTCTTCCTGAATCGAGAAAGCTACTTGAGTAAGCCGGCAATTGACCCGTTTTGCTTGCCGTCGGTTGAATGTGAACCTTCCTCGGCTTATGTGTTTGTCTCGTTTTTTGCCCCCAGTTTTACTTAAGAGTTTATTAAAGCCGTGCGAGCTTGGTATGGTATCTCGTCAATGAGCAGTACTCCATGGTACACTGGCGACATTTCATCTGCATCTCTGCATTCTGCATGCCATGGTACAGTACCGGCTCACTGAATTTGCAAGCATCGATCTGCATCGCAATACGTTTACATCTCATAATCGACCTGGTGCAGAACACGTTCACGTCGCAAACTTGCAAAACGTTTTGAACTGACAGTGACAGGTACGTTCTTGACAATTTTACACGCTACTACATGCTAGGACCTCTATAGGCTACAGAGTAAGCTTTTGTGTTCAAAGGTCTCCATCACCATCAGGGCGCCGCGCCGCCGGCGAGCGCGAGCCAGAGACCTTCCTCTTGACCTTCTCGGTGGTCCTCTCCAGGGCCTCCTCGGTGGCCCTGGCCGCCGACTCCGCCGTGTGCTCCACCGTCTCCTTGCCCATCTCCAGCGTCTTCTTCGCCGCCTTCGCCACCGACGCCGGGCTCCGCACCAGATGGTACCTTAATAAACAGATAATTAATAAACAGACTTGTTTATTAATATAAACAGATAATCATCTACCGCGGCTCTGCGTGCCGGATGTTGAAGCACGCGAGCTTGGCCCAGGCGCGGAGCGCGTCCAGCCAGCGCTCGTGCCCGGCGAGGCCGATCGCCAGCTCCACCGGCTCACGGGGCGGGCCGTTCCCAGGTGTCCCCGGCACCCCCGGCGGCGACAGCAGGAACAGCAGAACCGACGCCACGACGAGCAGCGCGACGACGGAGACGATGGCGGCGGCCATGCAGGTCGCCACCGGCCGCGCGGCGGCGTCGCCGTCGGCGCCGGCGCCACCCTTGCCCTTCTTGCCGTTCCTGTTGCCTCTCATTGCCGCGGGCTGCTGCAAGCCGGTGGTGATCGAGAGACGTCTGCCGCGCGCGCGGCTGGAACCGGTGGAGCGAAGCGAGCGAAGTTAGGCGACCCCCCTCTGGACCGGACCCATGGCCATGGATGGACTGGCCGGGAGCTTTCTTCGTGCGGGCGGACACGTCCGGCGACACGTGTTGGGCTCAGGAGCCCCTCGGCGGCCCGGAGCGCGGTGACGTGCCAGCGCACGTGTCAAGCCACGTCGGCTGCTGCTTGGTAAATAAAAAAAAAAAACCAGCAGACGCATGTCACTACTCATTACGAGGCGAGGCGTGGCGGAGGAGTTGATTGCACGCGATCGAGTGCCATACGTCGCCGGGCTGTTGGAGGGCACGACGCAGGTGGCCGATCGACGGCACCTGCGTCGAGAGCCACTGATTCGTGGCGGCCACTGCATGCGCGCCGGTCGCGACGCACGATCCAACGGGACGACGAGGCCTGACCTACCACTACCACTCCACGTCTCTACCAGACCCATGGATCTTGTCACTCAAAGTACGTACTCAATTATACGTGAATGGTGAAAATCCGTTCACCTGACGTGTTTACTTACTCCTGCTGTCATACCTCGATGAGTGATGGCAGGGGAATAAGAATCGGCGTATCATATGTTGGAAATAAAAGCAATTTAGTGATGCATAAATTAATTCTGACAATAAGAAAAAGGCTAACAACATGTATCACAGATATATGAATCGAAACTAGCACTATGGTTTAAACCAAGTTTACAGAATCTAGTGCTAGCAACAGAAATAATATGAAACCGAATAACACGGAAAGGATAGATATGTGGGGTTGTCGGCGCGAAGGAAGAAGAAGAAGACCGTCGATAGAGATCGGCGAACACCGGGCGTAGTGGGAAGAAGACGTCCAGCGAGCAGTCGCGACGGCGCTTCCCAAAAACATGATACGCCCCCTACCCCGTGCAGGGACGCGAGGAGACGTAGGCTTCGGAGCCTGCTCTCCCGACACCGATGGCACGTCGGCGACGGGATGGGGAAGACGGCGGTAGCGCAGTAGTGTGGCGAGGAAGAGATGAATCTCCGGTGTAAAGGACGACGTCTCGCCCCATATTTATACACGCGTCGCACGCAACAAATAGACAAACAATCAATCACCGTATTATGGAAACTTTACCTGCCGTTTACGCACTTGCCATAATACAAAATAATTGCTTACCAAATAGGCCTGTATTATGGAAACTTTACCTGCCGTTTACGCACTTGCCATAATACAAAATAATTGCTTACCAAATAGGCCTGGGAAATCGCCGGACAATTCACACCGCCCCGCCCGGCAAGGCGAGCGCGCGCGTGTGTGGTTCTTCCTTTTCCTCTCCCCAATTGCTTCAACAAGATGGAGATAGCTCAACTTTTTAAGTTGGCCTCACTCCACTTGAAGTAGTAAGGTGGGACTAAAGTCCCCCACCTTTTCATATATACATACATGTATGAGTGGATTTTTAGAATTTATTTGGAATTGTTTGGCACAAACATCGTACCCGGAAGCTTCGGCCTTGGTTCAGTTCACATGCGACTGCGAGGAACGGAACCTGGGCACCTGCCTAACAACCACGGGCTCTGTTGTCTGCTCGATCTACTCGACGCTAACCATTGAGCTAATCCGGTTTTATAATGGGGCAGGTTTGTTTACACACTTGCTACAAGACAAGGGTGGGAAGGGAAGGTGTGTGTGTGTTAGTGCCGTGCCGGCGGGGGTTTGGAATGTAGTGCGATCGATTGATTAGGCTAGCTACCAGCCTCGACCGGTGTTGAATACCGAACCGTCACTGTATCGTTAACCAACTCACTCATGGAGACACGGGTTAAGATTTGGCATCACAAACTCGTTTACATTTCTTTTCTTATTAAGGCTGTAACACTTTCGTTTGTTGGTGGTAAATATTGTCCAATCATAGACTAAATAGAGTTAAAAAAATCGTCTCGCGATTTACAGACAAACTGTGTAATTAGTTTTTGTTTTCGTCTATATTTAATGTTTCATGCATGTGCCGCAAAATTCGATGTGACGAGAAATCTTAAAAAATTTTAAGAACTAAACAACGCCTAAGAAAAAGTTAAATATGACTGTGGACACGGGTTAAACACTAGTTCGTTTGTCCACTGCAAGGACCATGTAATCTCTCGAATTCAAAATTCAGTGGGACACCACATATTAGCTTTGGACTCCCAATCAAATTCCGCTGAATTCCTTTCCGCAAAAAATTCGCTAAATTCAAAGAAGGTTTTATTTCCTCCAAAAGAAAAAAAAAACTAGTAAAAAGCAGAGACACCCCTCTCCCTGCACCACTGCAACCCAGGCCAGGATCCGAAGCCACCACGGTAGGAAACCCGCCGGCCGCACTGTCCGACCGTTAGTTCCAAACCCTCTCCGGCTTAAAACGCGCCGATCCAAGAAAAGCACACCCCAACCCAAACGCAAACAGGCGCACACAGAAACGAGCAAACGGCTTGCGCGCGCGCGCGCCATGCCCCACCGCCATCATGACGCCGCCGGCGGCGACGAGGCCCCGTCCCCGCGGCCCTCGGCGGTCTGCTGCTACGCGTTCCTGACGCGCTCGCACCGCGCGGGCGCATACCGCCGCCTGGACTCCGCGCCGGCGCTCGAGGCCGAGGCGGCGGCGGCGGAGGTGAGGGTGGAGGTCGGGACGACGGCGAAGGGGAGGGCGAAGAAGAGCGTGTTCCACGTGGACCCCGCTGTGCTGGAGGCCGGGCCGGTGCGCCGGCTGCTGGCGGCCGTGGGGAGGCGGGCCCCCGGCGGAGGCGTCGCCGTCGACGTCGACGCCTTGCTGTTCGAGCACCTGCTGTGGCTGGCCACCAAGGCCCGCGACGGAGTCGGCGGAGACGATGATGACTCCGTCGCTGCCGCTGATGACCTTTCCGACATCGTCGAGTTCTACTCGCAGGACGATGACGAGGAGGAGGACCGCGACCACGGGTTAATAAGCTTGTAATAAATTCCCAAGTACTGTCTCTTCTTAATCTGCGTCATTTAGCTCTTGTCCTTCATGCGTATAATGTAATGCAGTATACATATCAAATATAATCAAGATATTACTAATGTAGCGACAATGGGAACGAATAATCTACGTGCTCTGAATTTGTAAGCATGCATTGTTTATATATATATGAGGGTAAACTTCGTCTCCATGTGCCAATCAAAAATTAACCCTACTGTGTTAAGCTCGGATTCACACTCTGGTTTTCCCAGAAAAGAAAATGTCGATAATTTGTTTTTTTTTTTCATACAAGATTTTTGTGGACTTCTCCTGTTACTACTATTCGGGTCATTAGTCAACATCATTTTAGTAATAGCCTGGCGTCGAGTATGGAGAGAACCTTGTCGGGCTCGTTAAAAGCGCGGTTGCTTCAAGCCATGGGCTGACGACGATCCAGGCGACGGCGACGGCGACGATGCGTGTGTGGCGCTGTGAAAGCCTGTGATGTGCAAGATGAAGCGGATAAGCTAGGCAGAGCACACGGGCCGGCTTGCACGACGGACTAGACTGATTCCCGGGAACAGCAGCTAGGTCTCCGGACTCCGGTGATCTGACACTGACAGCGAGAGCAGACGTGGCAGTGCAACAACCAGCGCGCGCGGTGGCACATGCATATATATGCCACCCACGGGCCGGCGTGCGTCGTCGTCCCTGTTGGTCCGGTCCGATCCGATCCGATCGAGCGCTGTTACCGTGAGAGATGACAAGGATAGATTTGACAGGCCGACCGTGACAGCTGAGCGCGCATGTTTATGTTTCAAGGAAGGACACGTACGTTCATCGTTGCGGTGCGAGCCGACGAGCGGAAAAAGAAAAGAAAAAACCCCGAATGTGACAGTCACGGGGCCTCCTCGGCAGTAGGCGCCGGCCGGCAGTGTAAACAACACATGGATCGATCGAAATGGCCAGCTGATCGGGGGTGTGCCGCCGCGCACCATCCGCCCGATTTCATTCCGAAACAAACACCCGCGCGCCTCGCCGCACAGGCACAGCCGCAACGGGTCCTGAGTTCTCTGGTCTGCTTCGGCAGCCAGTCGGACTTGCATTGCCTCCACCCATTATTCCAATGGCTGACGCCAAACCTTGGGGAGTTGCCGAGTTGGCAGGGTTCTGCTGCGCGCCGACAGCCGAGAGCGCGGCCGGGATGTTCCGCATTTCCACCGTGGCATGTTCGGCTGAGTTCCAATCCAACGGCACCACGGCCGAGCGTGTTCGCTTCGGGGCCCATAGCCATAGGTCTACAACCGCAACTAGTCATTTGGTCTTCTGTGAGACAATACAGTACTGTATATTTGCTAAGGCCAGTAGCATGACCAAGCATGCATTTCAAAATAATGCTTGCTGAACCAATGATGATGTACGTATCTGCTAGCGAACCTAAATATTCCGGCATTATTTCAGGCTTCAATTATATTCTTTTGCTAGAGATCTGAGAATTTCTGTCTGCTTTCA
>Ga0182004_10000972_pt1 | contig 19777 bp, 13 predicted proteins | sample Sormic07211540_1_FD_120479 | JGI IMG/M metagenome (GOLD analysis project Ga0182004, IMG submission 120479) | Endophyte microbial communities from Sorghum bicolor roots, Mead, Nebraska, USA - 072115-40_1 MetaG | ecosystem: Host-associated > Plants > Roots > Unclassified | place: USA: Nebraska...
CAGCGCGCGAGAGCAATAGCAAGCACAGCAGCGAGCGGCGCAGTGCAGAGGAGTGGAGAGAGGGAGCGGGCGAGGCAACGGACAGAGAAGAGACCAGGTGCGGAGGCTTGTGAGGACGGGACGCATCTCACGAGGACGGGACGGTCGGATGGGGCGCATTGCAAGTTGAGTCTGTCCGGATGGACGGACGTTCTAGAAGTAGCTTTATCGAGAAAAAAAACATAAGCTTGTATTGCAGCCGCGTGATGGTGGGGTTAATGAGCGTTGACGATGTGAGTTTGTGTGAAGTCGACATGCACCAAGGTTAGGTAATTATTCTTTTTTTGGTGGGATTTTATTACCCCAAATACACCGTCACACTATGGTAGCTCGAGGCTCGAGCAACACTGCGAGTCTGCAACTTGCAAGTCGACCGACCGAGACCTATCATCGATCAAATCAAAGTGGCTGCCCAGCCCATGATCGATCAGGAGCAAACACGATCCACCAAGAAACCCCATACAAAAAGCCCAACCCCACCAACTGTTCCCACGATTCCCTCCGAACAGATCCACACCCGCTGTGTTTGTGAATCGATTGTTCGGTTCCCGTTCCCACGATTTTTTCCCTTCGATTGTCCGTATCGGCAGGTAAAATTCTGGCGCTTCCGCCCGATGCTTCTTCGATTGCCGAAACGGCTTCGTTACTCTCTGCCTGTTTTTCGCCTGCGTGTCGCTGGGATCTGTGGAAAGTCGAGGTGACCGGCTGCGAGCGCGATGGCTGTGCCGCCGGCTGACTCGCGCGGACTATGCGAGCTGTAGTTGTCTCCAGAAGTTTCATTAGAGTTTCATGCACATTAAATATGCTGATATGGCGCTATATTAATGAAGAGAGAGATGATAAGAGTTTTATGGGAGTAGAGAAACTCCTGTGCACTGTTTTCAAAATATAGATGTATTGAAAATTGTGTCATGAAACTCTCATTGAGAATGGCCTTAGTGGACTATTTGTTCCATTTGCTAGATTTATAGCAGATTATGAATAGTGTGGCACTGTGGCTTGCTTGCTGTTGTGTGGATTTTCTGCAGTAGATGAACTTACGCCCGGGTTAGTTTGCAAAAAAAATTTCAAAATTCTCCGTTACGTCGAATCTCGTTCGTTTGGCTGATAAGCCATAGTAAGTATTGTTGGCTGATTTGTTGCGAGAGAAAAACGCTGCTGAATGGCTGATAGATTTGGCTGAAATTTCGGTAATTCGTGAACAAATAAAAAAACCAATCATAAAGTTTTAGATCACGTCAAACACTACAATTTTAATATGTGGGTGTCTCCTTGTGAACTGATCCAAAAAAATTTAAATTTAAATATCAAATCTGATTTTTAAAAACAAATATGTAGGACTCTAAATGATTTTAAATTAAAAAAATAATTATAAAGTTGTAGATTACATGGTGCACTACGACTTTAGTATACACCATGTCAACATCCAAATTCGTTTGAAATTCCAACTTTTAATTTTGCAAAATTTAAGAATTTAAAGCAAACAATTGGGAAGCTATATGACTTCAAATCAAACAACTGCCAATTGCAAATTTAGTATCATATTGAAAACAACACCTTTATATAGACCATATCAACTTTTGATACGTTTGAAAATTCCAAACTTTAAAACAACTTTTTTTAGCTTTAAACATTTTTTTTGTAAAAAAACTTATTTATTACAAAGTTGTACTCTTGTAGACTGCTTCGATCTCTATATTTTGGCATAAATTTTATTTTCGTTTGACTTTATATGGAAAATTTACGATTATCGTTAGACAACTATTTCTAAAGACAAACATCAAGACTATCATATCTATTAATTGATTTGTAAATGTGGCACCTTTAAGAGATTCGCGCCTCCGAAAATAGTCATTTAGGAAGGCGCTTTAATTTCTTAAGGATGCCCGTGTCTACTAATATATTTAGAGAGACGGATGATGGCGATTGCCTTTATAAATAATCAATTTATAGAGTTGATCACCTTAGAACACCCGCCTTTGTAAATGATTAATAGAGGCGGACATTTGTCTAGAGATCACCTATCCATTTTCATATGTAGTAATGATTAATAGAGGCGGACATTTGTCTAGAGACCATCTATCCATTTTCATATGTAGTAATCAAATGTCTTGTCCATAGTTTTTTTAGCAGTGTGTTGCGTTAACCAATCATGTAGACAAGGATAGTGTCTCATCCCGTACTTATCAAATATGGTGAGAATTCAAAGGTATAGAGATAAATCAGGTAATCTAGTTCACTGCAGCATACACTGTCTAGAGGTATGGTCCTTTCTATGTGCACGTGTGGTGTTCAAGGCCATCTGAACATCGAATAATCAATGAGAAAGACATCAACAACTACCAGATCGATTGGCTTGGCATCATATGCCGCTGTATTAAAAATTTCAGGAAATGATTTAAAACCCAACTCTTATATACGAGCTCTCTTTGGTCATTAAATTGATGTGAGGTATTCCCACCATTTGGTTTATAAGGCACACATGCATTTAAGATTCAAATCTTGTAATTTCAACTAGCAATTATCCTGCAAAGATGTAAACTTTGTTATATAAAAGTGTATTGGATTTGTATTAGAAAGCACTATCTTATGGTACGGTTATAATTTTATTCCTAGAAACATTGTATAGTATAAGAGGATTACACAAGTTAAACCGTTAGAGTTTAACTTTGGAGAGTAGGCCGAGCCAAAACTATGCCTTACATTTTCAAATGGGGGAAGTATAATAAACACTCTACCTCCAATGAGACCTTGTTTTACATTGTCACTTGTCTCAACTTCGTATTCACCATATTAGCATCATATTTCTTCAGTGCATAATAACGAGTCATTTCCCTAAGCCTGTTGCATAAATAGTAAGGCGTTTGTTGATCTATAGATCTTAAAATGTTATGATATTGCAGAAGCACTTTTTCAGACGGATCATTCTTTGTCGAATGATTGATCTGATTATTTACGTATGAATGACACATGTTATATTTAAAAAAATTAGGCAACACATGTTATAAGACCGGTTATTTCAACTAGAGTATGCCGATTGTTTGGATCATTGACAATTTTAAACCTTTGCCAACCACATGGTTATTTTAACTATAGCCTAATGATTGCAGCAACTGATGGAATGGCTAGCACTATACATGACGGTTTTCTTGCTTTTCTTTCTTGCTCTTTGCTTCATTAAACATAAATAATAATTAAATGATGAGGATTTTCATCGGGGCAACACATCAAGTGATTGTAAGTTTGTAACACAACTTGGCACCGAATCTAACTGAAATTTTCTAAAAGACTATACATATTTACTCATTTTCTCCATGTTGATGTAAAATTTCAAGTTTATTTTTTCAATAATTACAGAAAATTGGAAATCCTGACATTATACATCAAGAGTAAAGTGAAAAAACCATTAATATTTATTTGAGCTTGAAATAGAAATTGTAAAGGAATTAAGGTTTTGTTTGTTTCAGCTAGGGATCTGAAAAATAGCATGTAGATGCTAGATCGTGGGGAGATAAGGGTCCAGAAGGCGAAAAACTACCGGTTCAGTGGCTACGCTAAGTTTTGATCAACTACTGGAGGTGATTTAGGAGAAAATTAGATCATTTCCCCTTCAATCTTCATGGAGAATGGGTTAATCCAATTTAGGATAACTGGTCTGAACACATGCCATTTGCACTTTAAACTGGACGAATTCATGTTCATTAGTTTATTCATCTTCTTGAGTTTATTTAACTTATTCTGCTTTTTTTATCCATCTTCTTGCGTTTATGTTGGTGTATTCTATGACCTATTGAAGACACAGCGAAATTCTAAAAGCCTTACAACTGAACCTGCATGGTTGGCGTTGCGGTCATCAAACATATTAGCCTTCGTTCCAAAAAAAAACATGTTAATTAAATTGAAAAGTATGTAATCAAGAGAACATTAAGCTTGACCAATAACATCTTTATAAGCACCAAGAGTACAAAGTGGTAAACTAATAAAAAAAGAGTACAAAGTCGTGCAGGACTCCTAGTTTGTTGGTAAATGATCAGCGCTTAGTGAAGCATATAATGATTTAATTTATTACTATTTACACCGCAAAAAGACGCAAGAGTTCATCTCTATTATTTCCTTCAAAACTACCCTGGCCTAAGAAGATACAGTTTACAGCAGAGAACTACAGAATCTAACATGTCTTTTTCCCCAACAGGAATTGGGTTAACCCAAAAGGTAACAATGGAACAGTATACCAAGATGAGCAGAGAAACAAAACAAACAAACCGCCATGAAAGAACAAGATCTATCATCTATGTGCAGTCTAACGGAATGAAGAAGAAGGCTCAACTACTACAGCGAGCAATCTAACATGGCGAGCGTCTTATGTACACCCTGCCCGGCGGCGGCGCCTAGCACCACCACGCTCCGGCACTTGGCGCAGTTCTCCGACGGCGTGAGGTTGAGGTCCAGGCAGATCCCACCGGCGACGTCGCAGGTCTTGTCGTGCGCCGGGCGCATCATCACCTTGCTGGGCGCCTCGGTGGCCTCGGCCTCGGCCTCGGCGCGGTGCCGGCGCATGTGGCCGCCGAGCGCCTGGCCGACGGCGAACTCCAGCCCGCATACGGGGCACTCGTGCACCCTCGGCTTGGCCTGCTGCGGCGTCGTCGTCGTCGGCAGCGGCAGCTGCAGCGGCTGGCGCCCGAGGCAGAGCTGCCCCGCGTGATCGGCGACGACTGTCTGCTGCTGCTGTAGCTGCTGCTGCTGGAGCACCCTCGGGCGCTTGTGGCTGGCGCGGTGGCCCCCGAGCGCCTGGAACGTGGGGAACTGCCGGCTGCACGTCTTGCACTCGAACACGCGCCCGTGCACTGCGGCGCGCCCCGCGGGGAACGGCGGCACCCCGACCCCGTGGTGGTGGTGGTGGTGGTGGTGGGCGTGCTGCTGCAGGAGGTGCTGCTGCTGCGCCTGCGCGAGGAGCATGAGCAGGCGGGCCGTGTCCGCGGCGGCGCCCGCCTCCACCTCCCACGCCGCCCTCTCCCTCTTGGCCATCGGCTAGCTGCTGGTTGCCCCAAATAAAACCACGCGGAAGCGACCGGGCAACGTGCGGCGATTGTGTGCAAGGCATGGACGGACGCAGGGGCTGGTATATATAGCAGCTGGTAGCAGGGAACTGGGTTCCAGACAGCCTGCCCTGCACGTACTACGCAGAGGAAATGGGGCACGACTCGCCTATAGTATAGGCTGCGTCGTCTATACCTGGTGATGGTTCTGACTGAGACGACCCGATCTCTGTTACGGTCTGTTTCTAGACGTGGATGTGTGTACTATTCCGAGCGCTGTACTTTGACCACAGCTGTGTGTGTGTGTGTGACTGTGCAGTACTCCTCGTGATGTCGTAGTCAACATGTGTGTGTCGATCAAGAAGCTGTGGCTATACCCCGTCTCGAAACTGACTATACTGACGCTGCTCTTCTAGAGATCTGACTGCGCGGCGATCAGGTGACGTGCGCGCTTGTACGTGTACGTGGTGGTGGGTGGCGTCTCGGCCGCGACTTGGATTGGATGCCGTCCGTCCGTTCGTCCGTTCGCCATGTTTTACTTCTGCCGCGACGGCGGATGTTCTCGAGCGGGCACGCCTTTCACACCTCCATCGGGGTACAAACAGTACGTTCAATTCCATTTAAGCCTTGTTTAGTTCACTCAAAATTCAAAAACTTTTCAAGATTCCTCGTCACATCAAATTTTACGACACATGCATAGAGCATTAAATATAAATAAAAACAAAAATTAATTACACAATTTACCTATAAATAACGAGACAAATCTTTAAAGCTTAGTTACTTTATGATTAAACAATGTTTGTTAAATAAAAACAAAAAAACTATAGTGTCAAAATCAAAAAAAAATTATCTGGCCTTATTAGGTCTATCGACTGGACGCACGGAACAATCGCCATCCTCTAGAACGTACAGTGCCGTCAGTGTCTGACTATATGACTGCAATTCTGCACACTCATTCCTCTCAGGACCTATGGATTATCGACCCAGAAGTCTCGCATAAAAAAGGGACAGAGAACGACCGAGAAGTTTTAATTAATGATTAATAAAGCTCCGCCATCCTTGAACCGCTCCAGTTTAAGTACATGCCAATTTTCCCTCGCTCTCCTTTCCCGATCTTTGCATAAAATTTTGTTTAAGTTTAATTACTAAGGTCTTGTTTAAATACACCCAAAAACCCAAAACTTTACAAGATTCCCCGTCACATCGAATCTTACGGCACATGCATGAAGTATTAAATATAGATAAAAATAATAACTAATTGCACAGTTTAACTGTAAATCATGAGACGAATCTTTTAAGCTTAGTTACTCCATAATTAGACAATGTTTGTCAAATAAAAACAAAAATGCTACAGTATCAAAATCTAAAAACTTTTTGCATCTAAACAAAGCCTAAATTTTACTTCATTTCATCGTCAATCAACCCATATGTAAATTCTGACAATTGCTCAAGAGCAACAGTTGTTTTGGCTGGCAACCGATTTTTCCAATCCACCACCAAACCCACCGCGTGTGCCGCCGCCGAAATCGCTGCTAGCTCTGACACCGCCTCCCATGCCGCCACCAAGACTGCCGCCAGCATCTCCTCCCGCGTCGCTGCCAATATCACATACTGTACTCTTATAAAATTAAACATCACTATATAAATTCTCTCTTCATGTAAGGTATCCACATCATTCCCCACCAAGTAAATGTTCTATCTCTTTATACAAGGTGTCTATATCATTCCCCACTAAGTCCATGTCATCCCATATTAATTAAAAAAAATGACCATATCATCTATATCATGTGAGATACTTTAAATCTTTAATCTATTAACATACAAGTCATGTAAATACACTATTTGTTTCATCACCAATTCATTTATAATGTAACCAAATATTAGTTTTTCTTCTATTAACTTAGCAATTTTTTACTACATCTAATACAATAAAATACATGCAAGTCAAATTCATATATATATGCATACATACATAATATATTGAATACCATATAGTAATGGTATGTATATAATGATTTACTTTAAGAAAATCCTGCAGCAACAACGCGCGACGAATTCACCTGCATATATATATGTCCAAGGGACTGTGCCGCGCTGACGTCGTGCCATAGATCGTCGGGCTGCTACGGGCCATCGTGCTTAGCGGGGCATGCCTCTACGGGTTTCGTACCTGACCTTCGGCACGGTCCGCGGGCTGGTTTTCATGCCATGCGGGTTCATCAAGCACGCCGTGCCATGCCGGTCCGATCCACGGCCCATCAAACTGACAACATCTCGTTTTTATCAAAATTTTCATCAAATGTTGAAACATTTCATCATTTTCATCAAATGTTCATCATTTTCACTAATATAACAATTAACAACATATAGAAACAAGTCATAATTACACCGACAATTTATTTTCAATGGGCTGACCGTTGAAGCGGGTCGTGCCTATGCCATGCCGTGTGCCTAGGTGGCGGCCCAGGCACAACCTGATCCCTCGGGCCAAGCCATGCTCGGACCGGGCTACCGGGGCACGGACTGCATGGCCATGTATAGCTGCCAATAAAGCCACCACCTCCACCAGCGCCAGCCCCAAGGCCACCGCCAGCTTCTCCTCCTAAGCCCTCGCCAAGTTCACCACCGACATCACCGTCTAGTCTATCTCCACCGACACCACCACCAAGGTCGCCTCCTCCGCTTGCACCGCCTCCAAGGTCACCTTCGGCACCATCACCAGGGCCACAGCCTCCGCCTGCACTACCTCCAAGGTCCCCTCCCGTACATACGGGATGTTTGGGACTGCTCTGCTCCACGTTTTTTAGCCAAACGGTTTCAGCTCCACGCACTCAGTTCGAGGAAAAAGGGTGGAGTTGTGAGAGCATCTAAAGAGGTACTCCACAAACTTCAGTTTTTTGTGGAGCTGCTCCATGGTGGAGTTTGTGGAGCAGTCCCAAACACCCCCATAATTGTGAACAATTTGTATTTTTTTCTAAAATTTATGAATAATTTAACATATATTCCTTTAATATTTGCAATCTATATAAATAATTTATTTTTTCTTGAAAATTGGCATATAGTTCTCTGAGATCCGCAATCTATAAAAACAGAAATTGTGTTAATCCCCAAATTACATTACGTTGTCCAATAAATTACATTGAAGAAAATTATTGTAAGTAGAGTAACAAAACAGTATAAATATAGCTAAAAGACATTGTAAATGCATGGCAAAAATCAGTTGCCAGGAGCTTTCAAAATATTCGGTTGCCAAGCAGACAAAATCTAAATTTTTCATGCACATTTTCATGTTTCTTGGGTGCGAGAAGAGGGTTGAATTTTCCGGTATTTTTAGTGGTGGTTAGAAAAAAGCTAAAATTTTATAATACACTAATACATGTGCTATATATCTATACTCATATTTTTTTATTGTTTATACTATATATTCTTCTAATCATTAGATATGTAATCATAAATCATACTAAAATTTGTTTAGATCTAAATTTTTAGGAAAGGCATACTTTATATGTTATTAGTCTTTTTAAAATTCAGTGAAATTTTACAAAACCTGATAATTTCGGTGGCGACCAGAATTTTTGCAATACCAAAATTAAAACCCCTGCCGAGAACATAAGAGCAGCAGCGCGGCAACGCAAACAAAATTATTATATTACTGATGTTCCTTTCCTAGCCTGGGATGCCAAACTGGAGGCATCTGACTGGAACCAGAGTCGACAAGTTACACTATTCGTTAACTCATTGTCATACTGCCAACTAACTTTGTTTGACAGGGAATAATGCTGTTCGCCTGTTCCTGTTCCAATCCATGCATGATCAATCACGCTTTAATTAAATAATTAATCGATCAGTCCCTCGTTGGAGTTGTTTGAACAAATGAACGACGTACGTGTGGCCATATTGTTTGAACGAAAAAACTATGCTGCTTATACTCGTAAAAAAAAAAAGCAGCCTTGCAGTTGCAGCAGCAACCAACTAGCTGCTTCTGCGAATGTAATGTAAGGTAATATTTTCGCACCAAGTAAAAAAAAAGTAGTATAGCTGAGTCAACTGTCAACGCGTTAGCCGTCGTGCTCAGCCACCAGGCGCCTCTAAAAGCTGCCGTAAAATCTCGTTAAAAAACTCGCGACGATCGACCAGTAGTAGTAGGTGATGCACCTAACTTCAGTCGACGCCTATTGTATGGGGGCCAGCTAATCCGGCTACGTAGATAGCACGCGGAAAATGAACCTGAGAGCTGAGCTCGCCGCGAGTTTGGTCCTGCAGTGGCCATCTGAATTACTACTACTACTGACTGATGGGTACGTACCGACGCTTGCATCAGGTACCGGCGCGGCATCGTTAGGTAGAATTGCAGTCCTGGGCCTTGTTTACTTCCCAAAAAATTTTGTAAAATTTTTCAGATTCCTCGTTACATCAAATCTTTAGACACATGCATGAAGTATTAAATATAGATAAAAATAAAAACTAATTGCACAGTTTGGTCGAAATTGACGAGACGAATCTTTTGAGCCTAGTTAGTCCATAATTGGACAATATTTGTCAAATACAAACGAAAAAGCTACAGTGTCGATTTTGCAAAATATTTTGAAACTAAACAAGGCCCTGGTCTTGCCGTCTAGCTTGGAGGTAAAACGTACTTACGTGCCAACAACGATTTGACCAATTATTTTGTACTTGAAGAAACTGAGAATGATGAATCGGGGTGTCTGGTTTAGCTTTCACCACACTGCCATCGGTTATGAAAAAATGATTCACTATTTTTCCCATCTGTTCACATCCGAGCGAGAGGAGTGTTCAGGCCTTGTTTAGCTCTCAAATTTTCAAGATTCCTCGTTACATCGAATCTTACGGTATATGTGTGGAACATTAAATATAGACGAAAACAGAAACAAATTATACAATTTGCTTGTAATTTGTGAGACGAATCTTTTAAGCCTAGTTAGTGCATGATTGGACAATATTTATCAAATACAAATGAAAGTGCTACGGTATCCGAAACCAAAAAAATTTTACCAACTGAACAAGGCCTCATCTAGTACACACGAGTGAAGGTGGCCGCCGTGCTAGGGTTTCAGCGGCGTATCTCGCTGGCCCTTGCCCCATTTGCTTCGGCACTGCCACCTATTCTCCATCCAAGTGTTGGTCCTCTCCTTCCTCGACTCACTCCTTGTCAGCGCCAAGACTTGTCGGTCCTGCCTCCATGTTGCACGACGGAGATCGACGTGGCGCACGAGGAGCGCTGCCTCCTCGTCGGACGTCCTGCGCCTACTCCTTCGGCTGGTGGTGGTTCTTCTCTGGCAGTCGGTAGTGCTAATTCCATCTCCGGCGATGCAGGCATGAGGGCTACCGTGGGTGCGAGTGCCACCGTAGACACGAGTTCAGCCATGGGCATGAGTTCTAGCGAGCGTGACGTGGCTCGTCGAGGCCATGGCGGCCTGCTCCGGCGGTCGACCAAAAGGAGGAAGAAGTGGGTCCAAGAGTCTCTACGACGATAAGGTGCACGAACTGCATTTGCCAGCAGGAAGAAGCCGATGAGTAGGACTGACTCGTCACTGACAAAGGGAGATATGTGGGGTCTGTTTGTGAGAGAGAACGACAACAGTTTCCTAGAAGCTACTACTTATTTGACCAAATGAGACTTTTAGTTTTTTTTATAACTTTTTCACAGCCCACAGTTCACAACAACTTTTTTTAAAAGCCGCAGCTCAATCAACATAGAGTCCAATACAAGGAAAGGCTCGGCTGTCTGCATTTTCCCCATTTCTCCTACCCATCACACACCTGGCCAAACATTTTCTAACATGTGACAAAAACACGTGCATATGTATATATTTTCGTGGTTGTTTGGTTTTGAAAGGTGCTCAAAACCAAAGGAAAACTAAAAAAAGGTTGGTTTCTATAGGTCCTCGTCGTACTATAAGCATGATTCAGGTCGTCGGTCGCAGCATGAGTATCTCATGCATGTGTTGAAATCCGGTGCCCCAAAAGCTGAACTTTGTACGCGCGCGCACAGAACAGAACAACCCGCCCGCCCGTCGCCTGCAGGACTCATGCTGCATGCGTGCAGAGAGCCGGCGTGCACGGGTCCTAGTTGCACCAACCACCACTATTCCTGCTTAATCTTCCACACAAACACCACGAATAATCACGTGTGCGTAGTCTGAACCAGATCTTGGACTCGAGAGCTTACTATGACGACTCGGCTCGATCCGCGACTGCAAGTCTGCAACGCGATCGAGGCCAACAATAGTTGAGTTGAGCACGGCACGAATCGCCCAACTCTCGCGCGCTCGGTCTCTTTGTTGGATTAATCTATGACGACGCATAGACCCCGCCACGAGTAGTTTAAGGGTGTTTGGTTAGGATGTTAAAGTTTAATAGACACTTAATTATAAACTAACTAGACTTTAAAAATTCGTATCGCAAATTATTCTTTAGCCGTGTTTTTATTTTGTATATAGTCTATATTTAATACTTTATGCATGTGTTCAAACATTCGATATAGGAGTTAAATTTTACCAGAGAAAACCAAATGGAGCCTAATTTGGCCCGGTAGGGTTCATGCATGGCTGCATCGCTGCTTGCCGTCGCTACGATAGAGCTAGCTGCAAACACTGGGTGCGCCGTGCACGATCGAGCAATACTGCAAAGAAAGTCAGCTCCGTATATTAATCGCGCGACTTCTGCACTCAGTACCTGTACATTGTTAGTGGTCCAGATGTCCGGTTTGCTTGCATCGCTTGTACACTCGTGTACGTACTGCCAGCTGACAGAAATTCACCCACGCAAAATTTCAAGGAAAAGTAGGTGTTGTCCAGGCGAAGCAGTGTACGTATACTTGCTCTAGAGACACACGAGTACACACGACGACTTTCTCTTTGCTAATTCATTCGCAATCATCACGATGCACGACGCAATCGAATAAACCGTTGATAATTCACATTTTCTTCTTTCTACCCGTTTACATTCCTAATCCAAGATGTGAGCTGTGTGCTAGTACTAGCAGTTACTAGTAAGGAAAAGTAATATAATTACATGTTGCAGGCAGAGACAGCGACCTGAACTTTTACTTCCGATGATGAGGTCCCACAAAGTGATTCAGTAGAACAAGGGAGCTTATTATATATAGCGCATGGAAGTCAAGAACGCAGTTGGAAATAAGCACATCACATGTCCCGCGATGATTTTGACTTGGGAAGAAGCGACGTGGAATGGAACAACCCCTGCAGGCGCCCTTGCTTCACAGAAACCGTTTCACACGGGTCAATGCCTCTCAGCTCCATCGATCGCTACGGGAATATTCACGTCTCTGCTTGCCTTTTACACACTAGCTGTTTTTGTAGTGACAGCGAGTTACAAGACAGTCAACAACATGTGTGATACCATAGATGATGAGTTGATGACTCCTAGCTAATTGCGGGAAGGTAGCGTGAGACCTGCGAGTTTCTACTACTGCATGCTGCTGAGTCATATCAAATGAGGCAATGCATGCACCTGTCACAATTAACCCTGCAGTTTATCAATTATCGGAAGAATAATTACCTGCGCTGTTGGCGTCAGAGATGACATATATAGCAATCTCAGTTTTGTCAGAGTTTAGCCTCACTCCTTTTCATATTCATTCAGGTCGTTCGGGATGTGCACGATGGTTTCGTTCGTTCCCTCGTACTATTGTTCACTGGCTTCACGTCGCTACTGTTTAATGGAGAAGAACAGGCATCCTTTTTCATGATCGTCAGATGTTTGCACGGTGGACGGCGTAACCCATTGCAGCAGAAGCGTTTTGTTTTTCTCTTATGCGTTATGTCTGCAATATTTCTTTGAAATGTTCAGTTTACAGGGTGATAGGCGAACAACCATCCTCGAGTCATCTAGCCTACTTTTCCAGTAATTACAGCCAGCAAATCAAGACCAGATATATTCACATGTATTCATGTTTGCTTTTCGTTATGTACGAATGTTCAAGTATAATACGTATATACCTTTCCAATCCAGTTCGGTAGTTCCACCCTAGTACTATATATTCAGTACGTAGAAGAATCCATGAACCATTCTACGTATTTCATACTAGGATGTGCACTACTGAAAGCCAAGAAGAAACCAGACAGGCTGAAACAGTTTCGGTGTCGGATGAGCGACAGCAAATTCACAAAATCCTGCGATGCCTGTGATGTGATTAGTTAATTAACAGAGATAATAGGTCCACTCGGAAATCCACTTTCTCTGCAGCAGATATTTCTTTCAGTAACATGAGTTTGCTTTCACAACTGCAATGTTGCTACTGTATAAAAGAAGGAAACAAGATGTCCAGCATCTTGCCGGCCGGTTACAATTTGATGAAACCAGAATATCCAAGATTGTCAGAAACCTCAGGCCGGAAGTACCTGGGTTGTTGGTACATGTCTACGCTGAGATATTAAAGCAATATTCCACAAGCTTATATTGTCTGCAAATTTCACTATTTCAGTCTACTAATGCCTAAAATTATCATATAAAAAATAAACAAATTTCACCTTACAATTGTATAAGCTGTCGATGTCCTTCGATTCATGTCAGGGGGAAGGGAAAAGGCATAGGAAGATATTGAATGGTCGTAATCATTCCGGTAATTGGCTGCCGAGCCGACTGACGAACTGGCAGAGCAGGTCTCTCTGAGTGACGGCGCCGTCGTCTGCCAAATTGCTCACCTGCTGCCTGTAGCCGTCATCGTGGCTGTGGGACGCCGGCATCCCATCCCTCACGGCATCTTCAAGGTCGATCATGATGTTGGTGAGCAAGCAGCAGGCGTAGATGATCCTGGGCAGCCGATGCTTGTCCGGCCTCCACAGCTCTCCCTTGAGCACCCGCCACCGATCCTTCAGATTGGCCAGGGCACCTTGCACCACCATTCTCGTCGCGGTGTGACACTTGTTGAATTCCACTTTCTCTGCAGATAGACCATGCTCTTGGTATGGAGTCACCAACCACGGAAGGAGAGGGTAGCTGGGATCCCCAACAATGTATTCTCTGACGATCGACCCTGCTGATTCTCCAGGAAGCTCCATTTGCCCAGACAGCCTTGAGCCTTTCTGGCAGAGCCTGTAGAAGCCTGAGGTGCGCAGGATGCACGAGTCATCCAAGCTTCCAGGCCAGCCACTGACAACATCTCTGAATCGCATGTCAGGGTCGACAATGGCCTGCAGGACCATGCTGTTCCTGTTCTCACCGTCTAGCCAGACATTGCTGTTGGGCTGAGCTGAAGAGCACATGAGGACGTGTGTTGTGTCTATAGCGCCACAGCAGTTCGGGAGACCCTGGATCTTCTCAAATTTCGCTTTGATGGCTGCCATCTCCTCAGGGTCAGGCCACTTCAGATGACTAGCAGCACGTTCCTCCAAACACTCAATGAACCTCCAAGTGATGTTTGAGATGGCTGAGTGGTTCATCCCAAAGCGTGTTCCTATGCCCAGAAGTGACTCACCAGTGGTCAGTCTTAGCAGAGCAATGGCAACTTGATCCTCCACACCTAGAACCACCTTGTCCCCAAACCTGAAATTTCTGTAACTTTGTGTCTTTCTCGTGCAGTCCCCTTTAATCAGACAACAAAGGTAGTCAAAAGTCTTCCTTGACATCTTTAAGGCAGTCTCGAAGTTTTGGCGTTCTTTGGAAGGTTGTCCTGTAAAGCATCGAACTGAATCATAAATAGAGATATCCTTATCTGAATTACAGTTTAAAGCTATTGTACAAGCCAACGTATGTAAGACATGAAGGGTTAGAATCTGGAGGATTTAAGTTTATCTTCTGCATAGTTTTGAGCAAAAGAGGAAAATGTGTGAGACTTTACAGTGAGTTAAAATAAAAAATAACCATGCTTTAGGAAACAGCAGGAAATCAAGACAATGCACTGCATCAGCGTAGTGCCCAAAAGCCCAGCAGCTAATAGACAAGTCTGAAGGTATTATAATGTATGGATATGGATGATTTGTCATTGTTATTAGAAGCTAAAGTTGTTTCGGCTGCTGCAGCAGCAGCCAGCTCTCTCAGCAGATACTGTTCACTTGTTGAAGAATAGCAGCCGCAGCCGCTGCAAATAAGCACAAGATACTTAATTCATGGTTCCAGAGAAAATTGTCAATTGAAAACATACTGCAGTTATAAATAGATATCTAAACCATGATGATTTAACCCTATGCGACCATCTGATTAAATCATACTTCATCCCTCGGTCAGGATCAGAGTTGGAACATATAACTCAACTGTATCTTTTTAGAAGTGACTTCAAACTCTGATAATATCACCATTCAGCTTATTGTCAGGACAGATGGTTCCAGGTGATTGAACTAATTGTTAGACGTGATTCAAAGAGAACACTCCTAGTACAAGAGAAAGTCTAAAACCCATCGCATAATTAAGGATTTTGCAGTAGGTCTGACCACAATACAGCTTGCTAAATTACTATAGACATATGGAGATAGTCCAATGAACCAAAATATTGCAAAGATGATCCTTCATATCAAATCTACGGTTAACTGCACAATTGAGACCAAGCAAGATCACCATCTGTTCCTGACTCTTATAGTAAATTCTTGACCAAATTACAGCTTGCTGAATTGCTATGGTCATCTACAGTATGTGTTTAGGCAAAACATCATTTGGGAGGCTACAAGCCTACAGACACTGGCTGACTGGTATAGCAGTCTATTATACTGATGCACGTATTATGAAGAATGTGTGATGAATCTAAATAATGCTAGGATGATCCATCACATCAAATTTAAGATCAGCTTTACAACTGAGGCTACAAAATTAAGTCCCTCCAGCGATTTCTGTAAGGTCATTAAACTAGTAATGCATCACTCAACTCGTGTAATGATGTTTTAAGGTTCTGGCAGTGTTGTAGTCTGCCTTGCAGTGGTAGCCATTTTAGTTTTCATGTAATACACGACCACGTGGTGCCCTATGACTGTTCTGACACTGGTAACCTATGGATTACCACTGTCCTTTGTAACTTGTTTTCAAAAAACTCTCTTCCAGCTTAATGAATTCTGTGCAATGCACGTTCGAGAAAAAAAAAGAGGCAACACTGCCACAGGCACCTTCCAAATTAATTAGCATTTATCATTACTTAAAATGTAAAAGCAACTCAAACTTCAGGAGTAATTAAACCTGATAAGCTGGAATATACTGCACCCAAACAAAAATCTACTGTAGGATTGGGGAAAACAATCTGATGAATATAAATGTCAGTGTTCACTAACAACCAACTATTATCCACCAAACAAGTTTCCATCATCCTTCGCTGCCTGAAGAAGAACTAGTGTTTTCGTCCCTTACTGAGAAGAACTCAGTTAATCAAGACAAAAGAAATTCTCAAGACACATTGACATCAATAGTCAAGCAAAAGATTTTGGATTAGGCTAGCACAATGAGCAGAATCAACACCACCTGTAATACTAATATGCCTAAACGCCACTGCACCCCGTTTTTGCAGATCTGGATTGGACACGACGAGGCAACAAACCCTCAAGTGGCAAAACAAATTGTGCTCTCGAAAAACACATGTTGCTACATTACATTGGCACCATCACACCAATGGCATTCACAACAAGAAGCTGTTGGTGTCCAGACCCTCAAAGCAACACACCTCACCAATTCCCGTATGCCTCAGTCTGGGATGCACCGCCCGGTGGTTGCTTGCCTCCGTACACCTCGCAAGTCTGATGCGCACAGGCTCCGATAACCGCGAGCAACAGGAGATTTATTACGCTAAGCACCCGGGTTAAGGAGCACCGCCAGAGAAGATTAAGCGACACGACGGACGCACGCCAAACAAGCAGTGCAAATTCTGGACGGTCCTCCTGATCTGGCAGCGCCGAATCCACCACGCGAACAATCCTAAACGCGGGAGGGTTAGCACGCATTACCGGGGGCCGCGGCGGCGACCCAGGACACGAGAAGCGGGCGTGGCTAGGGGACAGGTCAGGCGGACAGCACGCAGTGGGAGATGGTGGAGAGTGGAGACAGGAGGATGTATGTATGTAACTATGTATACCTGCTGCAAGCCTGCGGGAGAAGGCGTCCCACCAGTCGCCGTCGAGGGGCTGCGGCAGCGGCCGCTCCTGCGCCGGCAAGGCCCTCTCGGGCTTGCGCTTCCTCCGCTTCGCCCCCCTCAGCGACGCCATGACGACGAGCGCAACGCCGGAGAGATCAAGAGAACTAGTAGACAGGAGGCGCTAGCGCTACCAAAGCAGCAGCAGCAGCAGCAGCAACCTGCACTCCAGCGGTCCAGCCCCCAAACGACTTGCCTTGAAAAGACCTGGTGTTCAGTGCCTGAACAGAGTTGCGGTACAACTAGCGGTTCCGCCGTCGCCTGTTGGCTATGCAGCGCTCCTATTGCCCAGTGGCATGCAGGAAGGCAGGTAATAAGCAGGTTAGCCTTTTTTTTTTGACAAAAAAGCAGGTTAGCTTGTTCGTTCGGCCTGGCCATTTGCCATGTCAACAGACCCAGGCGGCTCTGCTTCAGATTCACTCTGTTCCTGTATAACACCCCCCTGCTATGCTACCCCTCCGTCCAAAAAAGATCCAAAAAGATGCACCCCTAACTACAGTGATTAGAACCCGTTTGATACGCCTTCAAACAGAGACTCCTTACTATTAGTGTATCTGTATGAGAGTTAGAATCGATGAAACTAAATAGACAAATGGTGTGAGATTTTCGACTCAGCAATGCAGTCACAAATGTAATCTGATTTTAATGTAAACACCTCTCTCAACGTTTGTAAACATCACACGAGCCGTTTCGAGGCTATCTTCTATAAACGAATCCTACACCAAACCGCGAGCGCTCGATAGAGTCACGTCACCCCCTAACTTAATAACCGTCGGATCTGTTGAGTTGTCAACCCGACCGGTCGCTCTACATCCAATTGCCTCATGGCTCTAAGATTTATGAATCGTGTCATTTGTTATTGTCTATGTACTACATGAAACTAGCACTTCACATGTTGTGAGACTCAAAAAAGTCTAAAGCTGCGCATGAATCTAAAAAATGGACAATATAAAAAAGATGTATGTAAGTATCATAATACCAATATGTACTCGAATATTAGGTTACTATTGACCACAAGGCAGATAATTACAATATCATATTTACAAATAAGAGTAGAGCATAGAACTTTTGTTCAGATTCCTATTTTAAACTTAATATAATACGGTGCAAGGTTTTGAGTTTTTACACTGCTGTGCGGCCTTGTTTAGTTCATCCAAAAATTCAAAAACTTTTTAAGATTTCCGTCACATCGAATCATGCACTACATACATGGACCATTAAGTATAGATAAAAAATAACTAATTACACAGTTTGTTTGTAAATTGTAAGATAAATCTTTTGAGCGTAGTTAGTCTATAATTATACAGTAATTATCAAATATAAATGAATGTGCTATAATAGCAAAATACAAAAAGTTTTCGCATCTAAACAAGTCCTAACCGATGAAAGTCAATAATAGCCCATTTGGGCAACTCTCCATCGGGACGCGTTGGATCCAACACTGGTACGCGTGTGGCAACGCCACACGTAGTTTCTAGTATAAATATATATTGGAAATTCCCCCTCCTCTGACATTCAAAAAAAAGAAACTAAATAGTAGTTTCAACAGTTCCTAGTTCGTTTTATAAAAAAATATAAACACTTTTTTAATACATTGCATTGAAGAGTCAAAGCTAGAGATGACTTGTATTTTAGTAAATGGGACCTATGTCAAACGATCTTCAATTTAGATATTTTTCATATGAAAATATAAAAAAAATGTGATTTCAAATAGTATTATTATTATATTTATCATGAAAAATATTTGTGCAGTATACTGTTAGAGATCATATTTGTTTATATTGTTTCATGGTTAAATTTTAAATAGTTTGACTTAGACAAAGTATACTTTTTTGGATGGCCAGAATAAGTGTGTATCTCATCAATTCATCATTTTATGTTTTAAATGATTTATATGTAATTACCAAGTTTTTTAATGGCATATAGGTAAAATCTTCCACAATGTACGAGATCGATCTCAGCATGCTTACAACCCCTTTATTCCCTCACTCAATATGCTCTTAGTTACTTTGTAACCTTATTTCCACACTCCTTTATGCCCTTAGTTACTCTGTACTTTTGTTGAGAGGAGAGGAAAACTTATGTTCTTTGTAACTATAAGATACCTCGCGTTGTTGTGGTGATTGCCAAGAATTTTGAATGAAATTAAGTGGAGATGATGTAGATGTTTTGCATTTAAAGGTTAGAAATTAGTGGAATAATATGACTGTTAATGGGAGATGATATGGATAGTTAATGAGAAATAATGTGGATGGCTTATATTTTGAGATAGACTAATAGTAGAGATTCATTTCATAATTATAAGGTATATACAAATATAGATATAGATGGGGAAGAACAACACATACAAGCGAAGTGCTCTATTACAAGAATGTGTGGCGAATCAAATCCCAGCACAAATACAACAAAAAGGAAAAGGTATACTTTTCCTCCCCTAATGAAAATTCGCTTTTCTCTCTCTCAACTCAAAAAAAACAGGCAAACCTGTTATGAAACAAGATATGTAACAAACTTGGATTGTAACACGGCATATGACTTGACCGTGTGTACCAAGGTAGCTGCATTCGGTTAGAGTAGATATAATCTAGTTAGCCTGGTTTGTTACGATAGAATC